>JACDJA010001550.1_pt1 | contig 18848 bp, 18 predicted proteins | sample 7449241 | NCBI WGS metagenome assembly JACDJA01 (sample SAMN14253289, study PRJNA609438) | sludge metagenome | isolation source: initial anaerobic sludge | collected 2018-12-20 | reverse complement strand
TTCCCTCATTGTGGGCGGTGTGGGCATTATGAACATTATGTTGGTCTCGGTAACGGAACGCACCCGCGAGATAGGCACACGGCTGGCCCTTGGCGCAAGGGAGAGCGATATCCTGATACAGTTTTTGATCGAAGCCATCACTTTGAGTCTGATCGGGGGCATTCTCGGGATTATTCTCGGTATTTTGGGAAATCAACTGGTGTACAAATTGACGGATTTTATCATCCCCACCTCGGTCTCTTCCATCTTGATCGGCTTTGGCTTTTCGGTCTTTGTGGGGGTGGCCTTTGGATACTTTCCCGCGCGGAAAGCAGCAAAGTTAAACCCCATTGACGCCATCAGGTATGAGTAGTTTGTATGTATCTGCCGAGGAGGCGCATTTTTGTTCAGGGTTTTTGAAACACCTTCAGAATGGGAAGGGTTTTTCCCTACCCGAAAGGATTTGCTACTTTCGTGAAAGTCCAGGAATATTGATGGCCCTTGAGAAGCGGCCATCACCAAACCGTTTTGTAATCTGTTTTTAAAACTATGGCACAGTGGAATCCAGACCGTTAAAAAATTTATCCGTTCATTTGGAAAGCCTGATAAGGGGCCGTCTATGGCTGCAGGTGATAATTGGGCTCGTTTTCGGGGCGGGGTTGGGTGTTTTGCTCAATCCTTCTACCGGGATTGCTTCAGCAGATTTTAGTGCGTGGTTGGCCAATTGGCTCGACCTGCCCGGGCAGATATTTATGAGGCTGGTACAAATGGTAATGATTCCCCTGATATTTGCCTCCATCGTTTCGGGCATCGTAAGCAACACTTCAGACAATCTAAAGACCTTCGGACTGCGGTTGTTGCTGTATTTTATTTTCACCACCGTCGTTTCCATTATTATAGGCACGGTAATCACACTGATTATGAAGCCGGGCCAATATGTGTTTTCCCTTGGCGGATTGCCCAGCAGTGGCGAAAACGTAACCATCCCGGTGGAGGAGACCAATCTCTTTGAGAACGTGCCGATGGCAATTTCAAAGCTTATTCCGGATAATCCATTGGAGTCTATCTTAATGGGGGAAATGTTGGGAGTGGTCATTTTCACCATCATAATTGGGGTGGCCATTACCCAATTGGGCGATAAGACGGCCCAACCCATTATCCGCTTCACCGAGGCGGTACAAAAAATATGTATGATCGTGGTTTCGTGGGCGATGATGTTGGTGCCCTACGCCGTATTCGGATTGATGGCCGCGCTGATATCGCGAATTGGGGTGGAAATATTCCTCGGTCTGGGCTATTATATGTTGGTCGTTGTTATCGGGTTGGCAATCTTGCTTGTTTTCTATCTCATTCTGGTGGGACTGTTTGCCAAGAAAAATCCCATACATTTCCTACGGGCCATACGCGAACCCCAATTATTGGCGTTTTCCACGGCCAGTTCCGCAGCCGTCATGCCCGTGTCTATGAAGACCGCCAATGAAAAGCTAAAGGTGTCTTCCCACGTCAGCGACTTTGTAATTCCTATAGGGGCGACCATCAATATGGATGGCACCGCCCTCTTTCAGTGCGTGACGACACTTTTTATGGCCCAGGCTTATGGCATAGAACTATCGGTGATAAGCCTGGTGTTGATCACTGCCACGGTTGTGGCCGCTTCCATAGGAACGCCGGCCATACCCGGGGGCGGGGTCATCATTTTGGCCTCGGTGTTGCAGAGCGCGGGCATTCCCATTGATGGTCTGATCGTCATTATAGGGATAGACCGTATCCTGGGAATGTTCAGAACGGTAGTAAACGTAACCGGCGACCTCACGGCCTGTTTGGTTTTTGATAGGTTTTATGGCACAGAAGCAACTTTAATTCACGTACCAAAGACAGTGGAAGTGCCATAGAATAGAATTCTATTCCGAAGGGATTCCAGAATCTTGAACTCCAATTACCCTGGAATAATGAAGAAAAAAATCCCGATTTTTCAATCGGGATTTCTGTTTCTTTTCTTGACCTGGCTGGGGCTTCCCGATATTCCGCTATCGCTTTAATCGGGATAAACTTCTCGCCCAAAGTATTTTTCCTAACAAAAAAATCCCGACTTTTCAATCGGGATTCTGTTTCTTATGGTGACCTGGCTGGGGCTCGAACCCAGGACCACCTCCTTAAAAGGGAGGTGCTCTACCAACTGAGCTACCAGGTCAATATTTTCTGAACTTTGCCGCCAAGACCATTCCTTGTCCTTGCGAGGGTGCAAATATACTATCATTAAATTTATATTTCAAAATGAAATTGAATTAAATTTGAGGAAAATTTAAAACACCTGGGAAACAGGAGGTGGGGAATGCAAATTGTTTTTAAATTGCTTCTTATGGGAAGTATTTATGCAATTTCTGCTTCTTTGTGCGCGTGTAAATGGGTTTAAAATGCGACTATGAAAATCGTACTTGTGGGATATATGGGTAGCGGGAAAACCTCCGTGGGAAAGCTACTGGCAGAGGAGCTGGCAATTCCTTTTCTCGACTTGGATGCCGAAATAGAGAATAGGGAGGAAGCCACCGTTCCCCAGATTTTTGAAACAAAAGGAGAAATCTATTTCAGAAAGTGCGAAAATCTGGTGTTAAAGGAAATACTGTCGCAAAAAGAAAGTTTTGTCTTGGCTACGGGAGGAGGAACCCCGTGTTACGGCGATTCGTTAAGGGTGTTGTTGGAAGCAGACGAGGTGTGCGTGGTCTATCTAAAAAGCGCTGTAAGTCTTTTGGGGCAACGTCTCTTTTCTGAACGGAGGGATCGCCCGCTGCTAGCGCACATAGAATCTATTGATGCCCTCCACGAATTTGTGGGAATCCATCTGTTTGAACGTTCGCATTATTATACCCAGGCTGATATAATAGTGGATACTAGCGATAAAACCCCCCAGCAACTGGCCGCGGAAATCCGCACCCTACTCTAAAATGGCCCTGTCATTGTTTTTTTCAAAAATAACATTGACGTTTTCGTTTAGGGACGTAGAAAGTGAAATTCCCTTAAAATCGGCTTTTACAGGGTATTTCTTGTGATTGCGATCTACCAATACCGCGGTCTTGAATTGTTTTAAGGGCACTTCAAGAAAGTGTTTTACCCCATAAATCAAAGTAGTGCCCGAATGCAGCACATCGTCTACCAACAATAGCGACTTGTCTTTGTATTCTGAAGGGGAAAGTGTAGTGGACACTGGCCCGATAGGGTGCTTCTTGTCAATTGTCACCTCACATAACAAAACGTGGATAGGGGATATCTTTTCCACCTCTTCCTTTAGTTTTTCCGCCAAAATATATCCGTTTTCCTTAATGCCCGCAATGACAACCTCCTTTTCCTCCACATTTGTTTCGTATATCTGGTAGGCCATTCGCCTTATTTTATGGGCAATTTGGGTATGGTTTAAAATGGTGGAATCGATTTTTTGCATGGTTTTTCAATTTTATGGATTTAATCTACGGGTTGGTCTTGTATACCATCGGAATCAGTAAAGTCGTCCAGATCGCGACGGTCTTTTTTGGTGGGCCGTCCCACGCCTTTTTTTCGGTAGTAGGTCTTGGCATACTGCAGCATTTCGTTGGTTTCAAAGGCTTCGGGAGGAGTGTCGTCCTTTCGGTAGAGGTTGACCAGTTTCGCCCCCACCCGGCTTTCCGGGGTATCCAGCACTTCTAGTTGATAATTTATTTGGTCCTTGCGAAGAACAATCTTGTCTCCGGGGTAAACTTCGCGCGAGGGTTTTACAATATCGCCATTTACGCGCACCGAACCTTTTTTGCAGGCCTGGGTGGCAATGCTGCGGGTTTTATAATAGCGAATGCACCATAGATATTTGTCAATTCTCATAATTATTATCCTAAAAACAACGTTAATGCATGGTACAAAAGTAACCGAAAATTGTATCTTGCGCCCTCAAATTGCGAATGATGACAAAAATAAAATACGCCATTTTTGGCCTTGTTGCCATACTTAGTGTAACGATCTCCTGTAAAAAGGACGATGGTCCGCCACCTCCACCGCCACCTAGAGACCGGGGGCCGGAAGCCATAAGGGCCCAGGAGGAGATAGAGGAATTTCTGCGGACCCACTTTTACAATTACGAAGATTTTCAGAACGATCCGGAAAATTTCAAGATCCAATTTGATACCATTGCCGGAGACAATTCGAATAAAACCCCTTTGATAGATCAAGTGGATTCCAAGGAGGTTGTAGATATGGTTGACAAATCGGTGACCTATAAGCTGTATTTTTTGAGGGTAAGAGAAGGCGCGGGAGAGAAACCACATTTTTGTGACGATGTAACCGCTACTTATGATGGCCGGTCGTTGACTTTAAACCTCTTTGACAGCTCGGTGATCCCCGTGGAGTTGAATTTGGTAGATGGAAAAGAATCAGGAGGGGTTATCAGAGGGCTGCAACAGGCCATTATTGAATTTGGCGGAGCCTCCAATACCATAATCAACCCCGACGGCAGCCTCTCCTTTGAAGATTATGGAATAGGAGCCGTATTTATCCCCGCGGGTCTAGGTTATTACCAATATCCACCCGATTTGGGAGGCGTGGAGCCTTATGATCAATTGATCTTTTCCTTTGAATTGTTCAGCTTTAGGATTGCAGACCACGACGGCGATGGCATTCCCTCCTATATGGAAGACAGAAACAACAACCAATACCTGATGGATGACGATACCGATGGAGATAAAATCCCAGATTATCTGGATGACGACGATGACGGGGACAAGCGTCTTACCAGGGATGAAATAATAATAAACCCCGATGGCAGCTTGGAATTTCCCGATACCAATGGAAATGGAACTCCCGACTATCTGGATCCTACCATTTGATTTGCCATAATTTTCATAACCCAAAATGCCCCTTTTTCCGCGGAGAAAGGGGCATTTTAGGTTGAAGGTAATGGGTGGCTACTTGCGCGCCATTACTTTGTTCACGGCATTGACAATGGCCGCGGCATTCAATCCGTATTTGTCCATCAATTGCTCTGGAGTTCCCGATTCGCCAAAGGTATCTTGGGTGGCAACAAATTCCTGCGGCGCGGGGTGTTGGGTGGAGAGCAATCTAGCCACGCTTTCGCCAAGGCCTCCAAGAAAATTGTGTTCTTCGGCGGTAACCACACATCCGGTTTTTTTAACGCTATCGAGTATGGCCGTGTCGTCCAAGGGTTTTATGGTGTGAATATTGATTACATCGGCATGGATTCCCTTTTCAAACAATTCCTCCGCTGCCTGAAGCGCTTCCCATACCAAATGCCCGGTGGCAATAATGGTAACATCGCTTCCATCCTGCAGGTGAACGGCTTTCCCTATTTGGAAGTGTTGGTCGGCCGGGGTGAAATTGGCCACTTTTGGTCTTCCAAAGCGGAGATAAACCGGGCCTTGATAATCGGCAATTGCAAGGGTGGCTGCCTTGGTTTGGTTGTAATCGCAAGTGTTTATCACGGTCATGCCCGGGAGCATTTTCATCAGCCCGATATCCTCGAGAATTTGATGGGTCGCTCCATCCTCGCCCAAGGTAAGGCCTGCATGGGAAGCACAAATTTTCACGTTTTTTCCGCTATAGGCAATGCTCTGTCTTATCTGGTCGTACACCCTTCCCGTGGAAAAATTGGCAAAGGTTCCCGTAAAAGGAATCTTGCCGCCAATGGTCATTCCCGCCGCCATGCCCATCATATTTGCCTCGGCTATTCCCACTTGGAAAAATCGCTCGGGATGGTTGGCCTTAAACTCGTCCATTTTTAAGGAGCCGGTGAGGTCGGCACATAGGGCGACGACGTTTTCATTACGCTTTCCCAATTCGGTCAAGCCATCGCCAAAGCCCGATCGGGTATCTTTCTTGCCTGTATCGCTATATTTCTTCATAATTCTTCCCAAACTTTTTTTAATAATAGTTCTAATGGGTGGTGTTTATGGTTATCGTTTTGTTTTCCTTTTTTGCCCCAGACCGGAGCAGGGTGTCAATAATCGCCTAAGGTAACCGGATTTTGTTGCAATGCCTTTTCCAATTGTTCGTCATTGGGAGCTTTTCCGTGCCAATCGTGGGTGTGCATCATAAAATCCACGCCGTGGCCCATAACCGTGTGAAGCAATACACAAATCGGTTTCCCCTGTCCGGTTTTATTTTTGGCTGTCTTCATGCCTTCAATCACCGACTTTAAGTCGTTTCCTTTTTCAATATCGACCACCTCCCAGCCAAAAGCTTCAAACTTTGCCCGCAGATTGCCCAAGGGCAGTACATTTTTGGTGGCGCCGTCTATTTGTTGGCCATTGAGATCTACAGTGACAATAATATTGTCCACATTGTTGCCCGCCGCATACATTATGGCTTCCCAATTTTGCCCTTCCTGCAGTTCGCCATCGCCGCAAAGAGTATAGATCAAATGCTGGTCATTGTTGAGTTTCTTGGTAAGGGCAGCCCCAAGTGACACAGAAATTCCCTGGCCCAAAGAGCCCGAGGCCACGCGAATGCCCGGAAGGCCTTCATGGGTGGTGGGATGCCCCTGAAGCCGAGAGTTTATAAGCCGGAAGGTATTGAGCTCTTCCACCGGAAAATACCCTGCCCGGGCCAGGACACTGTAAAATACCGGTGATATATGGCCATTGGAAAGAAAAAACAGATCTTCATCTATTCCGTCCATGGAAAAGCTTTCCTTACGGTCCATAATCTCGTTATAGAGCGCCACGAAAAACTCCGTACAACCCAACGAACCGCCCGGATGACCCGAATTTACCTTATGTACCTGCCTTAAGACATCCCGGCGCACCTGGGTGGCCAACTTTTCAAGTTCTTTGTAATCTGCCATAATCATTAGTATTTTCGAGGTCAAAAGTAAACTTTTCCACAGGGTGTACAAAAGCTAATGACAAGCATTTATCAACGATTTCCACCTTTTGTCAACATTTCAATTTCAGAAATTGTTTCCCATTCATAAAAATCGCTATTTAACACCATTAACGTCTTTTTATCGTGATAATCCTTCCCTTTATCGAGAAAAAACGACGATTTTAAGTTTAAATTCTTCTTAAAACTATATAATGACGGGTTTATTATTTACCTTTGCCGCCTCCCCCTAGTTTTTGAAATGACAGTATTATTTCACAAGTGTTGCCAATAAGGCACTTTTCCGTAATTGGTATAATCGGTTTTAGCGAACCTTATTTAAATGAGAGAGAAAATCTATTTATCGTCTCCCCACATGGGAGGTTCAGAGGAATCTTTTATAAAGGAAGCATTTGATTCCAATTGGATTGCTCCTCTAGGACCCAATGTTACCCACTTTGAATCTTCCTTGGAAAGTTATCTAAACCAAGGCAGCCATGTTGCCGTTTTGAGTTCCGGCACCGCTGCCATTCACTTGGCCTTGCTTTTATTGGGCGTGGAAAGGGGAGATGAGGTAATCTGCCAAAGCATGACCTTTTCGGCTTCGGCAAATCCCATAGTATATGTGGGTGCCAAGCCGGTTTTTGTTGACAGCGAGCCCAAGACCTGGAACATCTGTCCCGAAAGCCTGGAGGAGGCAATTGAAGACCGGATAAAAAAGGGCAAAAAACCAAAGGCTATTATTGCAGTCCATTTATACGGAATGCCCTATAATGTGTCCGCCGTAGATGCGGTGGCCACAAAATATGAAATCCCTGTGATAGAGGATAGTGCAGAAGCCTTGGGAAGTGGGTACAAAAATAGAAAATGTGGCACCTTTGGCGAGCTTTCCATTCTTTCCTTTAACGGAAACAAAATCATCACTACATCCGGAGGTGGGGCTTTGGTTTCGCGAAGCAAGGCATTCAAGGACAGGGCGATATTTCTGGCTACCCAAGCCCGGGATGAAGCGCCTCATTACCAACATTCCACAATTGGCTATAACTATAGGTTGAGCAATATTTGTGCGGGGATTGGGCGCGGACAGATGGAGGTGCTGGATGCGCATGTGGAATTAAGGCGGAAGATGAACCGATTTTATCAGGAACTCTTTTCCGGAATTGACCAGGTAGAAATATTCTCAGAGCCTAACAATGACTATTTCAGCAACCACTGGTTGAGCTGTGCCCTCTTTTGGGAAGGTTCTTCGGAAAAAACAAATGACCACCTAAGGGAAGCTTTCCTCGTGGATAATATAGAATCGCGTCCCTTGTGGAAACCCATGCACTTGCAGCCCGTATTTAAGGATTCGCCCTTTTACGGTTCGGGAGTGGCGGAAAATCTTTTTAACAGAGGAATTTGTTTGCCCTCGGGCAGCAATCTGGGCCAGCACGAGAGAGACCGTATAGCAACTGTTGTCAATGCTTTTTTTAAATAATGGGCATGATGGATAACAAAAGAGAAAACACCAATCCCTTTGTTCGGAGCTATAGCCGGTTCCGCACATTTATATTGGAACAGCGCTACCTTCCCCGATGGGCGGTGGTCATTCTGGACCTGAGCATTTGTGGGTTTTCCTATTTTCTCACCTGGGCCATCCTTCGCGATACCCCGCTGCAGATGTATTCCGTGTTGGCACCGTGGAGCAAATTGATTTCCGTAATCGGAATCCATTTTCTGTTCTTCTTGCTCTATAGAACCTATTCGGGGATTATACGCCACAGCACGTTTACCGATGTCTATAGAATAGTGCTCGCCACGGGCAGCACCCTAATAGCCCTGCTTTTGATCAATGCAATTTCGCAAGCTGTAACAGGGGGAAAAATCTTTCTCACTACCGGGATTATTCTTTACGCCTTTTTTTCGGGCACTATGCTCATTGCCTTTCGAATAACGGTAAAGGAAACTTATCGGTTTTTGAGGGCGGCTGCTTCGGGAAATTTAAAAATACGGGTGTTGGTCTATGGAGTGGATGACGAGACCATTGCCCTTACCCAGGCGCTGATGAACGATTCGGCTTCGCAGTACAGGCCCGTGGCATTTTTGAGCTTGCGGTCAAAAGGCAGCAAATTTAAGTTAGCCGGTCTTCCCGTAATCAATGCCGACAAAGAATTAAACGAGCAGGAACTGAAAAGAATCCGGCATCAAATAGACTTTGATGGCATCTTGTTGGTAAGCGATTTATTGAGCGTACCGGAAAAAAACAAACTCACCGAAAATGCTTTTTCCCAAGGCCTGGATGTGTACAACATTGCCTTGCCCGAGCAATTGCATCATTCTTCCGATGTTCAACTGCGCGTTGCCCCCCTTCAAATAGAGGATTTGCTGGAACGCAATGTAATAAAGACAGATGTGGAGCTCATTTCGGGCGACCTGCGCGGCAAATGTATTTTGGTAACCGGTGGCGCCGGTAGCATAGGAGGTGAGCTGGTAAGACAAATTGCGGCCTTCGAGCCCGGAAGACTCATTGTGCTTGACAATGCGGAAAGTGCCCTGCACGAAGTGGACCTTTATTTAAAAAAGAATTTCCCCTCCCTCAACTATCAGGTCTATTTGGCCGATGTAACCAAAAAAGGGCGGATGGAAGGTATTTTTGCCAAGTTTAGATTTCAAGTGGTCTATCACGCGGCCGCCTATAAGCACGTACCCATGATAGAAAGACATCCGCGGGAAGGAATTCGGACCAATATAATCGGCACCCGAAACCTGGCGGAATTGGCCGTGAGCTATGACTGTGACCGGTTTGTAATGATCTCCACAGACAAGGCGGTAAACCCGAGCAATGTAATGGGGGCGACAAAACGCGCAGCCGAGATGTTTGTTCAGGCACTGCAAAACCAACCGGGGGTAAAGACCAAATTTATCACCACCCGTTTTGGGAATGTCTTGGGAAGCAATGGCTCCGTGATTCCGTTTTTCCGGGAGCAGATTAAAAAAGGTGGTCCGGTTACCGTAACCCACAAAGACATTATTCGGTATTTTATGACCATTCAAGAGGCCTGCCAACTGGTACTACAGGCAGGAACCATGGCAAAGGGAGGTGAGATTTTTGTTTTCGATATGGGAAAACCCGTGCGCATTCTCGATATGGCCGAGCGAATGATCAAATTGAGCGGATTGCGGCCCTACGTTGACATTCCCATTGAAATTACCGGTTTACGGGAAGGGGAGAAGCTATACGAAGAGCTCTTGATCGATGGGGAAACTACTCTGCCCACCTTTCATCCAAAAATAATGGTGAGCAAGGTGCTGGAGCATAACTATGTGGAAATCTGTGCCACCCTGGACGAGCTGGATCTCTTGTCCAATTCGGTAGGAAAGAAAAAATATATCATCAAAAAATTAAAGGAATTGGTCCCCGAATTTGTTAGCCAAAACTCGATCTTTGAGGCCCTGGATGAAGGAAAGACCGCCGCGGAACCCCTTAGGAGGAAAACACCCTCAAGCCAAAACATCAAATAAACCTTTTACCAGGGCCCTATGCCTTGGGTGGCGCAATTTAAAAGGGTGGAAACAGAATACCATTCTGGCGAAGGTTTTTAAATATGAATAAGGTATCTTTGCCCCAAAAATTTTTATGCGAATAAAAAGTATTTCATTTTTGCAGTTGCTATTGGGAATCTGCATATTCACTTCCTGCGTTCCCAGAAAGGAGATTGTTTACTTCCAAAACATTGAGGACATGGCGAAGGAATCAAAATCGGTTTCCTCGCCCATTACCTTAAAGCCCAACGATCTTTTGAGCATCACCGTTTCGGCTGCCAATCTGGAATCGGTTCGTCCTTTTAACGTAATGATTGAGGCCCGACCGCCCGTTGGTTCCGCGGGCGTGCTTAACAGCAATAATGTTCAGCAGGCTGGATATTTGGTAGATTCTGAGGGGTACATATATTTCCCCGTATTGGGCAGCATAAAAGTGGAAGGCATGCAACCGGAAGAATTGCACGACAAACTGACCCAGGAGTTAAAGACATACGTAAAAGATCCTATTGTAAATATCCGCATACTGAATTTCCAGGTGAGTGTCTTGGGAGAAGTGGCCCGGCCGGGCACTTATTCCGTTACGGGCCAACGCATAAGTTTGCCCGAAGCCCTTGGCCTGGCAGGAGATCTTACCATTTACGGCAGAAGGGACAACGTATTGATTATTCGGGAAAAGGAAGGGAAAAAAACCTACCAATATTTAGATCTGCGCAATTCCGATATTTTGGACTCTCCCTTTTATTACTTGCAACAGAACGATGTGGTTTATGTAGAGCCCAACAATGCCCAACGACAAAGTTCAAGCTTCAACAGAAATACATCGGTATATATAAGCATTGCCTCCTTGCTTATATCGGTGTTGGTTATAATTTTCAGATAAAACGCTTTAATGGAAAATCTTCAAGACAACAATTTTGAATCCCATGAACCTACGCTACGGGAGCAGATAGAGCAGTATTTACGATACTGGCCCTGGTTTGTTTTGTGCGTTCTCTTGTCCCTGAGCATTGCTTATGTGTACCTGCGCTATGCTACCCCTATCTATCAAACCGTGGCTACCATTCTTATAAAGGATGAGAAGAACAGTGCCCTTTCTGAACTGGCCGTCTTCCAGGATTTGGGATTGACCGGAAATTTGAACCAAGCGGGCTTTGAGAATGAAATGCAGATTTTAAAATCCCGAAGCCTTACCGAACGGGTAGTCCGGGATTTGAACCTGAACGTAAAATATCTTTCCGAAGGAAACATTCGCAGTGCCGAACTGTTTGAAAACCTTCCTTTTCGGGTAACTGTTCTCAGTGAGCCCGATTCGCTTAAATTTCCGGCTGCTCCCTTTTATATTACCCCTATTTCCGATTTAAAATTTGAATTGTGGGGAGACGGACAAGTTCAAAAGAGTGAATACAACTTTGGCGATCCTATTTCCCTGCCCTTTGGCGATATAATGGTTACCCCCAATCTGGAAGCCTTGGGAAGAGACAAACATCAGCCCATTAAGGTGGTGGTCCAGAGTATTCCGTCCACCGTCTCTTTTTACCGCCAGAACATTCAGGTGGAACAGCTGAACAAGATGAGCAGCGTTATACAGTTAACGTCTAATATGGCCAATGCAAAAAAGGCGCAGGCGGTGCTCAACGAATTGATAAAACAGTATAACCAAGACGCCATCGAGGACCGAAACATGGTTTCTCGCAATACTGCAGAGTTTATCAACGGCCGTTTGGAGATCATTACCAAGGAACTCGATTCGGTGGAAGTGGGAAAGGTGGAATTCAAACAAGAGAACAAGCTTACCGATATTGCTGCCGAGGGACAATTGTTTTTGCAGAGTGAAAGCGAATTCAACAAACGGCAATTGGAGGTGGAAACCCAGTTGGAATTGGTGAGGACCATGTTGGACTACGTACAGAACGATCGCGAAACGGAGTTGCTTCCCACCAATCTGGGAATAGAAAAAGAAGGCTTGGCCACGGCCATCAACAATTACAACCAACTGGTTCTGGAGCGCAACCGGATTTTGACCAGTTCTACCGAGAAAAACCCGGTGGTGGTAAGTTTAAACGAGCAAATAGACGCGGTAAAGTCTACCGTTGTTTCCGGCCTGAACAACGCGCGGATTTCGCTGCAGATTGCCCGAAATGATCTTCGCTCACAGGAAGCGGTGATAGGGGGCAAAATTTCATCCATTCCTTCAAAGGAAAAGATTTTCCGCAGCATTAGCAGACAACAGGAAATTAAGGAGACTCTCTATCTGTACCTCCTTCAAAAGCGTGAGGAAAATGCCATTTCCATGGCAGTGACCACGCCCAAGGCCAAGGTGGTGGATTTTGCTTACAGCAGCAATGTTCCCGTTTCGCCAAAAGTGAACATCATTCTTTTGGCCGCCCTCATTTTGGGACTGCTGATCCCATTTGGGTTTATCTATTTAAAGAACCTGCTGGACAACAAGATAAGGAGCCGCTCGTATATTGAACAACAAACCCAGGAAGTATCCATTATTGGGGAAATTCCGAAATTGGACAAGAAGGATGAGGAACTCATTGGAAAGAATGACCACTCCATCCTTGCGGAATCGTTTAGAATTTTGCGAACCAATCTGCAATATCTGTTCAGGAAAAACACCGGCAACTCCCAGGATGGGAAAGTCATATTTGTGACCTCCACCGTAACCGGAGAAGGAAAGACCTTTGTCTCCATCAATGTGGCCCTTACCTTGGCACATTCGGGAGCGAAAGTAGCCTTGGTGGGCGGCGATATTAGAAAACCGAAATTGCAACGGTATTTACCCAGTTCGTATAAGAAAGAAGGGGTAGTGGAGTATTTGGTGCACGAGGATGTCAAAATATCCGATTACCTGCAGCAGTCTGAATTGAGCGACAATCTACAATTGTTCATTTCCGATACCATTCCGCCCAATCCGGCCGAGCTGTGGATGCGGCCGCGGGCAGAGCAGATGTTTGAGGAGCTGAAGGAAAGATTTGATTATGTGGTGGTAGATACGGCCCCGTCCATGCTTGTTACAGATACCCTGTTGATAAGCGATTATGCCGATGTTACTCTATATGTAATCAAAGCCGGCCATACGGAAAAACGCCTGTTGGAATTTCCATTGGAAAATTCGCGAAACAAAAAGCTGAAGAACATAGCCTTTGTCCTTAACAATGTGAGTGCGGCCAACTTTGGCTATGGGAACAAGTACGGCTATTCCTATGTAAAACGGAAAGCCAGCTTCTGGGAAAAAGCCTTTGGCAGCAGATAGCATCGTTGGTATTTGCAGGCCATAAATGTTATAGCTTTCATAATTTTTCTGGGAAAGTAAAAGTTGACTTCTACAATATTTTGTTTTGCTGAAAATAGAAGTTAATTTTGTCACCAAATTTCAATTAATCTAAATAACATACAAAATGAAGCGATTAGTTTTAGTATTTGCAGCTGCTTTGGCCATTAGCTGTGGTAACAATAACAAAAAGGAGGAAAACTCCGATGTTAAGATAGGAGCTCCCGTTGAGGAGACTGCTCCAGACAATGCCGCGGCCAATGATGCGGTTGCAGAAGTTACCATTACCGGTAACGACCAAATGAAATTTAATAAAGACGAAATACGTGTAAAGGCGGGACAAAAAGTAAAATTGACCCTTAAGCATGTAGGAACCATGGACAAAAGCGTAATGGGCCATAACTGGGCCTTGCTTGCCCAAGATGCCGATATGGCTGCTATCGGACAGGCTGCAGCCGAGGCTGCCGACAATGATTATATCCCTCAGGATATGAGTGATAAAATCTTGGTGCACACCAAAATGTTGGGCGGTGGCGAAAGCGACACCATTGAGTTTGAGGCTCCTGCCCCTGGAACTTACACCTTTATGTGTACTTTCCCCGGCCACTATGCCCTTATGCACGGAAAATTTATCGTGGAGTAGTTCCTCAATATTTTCAGAAAAACAAGAGCCGCCAATTGTGCGGCTTTTTTTATGGCTGTAATTTAAAAGGTAGGCCGAAAGGGTTTTTTCCTATTCGTTCTTGTTCAACATTTAAAACTTTCATTAATTTGGGCGTTCCCGTGCGGAAGTCAGGTGGTCTTAATTTTAAAGGTAAGTGGAAGAGTTTTTCCTATTCGTTCTTGTTCTTTTTTCTCAATAGCCATCCAAGCGGCAACCATAAGAAAAGAAAGAGGAATTTTCCCGTAACAAGACCATAGATAGTAATGGCAGCGGCAAGAACAATCAATATAATCCGAAAGTCTTTCACAGATTTTATTTCACGAGCAAAAGAACCTGGCTATTGCTTTTTGATTTCTTCATCTTCCCCGTAAATAAGCTCGATAAAATCCACTTTGGGCACATCGCCAAAATATTCGTGAATTTCGATATCCTTTAGCAGGTCTGAAATATCCTCTTTTTCATAACGAGCGCCTTTTAAAAGGTTTTCCAGATTCTCCACAGGTTCCTTTCCGAAGAAATCGCCGTAAATCCTGAAATCTGAAATATGGCCTTTTTCCACAAAGATCCTAAGGTCTATTTCTCCTACGGAAAAGCGTTTGCTGCGCTGTATGTTGAATTTCGGAGATCTGCCGTAGTTCCATTCCCAAGTGTTGTATTTTTCCTCTTGTAATTGACGAACTCCTTTCCATTCCGCTTCCGTAAGATGATAGGTTTCAAAAGGCTCGCTTTCTTCGTATAAACCCTCGAGCAATAATTGTCTGAATTCATCGATCTTCATTGGCGTTTTCAGAAATTCGGAAATGTTGGCAACCCTGCTGCGCACAGATTTATGACCCTTAGACTGAATTTTGCTCATCTTTACATTTAGGGCGTTCACCACTTCTCCCAAATCGGTGTCAAACAACAAGGTGCCGTGGCTTACCATTCTCTTGCCGGTGGAAAATTGGGCTGTGCCCGAAATTTTCTTTTCCTCCACCTGAATATCGTTTCGTCCCTTTAGTTCGGCATCCAGGCCAAGGCTTTTCAAAACCTTTATCACCGGGGCGGTAAATTTTTTAAAGTTGTTCAGGCTTTTAACATTGTGGTTGGTGATAAAACTGAAATTCAAATTGCCGAAATCGTGATAGACCGCGCCACCTCCAGAAATCCTTCGCACTACGTGAATATTGTTTTGGGTAACGTACTCTTGGTTTATCTCCTCCAAGGTGTTTTGGTTGCGACCAATTATTATGGAGGGTTCGTTGATGTAAAACAGCAAATAGTCGTTTTCTGCGCCAAAATTCCGCAGGGCATATTCCTCTAATGCCAAATTTTTCTTGGGGTTGGTAATGCCTTCGTTTTCTAGAAATATCATGATTTTGGAAAGTTTGTGCAAAGATAACGATTGTTTGTTCTTTTGCGTTTTGTGTAGGAGGCGAATTTATGGCCAGCCACCATAAAAAAAGGCCGCCATGAGGCAGCCTTTTGTAAAATATGTCACTAAAATTTATTTGATCTCCAACAATTCCAAGTCGAAAACCAGATCTTGGCCGGCCAACGGATGATTGGCATCGACAATGATAAATCCGTCCTTAACATCGGCCACCCGCATCTGGCGCTCGCTGCCATCGGGATTTTTAGAGACAAGGCCCATGCCCACTTCTGGCTTGATTTCGGGAGGAAGGTTTTCGTTCGGCACTTTTTGGAACAATTCCTTTTGTACTTCTCCGTAAGCCTCCTCTTTTGGAATGGTAATGGTCTTCTTTTCATTTACCTTCATATCTACCAATCCTTTTTCAAAACCGGGGATCAAACGTCCTTCACCCAATTTCACTTCCAAAGGCTCCCTGTCTACCGAGCTGTCAAAGACCTGCCCGTTGTTGAGTTTTCCTGTGTAATGAAGTTTTACGGTTTCATTTCCTGTTACTTGATTCATAAGATTTGATTTTTTCAATTATTTAATCAATATGTGGCAAAACTATGGGTTTGAACTGCCAATAGCACATAAAATAGCTTAAATATTGATTTTTTTTCAAAATTTAACGGTTTGACGAAGAGCACCTGATTTAACGGTACCCTGTGTGTTGGCTCAGGCCAATGGCAATGTTCCAAATTGTGTTGCCCAATTATAATAATTCGTTTGAGACCAGATACCAATTGCCCCTTTTAGGCCAGTTGCCCCGGAGGGTAATGGAAACTTACACCCTAGGACCTTACCCTGGAAGGATCCTAAATCAGGAAAAACCGACCCCTAAAAATCCATCCCAAACCAGACCAATCCCTATAGAGCATAGCGACTTACACCGGTTCAGTCAACACGGCATTCATGTTGGGTTCCCGAAAAAACGGGACAGACTGGTTCCGATCACATGAATGCTTAGTTATTGGGCAGCGTTTTTATCCACATGTTGCTTTATTTCGCTCAGTTCTTTTTCTTTATGTTCTATTTCTTCTTCGATATCAAAATTATTTTGAAGACCGAGCCAGAATTTTGGAGAATTCCCAAAATATTTGCTTAACCGTAAAGCTGTGTCAGCCGTAATTCTTCGGTTTCCTTTAATAATTTCCGAAATTATAATTTGAGGAATTTTCAAGTCTTTGGAAAGTAGGTATGCGGTGATTTTAAGCGGCTTAAGAAATTCGTAATTCAGTATTTCTCCAGGATGTACATTTGCTAACCTTTCCCTTTTTGCATTTTCTAATGATATTCAATTATTTGCACTTCGTTTGCGTTTCCTTTATCCCAAATGAAAATAATCCGCCATTGTTCTAAATATAAGATATAAAAGTAGTCGTAAAACAAAAGATTTTGAGACCTCGCAAATGTGCCTGAAACATTTGATTTAGCACTTGCTTGCCCTATTTTTTTACAGTGTTGGCCCCAGGTATTAATCCGTGCTATTTAAGCTATAGGAGTTGATAAACTGGTTAACGCTGTCTAATGAGGCAGCTCCTTTTGAAATTGCAAACCAAATATAGGCACGATCGTTAATTAATAATGTTTTTCCTTTCGATTGTATATTTTCCTCCGGTTTGGAATTAGGGGTTATGATATTAAAGTCATTTCCTGTATATTCTTTATAGGCAAAATCGGTAAAATCTCCCACCTCTGCTCCTAAATCATTTATAATAGAGGTGACTATTCCATAAAAAAAAGCACCCGACTCTTGACTTATTAATTCTTCCAATTCTCCCAATTCTAAATCGAATAAAGCATATATTCCCGAATCTATGGAGGTTATATTTATAGTAACATTCACTTTATGGCCTCTCATTTCTAATATTTCAGATATGGTTTGAGGTTGAGCAGGGAAATTTAAGTTTAAGATTCTCTCATCGTTCTGAGAAAATACTTTATCCAATGAATTATATGAAAATTCAGTCGTTTTTTCAATCGCTGAAGAAAAAGAGAATAGAAATATGCAAAGGAGTGTTTTCATTATTTTGTTTTAATTGTTGCCACCGTCTCGTAAAAATACAGAAGCTGGATTGATGCACTGACTTTTTGATTTATACCAGACCTTAGATATATAAAATTATTTTCGGGTTTTGTACTTGCCCGCTATTGCGTTTATGCATTGTTCCCTTAGTGCTCCCGGTAACTAGCTCAATAATCTTGTATCAATATTTCTGTCGGGATGTTTAAATCAGCGTTCAGTTTTCTAATCATTTCTAAAGTCAGTTTGCGTTTTCTGTTCATTATTTCGCTCACTCGACTTTTGAAACCAATCATTTTGACCAAATCCTTCTGTTTTAGGCCCATTTGTTCCATTCGGAAATTGATTGCAGAAATCGGGTCGGGCATATCTATTGGAAAATTCTCATTTTCGTAATTGTCTATTACCATTGCCAAGATTTCCAATTCGTCGCCTTCTTCGGTTCCTCTTTTAGCATCGAAAATAACCTCCAAGCGCTCAAGTGCTTTTTGGTAATTCGCTTCGTTTCTAATTGGTTTTATTTTCATCTTAAATTTCGTTTGCGTTAATTTTATCATATTCCCCGTGAGTTGCGATAAAGCGTATCCACGCCAGTTGGTATTCAAAATTAAATTTAACAATTAGTCGATAATCGTTCCCTTTAATGTTAAATACAATTCGGTTGTCTTTCAGGATACTTGCGCTGGGATATTCTTTTTTCAAGTCGTTAATCGATGTCCAATTCGATTTTTCAGTTTCTCGATACCAAGTCTTCAATTGAAGTTCACAATCGCCGTGCTTTTTCCAAAAATCGCGCAATGTCCCTCTCGAAAATATTTTCACGTTAAATGATTTGATGCAAAGATAATATAAAAGTTACCAAAATGATAACTTCTTCTGTTTCTTTTTTGCATTAAGGGCAACGTTCAGTATAAACGCAGTAAGGGGAAAGGAAGCGATGACCTTTCAGACGTTACTGAAACTTTGCAGAAAGATAGGAACTTTGAGGTTAAGCACAAAGCCCTTATTGCGTTTATACATTGTTGAACTAAACCTAAAGGTAGCTTCACGGGACAGTTACATCACGATTCACTACCTTTAAAGTATTGTCTAATACTAATATTTAAAGTTATGAAAAAAAAGTGACACCCTTATCCAAAGGGCTATTATTTCC
>JACDJA010001549.1_pt1 | contig 18853 bp, 14 predicted proteins | sample 7449241 | NCBI WGS metagenome assembly JACDJA01 (sample SAMN14253289, study PRJNA609438) | sludge metagenome | isolation source: initial anaerobic sludge | collected 2018-12-20 | reverse complement strand
TGACCAGCCAGGCGGTCAGTTCATCCGGGCTTTGAAAATCGCGCCGCGCCATATCCTACTCCCCTGAGTTGAGATACTGCTCATAAACGGCCAGCGATTCCCTGAACCCGCCCCGTCCGAAACCGAAGCGCACGCTGTGGTCGTTGGCTCCCAGGCACGGGCCGGGCAGCAGCAGCACTCCGGCGTCGCGGGCCAGCGCGTGGCAATAGTCCGTGGCCGAGGGCACGTCGATCCCCACGAGGGCGACGGATCCGGCCCGCGGTGGCCGCCAGTCGAACAGATTCGGCCAACGGTTGAAGAACGCCTCGGCCGCGTTCAGATTGTCGGCGATGATCTGCCGGTTGCGCGCGGCGAGGGCTACATGAGCGCGCAGGGCAATGGTCGCCAGCGCCTCGCCGGGCGCGGCGGCGCAGATGGTGGTGTAGTGCTTCCAGTTGATGATGGCCGCCCGCGTCGCCGGATCGCGCACGACCAACCAGCCCGCTCGCAGGCCCGGCAGCCCGTAGGTCTTCGACAATCCGGAGAGGATGATTGCCTGTTCATACCGGTCGGCGGCCGAGGGCAGCCGGGCGGCCGGGTCGCGCTCCAGTCCGCGATACATCTCGTCGCACAGCAGCCACGCCCCGTGGCGGCGGACCATGGAGAGGAGGGCGTCGAATTCGACCGCGGCGGGCAGATAGCCGGTGGGATTGTGGGGAAAATTGACGATGACGAGGCGCGTGTCGTCCCGCATCAGCCGTTGGAGATGGTCCAGGTCGAGCGACCAGCCGCCGGGAACCGGCCGAATCGGCCAGCGGCTGATGTTGCCGCTGACGTGCTCAGCCAGATTGAGGAGTGAGTCATAGGCCGGGGTCAGAACAACGACGTGATCGCCCCGTTCCAGAAGCGCGCGCATGGTCAGGTAGATGCCTTCTTCCGGCGCGCCCAGCATCACCACTTCTTCAGGGGCGACTTGCTCGTAGAGGGTAGCCACGGCCGACCGTAGCGCGGGATGCCCTTGCGATTCGGTATATCCGAGCCGCAGGTCAAACAGTTCATCCGCATCGGCCCCAGCCAGACGCAGCAACTCGCGCACACTCATCGTCTCGCAGTCGGAAGCGCATAGAAGATGGGGTGTGGTAAATTCATAGTGTGCGAAGAAATTTTCGGTGGCAAACGGTTCGATGTGCATTGGTGATCTCTTGATGGTCGCGTGTAGATATGAGCATATTGTAGCGTGAGCGGGCAAACAGCCTACCGTGCAGTTGGGCCAGATAGAGTGTATTAGGCCCTAACTTAATAACAATTGTAAGCGTGCGCGGGTTAGATTAGAACAGTCGCGGCCGACGGCCGCTGGAGATTCATGCATGACAAAGAAAGTGGTTTTTGTGGGCGGAACATCCTATAGCGGATCGACCTTCTTTCACCTGACTTTGGCTAACGATCCCGCCGGGTTTGCCGTGGGTGAGGTCAAGCATCTGTTTCGCCCTACAAAAGAGCGACACGCCCAGCCGACCTGGACGTGTGGTTGCGGCGATCTAACGTGCGATCTTTGGTCGCGTGTCAAGCGCAACGGCGAGACCCGTCTCTATAAGACGATCTTCGAAATCCATCCTGAAGTTGAATTCATCGTTGATGCCAGCAAGAATGTCGTGTGGATCGACGACCAGACAGCCAATTTGAAGCGTCAGGGTATCGAAGCGCGCAGCATTGTTATCTGGAAAACGCTGGCCGAGTTTGCCCACTCGCTGCAGAAGCGCAATCGGTTGGGCAAGAAAGGTGGGGCGGAATTGGCCAGTTGGGCGCAGTATCATCGCAACTTCTATTCATTTGTCCAGGACTTTCGCGCCGTCAAGTATGCCGAATACGCCCACGAGCAGGCGGCCGTCTTGCAAACGGTGGCCGAGGTATTGGGCATTCCTTATTTTGAGGGTAAGGAGCGGTACTGGGAGAAAACCCATCACGCGCTGGGCGGAAACCTTTCCTCGCGTATCCACCTCTACTCGAAAGAGAGCGATCGATATCAGGACGTGCAGCGCCGGGCGCAAGGCCACCGCAGCGATCTGGGATCGAGCGATGCCAACTATCGTCAGGTCTACTACGAAAACCCGAACGGCGAAACGGTACAGACGCACGTTGCCGCCTTGCGCCAGGAATTACCCTATCTGGATCAGATCGAAGAGATGCTGACAGCTCACGATGTGCGCAATAACACCGGGGCGCAGGCGCACGAGTGGCCTGAATTGAGGCTTGGAGCGTTTGATTATCGCATGAAGCAGTTGCGCCAGTTCACACGCAGCCGCATCGGCAAGATCAGATTTGCCCAATCCCAGTAACGAATGACCAGGCAAGGCGGGCACCTACGGCCTGTCGAAATTAGGAGATGCAATGCGATTGCCCGATTTCATCATTGGTGGAGCTATCAAGGGTGGAACCACCTCGTTTAATTACTATCTGAAACAGCATCCCCAAGTGTACATGAGTGCATTTAAGGAGCCGCGCTATTTCGCCTATGAGCCTGACAATCCGGATCACGTCGAGGGACGTGGCCTGCGATTTCCCATCAAGACGTTGGAGGAATATGCCGCCTTGTTTGAGGGAACGGGCCGTGCCCAACTTGCCGGTGAAACCTCACCCCACTATTTACGCAGCCCCCAGGCGCCGCAACTCATCAAGGATACGATCCCCGATGTGCGCCTGATCTTCAGCCTGCGCGACCCGGTGAAACGTGCGTACTCAAGTTATTGGCACAAGGTACGGTTGGGCATTGAGGAGCGCCCGGTCGAGGAAGCGCTACTGGAGAATGACCAGGCCGTGCAACATGGCCTTTACCATCAATCGCTGTTGAATTGGTATCCTCGTTTCAAGCCGCAACAGATCAAGATAGTCATTTTCGAGGAGCTGGTGCGCGATCCGGCGACGGTGTATATCGACATCTGTCGCTATCTCGGTGTCGATGATGCCTTCGTGCCCGATTTTGTGGTGAGAAACAAGGGCGGGGCGATGAAGAATCAAGGGCTTGGTCGCATATACGAACGGATCAAAACGCATCCCATGCGGCAAGCCATTGATCCGCTGATTCCGAATCGTTTGCGGCAGGCGATGATCGCCACTCGCGACAACAATTTGGTTGAGCCTCCGCCCATGCCCGCGGCCATCGCCGAGCGCCTCTACGAGTTCTACCGCCCCGATATCGACGCGCTGGAGATTCTCATTAATCGAGACCTGAGCGTGTGGAAAAAACAGGCCATCCTGCAACCTTCGAGTTAAACGCAGAAGCCTCGGTCATGCCGAGGCTTCTTTAATTATCGTTGACTTCGTGTTGATCTATGCGCGTGCGCCCACTCGCGTCGATTCCGGCCGGATGCCGTATAGCTCATCATCATGCGTCAGTACAGGTTCATCCTGATCGCCTGGGTCAACCCAAAACACCTCGGCCCGACCCGGCTCTGTAATGCTTCGCACAACGTCGTTGATGTCATTGAAGTTCATTAAGTGGAAAGGCTCGCTGCTCCAGACGACGATGCATCGCAAATCGGGATACTGTGTGCCATAGGCCAGCACGGCCATATCTTCCTGCTTCACCAATGCAAATCGTCGGAAAGTGTCCGGAATGATTGCGTTCGGCTCGGGCGATACGGTAATTAACTCGCGCTGGGTTAGCTTGTCGGAATTGCCGTTGTTGTCGGTGACTGTGAGCGAGACGTCGAACGTGCCCGGCAGGGTGTACGTGTGTGAGGGGTTTGTCTCATTTGAGGTTGTTTGGTCGCCGAAGTCCCAGACCCTCGAGACGATGGGGGCGTCCGACGTGCTTTTGTCGATGAAGTCGACCGTGTGGGGCATGGCGCCGGTATCCTGACCCGGGCCGATGCTGAAGTTGGCCGCCAAGGCAGTGACCACCCCGGCATACTCATGAGCGCCAATATCGGGTTTATCATCCCTGTTTGCACCGAAGAAATCCTTGTGGATGGTCGGCGGTCGTAGCCCGTTGAGGTGTGAGCCATCGCTGGCCATGCCTATGGCCATTGTGCTGCGCGACGTAAGCTGGTAGTTGCGTGGGTCGACGCCGGTGTTTGCCGGGTCGGGGTATATATCTTTAATGGCGGCCGAGGGATCGACCAGGTTTGGATTGCCGATGCGATCGCCCGGACCGCGCATCGCGGCATGTGGCTGTTCGCTCCACAGGTTATTGCGGAAGGCGATACCGCCCAGGTCTCCGCTCGCCTGGCTAATCACCGGGGCGTTGATGACGATGTTGTTTTCAAAGATGCTGTCCTGGTGCGGCCGTCCCTTCACATTGCCCGATATCTGAACGCCCACTTCCGTCAATTTGCCGCCTATGAAGGTGTTGTAGCCGATATAGGCGTTTTTCAGTTGAGTGTCGTAGTTATTCTCGTTGTTCCGGACCATGAACAGCCTGCCCATGCCGATAACCACGTTGTTGTAAATCTCGCCCCCCGAACTGGGTGGCCAGGGATTGCCCTGAGCATGCTCATCGCCGAAGGTAATCCCGGACGGCGCACGTTCATTAACGCCCAGGTAGGCGGGTGTGTATTGATGAAACACCAGGTTATTACGGATTATGGGATCGATTGATCGGTTGACGTAGATATGCACGTGATTGCATGTATGAACAACATTGCCCTCGACAACCAGGCGATAGCTTCCCTTATCGACGTCAATCCCTTCTCCCATGGAATAGGCGACAATGTTGTTGCGTATAATACCGTCGCGTGTCCGGACCATTGTGATTCCGGCGCCGGCCGCTTGGGGGCCTGGCCCTTCCCGGTTCGGGTCGAATACTCTTTGAACAATCCGCGACAAAACATTGTTTTCGGCGATCACATTGTCGACAAACGTCCCCGCATTCACCTTAATGCCTGACCGGTAGAGGAAATCCAGCCGGCAATTTCGGATAACACAGTTGCTCGAAGATGCGCTTATTCCCGCGCCGGCGCAGTTCTTTATCGTCAGGCCGTCGACCACGACGCTCTCATCGCCCAGGGTGATCATCGAGGCGTTTGTGTCGCCCGGCAAATACCCGTCCTCCGGTTTAGGCGTAGGCAGAGTGCCGTCGGGCCGGAACAGTCCATCGTGATAGCCGCCGTCCAGCACCGGCGTGTGGCCCGTATCGGCTCGCCAGGTGGTGTTTTTTGTGCGGATCGTGAGGGTTTCCTTGTATGTGGCAGTCCTAATACGAACTTCATCCCCCGGCTTAACCGACGAGGCAGCCTTGGAGAGCTTTTTCCACGGGCTGTCGCTGCTGCCGTTATTCGAGTCGTTGCCGGAGTTTCCGTCTACGTAATAAGTAGTCATTGATGTTCTACCTTACTCCCAAACCTTGCTTACAGGGTTACGAGAGACACGTTCTACTGCTCTTCTAATGTATCCACCCAGATCAGTTTAATCTGAGAGTCATGGGTGAAGGCCCGATGCACATCGTCGACGCCGGCATAGACCAGCATGTGGTACGGTTCATCATTCCACATCAGCGCACATCGCTCGTCGGGGAATTGAATGCCGAAGGCGATTACGCGGGAATCGATGATGTGGACCAGGGTAAACCGCGCATATTCGGGAGGAAGCGGCGCGATTGGCGTGTCGCTGACCGTGATCAGGTTCTCCCTGGTTGCCTTGTCGGTCAGTCCGTTTGTGTCGGTGACCGTTAGCGAAACGGTATAGACGCCGGGAGCCGCATAAGTGTTTGTCGGATTTGCCCGGGTAGAGGTCTGCCCATCGCCGAACTCCCAGAAGTAGGAGGTGATTCCCGCGGTCGATACGCTGTCGGCCGCATCGAACTCCACAACGTGGGGCGCGATGCCGTATTCATCGCCCGGCAGGATGCTGAACTCGGCCAGAAGCGGCGCTTCGCCGGCAAACCCTGCCTCGTAATTATGGAGAACCTCGACCGGCGACAGCGCGCGGGAGTAGACGGCGCACAGGTTATACAGACCCAGCCAGGGGCGATCTTCGCTGGTCTCGTCTCCCAACAGCAGGGGCATCTGGGTGTCCCAATTGCTGAAGTCACCGCTGACGTTGAGCACACCGCGCTCCTGTCCGTTCACGTAGAGGACGGCCCGGTTGTTGGCCTTCCGTGTATAGACTACGTGCGTCAGGCTGGTTGTTGCCGTGCCGGAGGAGGTCACGACGGCGGGCAAGCCGTTGGCCGAGGTTGCCGTGGTGCGCAAGCGCGCCATGAAAAGATCGGCCGGACGGTTGCCGTGCATGCCCTGGCCCAGGGTAATGTTGCGCTGGGTCTTGCTGCCGGAGATGCCGACGAGGCGCGCCGGGCCATCCTGGGTGACGTTGGCCGGGCGAATCCACACCTCCAGGGTGATTTCATTGCCCGCGCGGCAGGCATTGATGATCTTGGTTGCCGGCCGCTCCGATGAGATCAACACCGATTCGTTCAGTTGCAGCCCAGCGTCGGTCCAGGACACACGCGATTCATCCATGATACGCAGATTCAGCGCCTCACCCGAGCCGCTCACGTCGCGCACCTCCCGCCCTTGTCCTGCCTTGAAGTCGTACAGCGCCACCAGGCCGCTTGTGACGCGCGTACCGGCCGGCGGCAGGTCCGGATCGTCCACCGGTTCGTCGTCGCCGCTGCCGGGGTGTTCGTTCGCGCCGATGTCGGGGATTCCATCGCGAAGCGTTCCCCAGAAATCTTTCTGCACGTCGCCGTTATGGCGTATGCCGCGATTGATGGCGATCGAAGAGCCGGTCAGCTTGTATGGCTCGGCGGACAGGGTGCCCGGGGCGACCGGGGCGTCGATGTTGGCCAGACCGACGTTGGCCTCCACGAGATCGCTGGCCGGATTATAGACCGTCTCGCCTGGAAACGAGGACCATAGATTGTGTCGCCAGACGACGCCCTCGACAGCATACGCCGACGCCATCTCGCCGCCGTTGCTCGAGGCTATCAGGTTGTTTTCGACGAAGCTATGGTTACCTGTCCCGTTCCGGCCGAGGTTGATGGCCAGTTCGACGCTGTTCAGAAAAGTGTTGTGGGCTATGTTGATATAACTCAGCTTGCCTCCGCGCCGATCGGCGCGGAAGCCCTCGCCACAGCCGACAACGATATTGTTGGTGATATGGACGTTGCGCGTATGCCACCGGCCGCGAGTCTGATAGCGCGACCTGTCGCGTTTTGTGATGCCGGGGCCGCGCCGATCGCGCAGGGTCAGAAATTCCGGCCGGCCTGTGTGGTAGCAGAGGTTTGAATCGATGATCACGTCGATGGCCGATTCGACGCCGATCTGGCCGTTTCGGTTGTCATAGCACGTATTCTTGCCGACCACAACGCCCTTGCAGCCGATGGAGATCAGGATGCCTTCGTCCGAGTTCTCATAGACGTGGTTATCCCGAATCGTCACTCCCTGGGCTTGCTTGACAAGCAGCGCGACGTTCAATTGGTCCGGCCCATAGGCCAGGAAGCGGCGCGCGCAATCATGGATGCGGCATTGCTCGACCAGGAGTGTGTCGCACGTGAGGGCATGTAACCCGCCGGCGAAGCACGATGCGATGGTATTGTTCTGGATGGTGACGCGGCTCGATTTATTGACCAGGATGCCGCGGCCCCCGGCATTGCGCACCGTGAACCCCCGCAGCGTCACGTCCTGACTTTGCTGGATTATTACCAGCGCGGAATCATCCGCGATATTGAGGTTGGTCCCGTCGATGACGGGCTGCTCACCCGCCTGCGCGGCGATTACGATGGGCGCTTCGGCCGTGCCCGGCTTTTGGATGTGCAGCCGCTCGGTGTATGTGCCCGCGCGAACCGTGATCGTATCGCCTGCCTGTGCCTTGTTGATGGCCGCCTGGATCGTGCGCAGCGGTTTGTCCGCCTGGGTGCCGGGGTTGTTGTTATTCCCGTTAGCGGCCGACACGTGATAGGTAGTGCCCATGGGTCCTTTTCTCCCTATATTCTCTCAGTGAGGATGCATCGAACATCCTCCGAACCGTCGGGGGCAGATCGGTAACGAACCACCTCCGCGCCGGCGCGCAGTTATCACATCTCATTACAAACGCGGTACTACAAATGACGTTACGAGAAGCTCGGGACGACAGCCTGTCCGGCCGCTATGGGTTTGGGATGGAGAAGCGCTGCCTGGCCACGAGCTTCCCATCTCGTGCTCCTGCTCGATTGCCTCGCTTCAGTGGCCCTCATTCTTGTGGGGCCTCCACTCTCGTGAGGCCTCCATTCATTATGGGTTCCACACGAGTGGGCCATCCCGCCACCCGCATCTGTCGATTCATATGCCGGGGGCGTCATCACCACTTCCTAGTTTTCACATTATAATGACCGCCTCCCACCTTAGCAAGCAAATATTGTGGTAATACAATATGTTGCAATGTAAAAATATTGCAGAATTACAACATTGGCCCACAAAAACCCGAAAGAATCGGCCTCTTGTTTGCTTAACATGCGCTGTAAGGTGGCGAATCTAGGATGGTGTAAGGCAGGCATCGACATCGATATAGCCGCCTTGCAAGACATACCGTTAGCCTATTCGTAAGTTTAAGCTGTTAAGAATAAGAGCGTCTTGTAGAGCGAAGTCCTTGCGTGAATCCCTGAAAGCGATGAGTGATTTGGCAGGCAAGAGGAAATTGAGCGAAATGGAAGAGCAAAAAGTCTTACAATGGACGATGGGCCCGGCAATCGGCGCAGGACAGGAAAGCACAACTTCGACCTACTTCATCCTCAAGCGTGTGGTGGATTTCCTCGTCGTCACATTGTCGATGGTTTTTCTGCTGCCTCTTCTGGTTTTCATGGCTTTGCTCATCAAGTGGGATTCCCCCGGCCCGGCCATCTTCCGGCAGGAGCGCGTCACGGCCAGGCGGGTTGTGCGCAACGGCCGCGTCTACTGGGAGGAGCGTCCGTTCACCATCTACAAGTTCCGCACGATGTGCGCGGATGCCAAATCGACGATTCACCGGCAGTTCATCGAAGCCTACATCGCCGGCGACACGGCGCGCATGGCCGAATTGCAGACGGCTCAGCAGGCCGAAGACTCCAAGTACAAACTGGTGCAGGATCCGCGCATCACGCGCGTGGGCAGCTTCCTGCGCAAGACCAGCCTTGACGAATTGCCGCAGCTCTGGAATGTCCTGAAGGGGGATATGAGCCTGGTTGGCCCCCGTCCGCCCATCCCATACGAAGTAGAGTTGTACCTGTATCATCACCACGATCGTCTGCGCACGGTGCCTGGCATCACCGGCTGGTGGCAGGTGAAGGGTCGTAGCGCCACCAGCTTTGAGGAGATGGTGCGCATGGACGTTGACTATATCAACCAGCAGTCCCTGTGGCTGGATTTCAAAATCATTTTCCTGACGGTAACGGCCGTCATCAACGGTAAAGGTGCTCGTTAATATGACCGACCTCCGAATCGGCGCCATTGGCTGCGGCTATTGGGGCCCCAACCTTATTCGCAACTTTATTGAAATTCCCGGCGCTCAGGTTATCGCCATCTCGGACCTGCAGCAGGAGTCGCTGAACCGCATCACGCAGCGCTTCCCGCAGATCGAACTATCGACCCGCAATTACCGGGATCTCTTTGAACTGGACCTTGACGCCGTGGTCATTGCCACGCCGCCGGCCACCCACTATGCGATTGCCCGCGAGTGTCTGGAGCACGGCCTGCACGTGCTCGTCGAAAAGCCCATCACGCTCAACAGCGAGGATGCGGCCGGGTTGATCGACGTGGCCGCCCGTCACAATCGCGTGCTCATGGTTGGCCACACGTTCGAATATAACACGGCCGTCCGCGCCATCAGAGAGATGATCCACAACGGCGAGCTGGGCGACATCTACTATATTGACGCCATCCGCGCCAGCCTGGGCCTCTTCCAGGTGAAGGCCAACGTGGTATGGGATCTGGCTCCCCATGACGTTTCTATCCTTCGCTACCTGCTGGGCGCCGATCCGATCAGCGTCAGCACCCACGGTTCGTCGTGCGTGCAGGAAGGCATTGAGGACGTGGCCTACACCACCCTGACGTTCCCCAACAACGTCCTGGCCCACATCCGGTCGAGCTGGCTCGACCCGTCGAAACAGCGTCGCATCACCGTCGTGGGCAGCAAGAAGATGGTCATCTATGATGATGTGGAGCCGCTGGAGAAGATCAAGATATACGACAAAGGCGTCAAGGCTATTCGCCATACCGACACCTTCGGCGAGTTCAGCTTTGCCTATCACTACGGCGACGTGGTGATTCCCTACATTCGTTTCGAGGAGCCGTTGCGGGTGCAATGCCAGCACTTTCTGGACTGCATCAACGAAGGCAGGCAACCCCAGACCGACGGCCTCAACGGCATGCGGGTCGTCCAGGTAGTCGAGGCGGCGCAGCGTTCCATGAAGAACGGCGGCGACACCATTTTCCTGAGCCGGAACGGTCACGGCGACCCCGCAGAGGCGCGGCGCGCCAAGGAACTCGTCCATGCTTGAGATGCTTGATCCCATCATGCTCGAAGACCCGCAATCGATTGATGAGGGCGTTGCCCTGGGCTATCCCACGGGCCGCTCCATCGCTGACGGCACGCTGCGTATCGGCAGTGGAGCCAACATCCGCTCCGGCACGGTTATCTACGTGGGCGCGACTATCGGCCGCGGGTTACAGACGGGTCACAACGTCATCATCCGCGAGGAGAACGTCATCGGTGATAACGTGGGTATCTGGAGCAACTCGGTCATCGATTACGGCTGTCGGATCGGCAACAACGTGAAGATCCACAGCAACGTCTACGTGGCCCAGTTCACCACCATCGAGGATGATGCCTTCCTGGCCCCCGGTGTGTCCATTGCCAACGACATGCGGCCGCTGTGCGCCGAATGTACACACGCCGGTGGGCCGACGATCAAGCGCGGCGCGCGGATCGGCGTCAACGTCACCATTCTTCCTCGCGTCACCATCGGCGAGTACGCGCTGGTCGGCGCAGGCTCCGTCGTTACGAAGGACGTGCCGCCCTATGCTGTTGTCTACGGCAACCCGGCGCGCGTGGCTACGTCGGTCAACGACATCGACTGTCCGTTGCATCCCGACGAAAAGGCCTACGTCGATGGTCTGAAGAATCGCTGCGCCGCCCATTGAGCGTTACCCGTGTTGCAGGGGAGAGTATGAAGAACGAGCATCAATCGTCCGGCGATCGGCTTCGCGTAGCCTGGGTGTCCCCGGTGACGCCCGACAAACTCGACTCAGCAACCTGGGTCGATACCACGCGCGAACTGCGTCGCCAGGGCGTAGACGTCACTCTGATTACCATCGGCCCGGCGGGCAAGCAATCCTATCGGGGCGTCGAGGTGCTCAATATCCCGCGCCCGAAGGTTTATTTACTGGGCCAGGCGTTGTTTCATTTGGGTGTCCTGCGCTACTTGCTGCCTCGACTGCGAGAGTATGACGTCATCCTTTTTCACCAGTTGTCGGCCGTTTGGCTGTTGCTGCTGCGGTTGGCCGGCCGTCGGCGGCCCTCGCTGGTGATGGACACCCGCGATATGGTGGATTTCACCACCGACAGCTTCAAGATTCGACTGCGCACGGCCTGGTTTGATATGGTAACCGGCCTGGCGGCGCGCTTTGCCGATGGCCAGACGGCCATCACCCCGCGCATGGCCGAACTTGTCGGAATTCCCGAGGATCAGTTGTGGGGCATTTGGCCGTCTGCCGTCGAGGCCGAGCGGTTTGCCGCCGCGGCCAAAGCGCGCCATTGGCCCTATCAGGACGAGCCGATTCGCCTGGTCTATATCGGTATCTTCCTGGCCAAGCGCAACCTGCTGCCCCTCTGCCATGCAGTCAATCGCGCAGGCGCCGAGGGCATGTCGTTTGTGCTGAGTCTTTATGGTGACGGCGCGCTGCGACCCGAACTGGAGAGCGCCGCGGCGAAGAGTGGCGGCGCTGTGCGGGTTGAGCGACCCGTGCCCCACGAGAACGTTCCCCATATTCTGGCTCAGGCTCACGTGGGCGTGACCTCCTTGCCCGAGGTCGATGATGTCAAATACGAGGCATCCAGCCCGATCAAGTTGTTCGAGTATATGGCCGCCGGGATGCCCGTGCTGGCCACAAGCAATGCGTGTCACACCGACGTGGTCGGCGATGGGCAGTATGCCTTTTGGGCCGACGACGTGACCGAGGACGCTCTGCTGGCCGCTTTGCGCCGGATTTGGGCCAACCGCGCTGCTCTCTCCAGACTGGGGCAAGAAGCCCAGGTGGATGTTCACGGATGGACCTATGCCGCAAATGCCGCCAAGCTTAAGGCCGCTCTCGCGTATGGCCTGAGCCGGCACAAGGCAATACAGACGCCTGCGGGGCGAGTCCGTGCAGAGACACGCTGAACCAATATTAAATTCCCAAAGCAGATGACCCGATTGGCCCGACCGATCCCTTTGTGCCTCGCTCGCGCCAAATCCTAAACGAGGTTGAGGTATTCACATGGAAATCCCATTTGTCGATCTGAGAGCACAATATCGTCAGATTCAAAACGAGGTAGACCCGGCTGTGCTGGCTGTCATGCAGCGCGGCGATTTTATCCTGGGTGGAGCAGTGGCGGAGTTCGAGAAGGCTTTCGCCGCCTACTGCGGTGTCAAGTATTGCGTCGGGGTCGATTCCGGCTACTCGGCGCTGGAACTGATCATTCGCGCGTATGACATCGGCCCCGGCGACGAGGTCATCACCGCCGCCAATACTTTCATTGCCACGACGCTGGCTATCTCCAACGCCGGGGCGACGCCGGTGCTGGTTGACTGCGACCCCGAGACGTACAACATCGACCCCGGCAAAATCGAGGCAGCCATCACGTCGCGCACCAGGGCGATTATGCCGGTGCATCTGTATGGTCAACCGGCCGACATGGACGCCATCCGCGCCGTTGCCCGCCGGCACAACCTGCTGGTCTTCGAGGACGCGGCCCAGGCCAGCGGTGCGCGCTACAAGGGACGCATGGCCGGCAGCCTGGGCGACGCCGCGGCCTTCAGCTTTTATCCCGGCAAGAACCTCGGCGCTTATGGCGACGGCGGGGCGGTGACGACCAACGACGCCGCCATCGCCGAAAAGGTTCGGCTCCTGCGCAATATCGGCCAGAAGGTGAAGTATTTCCACGAGATCAAGGGTTTCAACAACCGGCTCGACACAATGCAGGCCGCCGTTCTGGGCGTCAAGCTGCCCTATCTGGACGGCTGGAACGCGAGCCGCCGGCGCGCCGCGGCCACCTATGCCGACTTGCTGGCCGATTTGCCGCTCGTCACCCCCGCGACGGCCGATTACGCCGAGCATATCTTCCACTTGTACGTCGTCCGCGTTTCCGACCGCGAGGCGCTGATGGAGCAGCTGAAGGAAGCCGGCATTGCCACGGGGCTGCACTATCCGATTCCCATTCACTTGCAGCCTGCCTATGCAGAGCTGGGTTACAAGCGTGGCGACTTCCCGATCACCGAAGCCTATGCGGAAACGATTGTCTCTCTGCCCATCTTCCCCGAACTGGATGATGACAAGGTTGCCTACGTGGTCGATGCCATTCGCGAGCATATGGCCGCCAGGGGTGAGGCTGAGAGATTACCGGAGGCCGTGGCCGCCGACTAGATTATCTGTTAGCATCTCGTTCGAAGCCGGTTGTTGAGAGCAACGACCGGCTTCCGGACAACCGAACCATGACGCGACAAGAGTATCTCTATCAGCAAGCACCGGCGGTCGAGACTTCCGGCAAGACTCGCACCCGTCCTGATTGGACACGACAGGGTTGGTTCCGCTTGCTGGCGCTGGTCTTGTTGGCCGAGCTGTTCACGCCGTTTCTGGTTTGGCCGCTGCGCCTGCCCCGCGCCATTTTGGGTGTTGTCGAGGTAGCTACTGCCCTGACGGTCTTTGTCGCCTTTGCCTACATGCTAAGGGAAGACAGAATCCCCCGCGCCGTCCTGTTGATTATTGGACTGACGCTCATCTGGAGCCTGTCGCCGATGATTGAGGGACAATCTCTGGCGGCCACAGCCTGGGGTTGGTGGGGAATGTTCAAGTATCCGTTGCTGGCCCTGTTCGCCTTTCTTGTCCAGGGTTGGCCGCCCGACTTTGCTCGCTGGTTCTTCCGATTTTGCGTGGGCCTTCTGATTTTTCAGATTATCGTTCAATTGATCATGCTCGCCATCGGGTTCCCGATCGGCGATAGCCTGGCGGGCACGTTTGGCCTTAAGGGCGTCATGCAGTTTACGATGCTGGTGTTCTTCATCGTTGCCCTCGGCCTGGGCCACTGGCTTGCCACATATGAGCGAAAGACCTTGTTGCTGATACTCGCCCTCGGCTTGCTGGGCAGCACACTGAACGCGACCAAATTTTACCTGATTGGCGCCGGAATCCTGGCGGCCGCCACGCTGGTCATTCATCTGATTCGCGGCGGTCAAATCCGTCAGTTATTCATCTACATCTTCCTGATTGCCGGCGCCGCGGCCATCTTCATCCCTATCTATAATTCCTATCTGGTCAATACGATGGGGCTGAAGCCGTTGCAGGAGTTTCTCAACGTAGAGACGATTGAGGGCTATATCTTTAACGACGGGCTGACGGGAAGTAACGACTACACTTATAACATCGGTCGAGGACTGGCGGTTACATACGGGTGGCAACAGATCCAGCGCGACTGGACAACGACCCTGTTCGGCTATGGCATCGGCACGCGCTCGCAAAGCGAACTTCTGGGCATCCGCGGGAGTGTGCTCCAGGCCGACGTCTATGGTGTTGGGGTTACAACGATGGGGACGTGGATCCAGGAAATCGGCGTTGTGGGCATGCTCGTCTTTTTGGCCATCAATTTGTGGATGGCCGGCAAAATGTTCCAATACGCCCGCCGAACCAACGATCCATACCGGGCTACCATGGCTTATGGTCTGATGCTGTTTACGCTTTTCTGGCCGTTGTGGCAATGGTATCACAAGGCCTGGACTGCCGGAGCCATGATGTCCCTCTATTGGATTGCGATCGGCTACATTTTCAACCAGATATACCTTCCTGGTCGCCGCCGCACGGCCGATCGCCGTCTCGTCGATCACTCTGTCTGATCGCTGATTTTCGCCTCGGCGGTGCGTCTCGGGGCGAATAGCTTTATCTGCCCGTCCCCATTTCTCTCTTCAGGTTCATCGTAAGCCGGATGCGCTACTATGGCATCCGTAGAGACCAATGAGTGGCAACTGCCCGGCTGCCGTCAGCCGGATTCCCGGAGCCTTCCGAACTCCAACATGCGGAGGATAGTTGAATGCCTTCAACAAGGCCTAATATCTTGCTCATCGTAATAGACTGTCTGCGCGCCGATCGGGCTTTCGATCCCGACCGGACGGCCCGGACACCCGGCATGCAGGCCCTGGCCGAACGGGGCACGCTCTTCACGCACCTGATCACCGCCAACTCCATGACCATTCCGTGCATGACCACCATGTTCAGCGGCATGTACCCGGCCCATCACGGCGTGCGGGCGATGGTTGGCGCGCGTGTTTCCGATAGCGTGCCGCTGTTGGCCGAGCTGTTGCGCGAGCATGGCTACCACACCTATGCCGAGGCCACCGGCCCTCTGAGCGAGTTCTACCGCCTGAATCGCGGCTTCGACCATTACGAGTTTCGCGACGGTGTGAAGTCGCCTATGCTGGGCGAATGGGGCGATCAACTCATTGAGCGCTTTCGCTCGGGCCGCTATGATGAGCCGTGGTTTGCCTATCTGCACTTGTGGGGTGTCCATCGCCCGCGTCAGATACTGCCGGAGTTCGACAAGCCCGAATATGGCCGCACACAGTACGACCGCGCCATCTCCAGCTACGACTCGCGCCTGCGCGAGCTATTTGCTGCCATCGACTTTGAGAACACTGTCGTTCTGCTGACCGGCGACCACGGCGAGAAGATCCCGGAGAACAACCTTGAAAATCAGGTGGAGTTCTTCAAGAAATCGTTTTCGGGGGCCAATAAGGGCACGGGGCGATGGGCGCGCGCAAGACGAAAGGCGATTGCCTCGATGCGCGCCACCTGGTTCAAAACCTCTCGTCTGCTCTATCGCGTCGGGGCGGTCGATAGCCCGCTGGCGACCGTCACCGGGCATGGCTATCACGTCTATGATTCGCTCGTCCGTGTGCCGCTCGTCGTCGCCGGCGGCCCCGCGCCGGCAGCGCGCCGCGTGGACGATCAGGTGCGGCAGATCGACATCATGCCGACGATCCTCAATCTGGCCGGCCTGGCGGACAGCATTCCCGCGACTGCCGACGGCCGCAGTTTGCTGCCCATGATGCGCGGTGAGGCATTGCCCGAACTGCCTGCATTGATCGAGACGTGCCAGAATTCCCGCGAGCCTTCCTCCTTCTACGGCGTTCGTTATAACGGCTACAAGTATGCCTACGACGCGACCGATCCGGGTGTGCCGGAAGAGTTGTATGATCTGACGGCCGACCCGGAAGAGACGAAGAATCTGGCTCAGGCTCAACCCCACAAGGCGGCCGAGATGCGCCGGCTTATCGAGGCTCACATCGAGCGGGCCGAAACGGGCGCGGTGGATATGACCGATGAGATGAGCGAACTGGAGATGGCCGGCCTGGCCGATCACCTGCGCAAGCTCGGCTACGTGGAATAGAGGGCGGCATGAAGAATCCATTCAAGCGAAATCAGAACCAGACGCCCGCGCCCGGCCCCGCCGCGCCAATCGTCATCGTCTCCGGCTTGCCGCGTTCGGGGACTTCGATGATGATGAAGATGCTGGAAGCCGGCGGTATCTCCCCGCTGACGGATGAGTTGCGCACGGCCGACGGCGATAACCCCAAGGGTTACTACGAATTTGAGCGCGTGAAGCAACTGGACAAGGGCGACACCGGCTGGCTGCCGATGGCGCGGGGCAAGGCGGTCAAGGTTATCTCCTTCCTGCTGCAACACTTGCCGGCCGACGAGCGCTATCAGGTGATCTTTCTGCGTCGCAATCTGGACGAGATCCTGGCCTCGCAACGCAAGATGATTATCAACCGCGGCGAAGACCCCGACCGGATGGATGACGCTCAGGTGGCGGCCATGTTCAATCGGCATATCGAACTGGTCGAGAAATGGCTGGCGCGACAGCCGAACGTCGACACGCTCTACATCCATTACAGCGACGTGATGGCCGACCCACTGCCGGAAATCAACCGCATGTGTCGCTTCTTCGACCGCGACCTGGACGCTCAGGCCATGGCCGAAGTAGTTGACCCCGATCTTTATCGCAATCGCAAGGCCGAGGCCGTTGTCGCCTAGGCGCGCTCGTCCCGGTTCCTAATTCAAGACAGGAAAGCAGCCGATGAAAATCCTGATGGTCAACAGCTTCAATTACGTCCGGGGTGGGGCGGAGCGTTGCTTCCTGGATTTGTCGGCGCTGCTCGAATCGCGCGGTCATCAGGTCATCCCGTTTGCCATGCAGCATCCCCAGAATTTGCCGTCTCCCTATGACGACTACTTCGTAAACTACATGGATTTCCCCACGGAGCTGGCTCGCGGTGGTCTGGGGCCGAAGCTGGGTGTGGCCGAGCGTATCCTGTACTCGCGCGAAGCCCGGCGCAAGATCGAACGGCTTGTCGACGACACGCAGCCCGATTTGGTTCACATCCATGGCTTTATCCACGAGATGTCCACGTCGATCCTGCCGGCGCTGAAGAAAGCCGGGCTGCCCGTGGTGCAAACGCTCCACGACTATAAGATCGTTTGCCCTAACACGACCTTTATTTCGCACGAAGAGGTATGCGAGCGTTGCCTCGGCCACCGCTATTACAACGTCGCCCTGCACAATTGCAAGCGCGGTTCGCGTATGGCCAGTGTTCTGGCCGGGGCGGAGATGTATTTCCACGAACTCTTTCGCCTCTACGGCCCCAATGTCGATCTGTTCATCTCGCCCAGCGATTTCCTGGCCCACAAGGTGCGTGAACATGGCATGCGCCGGCCGGTGGTCACCATCCCCAACTTCATCAATCCTGACCAGTTCCAGCCGCACTATGAGCCGGAGAATTACTTCATCTTCGTCGGCCGCCTGGTGCGCACCAAGGGTATCCTGACCTTGCTGGAAGCCATGCGTCACCTGGAAACCACCGCCGAATTGCGCATCGCCGGCGCGGGTGAACTGGAGCCGGAACTGCGCGCCTACGTGGCCGCCCACGGTCTGACCAACGTCCGGTTTCTCGGCCATCTGGACACCGACCGGCTGACGCAGACGATGCAGCGCGCCGCCTTCACCGTCCAGCCTTCGGAATGGTACGAGAATTACTCCATGACCGTCATCGAGTCGCTGGCCTGTGGCACGGCCGTCATCGGATCGGCCATCGGCGGCATTCCCGAGCAAGTCAGCGACGGCGTTAACGGGCTGCTGTTCGAGCCGGGCAACGCCGCCCAATTGGCCGAGAAGATACAATTCCTGCTCGACCGGCCCGAACTGGCCGTCGAAATGGGACGCAACGGCCGGCGGCAGGTCGAATCGATCAACGGCCCGGCCGCCCACTACGACCAGACGCTGCAGGCATATCGAAAGCTCTTGCCGCAGCGCGCCGCCGAGTCGCCCCCATCGGTCGCTCGCGCGCCCATGCCCCGGCGCTAACCCGCCCGGGTTCGCCCCTTTTTGGAACCCTGACCATGAGAAAGATCGCCTACATTGGAATCAAGGCCCTGCCCGCAAACGCCGGCGTCGATACGGTCGTCGAGAAAATCGTCACCCGCGTCGATCTCACCCGTTATGAGCCGGTTGTCTACGTGAATCGCGCTCTTGTGCCGGCCGACATGCGCATCTCCGGCGTTCGTCTGGTGCGCGTCCCCACCTTGCCGGGCAAGTTCTTCAATGCTCCATTGCTGTTTCTCCTTTCGGCCCTTCATGCGCTCTTCCTCGGCAATTATGATCTGGTCAACGTCCATAGCGT
>JACDJA010001548.1_pt1 | contig 18856 bp, 19 predicted proteins | sample 7449241 | NCBI WGS metagenome assembly JACDJA01 (sample SAMN14253289, study PRJNA609438) | sludge metagenome | isolation source: initial anaerobic sludge | collected 2018-12-20 | reverse complement strand
GGTGGGCGGCCACCGCTACGGCCACATCTACATCGGGGCCATCGGGCTGATTCTGACCTATTTCTTCCACGGCCGGGAAAAGGCCCGCAACCTGGTGCAAAATTGCATCAACTGCGGCGCCTGCAAGGCGGTGTGCGCCGCCGGCATCGATCTGCCCTTCCTCATCAAGGAGATTCATGCCCGGATCCAGGACGAGACCGGTCACCCCCTGCAAAGTTCCATGCTCGGCAAGGTGCTGGCCAACCGGCGCCTGTTTCACCGCCTGCTGCGGGCCGCACGCTTGGCCCAGAAGCCGGTGACCGGCGGCACTCCCTATATCCGGCATCTGCCGATGATCTTCTCCAAGGAACACAATTTCCGGATCCTGCCGGCCATCGCCGAGGTGCCGTTCCGGGACCGCTGGCCGGCGCTGAGGCCCCGGGTGGATCGGCCGCGCTGGCGCGTGGCCCTGTTTTCCGGCTGCGTCCAGGACTTCGTTTACCCGGAGCAACTCGAAGCCGGTCTCAAGGCCATGGAAGGCCTCGGCATCCAGGTGGATTTTCCCATGGGCCAGAGCTGCTGCGGGCTGCCGGTGCAGATGATGGGGGAAAAAGAAGCGGCCCGCCGGGTGGCCATCCAGAACATGGATGCCATGGCGGCCGAAAACTACGACTATATCGTTACGCTTTGCGCTTCGTGCGCCTCGCACCTGGCCCACGGGTATCCCAAGCTCTTTGCCGCCGAGCCGGAGCTGAAACAGCGCGCCGAGGCCTTTGCCGCCAAGGTGATCCCCTTCAGTTCCTTTTTGAGCCGGGTTGTCCAGGTGGGGCCGGAAGTGTTCCGATCCACTCCCGTCAAGACCACCTACCACGCGCCGTGTCACCTGTGCCGGGGGATGGATGAACACGAGGCGCCCAAGCGGCTGCTCCAGGCCGCCGGCATGGATTTCGTGCCCGCCATCGAGGAGGAGACCTGCTGCGGCTTCGGCGGCACCTATTCGAGCAAGTTTCCCAGGATTTCATCCCAGATTCTGGCGCTGAAGCTGGCCGACGTGGAAAAGACCGGGGCCGAGGTCCTGGTGACGGAATGCCCGGGGTGCGTCATGCAGCTTCGGGGCGGGGTGCAGAAAGCAGGTCTTCCCGTCCGTGTGCAACACATCGCCGAGGCCCTGGCCGCGGCACGCAAGACGGCGATCTAGACTCGGTATTGCCCGGGCCTTGATTGATCGGTTTTTTCGGGGAAGGGATTCAAAACGCTCCCGGCGGCCATACGGTCGCCGGGAGTTGACTTGAACCCGGCGCAGAAGCGGGGAACAGGAAGGCGAGGGCCGCTGCCCGGGCAGCGGCGAATTTATTTCTAAGCCCCGTCGAGGCCGTGTTTTTCCATGCGCTGGAACCAGGCCTGGGGATCTTTGAAGTACTCGTAGGTGTCTTCCAGCGACAGGCGGTGTTCCCGCTCCATGGTCTCCAGCATGCCGTAGAAGGATTTTTCCACCGGGTCGTCGGCCGCCTCACGCAGTTTCTTGTAGTGGGCTTCGCCCTTGGCTTCGAAGGCGATGGCGATCTTGACGGCCTCCATGTCGCTGGTGCGGTTTTCCGGCGAGCTGTCCACCGCTTCCACCACCGATTTGAGCACATCGCGAACCTTGGTGCCCTTGACGGTGAGCGGCAGGGTCTCCGGCCATTTGCCGTCTTCCTTCAGCTTCTGATGCAGGGCCTGGATCCGCTGGTAATGTTCCCGCTCATCGGCGGCCAGGGTCTCGAACATCTTCTTGCCCAGGGGATCGGTGGTCCGCTCGGCATGCTTTTGGTAGAAGGCGGCTTCCTGCTCTTCGTTGTTCAGCGCCACTTCCAGCGCTTCGATGCGTTCTTGGGTGTTGGCAGTCATCGATCGGTCCTTTCCGGCTTCGGCGCGAAGGCCCGGTCAGGCGCCGGCGGCAGGCCGCCGGCGCGGGTTTCGGCTACCGGCAATGCACGCAGTGCTCGGTAAAATGCGACAGGGGCTGGTTGGTGATTTTGGCGAAGTACTCGAGCTGTTTGACCGGAGCGATGATGCGGCCGCAGCTCTCGCAACGCTGCAGGGGATAGTCGGTTTTCCAGATGGTGCGGATCCCGGCCTTATCCTTCAAAGGAATCACGCCCACCGGGCACACCGTGGCACAGGCGCCGCAAGCGATGCAGTCCGGCGGGGCTTCGTTGAACGGGGTGGTCACCCGGCGGCTGGTACCCCGGCCCTCGAAGCCGATGGCCGACACCCCCACCACTTCACGGCAGGTGCGCACGCAAAGACCGCAGAGGATACATCCCTTCACTTCGACCTCGAAACGGGTTTTTTCAATGCCCAGATCAGCGGCCATTTTCAGCAGGGTGGGGTGGGTGGGATTGCGGGCCAGGAGCAATTCGATCACCAGCCGGCGCACGTTGAGGACCCGTTCGGTGACCGTCTGGACCTCCAGGCCCTCTTCCACCTCGTAAATACAAGAGGCCACCAGCCGGGTACGCTGGCCTTGGCGGATTTCCACCATGCACATGCGGCAGGCGCCGTAGGGGGCCAACTCTTCGTTGCTGCACAGGTGGGGAATCTGGATATTGACGCTGCGGGCCGCCTCCAGAAGGGTGGTCCCGGCCTCGGCCTGGACTTGCCGACCATCGATGGTCAGCGTGACTGTTTGGGACATCTCGCTCTCCCTTGGGCTATCCGGGATCCGGCCCGACATCAGTCCGGCCGGCCGCGGTTTTATCACACGATGGTGATCGCATCGAACTTGCAGGCTTCGTAACAGGCCCCGCACTTGATGCATTTTTCTTGGTCAATCTGGTGGACTTCCTTCTTTTCGCCGGTGGCGGCGCCGGTGGGGCAGACCCGGGCACAGGCATGGCAACCGGTACACTTGTCCGGGTCGATGCCGTAGGTGATCAGGGCCTTGCATACCCCGGCGGGGCATTTCTTGTCGATGATGTGGGCCTCGTACTCGCTGCGGAAGTAGCGCAGCGTGGTGAGCACCGGATTGGGGGCCGAGCCGCCCAGGGCGCACAACGAGCCGTCCTTGATCGCCTGTCCCATCCATTCCAGGGTATCGAGGTCCTCGAGTTTTCCCTCGCCGTTGGTGATGCGGTCGAGGATCTTGCGCATCTGGTAGATGCCCTCGCGACAGGGGGTGCACTTGCCGCAGGATTCCTCTTCAAGGAATTTCAGGAAGTACTTGGCCACATCCACCATGCAGTTGCGCTCGTCCATGACGATCATGCCGCCGGAGCCCATCATGGTGCCCAGCTTGGAGAGCTCGTCGAAGTCCACCGGTATGTCGAGGTGGGCTTCCGGAATGCATCCGCCCGAGGGGCCACCGGTCTGCACCGCCTTGAATTTGCGCCCCTTGGGGATGCCGCCGCCGATCTCGAAAACGATTTCACGCAGCGTGATGCCCATGGGCACTTCCACCAACCCGGTGTTGTTGATCTTGCCCACCAGGGAGAAGATCTTGGTGCCCTTGCTGTGTTCGGTGCCGATGCCGGCGTACCACTGGGCCCCCTTGTTGATGATCAGCGGGACATTGGCCCAGGTTTCCACGTTGTTCAAACAGGTGGGTTTGTCGTAAAGTCCCTTGTCGGTGGCATGGACGTACTTGGCCCGGGGCTCGCCGGCACGGCCTTCGATGGAGGCGAACAGCGCCGAGGATTCGCCGCAGACAAAGGCGCCCCCGCCGCGGTTGATCACGATGTCGAAGTCGAATCCGCTGCCAAGGATGTCCTGCCCCAGCAGGCCCATTTCCCGGGCCTTGTCGATGGCCAGGGTGATGTTTTCCACCGCCAGCGGATACTCGTTGCGCACATAGATGTAACCGTGGCTGGAGCCGATGGCATAGGCGCCGATGATCATGCCTTCGAGCACCGAGTGGGGGTTGCCCTCCAGCAGGCTACGGTCCATGTAGGCCCCGGGATCGCCTTCGTCGGCGTTGCAGATCACGTACTTGGGCGATCCCTCCGCCTTGCGGGTGGCATTCCACTTGCGTCCCGTGGGAAAGCCGCCGCCCCCGCGACCCCGCAGGCCGGCGGCGCTGATATCATCGATCACCGCCTGGGGATCGCCCTGGGTCAGGACCTTGGCCAGGGCGCCGTAGCCGCCGATGGCCAGATAATCCTCGATGCGGGTGGGCTCGATCATCCCGTTCATGCCGAAGACCAGGCGCATCTGCTTCTTGTAGAACGGCACTTCGTACTCGTGGACGACTTTTTCCTTTGTTACCGGATCCCGGTACAGGAGACGGTCGATGATCTCTTCGCCAAGAATGGTCTTGTCGATGATCTCCGGGACGTCGTCCACCTTGATGCGCTGGTAGAAGATTTTTTGCGGATGGAGCACCACCATGGGGCCCCGCTCGCAGAAACCGTGGCAGCCGGTGCGTCGGAGGGAGATTTTTTCCGTCAACTGTCGGTCTGCCAGCTCCTGCTGAAACCGTTCCACCAGATTGCGCGTGCCGTGGGCCATACACCCGGTGCCGCAACAGATGGCGATGCAGGGCTTGTTCGGATCCAAGCGGGCGTTGAGTTCCTCTTGCAGGGCATTCAACTCTGCGGCGGATTTAATCTTCTTCATCGGTCGCGACCTTTTTTCCCAGCTTTTTAAGAAGTTTGTTGGCCTTGGAAAGCGTCATCTGGCCCTGGTACTCACCATCGACCACCAGAATGGGGCCCAAGGCACAGGCGCCAAGGCAGTTGACCGTCTCGAAGGTGAATTCGAGGTCCGCGGTGGTCTGGCCGGCCTTGACCCCCAGCACCCGCTCAATGCCGTCCTGGATGATGGGGGCACCGCGCACGTGGCAGGCGGTGCCCACGCAGAGGCTCATCTGGTGCTTGCCCCGGGGGGTGAGACTGAAAGCCCGGTAGAAGGTGGCGATTTCGTAAATCCGGCTCAGGGGCACCTGGAGCAGGGCGCCGACAGTCGTCAGCGCTTCTTTCGGCAGGTAGTTGAACTCCTTTTGCACATCCTGGAGGATGGGCACCAGGAACCCTTTGTCGTGGTGGTACTTGCCGATGATGTGGGCGATTTTTTCTTGCATGGGCAATACCTCGGCGCCCGATCGTGCGCCGCTGCGGCGCTCGAGGGGCTAGAATTTGAACTGTGTCTTGGCGACCAGCTTGCGGTATTCGAAATCGACCCGTTCCTGAATCCGGGCGGTGATCTCCGGGGTCAGGTGGCGAAAGCGTCCCTGGGGTTTCAGATACTCTTCCACCGGGCGCATCTCGGGCACGTCCACCGTGATCCGGTAGCGGCCGTCCTCCACCTCGAACAGGGGGAAGATGCCGGTTTCCACCGCCAGACGGCCGATCCAGATCGATTTACTCGGCGGGATGCGCCAGCCGGTGGGGCAGACCGACAGGATGTGGATGTAGGCCGGTCCCGGCGTTCTGGCCGCTTTTTGCACCTTTTCCATCAGGTCGAAGGGGTAGCTGGCGCAGGCGGTGGCCACGTAGGGCACATTGTGGGCCACGGCGATTTCGGCCATGTTCTTTTTCCAGGTGATCTGGCCGGGGACTTTCTTGCCGGCCGGCGATGTGGTGGTGCTGGCGCCGAAGGGGGTCGAGGACGAACGCTGGATGCCGGTGTTCATATAAGCTTCGTTGTCGTAGCAGACGTAAACGAAGCTGTGGCCCCGTTCGAAGGCCCCCGACAGGGCCTGTAGCCCGATGTCGGTGGTGGCACCATCGCCGCCCATGCCCAGAAACACCGTGCCGCGATCCTTGATCCGACCTTTGCGGGCCAGGGCCTTGTAGGCCGACTCGGCGCCGGAAAGCACCGCGGCGGTGTTCTCGAAGGCCACGTGAATCCAAGGAACATCCCAGTTGGTAAACGGCAGCGGAGACGAGATGATCTCCATGCAGCCCGTGGCACTGGCGACGATGACATTGTTCCCCAGTGCCTTGGCCACCAGACGCACGGCCAAGGCTTCGGCGCATCCCTGGCAGGCCCGGTGGCCCGGCTTGAAGTACTCCTGCTTTTCCAGGATCCGTGCGGCGTATACATTGACTGCTTCCATAGGTCACTCTCCGTGGTAGCGCCGGATCGGCACCGACAGGTTATTCCCGGACACCATAAAAAACGGAATCCTCCTGGCCGACCTTGCTTTGGGTCATCTCCAGGCTGCGCTCGTACATGGCGATGTAGTCGTCGGGGGTCACGTCCCGTCCCGCCAGCCCGCAGATGAAGTTGGTCACCGCCGGCATGTGGTCTTCTCCGTAGAGGGCGCTGCGGATTTCGCTGGCCACCGGTCCACCGGTGCCGCCATAGGAAATGGCCCGGTCGATGACGATGATCCGTTTGGCGCCGCGCACCGCATCCCGCAGTTCCTCGAAGGGAAAGGGACGCCAGAGGCGCAGCTTCACCAGGCCGGCCGGCTCGCCGCGGTCACGCAATCTTTCCACGGCCATGGCCACGGTCTGGCCGATACTGCCCATGGTGAGAAACACGGTTTCCGCACCTTCGGTGAGATGGGTCTCCACCGGCTTGTAATGGCGGCCCACCACCTGACCCAGTTCTTCCCAGGCCTTGAGAATGTGCTCCTTGGAGTGGATCAGGGCTTCGTCCTGGGCCTTTTTGGCTTCGCTGTAGATGCCGGGCAAGCCGAAGGCACCCACCGTGGTGGGCCGATCCGGATCCAGCGCATTGACCGGCTTGAAGTCGGGCAGATAGCGTTTGACCTGTTCCGGCTCCCAGTACTCGATGGGCTCGATGACGTGGGTGAGGATGAACCCGTCCATGTTGAGAATCACGGGCAGGGAGACCGCGGGATCTTCGGCCACGCGGAAGGAGAACAGGACGTGGTCGTAGACTTCCTGGCCGGTTTCGGCGAAAACCTGGATCCAGCCGCAGTCCCGAATCGACATGACGTCGGTGTGGTCGTTCCAGATACTCAACGGACCGGACAGGCTGCGATTGGCCAGAATCATCACGATGGGCAGACGCAGGCCCGGGGCGATGAAGACGATTTCGTTCATCAGCGCCAGCCCCTGGGAACTGGTGCAGGTGAAGGTGCGCGCTCCGGCCGCCGAGGACCCGCAGCACACGCTCATGGCCGAATGCTCCGACTCCACCGGAATGAACTCGGCGTCCAGTTCGCCGTTGTTCACCAGCTCGCTCAGATGCTCCACGATGTGGGTCTGGGGCGTGATGGGGTAGGCAGCGACCACGTCCACGTCGGTGCTGGCGACGGCGTCCGCCGCCGCGATGGAAACTTCGATTCCGACTCGTTTTCCCATTATTCTTCCTCCGGCACCATCGAGATGCACCCCGTGATGCACTCCTGCTGGCAGATGCCGCACCCCTTGCAGTAGTAAAGGTCCGCCTCGAAATAGCCTTCCGGGGTCTTGTGGATCGCCATGTCGGGGCAGAAGATGTAGCACACGCCGCAGCGGATGCAATGTTCCTTGTCGACCACCGGACGCATGGAACGCCAGTCACCGGTGCGGTATTGGCTGGCGTTGCCTGGGTCGCTGATGACGCAGCCGACCTCCAAATCTTTCCAGCTCAGCTCTTCCTCTGATTTCACGGAAGCTCTCCTTTCCCAATTGCAATATGGCCACCGCGCAGCGGTGGTCAGGGGCGATCGATGACGGCCTCTTCGTAGGCACGTCGAAAAGCGGCAATATTCTTGGCGGCGATACGCCCGAAACGCTTTTCCAACGGTTCGATGAGCGCTTCCACCGGAACCACCGGCTTGGCCTTGAGCAGGGCGCCGAGCATGGTGGTGTTGGTGATGGGCAGCCCGAGCACCTCGTTGGCAATGCGGGTGGCGTTGACGGTGACCAGGGTGTGGGTGATGCCCAGTTCCTTGCGCAGCTCCGGCGCGCTGTACTTGGTGTTGGTGATGAGAATGCCGTCGGGTTTCAGGCCGGCGGCGACTTTCACCAGGCGCAGAATGGACGGGTCCAGGACCAACACCAGATCCGGGGTATAAATATTGGTGCGCAGACGGATCGGTTCGTCGGCGATGCGGCAGAACGCCACCACGGGCGCACCGCGTCGCTCCGGTCCGAAACTCGGAAATGCCTGAGCGTATTTGCCCTGCTGGATGGCCGCCTGGGCCAGCAACTCGGCCGATGTGACAGCGCCCTGTCCCCCTCTGCCGTGTAACCGAATTTCGATCATGAGCTGTGTCTCCCCTATCGTGTTTTCCAATCAACCAAGGAAAAAGGCCTATCCGAATCAAGCGCAAAATTCAATCAAAAAATGATCCGTTTTCGAAGGGACGATTCGTTAAAGTTTATATTTTTTTTGATTTCAAATAGTTGTGATATTTTTTGGCCGGGCGTCGACAAAGGCATTTTTTGTTTGGTCGAGGCAGCGAATCTCCGCTGGATTGCCTCGGCAAAGGGGCGGCCCCGGGGTGAATCGACGTTACTGGTTCTCGGTCATGGGACGCGTTCTTGGCCATGGGCCGCGCCTGAAATGCCCGCAATGGTCACGGGGATCAGGCCTTGGATGATTTGGCGGCCAGCAACTCCGCCAAGGCGGCGAAGGGCTTGTGGCTCAAGCGGTCCGGGTCCTCAGCGACATCGGCCCCCGCACCATCCAGATGATCGAGATAGCGCCGATGCTCGTTTTCGTGGCAATAGATGCACAAATTTTCCCAGTTACTGCCGTCCGGCGGATTGTTGTCGTGGTTGTGGTCCTTGTGATGCACCGTGAGCAGGTGAAGGTTGCTGCGGTCGAATTCCCGCCCGCAACGGGCGCATATCCAGGGATGGATCTTGAGGGACTGCTCTCGGTACCCCTTTTCACGTTCGGCGCGGCTGCGGCGCGCTTCGGCAATCAACTGATCCAGTTTCTGCGCGCCGTCCTTGGACTTGGAGCCGCCGGCGGACTTGTTGGCGGTCATGGTTCGGGCTCCTCGGAGGAATTGTTGGAGATGACTAAAATGGCGAATGACTAAAATGGCGAATGACTAAAATGGCGAATGACTAAAATGACGAATGACTAAAATGACTAAAATGACTAAAATGACTAAAATGACTAAAGTAGATGAAGTGATGAATTCGGCCGATTTCTGGAGTCCTCCGGGAGTTCTGGTGAAATTCGTTGGATCAAAATGCCGGAGCGAAGCGACACCACAACTTTAGCTCACTTTAGTCACTCGTAACTTTAGTCACTCGCAACTCTATCCAATCGTCATTTCAATCATTTCAATCATTTCAATCATTTTAGTCATTTTAGTCATTTTAGTCATTTTAGTCATTCTAGTCATTTTAGTCATTCTATTCATTACAGCAATTATCGTCATTTCAACTATTTCCAATGACCTTCACTTTCCCGGATGATTCAAGATGGCCCCTACCGCCGCCGGCAGATCGCCGGGCAACATCACGACCTTGGTGTTGGTCGAAGCGGCCATTTCCCGCAGCGCCTCCACGTACTTTTCACCGAGCAGGTACATCACCGGCAGGTCGTTGGCCCCCACGGCGCCAGTGATTTTTTCAATGGCGCGCTGGGTCCCCTCGGCCAGCAGCACCTTGGCCTGGGCATCGCGCTTGGCGGCTTCCATGCGTCCTTCGGCCTCGAGGATGGCGGCGGCCTTCTGCCCGTCGGCCCGGGTCACGGTGGCCCGGCGGGCCCGTTCGGCGGCGGCCTGCTCCTCCATGGCGCTTTGCATGGTTTGAGAGGGGTTGATGTCCTGGATCTCCACCGTCTTGAGGGTGATCCCCCAGTCGGCGATATCGTCGGAAATGGCCAGTTTCAGCTTGGCCTTGATCTGGTCGCGGGAGGAGAGGGCGTCATCCAGGTCCATCTCACCGACGATGGCGCGCAGCGATGTTTGCACGAGGTTCTGGATGGCGATGTTGTAGTCCTCCACCCCGTAGACCGCCTTTTCCGGAGACACGATATTGATGTAGGCCACGGCATTGACCACCATCACGGCGTTGTCGCGAGTGATCACCTCCTGGCTGGGAATGTCCAGGACGATATCCTTGGTGGTCACCTTGTAAGCCACCGTGTCGATGTAGGGAATGATGATGTTGAGCCCGGGACCGAGGGTCTTGCTGTACTTGCCCAGGCGCTGGACCACATGCTTGCTTCCCTGGGGAACGATGCGCACCCCGAGAAAGATGGTGAGGATCACCAGTACCAGAAATACGCTGACAACCGCCATGCCGGCCATGGAGTTCACTCCCTCCTGAAAACCTTGCCTGTTAAAATTTGACGAAAGTCCACCTCGAAGCCGTTCGCAACCTTCACTTATTCCCGCTTTTCCACGATCAGGGTATTGCCGGAGATATCCCGCACAAAGACCCGGTCTCCGGGATCCACGGACTGTTCACAGATGAACGGCCACTCATCCGCCCCGAGAAGGGGGGTGGCAAAGCGTACCATGCCGCGGCGGTCAGCCTCCGGGGCGCGGATCACCTGACCGCTTTCGCCCATCACCGCCTCGCGGCTGATGCCGGCCTTGGTGCGGTCCTTCATGCGCGGCCGGATCAGGCGGAACCAGAGCCAGGTGAACAGGGCCGAGGCCAGAGCCCAGAGGAGAAGCTGACCGGTCAGCGACAGGTGCGGGGCGAAAAAAAGCCAAGCCGCCACCACCATGGCCCCCAAGCCGAACCAGAAGATGGTGAAGCTGGGGATGAAGAGTTCGGCAATGATCAGTCCCATTCCCAGGATCAGCCAGTGCCAGTCGCGCAACCACAAGTCCATTCGGGCGCCTTTCCCGTCGCGTCGTCGATGGGTTCAGTCGTTGGGGGGATCGTTTTTCCGGAGCGGTAACGGCGGGGAATCGGAGGGGCCCACCCCGGGCAGGAGATCGGCGAACACCACCCCGTAGATTTCCCACACCGTCACGAACAAGGCGGCAATGATCGGCCCGATGATCACCCCCAGGACCCCGAACATGGCGATGCCTCCCAGGGTCGAAAAAAGAATCATCAGTTCATGCATCTGGGTGTCCTTGCCCACCAGTTGGGGCCTGAGGAAATTATCCACGCTGCCCACCACCACGGCGCACCAGATGGCCAGGACCAGTCCTCGTCCCCAGTTGCCGCTGACAGCAAGAATGAGAGCGGCCGGCACCCAGACCAAGGCGCTGCCAATGCCGGGAATGAAGGAGAGCACGGCCATCACGGTGCCCCAGAAGACGGCGCTGGGAATCCCCACGACGGCGAAGGCGCCCCCGGCCAACGTTCCCTGGATGACGCCGATCACCGCGGTGCCCTTGAGGGTGGCGCGGGTCACCGAGGTGAACTTGTCCAGCATCCGCCGTTCGTCCTTGTCTTCCAGAGGCAGGTAGTAGAGGATTTTTCCCAGAAGCCGTTCGCCGTCGATGAGGAAAAAGAACATCGTGTAAAGCAGGACAAAAAGCATGAACAGGATATTGACCGTCACAACGGTGGCCGAGCCCAGGCTGCCGATGAGAAATCGGCTCATGGAGGCCACCAGCTCCCCGGCCTTGCGCAAGATGGACTCCCGGTAGGGCAACAGGAGGTCGGCCACCCGGTCGTAAAAAGGCAGGTGGTGCAGTTGTTCCCAGAATTCGGCCGGCTGGTTGACCTGTTCCTGTACCCAGGGGGTGACGGATTGGCCGACCTTGATCGCCTGGGCCGTGACGATGCCCAGCAGACCGCCCAGGGGGATCAGCACCAGCAACACCAACAGCACCAGGGTGGCGGCCGAGGCCACGGGCGGTCGATGCCCGAAAAGCCGATTCAGGCGCTGATAGACGGGGCGGGCCATGGCGGAAAAGATGCCGGCCAGAAGGATGGCCATGAGAAAATGGCGCACCATGGCGAGGAAAATGGCCGAGATGAGGCTGATGAGCCCCAGCAAGGCCAACTTGTTCACCGAGGAGGGATTCATGGTAGGGATGATAGCCGATTCCAGGGGGCGACTCAACCGGGAACCGCACGACCGTTGTCAGATGGTGGGGGAATCTGATAGGTGTTGATTCCAATTATTGATCCGATGCCACCCGACAGGACGTTTTTTCCCAATGAACCATCTCCGACCCGATCCCTCTTTGGCCTCCCGGGAGACCGCCGCTACCGACACTGGACCTATCGGAACGTGCCGGCGTTGCGGCACCTGCTGCCGCCGCGGCGGTCCGGCCCTGCACCTGGAGGACAAGACGCTGGTGACCGAAGGGCTCATTTCGCCGGCCGACCTCTACACCATCCGGGCCGGGGAGCCGGTGAGAGACGATGTGGCCGGCGGCATCCTCGTTTCGGCAGAAAGTGACATCGTCAAGATCCGGGACGCCCCCCGATCCCGGGCCTGCATCCTGTTCGAGGCAGACGGCAATCGATGCACCATCTATGCTCGGCGACCGTTGGAATGTCGTATTCTGCGGTGCTGGGACACCACCGAGATTGAGCGCTGCTACCGGCGGGATCGCCTTGCCAGGGTGGATTTGATCGGCCATATCGACGGGCTGTGGGATCTGGTGGCTGAGCATGACCGACGCTGCGATGCCCGGCGCCTGACGGAATTGGCCCGGCGCCGTGGAGAGCCCGGCGTGGAGGCCGAGTTGTCCGGCATGATCCGCTACGACGAAACCCTGCGGGAAGGGTTGACCGCGGACGGGCGGGTTCCCGCCGTGATCCTGGATTTTCTTCTGGGGCGACCGGTAAGCGTGTTGTTGCGTGCCCTGAGGATCGCCGCCCGGTAGAGCCCGGCGGGTGGCGTTTTCGGCAGACCGGTCACCGACAGGCAAGCCGGTTGTCCGGGAAAAAATCCTCGTTTCTGGACGGACACTACCCCTGGTTCGGGTGACGATGACGAAACCGCCACTGGAAAAACCGCATTCCGGCCCCCATCTGGCCCGGCGCTCGGATGTCGAATCATACTTTCTCGAGTTGTTCCGGGCCCAGATCGGTGCAGCCCCGGGGGCGGAAACGGAGCTGACGCTGGTGGCCGAAGAGGCGCAGCAGTGGCAGTACCGGATGCGGCTCTTTCACCACGGCCAGTGGCGGGAACGACGCATGACCATTGGTGTCCTCGGCGTTGGAAGCGGACGCCGGAGCCAATGTTTCCATGTTATTTTTGATACGTACCTGGTGGTCAAGATCCCTCCGAAACCCATTGCCGACCTGTCCGATTACCTGGAGCGCCTGGAAAAAGAGGAGCGCATCGTCCACCGTCTGTCGGGACGATGCTGCGTTGTGCCCCGTCTCAGCGCTGTTCTGCGTCGGATCAAACGTTTTGCCGATGTGCCGGACACCGACGAGCCGCAACTGGAAGCGCGCTACCGTCGCTGGCTCGAAGCGGATCCGTCGCGGCAGCGCTACCTGAAAATCGGTGATACCTTCGCGTTTTTCATGAATTTTTCACGACATCGGTTTCTTGGTCCGGTTCTCCGGGAAACGATTTGGGACACTCGGCGGCTGGCGGCGGCGGTGGCGGGGGAAGATGCGGCGCTGGTGGACGACTGCGCGGCTTTCGAGCAGAAGTACGGGAGCGCGGGAACTGCGCTCTGTTTCGAGCTGAACGATCTTTGCGCCGCTTTCAACGACAGGGCGCGCCGTGTCCTGAGGGAAGCGGCGCCGGACGTGGTGCTGACGGAAACCGAAACGAGAAACTGGCTGTTAAGGCGGGCGGTGCAAGTTCCGGTGGAAAAAGGAGGCCGGATTGGTCCCTCGGTCGCGGCGGTTCTCACCCCGCAGGGAGACGAAGTGCTGGCCCAATACCGGTCAACCGTCCATCGCTACCGGCAACTGTCCCACACCGAAGTCCAGCGTCGCGCCATGCAAAAGGGCAGGGGGCCCATGGCCGCACTGGGTGCCAACCTGCTGGATTTGTTGATTTGGCTGGGCCGACATCAGGTGGCGATGCGGGACTTGAAGCCCGACAACCTGTTCGTGGCTGGAGACCCGGCCCAGTACCCGCATTTTCTCTCCGATCCCGAACGCTTCACCATCGGTCTCATCGACCTGGAAAATGCCGTGGTGTCTCCATCCGCCGGGGGCGCCGCCGGCTGTCAACCCCAGCTTGGCGGAACCCCCGCCTACGCCACCCCGTCCCATTTTGTGCCCAACGTGCTGCTGGGCGAATTGTACGATGAGATCGACCAGATACTGCATTTTCAGGATTGGTATGCCGTGGTGGGGATTCTTTTTGAAATTGTCGCTGGCAGGCGTCTTTTCGACCGCAGCGGCCACATATTGATGCGCTGGATTGGCGAGATCCGCCGTCGCGGAGGACGGTATCCGGTGGGGCGCAGTGATTACGAGCGCTTCAACCGCCGTTTCTGGTACCAGGCGCGGGCCGAGTTCCGGGCCCGAACGGCGGCGGCCGATGCCTGCCTCAGGCCGGTTTCGGTGCCGGTCCCCGAAATGCTGCGGGATTGCTTGCACGCCTATCTAAAGTGGCGCGGCGAAACGTTGCGCCGAAGAATCGACGCCCTGGTGGCCACCGGAGACTTTATCGGCGAGAAACGGCTGGGCCGGACCTTGGCCAGCGGTGGCGTCGCGTCCCTGGAGCGGCTCATGGCCCGTTGCCGGCAGCAGGCGAGTCCGGCCAACCAGCGGATTGGGGCGCTGCTGCAAAAGCTCGTTCTCCTGAAAACGGCTCAATCGCAGAGAGCGGCGGCCGAGCAGGCCCTGGCGGCACCGGGGACCAGAATCCCCGTCAAGGCGTTGCTGACAATGATGTTCGAGAGGGTCGCCCAAGCCATGCGCTCGCCTTTGCGCGCTGGTGATGCGCCCCTGTCGCCAGCGCCCGGCCGGCCCCTGCGGGGCACCGAGGCGCTCCTGGTGCAATGCACCCACAGCCTCTCGTGAACCCCTGTCGCCATCTTTTGGATCCCGGCTCCCGTCGCACCGTTTCCGTTTTGGCAGTCCACAGGGCCGGGGGGCGTCATTTGGTCAGTTGCCGCTTTTGAGCTTCTGCCAATACTTCTGGTACGTCAGGATGGCATCACCCACATCGAGCTGAAATTCTCCTTTTTCGATGATCTCTCCGGACGGGTAAACCACCGGGTTGTGGCGTACCGACGCATCCATCAATTCCACGGCGGCGGCGTTGGGTGAGGCGTAGCCGATCTCTTCGCTGATGGCCACCGCCACCTCCGGCCGCATGAGAAAGTCGATGAAGGCGTGGGCGTTCTCGAGGTTGGCCGCGTTTTTGAGCACCACCATGTTGTCCACCCAGATCAGCGCGCCCTCGTCGGGATAAACGTATCGGATGTCCGGATTTTCCTTGGCCGCCATGTAGACTTCGCCGTTCCAGATCATGCCGATGGCCACTTCCTGGTTGAGAAACGGCTGCTTGGGGGAGCCGGACTCAAAGACGCGCACGCTGGGCATCAGATCCGCCAGTTCCCGGTAAGCGGCTTCAATCTGGAGCGGATCGGTGCTGTTGGCCGAATGGCCGAGCAACCGCAGGGCCATGCCGAACACGTCGCGCAGATCGTCCGAGAGCATCACCCGCCCCTTGAATTCCGGGCGCCACAGGTCGCGCCAGCTCCGGATGCGGCTGGCGTCGGTCATGGCGGCGTTGACTCCGATGGCGGTGGTGCCCCAGAGATACGGCAGGCTGTAAGTGTTGCCGGGGTCGTAGGGTTTGTCCAGCAGGTTGGGATCCAGGTGTTTCAGGTGGGCCAGGCGCGACTTGTCCAGGGGGGCCAGAAGCCCCTCCCGGCGCATGCGGTTGACGAAATAGGTGGAGGGAAACACCACGTCGTAGCCGCCGGCGTCCATCAGCTTCACCTTGGCGTACATCGCCTCGTTGCTGTCGTAGGTCGAATAGATCACCTGGATGCCGGTTTCCTCCTCGAATTGCGCCAGCACGGCGTCGGGCATGTACTCGGACCAGTTGAACACCACCACTCGTTGTTCCGCGGCGGTCGCCAGGACGGGAAGCAAAAACAGGATGGCCAGGACGATCCAGCGTTTCATGATCTTTTCTCCTTTACCAGCAGGTGGGACACGAAAACCGTCATCAGGGTGATGGCAAACAGCACGGTGGACAAGGCGTTGACCTCCGGTTTGACCCCCAACCGAACCATCGAGTAGATTTTCAGCGGCAGGATTTCGAAGGTCGGCCCGGTGACGAAGAAGCTGACGATGACATCGTCGAGGCTGAGGGTGAAGCTGAGCAACCACCCGGAAACCACCGCCGGCAACAGCATGGGCAGGATCACGTGGCGGAAGGCCTGGTACTCGCTGGCGCCCAGGTCCCTGGCCGCTTCGATGACATTGGGGTCGAAGTCGGCGATGCGTGCATAAATGGTCACCGCCACAAACGGCAAACAGAAGGTGATGTGGCTCAGTACCAGGGTGAGAAATCCCGGTTCCAGGCGTACGAGGATAAAGAACATCAGCAACGAGATGCCCATGACGATGTCCGGACTCATCATCACCACGAACAGCAGGCCGTAGAGCAGCTTACGGCCGGGAAACCGGTAGCGCTGGAAAGCCACCGCCGCCAGGGTGCCGATGGCCGTGGCAATGGTGCTCGAGAGCAGCGCCACCAAGAGGGAGTTGCCCAGGCTGTCCAGGAGCATGCGGTTGTCGCCCAGCGCGGTGTACCACTTGAGGGTGAAGCCCTGCCAGTTGCTCGAGTAACGCGTGTCGTTGAACGAGTAGAGAATCAGCACGGCGATGGGCAGGTAGAGAAACCCGTAGATCGTCACCAGGTAGAGGATGCGGGCGATTTTGGCTGGTCGCCTTCTCATCGCGTCAGTGCCTCCCGCGGGTCCCCGTAGCGGCGCACGCTGACGAAATAGGCCCACAGCAGCAGGCCCATCAGGAGGGTAAGGGTCATGCTGGCCGCCGCTCCCAGGGGCCAGTTGCGTGCCGCGAGAAACTGGTTCTTGATCAGGTTGCCCAGGAGCATCGAACGGGCTCCGCCGAGCAGGTCCGGCACGTAAAACAGCCCCAGGGCCGGCAGAAAGACCATGGTGGCGCCGGCGATGATGCCCGGCAGGGTGACCGGCAGCAGGATGTGCCGCAACACCTGGAGACGGGAAGCCCCCAAATCGTAGCCGGCTTCCATCAGGGCCGGATCGAATTTCTCCATGGCCGCATACAGCGGCAGGATCATGAACGGCAAGAGGGTGTAGACCAAGCCGATGAACACGGCGGTGTTGCTGTACAGCAAGGGCAACGGTTGCTGGATGAGGCCCGTTTCCAGCAGGAGCGTATTGATCAGGCCGTTGGCCTTGAGCACGATGATCAGCGCGTAGGTGCGCACCAGGCTGGAGGTCCAGAAGGGGATGACCACCAGCATCAGCAACAGCTTACGGGCCGACGAACGCGCCAGGAGAAAGGCGAAGGGATAGCCCACCGCCAGACAGATGGCCGTGGTGCCGGCGGCATAGGCGATGGAGCGCACGAAGATGCCCAGAATTTCCGTCGACATCAGGGCGCGGTAATGCGCCAGGGTGAAACCGGGGCGGATGAAGCGCACTTCGTCGCGGGCCAACACGCTGGCGGCCAGCACCAGCAGGTTGGGCAGCAAAACGAAGACCAAAATCCAAAAGGCGACCACGGCGACCACCGCGGTTTTGAAAGGGCTGCGGTCAGTCATCGGGGAGCACCACCTCCCAGCCCCGGATCCAGGTGACGTGGACCGATTCGTTGACCCGATAGGAGATGTCCTCGGCGTCTTCGTTGAAAAATTGCGTGGCGCAGACCGTGGTGCCCGAGGCCAGACGGATGAACACATCCACCGTGGTCCCCTTGTAGATCTGGTCCTCCACCGTGCCGGTGAGATGGGGGCCGGGGGCCTCGTCTTGCAGTTGACTGACAAACAGATCCTCGGGCCGCAACAGCACCTTGACCCGCTGTCCCGGTTGAAACCCGCGCCGGTTGGTCATGGGAAATTCGGCATCTTCCACCCGGGCGGTGAGGGTCGTCTGCTCAGCGGCAGTTACCACGCCATCCAAGGTGTTGATTTCGCCTACGAACTCTGCGACGAACATGTTGTCCGGCGATTCGTAGATCTGCCGCGGAGTGCCGATCTGCTCGATGCGACCATCGTTCATCACGATGATCCGGTCGCTCATGGATATCGCTTCGTTCTGATCGTGGGTCACGAACAGAAAGGTGATCCCCAAGCGGCGGTGCAACCGCTTGAGTTCGAGCTGCATCTGTTTGCGTAGTTTGTAGTCCAGGGCGCTGAAGGGCTCATCGAGAAGGAGCACCAACGGCTCGTTGACGATGGCCCGGGCCACGGCCACCCGCTGCTGTTGGCCTCCGGAGAGGGCCCGCACCCGCCGCCGGGCCAGTTCGTCGAGTTTGACCATCGACAGGGCCGCACCGACGCGGGATGTGATGGCCGAAGGCGGCAGGCCTTTCATCTTCAGGCCGAACCCCACGTTTTCGGCAACGCTCATGTGGGGAAAGAGCGCGTAATTCTGGAAAACGGTGTTGACGTCGCGGCGGTTGGGCGGCAGTCCGTTGACACGTTTGCCGTCGATGAAGATGTCGCCGACATCGGCTTCGTCCAAGCCGGCGATGAGACGCAGGATGGTGGTCTTGCCGCAGCCAGAAGGTCCCAGGAGGGTAAGAAACTCGCCCGGGTAGACGTCGAAGTTCATCCGGTCTACGGCCGATGTGTCCCCGTAGCGCTTGGTCACATTGCGAAAGCGAACGATGGGCGTTGGCGTCATGGTCGGTCGGGTAGCCTCCAACGGAAGGCGGAAACGACGGCAAGAAAACCCCGCCGCCAGGTCGTCACCAGGTCGTCAAAGGATGGCGATGGCCCATCGGCCAAAAAAGTCAGGCCCGGCGATAGTTCCGACCGGGCCTGACCCATGCTGTTTTGATGGTCGGGAAGACTGGATTTGAACCAGCGACCCCAGCGTCCCGAACGCTGTGCTCTACCAGGCTGAGCCACTTCCCGACAAGTAGGGTTGAATTTCTAAGGCAATCGGGAGCCGATGTCAATCCCAATTTTG
>JACDJA010001546.1_pt1 | contig 18868 bp, 13 predicted proteins | sample 7449241 | NCBI WGS metagenome assembly JACDJA01 (sample SAMN14253289, study PRJNA609438) | sludge metagenome | isolation source: initial anaerobic sludge | collected 2018-12-20 | reverse complement strand
GGCGGCATGGCGTCCTTTTGCCCGAACGCGGCGTGCGGGCCAAGCGAAAAGGGGTGACATGCCCCGGGCCGGTTCACCCACGATACCTGGGCCCGCACCGGGGAGCGCGGGCCCGAGCGGCCGAACACAAACACCGGCGACCGCAGCACAAAGACTCTGCCCATCCGCGAGACGATGCGATAACAGGCCGATCAGGTGCAAAGTTATTGAATAGCAGCGGCGCGAAGGTCCTGGTGTCACCCATGAGAGCATTCGCCTTCATCCTTCCGGCATTGGCCCTCGCTCTGGCTGCCCAGGCAGCCGGAGCGGGGTGCTATGCTGATTACAAGGCCAAGAAGGACAATCCTCTTCAGCTTCAGTATGGTGTCGCCGAGATCATCGGGGACTGCACGCCCGAGGCCGCGGGCGCGGAACTTGAACCGCGCCTTGCCGCCGATGGCTGGCAGCTGCTCGAGGTGATTGACACCTTCGACGAATCGGGGCTGGACGGGAGAAGGACGAGTGCAGGAGACAATTTCCTCCGCTATTGAGGCACGACAGGTCGGCAACCGGGTCGTCGTCGCGGGGATCGTCGCAATCGTTGCGATTCTCGCGCTGGCTGGCGTGTTGCTGTTCCTGAACCTGCCGGATGCTAACGCATTCAACGCGCGGGTCGAGCGGCTGTTCGTCGAGACCGACCTGACCTCGCAGGCGGAAATCCGGCTGCTGGAAGTCCTTGCCCAGTCGGGCACCCAGTTCGAGGCGGTGTTCACCTCCTACCGGCTCATCATCTTCGTGCTGCTGGTCTTTGCCACCGCGATGCTGGTCGCGGCGGTGACGCTGCTGGTGATGCTCATCTCGCTGAACCGCCGCATGGGCCGGATCGAGCGCAAGGGGATCGAGGTCAATTCCCTCGTCATCAGCCGCGACCAGAATTCGGTTACGATGAACGGGTTCGAATTCAAGCTCACCCTCGCGGCAATGGAGACCCTTTCCGTGCTGGCCGAGGCCAGGATGGATGACGAAGTGCTCTCGGGCGCGCAGATCGAGGCGGTGATCTCGGGCCGCGATGCCACCGATTGCGACGAGGCCTCGGGCGCGACAAGGATCAAGCGGCTGCGTGATACGCTGGGCAACCAGATGGTGAGCGAGCTTCTGGTGAAGAACATCGCCCGGCGGGGCTATATGCTCGCGATCGACAAGGATGTGATCCGCATGGTCTGAGGCCCTCAGGCCCCGGCGATGGTCAGCGCGTCGATCAGCAGCGAAGGCACAACATGTGACAGATGCCGTCGCGCGTCGTCGGCGGCGACAAGCCGGGCGAGGATGTCATTGAGGTTCCCCGCGATGGTGCATTCGTTCACCGGATAGGCGATCTCGCCCCCCTCTACCCAGAACCCGCTCGCGCCGCGTGAATAGTCGCCGGTGTTGGGGTTGATCGTGGCCCCGATCAGGCGGGTGACCAGCAGCCCGGTTCCCATGTCGCGCATCAACGCCTCGCGCGTGCCGGTCCCGCCCACAAGCGTGACATTGCCCGCCGAAGGTGACGGCTGCCCTCCGGGGCCGCGCGCCGCATCGCCGGTGGGCGCGAGGCCCAGCTGGCGCGCGCTGGCCAGATCCAGCAACCAGCCTTGCAATACGCCTTCCGCGACCAGATCGCGCCTTGTGCAGGGCAGCCCCTCTGCGTCATAAAGACGCGAGCCACGTGCGCGCTTGCGCTGCGGATCGCTGACCAGGGTCAGTGTTTCGGGCAGGATGCGTTCTCCCATGCGCCCGCGCAGGAAGCTTGATCCGCGCGCGACGGAGGCGCCGTTCATGGCCCCCAGCAGATGGCCGATGATGCTGCCCGAGATACGCTCGTCCATGAGGATGGGGAAACGGCCCGTGGGAGGCTTGCGCCCACCCAGCCGCGCCACGGCGCGCGTTCCGGCTGTGCGCCCGATCTTTTCGGCATCGTCCAGATCGGCGGCAAAGATGCGGCTGTCATGGTCGTGGTCGCGCTCCATCGCCGTCCCCTCGCCCGCGATGGCGCCGCAAGAGATAGCGCTGTCGGTGCGGGTCAGCCCGCCGGCAAAGCCGTTGGTCGCTGCGCGATGGACGCGGCGGCGGCCATGTCCGGCAGCGGCGGATTCGACCTGCGTCACCCCGACGACCGCACGCGCCGCCTCCTCGCTCTCGCGCGCGAGAGCGACCAGCGAATCCGGCTCGGGTTCGGGCGCGGGATCGGCCAGTTCGAGCCGCGCGCTGTCCAGATCACGCGCCAGCTGTGCCGGATCGGCCAGACCGACCCAGGGGTCCTCCGGCGCCTCGCGGGCCATGGCGACGGCGCGTTCGGCCATCTCGGCCACGGTTGCCGCGCCCGTGTCCGACGACGACACCACCGCGCTCCTCTGGCCCAGGAAGACGCGCATCCCGATCTCGACCCCCTCGGCGCGTTCGGCATGCTCGAGGCGGCCGTTGCGCACCTCGACCGAAAGCGACAGGTCAGCGACGGCCATCGCATCGGCAGCATCGGCGCCCGCAGCCCGGGCGGCAGCGAGCAGGGAGTCGGCAATGGCGGCAAGATCGGTCATGGCGAGCCTTCGCAATGGGTCTCGGCAGAGCTAACCATCCCTATCCTGCCCGGCAAGGGCAGCGCGGCAATAGCTTGGCATCGGGGGCAGGAAGCGGTTAACCCTTTCATGGGGGCCAAGACTGGCTACGGGCGGTATAGGATCTGGTCGATTTCCTGTCACACTGTGTCTCGGTCGATCTCGAGGTCGATCCGAAGAGCGCGCGGCTCTTCGCCTTTGGTGCCGCGCGGGGCGAGACGACGATGGCCTGGCGCGGCGGAGGGCTTGCGGCGGCGCTCGACCGTCTCGAGGCCTTTTGTGGCCAGGCGGATCACCTGGTCGGGCATAATATCCTGCGGCACGATCTGCCGCATCTGGTGGCCAACCGCGCCGCACTGGCCAGGCTGGGCGCGTCTGTGGTGGATACGCTGTGGCTGAACCCGCTCGCCTTTCCGCGCAATCCCTATCACCATCTGGTCAAGCACTACCACGACGGCCGCCTGCAGTCGGGCCATGTGAACGCGCCCGATGCCGATGCGCGGCTGACGCTGGAGCTTCTTTCCGACCAGATCGAGGCATTCGCGCGGGTTGGGAAGCAGTCTCCCGACATGCTCGCGGCCTATCACTATCTGGCCGCGTGCGGCGACCATGCGGCGGGATTCGAGGCCCTGTTCCATCACATTCGCGGCCCCGCCCCGGATGAGGGCGAGGCCCATGCCGCCATCCGCAGGCTGCTGGCCGGGCAGGCATGTGAGCACGCGCTGGAAGAGGCTCTCGTCAGCCTGGGCGATCCACGGAACGGCTGGCCCATGGCCTATGCGCTGGCGTGGATTTCGGTTGCGGGCGATGATTCGGTCATGCCCCCCTGGGTGCGGCTGCAGTTTCCGCAAGCCGGGCAAATCCTGCGCGACCTGCGCGGCGGCAATTGCGGTGATCCTGCCTGCACCTGGTGCGCAGCACAGAACGATCCGCGCGCGGCGCTCGAGCGCTGGTTCGGCTTCTCTTCCTTCCGCCCCCGACCCGTGGATGAGACCGGCCGCCCCTTGCAGGAGCGCATCGTCGCCGAGGCGCTGGGCGGGCGCTCGGTCCTTGGTATCCTGCCGACTGGCACCGGCAAGTCGATCTGCTACCAGATACCGGCCCTGTCCCGGCACTTGCGGACCGGCGCACTGACCGTCGTCATCTCGCCGCTGGTCGCGCTCATGGCCGATCAGGTGCAGGGGATGGCGCGGGCGGGGGTTTCCTCGGCAGTGACGGTCAACGGCATGCTGTCGCTGCCTGAACGCCATGACGCGCTGGAAAAGGTGCGTATGGGCGACGCGGCGATCCTGCTTATCTCGCCTGAACAGCTGCGGTCGCCATCAATCCGCACCGTGCTCATGCAGCGCGAGATCGGGCTCTGGGTGCTGGACGAGGCGCATTGTATCTCGAAATGGGGGCACGATTTCCGCCCCGACTATCGCTATGTCAGCCGCTACATGCGCGAGACGTCGGGCGACTACATCCCGCCCGTCATCTGCCTGACCGCCACCGCCAAGCCTGACGTTGTGCGCGATATCCTCGACCATTTCCGAGACCGCACCGGTGCGGAGCTGCTGCTGCTGGATGGCGGTTCCGTGCGTACGAACCTGTCCTTCGAGGTCCTGCCCACGCAGCGAGCGACGAAACTTGCCGATATCCTAGCCGCGATCCGCGGCGGACTGCCCCCCGAGGGCGCGTCGGGGGCCGTGGTCTATTGCGCGACCCGGTCCAGGACCGAACAAGTCGCGCGATTCCTGCAGGAACAGGGTCTTGCCGCAGATTTCTACCACGCGGGCCTGACCCCCGAACGCAAGCGCGACGTGCAGGACGCATTTCGGAACGGCGAGCTGCGCGTCATCGCCGCCACCAATGCCTTCGGCATGGGTATCGACAAGCCTGACATCCGCCTCGTCGTGCATGGTGACATCCCGGCGTCACTCGAGAACTACCTGCAAGAGGCCGGGCGTGCCGGTCGTGACCGCGAAGACGCTAGCTGCGTGCTGCTCTACAGCCCGCCGGATGTTGAACGGCAATTTTCGCTCTCGGCCCGTTCACGGCTGGCGAGGCACGAGATCAGCGCGATCCTCAAGGTGCTGCGGCGCATGGACCGCCAGAAATCGGGCGAAGTGATCGCCACCGCCGGCGAGATCGTGCGCGAGGAGAAGGACCGCGAATTCGAACGCGACAGCGCCACCGATGACAACCGGGTGAAGACAGCCGTCGCCTGGCTGGAAGAGGCGACCCTCGTGCGGCGCGAAGAGAACCGTGTTCGGGTTTTCCCCTCGTCGCTGCGCATCCGCGACATGGACGAGGCGCAGGCAATCCTTGCAAGGGCGCCTGTGACATTCACCCGGCGCCTGCAACTGGTCGCCATTGTGCGGCGAATTATGAACGCAGAGCCCGACGAAGGCATCTCGACCGATGATCTCACGGGCGCTTCCGGACTTTCGAGCGGGCAGTTGCAACGCGCGCTCGCTGATCTTGAGGTGCTGGGCATTGCCAGCAACGACACCACCGTTACTGTCTTCGTGCATCTGGCGGTCGAGGATTCATCGCGGCGGCGGCTCGAACATACGGCGCGGCTCGAAAATGACCTCATCGCGCTCCTGCGCGAAATGGCGCCCGATGCCGACAGCGGTGAGGCGCAGCCTCTGAACCTCGCTGAGACATGCCAGACCCTGCGCGACATGGGCCACGCACAGGTGCGCCCCGATGTGGTTGAGACGATTCTGCGCGGCATCGCGCGCGACGGACGCGACCTGGACGGCGGGCGCGGCAACATTGCCTTGCGCAAGGCCAGCCGCAACACCCTGTTCCTGCGTCTGCAACGGTCATGGCCGGTGCTGGTGCGCACCGCCGAGTTGCGCCGTCAGGCGGCAGAAGTTCTCCTCGCGCATCTGGCGGGCAACGCGGCCAAGGGACAGCGCGGCAAGGATATCCAGATCGAGACCACCCTTGGCGCGATGCTCGATGCGCTGAACGGCGATGCGCTGCTGCGGGCCGAGGTGCGCGACATGACGCGGCTCATGGACCGCGCACTCATGTGGTTGCACGAACAGCAGATCGCCACCCTTGGCCGCGGCCTCACCATATTCCGACCTGCGATCACCGTGCACCTGGAGCCGGGGAGCCGTCTCTTCACCGAGCAGGACTTTATACCCCTCGCCGAACATTACGCCGAACAGACCGTCCAGACCCATGTCATGGCTGCCTATGCCGAGCGTGGCCTCGTGGCGATGGAAGAGGCCCGGAGCCTTTCCGAGGATTACTTCACGCAGGACCGCGACGCCTTCCTTCGCCGCTGGCTGCCCGGACGCGGCGCGGAAATCCGCCGCCAGACGACAAGCGCGTCCTGGGAGCAGATCGTGAAGGCGCTCGACAACCCCGCGCAGGAGGAAATCGTTCGCGACGAGCGCGAGCGCACGAATGTGCTGGTGCTCGCAGGCCCCGGGTCGGGCAAGACGCGCGTGCTGGTCCATCGCATCGCCTATCTGATCCGTGTGCGGCGCGAGGATCCCCGTGGAATCCTTGTTCTCACCTACAACCGTCACGCTGCCGCCGAGATTCGCGAACGCCTGCGCCGCCTGATCGGTGATGAGGCCGTGTTTGTGACCGTCTCGACCTGCCACGCGCTTGCCATGCGCCTCGTGGGGGCGAGTTTTGCAGGCGACCGCAGTGGCACATTCGATTTCGACGGCGTGGTGAACCAGGCGGTGGCGCTGCTGGGGGGCGAAGGCCTCGCCCCGGCCGAGGCCGAGGCCCTGCGTGCGACGCTCATTCAGGGGTATCGCTGGTTGCTGGTCGATGAATACCAGGACATCGGCCCCGAGGAATACGCCCTCATCGCTGCTGTTGCCGGACGCGCGCTCGAAGACCCTGATGCGCGGATCAGTCTCTTTGCCGTAGGCGACGATGACCAGAACATATACGCCTTTGCCGGGGCATCGATCGCCTTCATTCGCAAGTTCGAGGAAGACTATTCCGCACGGCCGGTCTGGTTGACGGAAAACTACCGCTCGACCGCGCATGTGATCGCCGCTGCCAATGCCGTCATCATCCCGGGCGCGGGCCGCATGAAGGCCGGACACGAGATCACCGTGAACCGCGCCCGCACCACCGCACCCCCGGGTGGCGAATGGGACGCACGCGATCCGGTGGCCCGGGGTCGTGTAACGATGATCGATCCCGGTCCGGGCGACTTGGCGCAGGCTGTGGCCGCCCTTGATGAACTGGTGCGGCTGTCGAGGCTCGACCCCGACTGGTCATGGCGCAATACAGCGATCATTGCCCGCGAATGGCGGCGGCTGGAACCCGTGCGCGCCCATGCCGAGGCGCTGGGCCTGCCTGTCGACCTGGCGAACGAGACCCTTCCCGGTATCTGGCGCCTGCGAGAGACTCGGGCCTTCATCCGCGCGCTGCTGGCCGACCGCACGCGGCTGCTGTCGATTCCCGACCTGGTCGCGATCCTGAACGCCGGACCACAGAGCCGCTGGAGCGACCTGATCGCGGAAGGCATCGCCGCACTGGCGCGCGAACTGGTGGACAAGGCCGCGCCGGTTCCGGACCTCGTGCAATGGTTCGGCGAATGGGCACGCAGTGCCCGTGGCGAACAGCGCGGGTTGCTGCTTCTGACCGCGCATCGGGCCAAGGGACTCGAATTCGATCATGTGGCGATCCTGAATGGCGGCTGGGACCGCCCCTCGCGAGGCGAGGATGCGGACGCCCCGCGCCGGCTGTTCTATGTCGCCATGACACGGGCGAAATCGACCCTGACCGTGCTGACCCACGGCGCGCATGCTTTCGTTCGGCCCTCGGATGCGGTCCTGTCGCGTCGTGTCACGCCTGACGTTGCCGCCCTGCCACATACGCGGCGGCGTTATGTCGCCCCGGACATGGGCCTGGTCGATCTTTCCTGGCCAGGGCGGCAGCGCGCGGGCCATCCCTCCCTTGCCGCCATCGCCGCCGCAAGGCCAGGCGATCCGGTGCGCCTGGTGCACGACGGCGACCGCTGGTGGATCGAGAATGTACAGGGCGCGACCCTCGCCCGTCTCGCCCGCGCTTTCGCGCCGCCCGATGGCGGCATCTTCCTGCGCGGCGAGGTGGCGGCCATCATGGAGTGGCGGCGCGAGGACAACGACGAGGATTTCGCCCATCTGATCCGGCGTGACACCTGGGAAGTCGTGTTGCCAGAACTGGTGTTCGAGGGCGGCTGACCTGGCCCTGTGCGCCTGCGCACAGAGCCTGGGCGTGGGGCGGACCGTCCGTGCCCTTGCGCAGGCATGCAATCCACACCCAGATTGACTGCGAAGCCTGTTGTGGAGCCATGCCATGAAGAAGATCGGATTCCTCTCTTTCGGCCACTGGTCGCCGGACCGTGGCTCGCGCGTGCGCAGCGCCTCGGATGCGCTGCTGCAATCCATCGAGCTTGCGGTCGAGGCCGAGCAGATCGGCATCGACGGCGCCTATTTCCGCGTCCACCATTTCGCGCGCCAGCTGGGCTCGCCCTTCCCGCTGCTGGCCGCCATCGGGGCACGAACCTCGAAGATCGAGATCGGCACCGGCGTCATCGACCTTCGCTACGAGAACCCCTTCTACATGGCCGAGGATGCGGGTGCCGCCGATCTGATCGCCGGCGGTCGGCTGCAGCTGGGTATCAGCCGGGGTTCGCCCGAACAGGTGCTCGACGGCTGGCGTCACTTTGGCTATGCCCCCGACCCCGGCGAGGACGAGGCCGACATGGCCCGCAAGCGCGCTGAGGTGCTGCTCGACCTGCTTGGGGGCGAGGGCTTTGCCCGGCCGAACCCGCGCCCGATGTTTCCCAATCCCCCCGGCCTTCTGCGCATCGAGCCCTATTCCGACGGCCTGCGCGAGCGCATCTGGTGGGGATCGGCGTCGAACGCGACGGCGCAATGGGCCGGGCGGCTGGGTATGAATTTGCAAAGCTCGACCCTGAAGACGGACGAAACCGGCGAGCCGTTCCATGTCCAGCAAGCGAAACAGATCCACGCCTATCGTGCCGCCTGGAAAGAGGCAGGCCACGCACGCACGCCCCGCGTCTCGGTCAGCCGCTCGATCTTTGCGCTCACCACCGACGAGGACCGGATGTATTTCGGCGGCGGCAGCAAGGAGCACGACCAGATCGGCCATATCGACAACTTCCGGGCCATCTTCGGTCGCAGCTACGCGGATGAGCCCGACCGCCTGATCGACCAGCTGCGCGGAGATGAGGCCATCGCCGAGGCCGATACGCTGCTGCTCACGGTGCCGAGCACTCTGGGCGTGGCCTATAACGTCCATGTCCTGCGAAGCATCCTGCGCGATATCGCCCCCGCACTGGGGTGGCGGTAGAGGCCCCGCTTTGCCAGCCGCGCCTTCGTGGGCTAAGGCCTCCGAAGATGTGACAGGCAGGGGATATGAGATGACCACGACAATCACCGTGGCCGAACTGGGCGAGATGATCGAGCGCATCCTCCTGCGTGCGGGGCTGATCCCCCAACAGGCGGGGCCGGTGGCGCGGGTGATCCTCGCGGGCGAGCGCGACGGCGCGAAATCGCATGGCATCTACCGGATCGAGGGGGTGCTGCACACGCTCAAGGCAGGCAAGGTGCGTGGCGATGCCCGGCCGCGCATCGTTTCGCAGCCGGATGAAGCCATCCTGCGCGTCGATGCGGATTTCGGCTTTTCCTCGCCCGCATTCGAACTGGGCCTGCCGCATCTGGCCGCCCGGGCGCAAAGCGCCGGCATTGCCGCCATGGTGGTGAACGACTGCACCCATTTCAGCGCGCTCTGGCCCGAGGTCGAGGCGGTGACCGAGCACGGCCTTGCCGCAATGGTCATGTGCCCGAGCTATGCCACGGTCGCGCCCGCAGGCGGCAGCGCGCCGCTTCTGGGCACAAATCCGTTCGCCTTCGGCTGGCCGCGCCCGGGGCGGATGCCCTATGTGTTCGACTTCGCTACCTCGATCGCTGCGCGCGGGGAGATCGAATTGCATCGCCGTGCCGGCACGGCCCTGCCCGAAGGCTGGGCGCTCGACCATGAGGGCCATCCTACAACCGACCCCGAGGCCGCGCTTGCCGGTGCGATGCTGCCGTTCGGCGGGCACAAGGGTTCCGCCATCAGCACGATGATCGAGCTTCTGGCCGGGGTGATGATCGGCGACCTGACCAGCCCCGAGGTACTGGCGGCCCTGGGCACCACCAGCCTCTCCCCCATGCATGGCGAACTCGCCATCGCCCTGTCGCCCGAGCGGTTCGCGGCCGGACGGCCCGGCGATCCCTTCGCCCGGGCCGAGACCCTGTTTGCCGCCATCGAATCACAGGGGGCAAGATTGCCTTCCGAGCGCCGCTTTTCCCTGCGCGCGCAGTCGCTGGCGGACGGAATCACGCTGACGCGGGCCGAACACGACCATCTCGTGTTGCTGCTGGAGCGGGGTCTCGACGCATTGGACCGAGAATGATTGACAACCCGGGGGTGTGGCAACAGTCTTGCAGACCATCCACGGGCCGGGGCTGATTTCATGGGCGAAGCGCTGCATCTCGACCATACTGGCCATATCGTCCACGATCTGGCCGCCGCCGCCGCGCTCTACCGGCGGCTGGGGTTCAGCCTTCAACCGGTCTCGCACCACCAGACGCCGGGGGCGGACGGGCGGATGGTCCCGGCGGGAACCGCCAACCAATGCGCGATGCTTGGCCGCGGCTATCTGGAAATCATGGTCGTCACCGATCGCCACGCCGATTCCTACAGCGCGCGCGAGGCCGTGGGCTTCCTCGACGCCTTCGAGGGGCTGCATCTTCTGGCCATCGGTACCGCCGACCGCGAGGCGACCCGCGCGCGGCTGGAACAGATGCAGGTTGACCATGTCACCCGCGATCTCGGGCGCATGGTTGATACGGACCAGGGCCCCGCCGAGGCGCGGTTCCGGCTCCTGCCGGTCACGGGGCTCTCGGATGCGACCCGCTCGTTCTTCTTCATCGAGCATGTCACTCGCGATCTGGTCTGGCCGCCGGGCTCGACCGGGCATGAGAATGGTGCCCGGGCGCTGACGGAACTGGTCATCGTCGCCGCTGACCCGGCCGCGCTCGTGCCGGTGCTCGATCCGGTCCTTGCCACCGCCGGCCGGCGTGCAGGCGACGAAATCACCTGGCAGCTCGATCACAGCGCGCTCGTCGTTACCACGGCGGCAGGCGCAAGCGCACGGTTCGGTGTCACCATCGCCGTTCGGGACATGATCCATGCCGCCGGGCAGGTGGTCGAGGTGGCCGATCTCGCCGCGTCCGCCGCGCTGCTGCAACGCAATGGCGTGCCGTTCCGCCACCATCACGGACGGCTGACTGTGGCACCCGAAGATGGCATGGGTGTCGCGCTGCAATTCGCGCAGGCCGCCGGCTGACGCGCCGCGCCAATCTGGACCTCCCGGCGCCCGACCGGTAACAGGGGCGAATGAAGACGCCCCGTCAGGATCCGACCGCGCGCGAAGAGCGGCTCGCTCGGGCGCTGCGTGCCAATCTGGCCCGGCGCAAGGCGCAGGCCCGCGCACGAGCGGCGCAAGACGACGGGACCTGCGACCAACCGCCGCCCGACGACAACGAGACCGGAGAGACCTGAATGGATTCCATCCTCGTGCGCGGTGGCGCGCCGCTGTCCGGGCAGATCCCGATCGCCGGCGCCAAGAACGCCTGCCTCGCGCTCATGCCCGCCACACTGCTGTCGGATGAACCGCTGACGCTCACCAATGCGCCAAGGCTGTCGGATATCGCCACCATGTCGCTGCTGCTCGAAAGCCTCGGTGTCGAGGTGACGGCGATGGCCGGTGGCCGCGTGCTGGCGATGTCGTCGCATGGGCTCACCTCGACCCGCGCCGATTACGACATCGTGCGCAAGATGCGGGCGTCGAACCTGGTGCTCGGGCCGTTGCTGGCGCGCGAGCATCACGCGCAAGTGTCACTGCCCGGCGGCTGCGCCATCGGCGCGCGGCCGATGGACATCCATATCGACGCGCTCACGGCCATGGGGGCCGAGATCGAACTGCGCGACGGGTATCTGCACGCCATTGCCCGGGGCGGGCTCAAGGGGGCGCGGGTCCCCCTGCGCTTCGCCTCGGTCGGCGCGACCGAGAACACGCTGATGGCCGCGACTCTGGCCCGCGGCACGACCGTCATCGAGAACGCCGCGCGCGAGCCCGAGATTGCGGACCTCGCCCGCTGCCTGCGCCGCATGGGCGCCCGGATCGAGGGCGAGGGCACGTCGACCATCACCATCGAAGGCGTGGACCGCCTGTCCGGCGCGACCCATCCCGTCGTGACCGATCGTATCGAACTGGGCACCTACATGCTCGCCCCGGTCATCGCCGGTGGCGAGGTCGAGTGCCTGGGCGGCCGTCTCGATCTGGTCACCGCCTTCGTGGAGAAGCTGCATGAGACCGGGGTCGAAGTCGAGGAAACCCCCAACTCCCTCATCGTGCGCCAGAACGGCACGAGGCCCCGTGCCGTCGATGTCGTGACCGCGCCTTATCCGGGCTTCCCCACCGATCTCCAGGCCCAGATGATGGCGATGCTCTGCACCGCCGATGGCGAAAGTCGGCTCGAGGAACGCATCTTCGAGAACCGCTTCATGCATGCGCCCGAACTGGTGCGCATGGGCGCCGAAATCGACGTGCAGGGCGGTATCGCCCATGTCACCGGCGTCGAACGGTTGCGCGGCGCGCCGGTCATGGCGACCGATCTGCGTGCCTCGGTCTCGCTGATCCTCGCCGGGCTCGCCGCCGAGGGCGAGACTCTGGTGAACCGCGTCTATCACCTCGACCGCGGCTATGAAGAGCTGGAAAGAAAACTCTCCGCCGTAGGCGCGCGAGTGGAACGGGTGCGGGCCGGATGAGCACGCGCACCGCCATCGGCGCCCGGAGATATCTGGAGAGAAAAAAGGATCGCGCTGTTCTTCTCTTTGCAAATATCCTGGGGGGAGGCCCGCAGGGCCGGGGGGCAAGGCCCCCCTTCATGGTTAGGGGTGCAGGACGATGACCGAAGACGCTGGTTTCGCCGATGGTGCCGCGCGGCCGCTGCGGCTGCGCGCGCTCGATGCCGATGACCTCGCGGTGATCTCGGCGCTGGTGCAGGATGCGGTCCTGTTGTCGTCCGACATGCAATGGCACAAGGGCCGGCGCCGCTTCGCGCTGCTCGTCAACCGCTACCGCTGGGAAGACAGCGACCGCGCCGCCCGTGCCCGTGACCATGAGCGGGTGCGTGCGCTTCTGGTGCTCGAGGATGTGACCCGCGTGCAATCCAGCGGCCTGCCGCAGGGCGCGGACGATCTTGTACTCTCGCTGCTGTCACTGTCCTGGGAGCCGGGCGAGGACGGCACCGGCCGCCTGATCCTGACCTTCGCGGGTGACGGAGCGCTGGCGGTGGAGGTCGAGGCGCTCGAAGTGCTGCTGCAGGACGTGACCCGTGCCTATCCGGCCCCGGCGCGACGGGCACCCGGCCATGATGTCTGATTCTCGAAAGGGGCCGCCATGCCGCGAATCCTGAACACCACCGCGCCCGGTTTCGAGGCAGAATTCGCCGCCCTGCTGGCCGCAAAGCGCGAGGACGCGCCCGAGGTCGATGCGATCGTCGCCGCGATAATCGACGATGTCCGCGCGCGCGGTGATGCCGCGCTGATCGAGCTGACCGCGTGTTTCGACCGGATGGAGCTGACCCCTGACCGCATGCGGTTTTCAGCGGAAGAGATCGACGACCTTTGCGACCGCGTGGCCGCTCCCGAACGTGAGGCGCTGGAACTGGCCGCCGCCCGCATCCGCGCCTATCACGAACGCCAACTGCCCGAGGATGCGCGCTGGACGGATGAGGCGGGCGCCGAACTGGGTTGGCGCTGGACCGCGGTTGCGTCTGCGGGGATATATGTGCCCGGGGGGTTGGCCTCCTATCCCTCATCGGTGCTGATGAACGCGATCCCCGCGCGCGTGGCGGGCGTGGACCGTATTGCCATGGCGGTGCCCACGCCCGACGGGGTGGCCAATCCGCTGGTGCTGCTGGCTGCACGTCTGGCGGGTGTCGATGAAATCTGGCGTATCGGCGGCGCGCAGGCCATCGCCGCGCTGGCCTATGGCACCGAAACCATCGCCCCGGTGGACAAGATCACCGGCCCCGGCAACGCTTATGTGGCAGCAGCGAAACGCCGGGTGTTCGGCCGCGTCGGCATCGACATGATCGCCGGGCCGTCTGAAATCCTGATCATCGCCGATGCCGACAACGAGGCGGATTGGCTCGCCCTCGACCTTCTGTCGCAGGCCGAACACGACCCCAGCGCCCAGGCGATCCTTGTCACCACCGATGCGGGACTGGCAACTGCGGTGGAACGCGCGGTGGCGGCGCGACTTGAAACGCTCGAACGCCGCGACATCGCGGGCGCAAGCTGGCGCGACTTTGGCGCCATCATCGTCACCCGCGACCTGGACGAGGCCGCACAGCTCTCGAATCGGGTAGCGCCCGAACATCTGGAACTCTGCGTGGCCGACCCCGACGCCCTCGCCGCCCGTTGCTACCATGCGGGCGCAATCTTCCTTGGCCGCCACACCCCCGAGGCGGTGGGCGATTACGTCGGCGGCCCGAACCACGTCCTGCCGACGGCGCGTTCCGCGCGGTTCTCCTCCGGCCTGTCGGTGCTCGATTTCCTCAAGCGCACCACGATTGCCCGCATGACGCCCGCAGCGCTCGCCGCCATCGGTCCGGCAGCCGTGACGCTAGCGAATGCCGAAGGGCTCCAGGCGCACGGGCTGAGCGTGGCGGCGCGGCTGGGCGGCAACGGTTGAGCCTTGGCATGACGCCGCCCGCATTTCGCCGCTTGCGAGCGATCGCCCCGATCGCCTCTGCTCTGGCCGCGTGTCGTGATGAATCCCCGACGCCCGGATACATCGCCCCACCCGGAAGGATCAGGACCGAGACAAACGGACCGGCGTCGCCGCCCCAGTCACGATGGCGATCATCGGCACCACGAGAATCGAGACGACCCTCTCGAACGACCTGATGAGGAATTGGCGCATTCAGGCGCACTGCCTGCGGACATTGCATGGTGATCGTGCCACATGAGCGGGAACCGTGGCAACACCGGCATAAACACCACCGCCCTTGCGTCCCCGCCCCCGCTTTTGGCATGACCTGGCCCGACTCTAGGATGAGACCATGACCCGGATCACCGCCATCGACATCGACGACGCGGGCCTGCCGCATCCCTCGCCCGAGATCGAGCAGGAGCGGCGGGTTGCCGTCTTCGACCTGCTCGAGGCCAACGCGCTGGCGCTCCCGGCGCGTGAAGGCCGCTCGATGCCGCCCGGCCCCTATCATCTGCATCTGGCGGTGCGTGAGGGGCGACTGGTGTTTGCCGTTTCGACCGAAGCAGGTGAGCCTGCGGCAGAATTTCACCTCTCGCTCGGGCCCTTCCGGCAGGTGGTGAAGGATTACTTCCAGATCTGCGAAAGCTATTACGACGCGGTCAAGACCATGCCGCCCAGCCAGATCGAGACGATCGACATGGCAAGGCGCGGCATCCACGACGAAGGCGCGCGCGTGTTGCAGGAGCGCCTTGCCGGCAAGGCCACGGTCGATCACGATACGGCGCGGCGGCTGTTCACGCTGGTCTGTGTCCTGCAGTGGGGCGTCTGAATTGGATGGTGTCGATGTCATCGAACCCCTGCCTCAGGCGGTGCTGTTCTGCTGCGATCACAATGCCGTTCGTTCGCCCATGGCCGAGGGGATCATGAAGCGCTTCTACGGCACCGATTGCTATATCCAGTCGGTCGGGGTCACGAACGACATGGAAATCGACGGATTCGCCATCGCCGTCTGTCGCGAGATGGGCGTGGAGCTTTCACGCCATCGCTCACGCTCCTTCGACGACATGGTGGCGGCCGGTGATGACCTGTCGTCCTACGACCTCGTGCTGGCGTTTTCTCCGGCCAGCCACCGGCGCGCACTCGACCTCACGCGGTTCTATCACATGAGGGTCGAATACTGGCCGATCCTTGATCCGACCGGTCTGGGCTACGGGCGCGAGGAACAGCTTGCCTCCTACCGCAAGAGCCGCGACATGATCGTTGACCGGCTGATCGCCCGCTGGGGGCCCCCGCGCGAGGGGGCCCGGTGATCGTCGATCCGGCGCGGTCGATCCTGTCGGGCCGATGACCGGTACCGGTGCAACCGCCCCCGCCCCGTCTCGGTCCGGCCCCGCCCCGGCGGGCCTTGCCCGGGTCAGTCGCGCAGGACGCGGTAGATGACCGGGATCACCAGCACCGTCAGCAGGGTAGAGCTGGCCACGCCGAACAGCAGCGAAATTGCCAGCCCCTGGAAGATCGGGTCGGCAAGGATCGTCACCGCACCGATCATCGCCGCCACGCCGGTCAGCAGAATCGGCTTGAAGCGGATGGCGCCGGCCTGGATCAGCACCTCGCTCAACGGTCGATCCTCGCGCGGGGTGTTGCGGATGAAATCGACCAGCAGGATCGAGTTCCTGACGATGATCCCCGCCAGCGCGATGAAACCGATCATCGAGGTGGCCGAAAACGGCGCGTCGAACAGCCAGTGGCCCAGCATGATGCCGATAAAGGTGAGCGGAACCGGCGTCAGGATCACCAGCGGCAGTTTGAAGGAACGGAACTGCGCCACGACAAGAATATAGATCCCTAGAAGCGCCACCATGAAGGCCGCGCCCATGTCGCGGAAGGTGACCCATGTCACCTCCCATTCCCCGTCCCACAGCAGGGTCGGGCTGCTTTCGTCGCCCGGCTGGCCATACAGGCTGATCGCGGGGCGTGGCAGGTCGCTCCAGTCCAGCGCGTCCAGCGCCTCGTGCACCGCCAGCATGCCGTAGAGCGGGGCCTCGAAGTCGCCGGCCAGTTCCGCTGTCACCAATTCGGCCGCGCGGCCATTGCGGCGGAAGATTGGCAGCGAGGCACGCTCTTCGACCAGGCGCACGACATCGCCCAGTTCGACCGCAGCGCGATCGCCGGGCAGGACATTGGCTGGGATCGGCGTGGTGAGAAAGGCCTCGTCCATGACGCGGGCGGTTTTCGGGCGCTCCATGCGAATCGGGATCGGGGCGCGGCCCTCGCCGCGATGCGAATAGCCCACCAGCGTGCCCGTATTCAGCAAGCCGATGGTGTCGAGCACGTCGCCTTCCTCGACATGGAAGAATTCAAGGTCATCGGTCGAGATGCTGACGCGCAGCCTGCGCGGGGCGGTGCCCCAGGAATTGTCGATATCGACGATGAAGGGGACGGAGCGGAACGCCTCCTGGACCCTGGCCGCCACCGCGCGCCGGGTATCGGCATCGGGGCCGTAGATCTCGGCCAGCAGCGTCGCCATGACCGGGGGGCCGGGCGGAGGTTCGACCACCCGCAGCACCGTTCCTGCGGGAATGGCCACATCATGCAGGCGCTCGCGGATCTCGAGCGCGATCGCATGGCTGGAGCGGTCGCGGTCGGCCTTGTGGGTCAGGTTCACCGCAACATCGCCCAGCTGCGGCTGGTCGCGGTGGAAGGTATGGCGCACCAGGCCGTTGAAATCGAAGGGCGCCGCCGTGCCTGCATGGGTCTGGACCGCGCGCACCTCGTCCATCTGCAGCAGGATGCGTGCGATCTCCTGTGCCACGGCGTCGGTATCCTCGACCGAGGCGCCTTCGGGCAGGTCGATCATCACCGCCAGTTCGGACTTGTTGTCGAAGGGCAGCAGCTTGACCGTGACATGTTTCGTGTAGAACAGGGCCAGCGAGCCGCCGGTCAGCAGCAGGACAAAGGCCAGGAACAGCCAGCCGCGCGCCTTGCTGGCCAGCAGCGGCCGGGCGACACGGGCATAGGCCCGCCCCAGCCGCCCGCCGCCATGCGCGGCATCGGCATGGCCGGTCATCACCGCACAGCCGCAGATCTTCATCATCAGCCAGGGCGTGACCATGACCGCGACGAAGAACGAGAAGATCATCGCCGCCGAGGCATTGGCGGGAATCGGGCTCATGTAGGGGCCCATCATCCCCGAGACGAACAGCATCGGCAGCAACGCCGCAACCACGGTGAGCGTGGCTACAATGGTCGGATTGCCAACTTCGGCCACGGCCTCGATCGCGGCCTGGCTGCGTGGGCGACCGTCGCGCATCGCCCAGTGGCGGGCGACATTCTCGATCACCACGATGGCGTCATCAACAAGGATGCCGATAGAGAAGATCAGCGCGAACAGGCTGACGCGGTTGAGCGTATAGCCCATGATCCATGATGAAAACAGCGTCAGCAGGATGGTGACCGGGATCACCACCGCGACAACCATTGCTTCGCGCCAGCCGATCGCCAGCCAGATCAGTGCGATGATCGACAGGGTTGCGAGGCCGAGATGGAACAGCAGTTCATTGGCCTTTTCACTGGCGGTCTCGCCATAGTCGCGGGTGACCTGTACCCCGATGTCATCGGGGATGAGGGTGCCACGCAGCTCTTCGACGCGGTCGAGGATCGTTTCAGCCACCGTCACCGCATTGGATCCGGCGCGTTTGGCAATCGCCAGCGTGACCGCAGGCACCCGCAACGGGGCGCCGTCCGTTCCGCGCGTCACCATCGCCACCAGCGCATCGCTCGTGTCGGTCGCCAGCGCCACATCGGCCACGTCGCGCAGATAGACCGGGCGCCCGTCGCGGGTGGTCAGCACAAGGTTGCCGATGGCCTCGGGCGTGGCCAGGGTCTCTCCTGCGACCAGCATGATCTGTTCGCCGCCGTCGCGGATCAGCCCGGCGGGAAAGGCGCGGTTCGCGCCTTGCACCTTGCCCGCCAACTGCTGCAGCGTGACCCCGTTCAGCGCCAGCCGGGCCGGGTCGGGGTCGATGCGGATGATCTCGTTGGTGGCGCCGACCAGATAGGTCAGCCCGACATCCTCGATCTTGGTGATCTCGGTCTGAAGCTGCCGGGCGATGCGGGTCAGGTCATTGGCGCTGATCCCGCTGTCGGGATCGTCGGGTGCGAGCGTCAGCGACACGATCGCCACATCGTCGATGCCGCGCGCGACGATCAGCGGTTCGGGGATGCCCTGCGGGATCCGGTCCATGTTGGCGCGGATCTCGTCATGCACGCGCAGCGAAGCCGTATCGGCAAGGGTGCCGGTCAGAAAGCGTGCGGTAACCAGAACGCCGTCGTCCTGGGTCTGCGAATAGACATGTTCGACACCGTCAATTCCCTTGACGATCTGTTCGAGCGGCTCGGTGATCAGCCGCACGGCATCGGGGGCCCTGAGGCCGGGTGCCATGACCTGGATGTCGATCATCGGCACGGAAATCTGCGGCTCTTCCTC
>JACDJA010001545.1_pt1 | contig 18915 bp, 15 predicted proteins | sample 7449241 | NCBI WGS metagenome assembly JACDJA01 (sample SAMN14253289, study PRJNA609438) | sludge metagenome | isolation source: initial anaerobic sludge | collected 2018-12-20 | reverse complement strand
CGGAACAGCTATCTGCATCTTTTTACAATGATCACCAATTTTATTCTGACAAATTTATAATTACATCAAAGATACCCCTCACTGACGGGTGAGGGGTATCTTTTATTGTTAATGTTTTTACAAATTCCTACATAATATTCCATTATCTTTTAAACTCGTATCGCGTTTTAGAGGCCTTTTACCGGTTGACATTGATAATATTTTTATTGATGAAAATGCATATTGAAGCATGTTAGCGGTAAAAATTCAAAATTACCTGAATATCATGATGGCGATTTTTAAAAAACGTAATATATTATAATCTGAAAAGTAATACCCGGATTTTAGGATAGTAAAGCCCGGAAGTCAGAATTTATAAGGTTATTATTTTTCTAATCATCATAAGAATGTAAATTAGTAAAAATTTGTTTGCTGATATAATTATGAAATCTTATATTCTCTTTTAATAATATTTTGTTAAATTTGAGAATTGTGCGCAAAAAGGATATTCACCTTACGGAAAGGTCCTTGAAATAAATTTTATTGTGAAAGATTTACTGAACCATCAGGTTTTGATTAATTTTTTAAGTTCACAAAAACAAAAACCGTCTAACTAGCGGAGCTTGTACCATGATTCGATTTTCAACATCTTCTTTATCCTCTGTCGGCAAGAAGATCTTCATGGGCCTGACGGGGCTGCTTCTCAGCGGCTTCATCGTAGTCCATCTTCTGGGAAATCTTGCTCTATTGAGTCCGGACAAAGATCCTTTTAACAAGTATGCTCATTTTCTGCAGAGTCTTGGAACTTCAATTTACATCGCGGAAATCATACTTGCATCAATCTTCCTGATTCATTTTTTTGATGCTATTCTCGTTACCTGGGGCAACTGGAAGGCGCGTCCTACCGGTTACAAAGTAGTGACAAACGCGAAAGGCGCCAGCAGAAAATCTATCGCCTCAACGACGATGATATATACCGGCGTGATTATCATTACATTTACAGTTCTCCACCTTTTCCATTTCAAATACGGCGCGATTGTCGATTACACAACCGCCGATGGGCAGAACATTCGCGACCTCTATGTCATCGTATATGAATTCTTTGCCAGCATTCTTAATGTTGTTTTATATGTTGCCGTAATGGTTTTGCTGGGCTTTCATTTGAGCCATGGTTTTTGGAGCGCTTTTCAGTCGCTTGGTCTTAGCGGTAAAAGATTCACCGTTTTTATTCAGGGCTTTGCCTACCTGTTTGCCGTTATCATGGCTATTGGCTTTGTTTTTATACCTATCTGGATTTATTTTAGAGCAGGAGGGGCACTATGAAACTAGATTCAAAAATTCCGAACGGTCCCCTGGCCGAGAAATGGGATAAACATAAATTTGATATAAAAGTTGTCAATCCCAAAAACAAGAGAAAATTTACGGTAATTGTTGTGGGCACCGGACTGGCCGGCGCATCCGCGGCGGCTTCGCTTGGTGAACTTGGATATAATGTACTTAATTTCTGCATTCAGGATTCTCCCCGTCGCGCGCACAGTATCGCTGCGCAGGGCGGGATTAATGCCGCCAAGAATTATCAGAATGACGGTGACAGCGTATGGCGCTTATTTCATGACACCATAAAGGGTGGCGATTACCGGGCCCGTGAAGCCAATGTGTACCGTCTTGCACAGGTAAGCAATAATATCATTGATCAGGCTGTCGCTCAGGGTGTTCCTTTCGCGAGGGAATACGGCGGCTTGTTCGCTAACCGTTCCTTCGGCGGCGCCCTCGTATCCCGCACATTTTACGCGCGCGGACAGACGGGACAGCAGTTGCTGCTTGGAGCCTACAGTTCGCTGATGGCCCAGGTCGAAGCAGGAACCGTTAAATTGTACACAAGACGCGAAATGCTGGAACTTGTCGTTATCGACGGTAAAGCGCGGGGCATTGTTACACGCAACCTGATCACCGGTGAAACCGAACGATTCGCGGCTGACGCCGTTGTTCTGGGTACCGGGGGATACGCGACCGCCTACTATCTCTCCACATTAGCAGTCAATTCAAACGCGACCGCCATATGGCGCGCGCATAAAAAGGGCGCTTTATTCGGAAACCCGTGCTACGTTCAGATCCACCCGACGTGTATTCCGAGATCCGGCGACTATCAGTCAAAATTAACACTTATGAGCGAGAGCCTTCGTAACGACGGCCGCGTGTGGGTGCCTAAGAAAAAAGGCGACAAACGCCCGCCGAATGAAATTCCGGAAAACGAACGGGATTATTACCTTGAAAGAAAATATCCGACTTTTGGAAACATGGTTCCCCGCGATGTGGCATCAAGAAACGCGAAGGACATGTGTGATGAGGGAAAAGGAGTCGGTGAAACGGGTCTCGCGGTGTATCTTGATTTTAAAGACGCCATCGATCATTTCGGTCGGGAAACGATCGAAGAACGTTACGGCAACCTGTTTGAAATGTACAAAGAAATTACCAATGAAGACGCTTATGAAGTCCCAATGCGTATTTATCCCGCTCCGCATTATACCATGGGCGGTCTTTGGGTTGATTATAACCTGATGAGCAACATCCCGGGTCTGCACGTTATCGGTGAAGCCAACTTCTCTGATCACGGCGCTAACCGCCTCGGCGCCAGCGCTTTAATGCAGGGTCTTTCAGACGGTTACTTTGTACTTCCTTATACAATTGGTCATTATCTCGGCGGTACCAAGCTCGAGAAAGTAACGACTGATCATGATGCTTTCAAGGAAGCTGAAGCAGAAGCCAACGAAAGATTCGATAAGCTCCTCGCTGTAAAAGGAAACAAAACGGTCAAGGAGTTCCATACTGAACTTGGTGATATCTTATGGAATTATGTCGGTATGGGCAGGACTGAAGAAGGTCTGAAAAAAGCCCTTGAACTGATCCCGAAACTGCGTGAAGAATTCTGGAAAAACGTTAAGGTAGTCGGTACTAAGGACTCGCTCAACAAAAACCTTGAATTCGCGGGCCGCGTTGCCGATTACATGGAACTTGCCGAACTGATGGCACAGGACGCGCTACATAGGGTTGAATCCTGCGGTGGTCACTTCAGGGAAGAAAGTCAGACCGAAGAGGGCGAAGCCTTACGCGACGATGAAAATTTTAGCTATGTTGCCGCCTGGGAATATAAAGGCCTGGGCAATAAGTGGGAATTGCATAAAGAACCACTTGAATTTGAAAATGTAACCCCAACCCAGCGTAGCTATAAGTAAGGAGGCGGAAAATGCAAGACAAAAGAAATCTGACAATATATGTAAAAGCATGGCGTCAGGCCGATGCTAAATCTAAAGGTAAATTCGTTAAATACACGGTTAATGATGTTAATCCTGACATGTCCTTTCTTGAAATGTTGGACGTTCTGAACGAAGACCTTATCAAGAAAGACGAAATACCGATTGAATTCGATAATGACTGCCGCGAGGGTATCTGCGGTATGTGCGGTCTTGTTATCAACGGAACCGCTCATGGACCAAAAAGCGGCACTACCACCTGTGAAGTCCGCATGCGTCATTTCAAAAGCGGGGATACTATTCACGTAGAACCATGGAGGGCGAAAGCCTTTCCATTGATCAAAGATCTCGTTGTCGACCGCACAGCATTAGACCGGATCATGGCGAAGGGTGGTTATATCAGCGTTCGTACAGGCGGCGTTCCGGAAGCCAGCGCGATCCTGGTGCCAAAGGAAGAATCCGATATTGCAATGGATATGGCCGCGTGCATCGGCTGCGGCGCTTGTGTCGCTGCATGTCCAAACGCCTCGGCGGCATTGGTCGTCAGCGCGAAGATTTCACAATTTGCCTTACTGCCGCAAGGACAACCCGAGGCAAAGCTGCGCGTTGAGAAAATGGTGGCGCAGATGGATGAAGAACAATTCGGCGCATGTTCCAATCATGGTGAATGCGAAGCTGTCTGTCCGAAGAATATTTCAATCTCGGCGATTGCCCGCATGAGACGTGAGTACCTCAAAGCGGCTGTGAGCTGAGCAAATTGTTTTATAATTGAAAAAGGCATGACGCGATTTGCGTCATGCCTTTTTTTTGGAGGAGTGCCGGATGTTAATTTAGAAACTAAACTTCAGACCAACTAATACTTTTGTTGTCGTAATATCTTCTGTGGTTAAGGCAGTGCTCGTGTACAGATAAGCCGATTGATTTTCCCATGTTCCTCGTGTATAACTCACATCAAGAGTAGTGCTTTTATCAATTTTATACCCGATGCCGCCGCTATAATACACTTTATCAAAACTACCGTCGCCATCTTTTAGCGGTGTCGGCACTCTCCGGTAACCGGCCCGAAGAAACATACCTGAATCCATGACATTGAACTCTCCGCCCAGACTGTATGAAAGAACCGCTCTGTAATCGTCTCTGATCACCGCGTTCTCATCAAGCAAATCTCTGTAGTCGGAGGCGGAACGGTCTGACGGCACGGCATACTCGACCTGTGACCAGTCACGATAATCCATCGACGCGCTCAGCAAGAAATATCTTTGCTGAAAAGAAATTCCCGCGCCGAATTTAAACGGAACCTTGATATCATAATCAAATTCACCGGATCCTAGATCGAGCGCTTCATAGCTGAGATCATCATATCCAATTTCATCGTTTTCCGACCAGGATTCAGTTACAGTCAGGGTCATCGGAAATGTAATTGTCGCTCCCAGCCGAACTTGTTCTGATAGGCGGAACAGTCCGCCCAGCTTCAGTTCAAGACCTGAATAATCGCTAACTATTTTTTGCTGATACAGATAATAATCGAAGTCAATCGGGTTGGTATCGAACCTGTAAATATTGTCTATGTCTTCCTGCAGATAGTCTGAGGTATATGTACTGCTTCCGCCATAAAAATTAATGGTCAGACCGGCGGAGAAATTCGGCGAAAGATCCATTGCCGCCGCAAATGACCATTGACTCAGATTGCCGTCATTATAAACTGTCTGCGTGCGCTGTACTCCGCTGTCGAAATACACATCACCGATCTGATCGCCGTAATCAAAATATAAACCGTTACTGTTTCCGTCATATCCCGAAAAATTCAGAAAGCTGTCCAAATCTTTAATACGCTGATAACCAAAGGCGAAAACCAGGCTGCCTCTCAGAACCGGAAACGGATACGCGATCCCGATGCTTTGCAATTTTGTAAAAGTCCGGTTATCCGACAAATCTGATCCGTAATATCTGGCGCTGTTGTCAAAATTGAGATTGTACAGGTCTCCCCAGACCTGACCCTGGCGCAGCTGAGCGAGTCCCGCGGGATTAAAGTAAATTGCTGAATAATCATCCGCGACTCCTGTATAGGCGTTTCCCATCGCCGCGGCACGCGCACCGATTCCACCTTCATTTTCAAGCAGTTCAATGGCTTCATCCGCGCTCTGGGCGATCAGCTGATTTATAAATATAAGTGTAAACATTATTAACAGTAAGTTTCGCATGGTTCCTTCCTTTCTCCGAATGATTATCTGCGCGACCGGGTGCTGTTTTTACTATTTGAACCGGAACTTGATGATTTGCTGCTGCTTCCCGATGATTTCGCCGGTGCCGATCTGACGGATGAAGTCGACCGTGAAGGCGGACTGTAACTGCTCTTACTCACGGAGGATTTGTTCGACCCCGATCTGGATACTGATGAGCTGCTTCTCGGTTTACTTACCGTCGATTTTTTATCCGAACCCGAATCACTGCTCTTTTTCGTGTCTGTCCCGCGTTTTTTGGTACTTGAAGTTGTCGTGCGGTAATACTTGCGAACCGGTGTGTTTTTGCTTCGCTCAACTGCTTTATCCTGCGCGCCTGAATTCTGCCCGTCCCTGACCGTATTTGTTTCTGAATTATCTTGAGTACGCTTTACTCTTGTCGTTTTGTCTGTACGACCGGATTTTGTGTCTGTTCTGCCGGAAGATTTTGAATCACCCTGATTCACCGTTCTTACAGGTCTGCTGCTGACTTCCGTGCTCCGCGTTTTACCTTCGGAGCTTTCACCCGGACTGCCTGAAACAGCGCCGGCGCCGGGAGCCTGCCGCACCGGGACAAACGTTTGCTGATCATTGTTTCTGGAACTTACCTCGCTGCTTGTTCGCGCTGAACGGACAACACCGGACGCGGATGACTGGCGTTTGTTGAAAGAACGCTTTTCATAATTTTTCCACGAATAATAATTGTTGTCGTAATGATGATAGTATGGATATCCATAGTAATTGTCATGATAATACGGACCATAGCCAAAAGTATAGATCGGATACCAGCGGTCATAAGGCCAATACCATCTGTCATAATGATGTGCCCATGGATAGGCGGAGATTACAATATAGGGTCCGGAATAATAATATGAATCATACCATGGATCCCAGGGATCATAAACTGAATAACGGTAACCGTAAACGGCAGGATAGTCATAAATATAATACCGGGATATATAGGTGTTCCCCTGATCATCCTCATAATAGACTTCTTCATCATAATATGGTTCTTCCTGATATGGTTCTTCCTGTTCTGTGTACACTGCATCATCCCGATGCGCAAGGGCAAGCTGAGTATAACATGAAGTTGTTATAAGACTCATCACTGCCGTTAGGATCAGGATCTTGAATAAACTTATCCTGTTCATTTTATCACTCCTCAAAGTTAATCACTCAATAATATATATTTCAAATTTCATGCCAGACTTTTTCCGGCTGTCAACCCATATTTGACGGGCACCGATTAAAAATGGAGAAAAACTTTATGTAAACTCAGTTTACATTTAACCAGATCATGTAAACATCGGTTACACTAAATTGGCTATTCAATTCGCCGTGGATCATTAATCTCTCAGTGTCGCGACCAGGCGATCAGGGTTGAGCAGCAGCTCAAAAGCCGAGCTAATATCTTTAACGACGATATCCGCGGAATAGATCGATTCCACACAAATTCCTTCATCCTGAATTACCGCGATACCAAGAAGAGAATTTTTCAGCATCAACCGGTCATTTCTTCCGTTCCCTATTGAAACAACATGAGAGATGCCCAATTGTTCCGTGTATTTCAGTTTCCCGTCGGACTGATTTTCTGAAGAAATGATATGTATCCGGCAGGGATATCCTTTGAGTTCACGCTGCACACTGGCAAAAGTATCCGCTGTAATGACATGCAGTTCCAGCTGTTCTGACAGTTTTTCAAAATATCCCTTAATCTCCCCAAACACCTTTCCGTCAAGGGCAAGCGTACCGTTATAATCCATCACCAGATGTTTTATCCGCAACAAACCCGAGCCCGGTATATTGATTTCTATCATCCTTATGATTTCTCCGGGTTGTTTTTAAACCGGCCTGCTTCAATACCATATCTTTTGAGCATCTTATGAAGCCCCACCCGGCTAATACCAAGAACCATAGCGGATTGCTGTATATTCCCGTTCATCTCACCCAGAGTACTGGTAATCATCGTCCGCTCCAAATCCGCGACAGCTTCCTTCAGATTATGATTTTTTGGAAGACTAAACCCGGTTGAAATTTCTGTATTTTGAAATCTCACGGATAACATATCCGCCGAGATGACTCCATGCTGATCTGCCAGGGTAACCAGACGCTCTATTTCGTTTTCAAGCTCCCTGATGTTACCGGGATAATCGGCATTTGTCAGGATTTGAATCACATCTTCATCCATCCGCCCTATTTCTTTTCCGATTCGATGTGTATATTTTTGCAAAAAATGACTGATCAGCTCCGGGATATCCTGCTTTCTTTCGCTCAACGGCGGTAAAATCAGTGGGAAAACACTTAATCGATAAAAAAGATCTTCACGGAAACGGCCATCCTGAACGTCTTTCCGGAGGTCTCTGTTTGTCGCGGCCACAATTCTAACATCAACTTTTTTGGTTTTGGAAGCGCCGACCGGTTTTATCTCACCTTCCTGGAGCACCCTGAGCAGTCCCAACTGCAAAGCCGGTGTGGTGTCGCCTATTTCATCCAGAAAAACCGTCCCCTTATCCGCGGTTTCAAACAGCCCCTTTTTATCCTGTATGGCGCCGGTAAACGCTCCTTTTACATGTCCGAACAGTTCGCTTTGCAGAAGCGTATCCGGAATAGCCCCGCAATTTTGCGCGACAAATATATTGTCTTTGCGGTTGCTGTTATAATGAATCATCTTTGCCAGCAGTTCTTTCCCCGTCCCGGTTTCTCCCAGGATGAGCACGGTCGTCGGGGTCTCAACCACCTTACGGACCATTTTGAATATCTTGAGCATCTTAGGGCTATGCCCGATAAAATTCCCCAGATCGAGCTGTTTTTCCACCTGTTTCTGAAGTTCGACATTCTCGCTGGCAAGCTGCCGGTTCGCCTTTAGAAGCTGTTCCTGCAGCTGATTATTCCGCGCGGATAGCCGGAATCTTTCGACGGCGCGGCGCACCGCCAGTTTGAGTTCATCCGGCTCGAATGGTTTTGAGATATACTGGTAAATCTGCGCCTGATTCACCGCGTTTATAGATGCTTCAATATCCGCGTAACCGGTGATCATGATCCTCACCGCCTCCGGCTGAATCTTTATGGCCTCGCTTAAAAAGGTCACTCCGTCCATTACGGGCATGCGCTGATCGGCCAGAATAACCGCCACCTCGCGCTCTTTCAGGTGTTCGAGAGCTTCTCTGCCGCTTTCGGCAGTAAGCACCTCATAGTCACGGCGAAATATATGTTTCATGGTGTTCAATATTTCCGGCTGATCATCCACAATCAGGATGGAGTCTTTTTTCTCAGTCATTTTTCTCTCCGGCGGCGACCGATAACGGCAGCCTTATGATAAATTTAGTACCCTTTCCAATCTGACTTTCCACTTCAATCGTCCCCTTATGATGCTGAATTATCGAATATGAAATACTGAGTCCGAGCCCCGTGCCCTTATTGACATCCTTTGTAGTAAAAAACGGATCAAAAATTTTCGGAATGACTTCAGCGGGGATACCCGACCCGCTGTCTTCAATCTCCACGGTCATAAATTCATCGTCAGAATGGGTTCGCAGGCATATTGATCCTTTGCCCTGAATGGATTGCAGGGCGTTGGAAATCAAATTGACAAACACCTGATTCAACTGGCCGGGATTACATAAAAACCTGGGGTCATCACGGAAATCTTTTATGATCTCTATAGATTCCGGGATTTGATGTCGTAAAATTTTTAAACTGCTTTCCAGTCCGGAAACCACACTTGCCTCTTTCCATTCCGCCTGATCCAGCCTGGAAAAATTTTTCAAATTCTGTACCAGTTCTTTTACCGTCCTGCTGCCGTTCTGACTGTCATTGATGATATTTCTCAAATCATCCAGGATTGCGGGGAACTGAGTAAAAACCGCGTGCTCCGGCGGGAGATCCAGTCCGGTCAGAATTTTATTGAGTTCATCCATATATCCGTTAAGAATATTCATATTCGCGTAAATAAAACTGACCGGATTATTTAGTTCATGCGAAATTCCCGCGACCAGTTGTCCGAGGGATGCCATTTTTTCTGAATGGATTAGCTGCGCTTCCTTCTGCTGCAATTCCCGGAACAGTTTCTGAAGTTCATTGTTTTTCTCATCCAGCTCGTGATTCGTCCTTTCAAGCTCGGTGACATATTGTTCTTTTAACCGGGCCGTGGTCAGTTTTTTTACCAGTTCGGCGGTTTCTTCTATATAATTATTATTCTCGATCGTGATGGCGGCCTGATTGGATATAGTGGAAATTAACTGAAGATCCTGCTGATTCAACGGAGATTCTGAAGGATTCATCTCAAGCGCGATCAGTCCATAAAGCAGTTGGTTGCGCTTCACCGGAATGAGCACATTAAGGTTCGTCTTTCCGGGTGTCAAATCCAATGCGGTCCGGCCGCGGTTTATAATTTTCTCATGTATCAGCTGTTCTCTTTCTTTATCATCAAAACGCACCGCGGCGTTTTCTGAAAGATTTAAATTTGGCGGCACATAACCGGGTTTCATCTCACCCTGATCGTTGCAAAAGAAGGCGGCTTTTTCAATTTCATCATGCTGAACAACAGTATCGACCAGCTTTTTGTACAAATCTTCATTACTGTGAATCTCTATCATCTGATCGCTTAATTCCTGCAGAAGCAATCTGAATCTCCCCCTCCGGCGTCTGATTTTAATCAGATGTTCAGAATACATAACCGAAACAATACCGGCAAACATCGTCAGCCCGTTCAGCGTAACCAACGCGTCGGTCATTACTCTCTGACTAAAAACAATAAAAACGATCAGCGATACGATAAACCAGACCGTGAGCTGCATGGAAATGCTGAATGCTGTCCACTGATACCGTCTCAGACCCAGAGCAACATAACCGTAAAGAAGCGCGGAAAGCAGAATAAACAGCATAAGACTAAGCCAGAAGGCAGATTGCCCGGCCCGATACTTAAATCCGTACCACCCGAAATACAGCCCGCCAATCAGCTTCCCGTACTCCGAAACCAAATAGGATTTCCCCGGCTCCAAACCGGTCAGCGTGATTCGCTTACCGGAAGGAAAAAGTATTTCGGCGTTAAACCCGGCATGTTGCCCGGCGCCAAAATGAATAACCGGATCCGATGAGGACAGATACCCCTTATTTGCCGAAACTTCCCTGAAGCCGATTAGTTTTTTCAGAGAATCGTTTCCCGTATAAAAATAGACCTTCGCGCCGATGGCATCTCTGTTGGAACGAACGCCCGTCAAACGCAGACTGATGAAATTTTTATTGTTGGTCGGATTTAAATAAATCTGGCTGAATTCATCCTTATTAGACACAAAAATATCCAGGTCACCGTCACTGTCGAGATCCGCGGCGGCACTCCCCGTACTGTAAGTGTGACGGGTATCAGCATCGTACCCGGGAAGAAATCCGCCCTGTCCGTCTCCGAGATATAGCCGGTTGATCCCTTTAATAGTCAGAAAACTGTCCAGCCAGCCGTCATGATTAAAATCTTCAAACAATAGCCCGTAAACACTTTGGCCGATACGATAAAACGGATGCGACGTGACATTGACAAACCTGATTTTGCCCGGAAGTGATTCATTTCTGTAATAAAAAACAAACCCCTCCCTGGTGGCTACAAAAACATCCAAATCTCCATCGTTATCGATATCCGCGAAGGCCGCGCTGTTTGAAGAAATTGGCTGGGTAAGTGTCTGAAGATCCATTCGCAAAGGCGTGAAAATACCGGCGCCGTCATTTATCAGCAGATAGTCCGGGCTAAACCAATTGGCCACATATATATCCGGATCACCGTCCCCGTCAAGATCACCCGCGCATACACCCTGACTAACCGCCGAATCGATGAATGATTCCGTCCAGATTTGTTCCCTGAATTTACCGTTACCCTGATTTATCAGCAGACGGTTACTGAAATGTTCATCGCTGATGTATAGATCCAGATAACCATCCATATTTACATCGGTCCACAAGCCCTGATTTGCGTCAACCGGCCCGGGGGCGTTCAGATTCTCGGTGGCGTCATCAAAAAGCACGCCGCCGTTATTATGAAACAGCGTGATCGTTTTTCCCCATCCGGCAAGAAAAATATCCGGCAGGCCGTCATTATCATAGTCGGCAGCGGATGAACCCAGTTCGAGATTAGTCTGACCGCGCGGCATGAGATATCCGCCAAGACCTGAATATATCGTCCGGTCGATAAACGGGATAATCCCCCCGTTATTGATCAGCAGGCGATTTAGATTTCTAAAACACACCAGATAAATATCGGGGTAGCCGTCGCTGTTAAAATCCCTAAAGGCGACACCGTATCCATCATCAATATCGGGAATCAGACCGGTAATCAAGTTCGATTTCAGCATCTGGAAATCAGGATCACTTTCGGAAGACGCGGCGGCCGAAAAAAAAGAAATTACCAGGATGAAAAAGGCAAAAACAGTCGTTTTGTGATATTTAAGCATAACTCACCTAATAGTGTTAACTCAATTTACACTATTCGTCGGCATCTGGCAACAACGGGAGGAGAAATTGTAACGCCAACAAAAAAGACTCATCTTGAGCAACCTCACAGACATTATAAATACAGGGATTATATTAATCATATTATACGGGCGTACGAAGATAAGATTTATGTCTATAAAACAGCGCGCCTGATTTGTGAGTAATACATTGCCCGGATGAGCTCCACACGTTTAATATGAAGGAAATTTAGAATGAAACAATTTATTTTACTGTCTTTTTTGATTTTGTTTTTTATGTCCTGCGGATCCGGAACAAAAAAGCAAATTCAGTCCGCGCCTGTGATCGATCCGTTTGTGATGAACTGGTTCAAGGATAAGGTCAGCAAGAGTGAGGACACTCTTCCCGTGCTTGTATCGTGTCGTTCAGGAATTCAGGACATCTCTTTTCTAAAAATGAGCTCGGAAAATTATTATACGGGTCACATTTCCCGTTCCCAGCTCGAGGAGTTAATGAAAGACGCGCGAATCATTAAAATTTCATCCGTAAAAAAGATCCCAATGTCTCCCAATAAATGAAAGAGGTCGAAATGAAAAAGTTTTTAATCCTTATTCTTCTGTTGAGCGGTTTTGTTTACAGTCAGACCGTTGATCCGTTTCTTCATCAATATCAGACTCGGTTGGCAAAAAACGCCGGTGCTGAGAAAATTAATTTGATTGTCAGCGGCGATGATCATCTGACCGACAATTTACTTCAGAACGGTTTCAGATATCAGACAAAGACCGGCAATATCGCGACGGTCACCATCCTCACCTCAGACCTGCCAAAACTCATGAACGTAAAGGGGATACAAAAAATCACGCTTGGCCCTAAAAAGAAACCGATGAATGCCAGAGCGGTAGATTATCAGAATGTGGATGTTTCCTACAACGCGGGATACACGGGAGACGGCGTCATTGTGGGGGTGATTGACACCGGTATCGATTTCTATCATCCGATGTTCAAAAAACAGGACGGCGCCACACGCCTGATGTATCTATGGGATCAAACCGACGACTCCACTCAGGGAACACCTCCCGCGAATTATCAGATCGGCATTGAATACAGCGCGTCTCAGATTGATATGGATTTTATGTCGGGCAGCCCTTATTCCATTGTTAAACAGAAAGACACCGACGGGCACGGGACGCACGTGACGGGATCAGCCGCCGGTTTTAATTATACGATTTCACCGGATACGCTTCACGGCGGCGCGAGAGACGCCAACATTATTTTTGTAAAAACCACCTTCTCATCAGCGGATATCGTTGATGGAATCAGTTACATTTTTGATAAGGCAGAAGCCGCGGGCAAACCCTGTGTTATCAATCTTAGCCTGGGCAGTCAGTTCGGGCCCCATGACGGCAGCGACGATGAAGCGAAGGCTATCGACGCGCTCACCGGACCGGGAAAGGTGATTGTGCGGTCCGCCGGAAATAATGGTGGTGACTATGTGCACAGCTATAAAGAAAATGTTGTGGCAACCGACACTGTCAAGTTTGAATATGTTGATTACATGAATCTATGGATCGAGGCCGGTGACAACCTGCAAAGTGTTTCATTGAAATATGGGACAAGTTCTATTCTTAATGTCACAAAAAACACTCATAAATCAGGAAACGGGATCGATGTTTATTTCTTCGCTGCAGATCCGAACAACAACCAGTTGTCCGTTTTTGTACTCATGGATAACGCGTCACTTGATGGTCAGACTTTTGACCTGATTTTGACCAGTTTAAGCGATGCCAATTCTTCCGGTACAATAAAAAGGCACGCCTGGTCCGGTTCCGGGGCCATGTTAAACCCTTACGGCGGATTCTCACAGGGTACCAGTTACGGATCCTATCTGCACTATCCATATACCCTCGGAAATGAAGCCTGCGGCGAAAAAGTGGTTGCCGTCGGCGCGTACAAATCACTTAAATCATGGCCCTCTGTCGATGGCAATAACTATGTATTTCAGGTATCTGGAGAAGAAGGCGGGATTGCCGATTTCAGCGCCATCGGGCCAACGGTTGACGGCAGGAATAAACCCGACATCATCGCCGGAGGAACCATCATTCTCTCTGCCAGAAGTAACGACGCTCCGTATGCTGATCCATTCTTACCCCCGGCGCCCTACACCGAATATTACGCCTATATGCAGGGTACCTCCATGTCGTCTCCCGTTGCCGCGGGAGCCATTGCCCTCTTACTGGAAAAAAATCCATCCTGGGGTTACACAGAGGCGCTTGATTATCTTTCTCATCACGCGCAAGGCACTTCGTCAACTTATTCAACAAGTGTGGTAATCGTTAAAACCAATCCCAATGTATGGGACCGGGTATTCGGCTACGGAGCCATCGATTTGACCGATGCCTTCACACCGACGGCGATCACGGATGACGAGCCGTTTATCGCGCGGGAATACAGCCTGGAACAGAATTATCCGAATCCGTTTAATCCCTCGACCACCATCGCGTTTGATCTGAAAAATGACACCGAAATTCATTTAACAATTTATGATGTTCTTGGAAAAGAGGTAAAGAGTCTCGCGAGCGGGAAATTTTCCGCCGGCAGGCATCAGATATCCTGGGACGGAAAAAACAGCCACGGCAGCCTGTTGAGTTCAGGAGTTTATTTTTATGAGCTCAGCGCCGCGGACGGATTCAAAACCCGCCGAAAGATGATTTTGATGAAATAGTTACGATGATCATGCTATGATTGGGAACCCGGTTTCCCGATCATAGCTTTTTTTGATCTGATTTCCCCGCCCAAAAAATCAACCGGCTTCCATCAAAGAAAATTGTAAAAATCTAAAGCCGGGATCAATCTGGTAATCTTCATTGACAAGCATGTACAATTTATTGCCTATTGCGTTGGAATGTAATAATAAACCTTAAAATTGTCGAGGGTAACCCTTAGTGGAGAAAAGTTGGCAACCCGATTAACCTCATATTCATAGTTTTTAACCTTAGTAGCAAAATAACTCCACACCATTCTTTTACGTTTCGGAATTGAGGGTTGCCAGGCAAAAGCACCACGTACATAATGGGTGTATCGTTTGTCAGACTAATTCCAAAGTCAATAAAGTAATAAGGTTTTGTATTTTTGCTGATTTTATGCTACTAAGGTCAAAAAAACAAAGATAAGGTTTAAGAGTTTTGCATATTCGCTTGACAGATGAAATGGGTTATCTGCCTTTAGACCGTAATGACACCAATCTCTTTTTCCCGTTGGTATCCAATCGTTACGAAAGTGGATCTATTATCCTCACCAGTAATAAAAGTTACCTGGATTGGGGAACGTTGTTTCCGGATGAAGGGATTGCTGCTGCTATTTTGGATCGATTGTTACATTATTCCAAAACAGTAAAAATCACTGGTCAATCATACCGCTAGGCGATGAAAAAGAAAATGGGACTTTTTGAAAATAAGTAAAAATTTTTAACCAAAAGCGGGGAGTTTTAAATTCCGTTTTTTGGGGAAAGGTAAATTCCGCTTGACAAGGGATGAAATCTTTGTAGAAAAATATACACTACACCATTCCGCGACACCGCAGGGGTCAGACAATTATCGCCTGACAGTTAGTATTCAATTTGTGATCAGATATGCTGATCAATCAAAATCGGATTTCCATCAGGATCCGTTACCATGAAGCTCGCGGGTCCTTTGCCACTCTCATCGGATTCATTCTCAATATGCAAACCTTGCCTTTTTAGCTCCCGCTGAAGGTCACGAACGTCTGTGAATGAATCAAGCGTATTAGCGTTTTGGTCCCAACCAGGATTGAAAGTCAAAATATTTTTTTCAAACATTCCCTGAAATAAACCAATAATGTGATCTTCATTCTTCATTATCAGCCAATTTTGAGCCGCGTCTCCACCGAAAACATGGAACCCTAATTTCATGTAAAAGGACTTTGAAGCTTCGAGATCTTTGACATTTAGACTTACTGAAAATGCGCCTAATTTCATACGATTCTCCAGTTATTTTATGATTTTTTGGTCCGAGGAATACAAACGATGATTACAAATTAATAATTTCATTGCTGCTATATCCGGGCCAATATCTAACGGATGGCGAATAATGCGCGCTAAACCACGCGCCCGGCGACTTGATTTTTGCCTAACCCATTCACGGTTTACTAAAAAAACTCTCAACCGGTTTGCGTTTGGCCTCCGGTTGACGCGCCGGTTATACGGGATTTTCTTAACCTTTCACTAAAGTGCTTATTCCAACCCATAATTGATATATTCCAAAACCGAACAATACAATCGATGATAGTCCAACCAGGGTCCTGCTCACTTTTGAACCTAATTTTTGAGCAAATCCAAACAGAATAATTATTCCCGCCAAGGTCAATATCATCGTGAAATAAAAACCAAAAATCAGGGCCATCCCATTTATGGGAGCCACATTCCATCCATCAAGAAAAAGCGGTCCCATAATTAAACTCCATCCTAAATAAGGAGCCGGATTTAATAGATTTACAAAGACCGCGTTAAATAGGGTTTGCTTTGCCGATTCAGTCGGGATCGCATGGCTTACATCGAATACTTTCCAGGATTTAAAAGCCATAAATCCGAGATAAAAAAGGAAAAGCCCGCCGCCAATTCTTAACAGGATAATAAAGCTTTCCGGCATTGTGCTGAGCAAGTATAAGACTACTATAAGAATTGGAATATCGCTGATTAAAGGCGCAAACGCGGTAGGTAGGGTTGAACGCCATCCTTTTTTGAGAGTTTGAGATATTATATACGTTAGAAGGGGGCCCGGCTGAACTGCCGCCGCGAACGCGTAGGTTATTCCAAAGATTAAATAACTTATCATTTTAACTTAAATATTCCGGTATTTTCATAACATGAGCCCTAATAAGATTTTATTACCCCGCGACTAAAGGTACGGTTCAAGGCAGATACCGACTAAAATGACCGTGATTTATTATAGTTTATTTTTATGAATCAATGATATTTCTTCATAAGAAATTGAACCGGCAAAAATTTCATACCCTTTTTCATTTAATTTTTTTATTATTTCTTTGGATTTATAATTATTTAAATCAAAGAGCCTGTCATGAAACTCAACGAGTATTTGATCTATGGTGACTTTAGAATCCAGTATTTTTTCCAGCACAGTGTATTCGGAACCTTCAATATCCATTTTTAGAACATCGATATGCTGATGCCCTAATTCACCGGTAATTTCATCAAACAATTTCATTTTAACTTTTATCGAATTCTTCGGATTTACACCATTAATTTTGATTAGACTGCCCGATATCCCTTTGGGGTTGGCGGGTAAGTAGAAATCAACAAGACCAGATTTTAAATCACTTATACCCCAATCAAAAAAAGTGAACAAATCAGACCGTTTTTTGTTTTTGATATAGTTTATTGATTTTGGGGTTGGATCAAACGCAAAAACCTTACAATTGTGCTTTTTTATACAGGTCAGGTCAAAGGAGATATCTTTTCCAATTCCAAATGAATAGATAATAGAATCAGATGAAATTAATTTCGGATTGACATAGAAACCTCCATAGCTGCTCCCATACCATTCATAATCACAATTTACCGTGTTCACTAAATGGGCTACTTTTTTCTTATCTATTTGCCCAGAGAGAAGTTTTTTTCTTTTTTTAGACGCGTAATTTAATCTGGCTGAATTGATTATATTTTTAATTTTTTCTATCATATAAATAAATTTTCTATTGGTTTAATCAAATATATTGAATTTTCTCTTAACATATTTTGCGCCCCAAAATGAAGTAAGATAATATGCCAAAGTTTTTAAATTAAGCTGAGACCGCAGGAAATAAAATCTTGCTGACTTCATATTATTTATCAGGTAATAATAACGCGCTCTTGTTCCATGAATTTTTTTATACGAAGTTTTTACTTCTTTAGGATAAATATTCATAAACTCTTCAATAAACATAAGTGATAAATAAAAATCTTTTCTGCGATAATCCTCATTAAGAGATAAATTAGTATCTGTCACATATCGATTATATAAAGATTCACATACTTCAATGGATGCTTTTTCATGAAACAGTCTCAAAATCCAATCGAAATCAACCATCCCAAAAATTTCTTCAAAAAGAATATCTTTTAATTCTTTCCTATATATGATGCTGCTTAAATACGTGTTTTGACCGGCCAATGATTTCGTTAATCTGTTTAAAAAGGTTGTGTTTGATTCAAAATATAAAAAATCAACTTTCGATTTGTTTATTTTATCTAATTTTCTATTCTCTTTTTCATCGATGACAGAATGTCCGGATGTGACGATAGGAACTTTTTCTAAATAGGGTAATTGTGAAAGTAATCTGTTTTCTTTCCATTCGTCATCGTGATCAACGATACAGATATAATCTCCGGAAGATTTTTTTATACCCATATTTCGTCCTTTATTAGGACCGCCGGAGTTTTTATCAGTAGTTAATAAAAGTATATCATAATTTTTAACTATTTCAACCGTTTTATCGGTCGAGCAATCATCAACTACAATCAATTCGATATCAAATTCTTTTCGAAGACCTTTTTGATTTAATACAGAATCCAGGGTTCTTTGAATGGTTTCTTCCGAATTGTATGTTGTAATTATTACCGAAACTAATTTTTTCATCTTGTTTTTATCATACTATATTAGCGGGATTTATTCAACGGGTTAAACTGACTATACTATTTATTTTTATTGTCTTCATTACCCTTTTCGATATCTGTATATAAATCTCTCTAAATATCGAACCGGATTGTCCAAATACCTTTTGAATATATCTCAAATCCGTTTCTTGTTCAAGCGGTGAGTAGAAAACTATGTCTTAACTGACGCGAAGTTACAATTTTCCGGTCACCAATTTTCGTGGTGGTTTATTAAGAGCTGCGGCCTCTTCATTGTCTGAACTGTTTTGACTCTTTTTTCTTTTTTCTTTTATCTTTTTTCTTAACCTTCTCACTTCCTACTTAGGCACGAACATCGTGCTCCTACTCTTAACTCTTACACTCTATT
>JACDJA010001543.1_pt1 | contig 18941 bp, 16 predicted proteins | sample 7449241 | NCBI WGS metagenome assembly JACDJA01 (sample SAMN14253289, study PRJNA609438) | sludge metagenome | isolation source: initial anaerobic sludge | collected 2018-12-20 | reverse complement strand
CTCACCCGCTCGGCATACCGGCTGGCCAGCCGAGTTGTTTGCCTGAGCAGAGCCATCGCGGACAGCGTAGAGGGTCGGGTGCCCGCGGCTCATACGGTGGTTATTCCTTCAAGTTTTTCCGGGTTTAAAGCCGATGTGGCTGAAACCCGGAGCATACGAGAGCGCTATCAGGGTAAACGGCTGATCGGCCAGATTGGCCGCCTGCTCGAGCACAAGGGCTATCAGGTTACAATCGAAACGGCCCGGATGCTGCGTGAGGAGCACCCGGACCTTGCCTTTGTGTTTCTGGGCGAGGGGCCGGATGAAGAGCAACTGAAACAGCAGGCCCGGAATCTGGATAACGTGTTTTTTGTGGGCTATCAAACCAACGTTGGCAGTTGGCTGGCCGCTATGGACGTCTTTGTTTTTCCGTCTTTGCATGAGGGGCTTGGTTCTACCGTTCTGGATGCCATGCAACAGGGTGTTCCGGTGATTGGTGCAAAAGCTGGCGGTATACCGGATATGGTTGAGAATGGTGTTACCGGGCTGCTTGTTTCGCCGGGTAACGCTGAGGAGCTTGTAGCCGGCATCGAAAAGCTCCTCGCGGACAGAACCATGGCTCAGGCAATGGCCGGGCGCGCCAGGAAACAGCTAACCCGTTTCAGCCCGGCTCATGTTGCGGGGCTTTATCTGGGGTTGTATCGCGAGCTGCTTGCGCACTAGCCAGCTGACGGCTGGCTGGAGCAGCTTATGGCGCCTTGTAGGGGTTTTGCTCGCCCGGTGGTCTGTGCCGTAATCGTTTGTATTCCCACTGGTACTGGCATGGCACCTTGCGCACAACCTGTTCCACGGTCTGGTTCAACGCTGTTGCCGCAATAACCGGGTCTGAGTGGGTAAGATCCGGCGCTGTTTTTTCGACAACAATCCGGAAGCCCTGAGCGTCGGGCAATCTTTCGGCATAGGTAACAAGCGCATTGGCACCGGTTTTCTGCAACAGCTTGGCCACCAGGGTCATGGTTTTCACTTCCATGCCAAAGAAGGGTGCATAGGCGTTGGTTTTCCCCCTGGGAGACTGGTCGGGCAATATGCCCACAACGCCGCCTTCTTTCAGAATTTCCATCATGCGTATGAGGCCACGCCTGTCTCCCCGGACCAGCTCGGAACCAAGCCGGCCCCGCACCTTGATCATGTACTCCTCAAACTCGGCTATGTTCGGGGGGCTGTAAAGCGCGGCCATCTTGTGTTTGGAAGAGAAATACAGGCCAGCCAGCTCCCAGTTACCCAGGTGAGGCGCAAGTAATACCAGGCCTTTTTTGCTGGCCAGGGCTTCATCAATCAGTTCGAGCCCGCGGGTTTCGCGCACCAGCCCCAGGCACTTTTCCACGGGCCATTCCCACATCAACGGAATTTCCAGAGCGGTCATGCCCGTATGCTGCAAGGATTGATATGAGAGGGTTTTGCGCGCCTCGCTGGACAGCTCCGGCATGCAGATGCCCAGATTTATGTCGGTTACACGTCGCGCTTTCGTTGGTACCCGCCAGGCGAGGCCCCCCAGGAAACTTCCGATCCGCTGGGCACAACGCAAGCTCAACAGGCTCGCGATGCGCAATAGTGAGGCTATCGCGTAATATTTCAGCTTTCTCATGCGCGCTTACAGTCTTTCCGGTGGCAAGCAGTGAAGGTTTCACTTGGGTTAAGTGGCGCCGGCACTGAGGCTTTAGTGATTGAATGCAATAACAAACTCTGGATTAATCTGCAGGATATTAACATAAGCGTCGGCGGGCGTGCGCCCGGAAACGGTCCTTTGGGGCGGCCGGGTTGTTTTGCCTCTTGATTTGGGCATCGAGCCGCAGGCCCGGAGCCCGCGTCATAAATTTTGCGACGCCTCCCAGCTTTGCTGCTTATCACTCAGTTCCCAGGCAATGCGATTATAAAAACGGCTGATTCGCCGCGCTATATACCGCCTGCGCCATGCCGGAATCGCTGCAAGCCTGTTCTGTGCGTCGGGTGCGCCGAGGCCGTCCACCAGGAATAATTCAGGCTGATTATTGCGCCAGGCGATAACCAGATTATGGGGTAAAAGGTTGCGGGTCAGGATGCCGGTTTCCTCAAGCCATTCACAGAACCGTTCCGAAGCTGCCTTGATGGATGGGTCAAAACCGTGTTCTTGCAGGTAACTCTCAAGTGTCTGGGCCGGTTCTCCGTTACTGTTCAGGAGCAGCTCGCTTTCATTGGCGGGGCCCAGTGATGTTGACGTTTCACCATAGAAGCGTGGCAGATGGCGCCAAACCTGGTTTTCCTGCCCCTGTTCGATCAATGATACTATTGCAATTTGTTGATGTGCTCGCTGCTCCTGCTTATTGTCATTGATCCTGGATTTTCCAAGCAACTTCTTGAGAGGCGTCTGTCTCTGGTACCGGGCTTCTATATTTTCAGGGCGGATCACCTTAAGGCAGCGACCGGGCGTATCTGGATGCAGGTAACAGTGGCGGTTGTACCCCGAGGCAAAAGGCGTCTGGTCTGAAAGATCTATCACGGCAGCGTTTTTCTCTCTGGGCCTTTACGATGGTTGCTGAGCCTGTTTTTACCACTGACGATGTGTTCCCTGGGCAACTGGAGCTCGCGGTTTATGGGTTTATCGGAAGCGGCCAAGCGGTGTGTGGCGTTTGGCGATTGTAACACAGAGGGTTTCCGAACCCTCGAAGGCCCGGTATGGGCCAGGCGGGTTGCGGATTCACTGGGGCTTGAGTTAAGAAACTGCGGGCACACCATGAGTACCACCCGGGAATTGCTGCAGTATGCTGCTGCATTCCCACCGTCGGAATATGCGCTGGTGTTTGTGCAGTATGGGTTGGTGGACTCCTGGCTTACATTTCGCGGCGCTCCTTATGTGCTTTATTACCCCGATAATCCGCGCCGGAAACTGGCGCGAAAACTGGTTAAAAAACTGAAGAAATGGGCACGATCCTGGCAGCTTCAAAAGCGCCTGGGGGCGGTTGAGCAGGTGCCCCTGGAAGAGTACATTGAAAACGTGCGTACGGTGCTGAAGTCTGCTCCGGGCAGCCAGTTTGTTCTGGTGGCCACCGCTCCGAACCGTGACATATCCCGGAACCCGAGAATCCTGCGATATAATGCGGCCCTCGCAAAACTTGCCAGCGAAGAGCCCAACGCAGTCTATGCGGATGCCTGGGATGACCTCTGGAGTAATCTTGACGCTTGCCTGATGGACGATGGAACCCACCTCACACCCCAGGGACACCGCGTTGTTGCAGATTGTGTTCGGGAAGCCCTTAAACTCGGTGGGGTGCCTTGAGAAGCTCACAATAAAAAGCCTCGGTTCGGCTTGCCATTGCCTCGAGAGTCAGTTCTTTCAATGCACGTTCAAAGCACACCTCCTGCGATTTTTTCAGGCTTTCCAGATCTCCAAGTTGCTCTGACAGCAATGCTTGTAGTGCGTCAGGTTCGTTTGAGGCTGCCAGGCTTTCGGCGGGAAGCAGCTCAAGGGCGCCATTGACGGGCGTTGACAGCACGGGGCAGCGGGCCAGTAAGGCTTCGACCAGCACATAGGGGAAACCTTCGCGCTCGGAACTTATTACGCATACAGATGCCTGCTGAAGCCAGGCTGCGGGGTTCTCTTCGTAGCCGGTCAGTTTCACCAAACTGTCCGCGCCAAGGCGTTGGATCTGCGTTGTTAGCCTGCCAGCCTCGGAGCCATCGCCCAGAATATACAGCGGCAGTTCCGGCTTGAGTGTCGCCCATGCAGTAATCAGTTTGTCGAACTGCTTGACTGGCTCGAGTCGGCCCACGGCCACCGCAAAAGCCTGGGTTTCGGGTACAGCATGCGTTGTTTTGTTTCCGTTTTGCCGGGGCTTGACGCCATTGTGAATCAGTTTTGTATGGGGATGCGACAGCGCCCGGTAAATGCCACTGCTTACTGCAATCACACCATCAAGTTTGTCAAAATACCTATGACTGGATTTGGTGCCGTGGATGGTGCCTACAGTTACGCCTGCCCGCGACTCCGTCCCCGAAATGAGCGCAGCAGCTTTATTGCCCTGGGCGTGAACTACATGGGCCGACAGCTTGCGCAGAATTTGCCTGACACGCAGCTTGAGCAAGGGGTTCCGCCTGCTCCAATGAAACGGCACGGGGTGGAAGGCGATCGCAGGTGAAAAGCGGTCTTCGTAATCCGGGTGCGCAAGCACGTGCACCTTGTGACCGAAGCGAGCCAGTTCTTCCGAAAGGTCAGTCGTATGCTTTTCCATGCCGCCCCAGTTGCCTCCCGGTGTGGCGATGAGCTGGACAATAGTGAGAGGCTCCGGACTTTTCATGGTGAAGAAGGAGCTCTGCCGAGAACCTTGCGGTAAACCTCCAGCGTCGCCTCCGTCTGCGCCTGCAAGCGGAACCGGTGCGGAATTTCAATATTCGGTGTTTTGTCTTTCAGTAACCTGAGGGTAACCCTTGCAAACTCATGGGTATCATCAGGCGTCACCAGCCCGTCACGAAAGCATGCCTGCAGGGTTTCTGCGGCGCCACCGCGGTTAAAGGCAACCACCGGCGTGCCTGAGGACAGCGCCTCGGTAACCGTGCGGCCAAAGGGTTCCGGCTTTGTTGACATGTGGCACACCAGGTCCGAAAAAAGATACAGCTCTGCCATATCGTCCCGTTGCCCGAGGAAGGTCACCTTGCCGGTAAGCCCGAGCTTTGCCCGGTATTGCTCAAGTTCTTCCATAAAGCGCTCTTTACCCGGCTCTGCGCCGCCCACAACAATGCCGTGGCAGTCCGGCTTTTCGCGCAGGATTTCTGCCATGGCATCCAGGAACTGCAGCTGGCCTTTCCAGCGTGAGATGCGGCCCGGCATCATCAGAATGCGTTTACCGGCAAGCTCCGGATACTGCGTCAGCAGGGTTTTCTGCCATTCAGCGCTTAATGTGCGCTGCTTGAAATAATCCACATCCACGCCACGTTGAATGACTGACAGCTTTTCTTCAGGCACTTTAAAGTTCTTCAGAACGTAGTTCCGCACGCAGTTAGACACTGCAATCACATGGTCGGATTTTGCCATGATGGCGCTGTAGGGATTAACGGAGTACATGCCGTGGAAGGTTGAAACAATCGCCGGTTGCTGGTGTTCTGGTAGCCCTTTCCAGGCCAGGCGGACAATCCAGGCTGGCATACGCGAGCGCACATGAATAATGTCTGGCTGCAACTCCCTGATCAGCTTCCGCATCGGGCGGATTTGGCCAAAAGATGCAGGCGATTTGCGGTGAATGGGCATTGTTATGTGAGTGCTGCCCTGTTCCTCCAGGCGCTCAGCCAGGGGGCCACCATTGGAGACAACGAAGGATTCATGGCCCTGCCTTGCAAGGTCGGCAGCAAACTCCACGGTTCCTCGTTCCACACCACCACTGTACAGGGCAGGCAGCGCCTGAAGAATTCTCAAGTCACTGTCCCCTTTTGCCTTTTTCTGGCTCCGGTTTTCGGAGCAAGCCAGCGCTGGATTACCCACTGAGCCGCCCGGTCTGCTTCCCACAGGTGTTTTTCCTGGCCGGTTTTGCCACCCATTACCGTAGCATGATCGCTCCAGCGCGCTATATAGCCAGCTTCAACCAACCGCTGAATGCCCTTGGCAACCCGGCTGCCGGAGCGCGCCGGTAACTGGAACAATCCGGTCGGCACACCGGAAGTCGCCGCTTCGCATACCATGGACATGCTGTCGGGCGTTACCCAGATTGCTCTGGATTCGGCAATGCGGTGGTTCAGCCAGTCCTCATGGGTGTTGTCCGGATCCGCAACGGTAATTCTCGGGCCCGAAAGCTCCGCAAGCCTGTCTCTGAGAACGGTGGGCGTTCGACGGGAACCGCTGATTGTCCAGCGCCACTGGGGATACTCGCCAATGAGATGGGAAACCTGCCCGAAAACCACGTCGTCGTCCCAGTCAAAATGGGCGGAAGGGCCGCCAATCAATAAAAGGGCTTCCGGTTTGTCAGTGATTCTGGCCAGGGGCGTCACGGTGTTGATGACGCCTTCGGTAATAAGCGTTTTCCGGCTTTTGGCAACGCCGTCATGGGCTGGAATAATGGCGCCGTCGACCCAGGCAATCGGGAACCCGGGTTTCATCATGACCAGGGTTTTTGTATGGCGAAGCCGGCGCAACGCCAGCAAAAGCCTGTGAGTCCCGGTGCCTGCTGCAATAATCAGATCAGGGTGGGGGAGCGACGAATCCAGCTCGGGAGGCAGGCCCAGTAACGCCCGCCATAAGGGAACGTCCGTATCCTTGCTGTTGATCCAGAACAGGCTGGCGCCAGCCTTCACCCGCAAGCGGTTGCCCAGGCCTTTCAGCTGGTTTCGGTGCCCGGGCTTGTTATCTGTAAGGAGCCAGATTACGGGTGCCGCAGAGTGTTTATTTGTCACCATAGAACCCCGGGTCATTTTTATCCGGCCTTGTTTTGAAGCGCCGGTGCATCCACAGGTACTGATCCGGTGCACGCCGGATTTCCCGCTCAATAATGCGGTTGATTTCAGTCGCATCCTTCAGGTCGTCACCGCTGGGGAATGGCTCCAGCGGAGGATGGAAATATATGTCGTAGCCCGGTTTGCCCTGCCTCCGGAAGTGGCTGAAAGGAACCACCTTGCAGTGACTGCGCGCTGCAATGCGTGAGGTGGCCGTGATAGTGCCGGTGGCGATACCGAAAAACGGCGCAAACACTATGTCTTTGCGGCCATAATCCTGATCTGCGGCGTACCATACTGTGCGATTCTTACGCAGGCTACGGAACAGGCCCCGGAGATCCCGGGCGCCCAGCACCGTTTCATAACGGCGTTCCCGTGCACGGGTCATAACAGCGTTCATCAGCGGGTTATTGTGGTCCCTCTGCATTACGTCTGCCTCAATGTATTCGGTGATCAGGCTGCCGCCAAGGTCCAGGGTGCTGTAATGGCCCCCCAGCAGCAAAACGCCATTGCCTTCAGCCAGGGCATTATCAAGATGCTCTTTGCCGTGAACCTCCGTTATGTCTGTTAGCTTCGCGGGGTCTCTGAACCAGGCTATACCGAGTTCCAGCAGGCCGATGCCGTTTGCGATAAAGGCGTTGCGTACCAGGGCACCTTGCTGCGCCTGATTGAGCTCCGGGAAGCACAGTTTAATATTCACCTCGGTAATGTGGCGGCGCTTTCCGGCAAAGCGCCATGCCAGCAGGCCCACGTACTTGCCAAGCCACCACTGGAAGCGAATGGGTAACTGGGCAACGCACCACATAACAGCGACTCCAGCCCAGGTTGGCCACCAGCGGGGGTGGAGGTAGGCCGAGTAGTTGGTGTTGCGTGCCTGGTTGCGGTATTTCTTCTTCACGTGAAACGTATCCTGCGCGCTCAGTGTGTTGCTTGCCAGTTTCCCGGCAGTGTCCGTCGGAAGCAAATCATTAGGCTTTACGATATGATACCGCACTGATTTACCGGGAGTCCTGTGTGCTTCAATTTATCTACTCACAGCTTATACGGTTGCTGTTGCCGTTTATTCTTTTGCGATTGTGGTGGCAGGGCCGCCAGGCGCCCGAGTTGCGTGTTAACTGGCAGCAGCGCCTGGGGTTCGTGCCCCGGGCAACGGGTACCGTGGTCTGGGTGCATGCGGTGTCGGTGGGTGAAACCATTGCCGCTGCGCCTATGGTACGGCGCCTTCTGGCACGGAACCCGGATATAACCATTCTGATGACGGCCATGACCGATACCGGCCTGACCCAGGCCAGGAAAATGTTTGGTGATCAGGTCCGGTACGCTTATGCGCCCTACGATACCCCGGGGTCGATACGCCGCTTTCTGAACCGCGCCAACCCCCGGATTCTGGTTATTATGGAAACCGAAATATGGCCAAACATGATCCGCCAGTGCAGGTCCCGGCGTGTTCCTGTATTCCTTATCAATGCCAGGCTTTCCGAGCGCTCGGCCCGGGGTTATGAGCGGGTAAAAAGCCTGGTGGCCCCTATCATGCGCAGTATCAGCTGGGTCGCCGCCCAGGCCGAAAAGGATGCGGAGCGCTTTCGCAGAATAGGTGTCGCGGCATCCAAAGTAGCGGTTACCGGCAGCGTAAAGTTTGATGTGGATATTCCTGAGGCTGTGCATGAAGCCTCGCGGCAGCTCCGAGCCTCCCTGTCGTCCCGCCCGGTATGGATCGCCGGCAGCACCCACGGGGGTGAAGACGCCCTGTTACTGGCGGCCCACCGGCAGCTTTTAAAGGAACAGCCGCGCGCGCTCCTGATTCTTGTGCCCCGCCACCCGGAGCGGTTCGAGGCGGTATCGGAACTGGTTCGCCGGCAAGCCTTTTCCCTGGCCCGGCGTTCCCTGGCTGAAGATCCGTCCAGGGCCCAGGTATACCTGGGCGACACCATGGGTGAACTCATGATGTTATATGGCGCCAGCGATGTGGCGTTTGTGGGCGGGTCACTGATTGAACGTGGTGGCCACAACCCGCTGGAGCCGGCAGGCTGGGGGATCCCGGTGCTCTCCGGGCCTCACGTGTTCAACTTTGAAACAATCTACCAGAGGCTTCTTGATGACCGCGGAGTGACAATGGTCGCCGACGCTGATGAATTGTTTCACCACCTGTCGATTCTGTTCAGGGATGAGGAGGTGCGTCAGGCAGGGGGGCAACAGGCGCTGTCGGTGGTCAACAAAAACAAGGGCGCGCTGGATCGCGTAGTCGACGGCATTATCGCGAGGGTTTGACGAAGGCGGCGCAGCAAGCCGTGGTGCTTGCTGCGCCGCCTTTGCGGGGCTTTGAAGAGCCGCCTAGCGGGTTGGGTCTTCCAGGGTTTTCTGCTCGTTTGCCAGGGCTTCAATGCCGGGCGCAGTCGCGCTGAGCCAGTTATTCAGGTCAATCAGGTCTCTCGGGCTGAGGGTGCCGGCGGATTGTTTTAACTGAAGCGTATTGTTCACATAATCGTAGCGTGCGTTGGCGTAGTCTCTCAGGGCAACATAGTAGGCCCGTTCGGCATCCAGCACTTCAACGATATTTCGCGTGCCTACATCATAGCCTGCGCGGGTAGCATCCAGAGCACTGCGCCGGGAAACAATCGTCTGCTCGAGAGCCGAGGCAGTTTCGATGTTGTTATTCACCGTCAGGAACAGGCTTCGGGTATTTACCCGTACGTCGCGGCGCACCGTGTTCAGGGATTGCTCTGCCACCGTAACCAGTGACCGCTGCTGGCGAACCCCTGCCTGAGTGCCACCGCCGGAGTACAGCGGGACATTGAGGCTGAGGCCGATAATGCCCTGGCTGCTGACCCCGTCGCGCTGCAGAGTCGGCGGGTTTTGCTCAATGCCGGTAACGTCTGATTCGCCGTAAGAGGCGTTCAGATCCAGAGTCGGATAATGACCGGCTTTGGCTTCTTTCAGCCCGGCTTCGCTGGCGTTCAGGTCATAAAGCGCAGACTGAATCGACCAGTTCTGCTCCAGAGCGGTCATCTCCCAGGCCGCCGGATCCATAGGCTCAGGCCGCCCCAGCGGGAAGTTCTGGCGCAGGTTTTCCAGATCCTCTGAATATTCACCAGTTAACCGCGCCAGTTGCTCCCGGGCAATGTTGAGCTGATTTTCTGCGGCAATTCGCTGGCTCTTGCTATCGTCGTAGCTGGCGCGCGCTTCGTACACTTCCGTAATGGCGATGAGGCCCACATCAAAACGCTCCTGGGCCTGTTCATACTGGCGGAGGATTGCGGCTTCGCCTGCCAGGGCAGTCGTTACCGTATCCTGAGCCCGCAAAACGTTAAAGTAAGCGGTTGCTACATCAAGAATCAGTTGCTGTTGGGCCAGATTGTATTGCGCGCGCGCAGATTCTGTCTGAAACTGGCTGGCGTCGTAGCGAAACCAGGCGTCAGCGCGGAACAGCGGCTGGGTAAGTTGCACGCCGTAGTTCAGCTCCCGGTAACTGTTATCCTGCCCGGGGCTGGGGCCATCCGAGTCAATATGCCGTGCCTCACCATAGGCACCGATCTGCGGCAGCAGAGCACTCTGGCTGACATCACTGGCGGCTTGCTGGGACTCAAACCTCGCCTGGGCTGCTGCAATGCCGGAGTCATAGGAGAGTGCTTTCTCATAGGCCTCTACCAGGTCCAGGGAAAGAGCAGGCTGGGCCGCCAAGAGGCCAACAAGTCCTGAAAGCAGTCGTTTCTTCATTGTTACTCCTGAGTACATATTCGGCCCTGCACCCGTCGGGGGTACTGGCCTTGGCGCTTGAATAGGATGCCGGATCGCCCCTGGATGACATGGAAGCGACGTCAGTATTGGCTCGAGTGATCGGGCCGGTCGAAACAGGCTCACCATTATGGACAATAATGGCGCCCACCTCTACACTTGTAAACTGCACTTACTTTAAGTGCCGAGCATTACAGATTCGCGTCTTGACGGGGTGCTGGCGGCCAGACTTGTTTGGCCAGCCGGCTGAGATTGCAACGCAGAACCCGCGACCTGATCCGGATAATACCGGCGTAGGGATTGAGACCAGGCTATCGAAGAGCAAGCGCCGCCTTCATTGATATCAACGGCAGCTTTGTTCTCACCGTCATACGCGACCCGAAAACCCACCATAATTCCGGGAGCGAATGATGACAGATCTGCCAACCTACCTCAGTGACTCAGCCCGCGTTGATTCCGCCGCAATCAAACCCCTGCCCGGATCGCGAAAAGTATACGTACAGGGTAGTCGTTCCGACCTGCGGGTGCCCATGCGGCAAATTACAGTGCAGGATACGCCCACAGAAATGGGCGGAGAAAAAAATCCACCGGTGATGGTTTACGACACATCCGGTATCTACACGGACCCCGACGCCAGAATTGATCTGCGCAAAGGGCTTCCCGCAATGCGGGCGCCCTGGATAGCCGAGCGCGCAGACACCGCACCCCTGCCAGACTACACATCAGAATTTACCCGCCAGCGGATGAAAGACCCCCGGCTCGATCCCTTGCGCTTTATGGATGAACGCAAACCCTGGCGGGCATTGCCTGGCAAAAACGTCACCCAGATGCACTACGCCCGCAAAGGCATAATTACCCCGGAAATGGAGTTCATCGCCATTCGCGAAAACATGAAACTGCAGGGCGCCCGTGAGCAGGGCCTGGCAGGCGATCAGCACCCCGGCCAATCCTTCGGCGCCAGCATTCCACAGGAAATCACCCCGGAGTTCGTGCGCAGCGAAGTCGCCCGGGGCAGGGCGATTATCCCCGCCAACATCAACCACCCGGAATCCGAGCCCATGATCATCGGCCGCAACTTCCTGGTGAAAATCAACGGCAATATCGGCAACTCTGCGGTTACATCTTCTATTGAAGAAGAAGTGGAAAAACTCACCTGGGGCTTTCGCTGGGGCTCCGACACCATCATGGATCTCTCCACCGGCAAAAACATTCACGAAACCCGCGAATGGCTCATCCGCAACTCACCAGTGCCCATAGGCACAGTACCCATCTACCAGGCGCTGGAAAAAACAGGCGGCGTAGCTGAGGACCTCACCTGGGAAATCTTCCGGGACACCCTGATCGAACAGGCAGAGCAGGGCGTGGACTACTTCACCATCCACGCCGGCGTGCGCCTGCACCACGTACCCATGACCGCCAAACGCACCACCGGTATCGTTTCCCGAGGTGGCTCCATCATGGCGAAATGGTGCCTGGCCCATCACAGGGAAAGCTTCCTGTACGAACATTTCGAAGACATCTGCGAAATCATGAAAGCCTACGACGTCTCCTTCAGCCTCGGCGATGGCCTGCGCCCCGGCTCCATAGCCGACGCCAACGACGCCGCCCAGTTCGGCGAACTAGAAACCCTGGGCGAACTCACCAAAATTGCGTGGAAGCATGATGTGCAATGCATGATCGAAGGCCCAGGCCACGTGCCCATGCACCTGGTGAAAGAAAATATGGACAAACAGCTGGAGTGCTGCGACGAAGCCCCGTTCTATACCCTTGGCCCACTGGTCACCGATATAGCGCCCGGCTACGACCACATAACCTCCGGGATAGGCGCTGCCATGATCGGCTGGTACGGCTGCGCCATGCTGTGCTACGTCACACCCAAAGAACACCTGGGTCTGCCCAATAAAGACGACGTAAAAACCGGCATCATCACCTACAAAATCGCCGCCCACGCAGCCGACCTGGCGAAAGGTCACCCGGGCGCCCAAATCCGCGACAACGCCCTTTCAAAAGCCCGTTTCGAGTTCCGCTGGGAAGACCAGTTCAACCTCGGCCTCGACCCGGACACCGCCCGCGCCTTCCACGACGAAACCCTGCCCAAGGAGTCCGCCAAAGTAGCCCACTTCTGCTCCATGTGCGGCCCGAAATTCTGCTCCATGAAAATCTCCCAGGAGGTTCGCGATTATGCGGCAGAGCATGGCATTGATGAGATATCAGCCGTGGATGCTGGCATGAAGGAGAAGTCCCGGGAATTCGTGGAATCGGGGAGCAAGCTTTACGATAAAGTTTGAGTTTAATTTCGCAGGCATGTGAGTGCGGAGTACGCGCCCGGTGGGTGGCCCAATTCAGGACACGCTCCTTGCGGCCCATCCCTGGGGCGCTTGGGCTCCGCCATCCCTGGCTCCGCACAGTCCTGAATCAGGCCACCCACCGAGCTTTGCCAAGCAGCGCAGAATTCGCCAAGGAAAATAGAGCGTAAAGTGATTGATAGGTGCTGATCTCGTTTTTTTTAAAAGCGACCAGCACATTGTTGATTCGGTTGTGGCAAGGACGGCTTTCCAAAACTGTGCGGAGCCATGGATGGCGGAGCCAAGCGTACACGGATGTATTTACAGCGTGTTTTGGAAAGCCGTCCTTGTCACAACCCACCCCCCCAAAGCAGGCTTGCAATAAACAACACCAAACGGCTATCGTGCAAAACTGATTTCATTACAGAGTAAAGCATGACCAAGCCGTTCCAGTTCAAAGCCAGCGATGTCACCATCGAAAAGCGCGAAACCGTCTTCCAGGGCTTCTTCCGCATGGACAAGCTGTGGCTGACACACCCGCGCTTTGATGGCCGGAACATGCCGCAGTTTACCCGCGAGCTCTTCGTTCGCGGCGACGCCACCTGCGTACTCCCTTACGACCCCGAACGGGACGAAGTTGTCCTGCTGGAACAATTCCGCCTCGGTGCCATCGGGCGCGACCAGTCACCCTGGTTGCTGGAGCTGGTTGCCGGAATGAACGAAAACGGTGAAACCAGCGAAGAGGTAGCACAAAGGGAAGCTGAGGAAGAAGCCGGGCTCAGCTTCAGCAAACTCGAAAAAATCTGCGATTACCTTGTCTCACCGGGTGGCACCACCGAAATGGTTTACCTGTACTGTGGCAAAGTCAGCACCGAATCTGCAGGTGGCCTGCATGGCCTGGAACATGAACACGAAGACATACGGGTTCATGTGTTTTCAGCGGATGAAGCTATCGCCATGATCGGCGATGGCCGTATCAACAACGCAGCGGCAATCATTGCGATACAATGGCTGCAGATCAATCGTTCCAGATTACGTGCAGGGTGGAAGTAATGAATGAATGGGCAATGAAACCCAAGCGCTATGTGCCGGACCTGCGCCAGCTTGGAGCCCTGTGTGAGGGCAACTACCAGCGCCTTCGCAGATTGCGCCAGCTAAGGGTGGACGACAAGCCTGTATGCGACATCGAACTGCACCGGGAAAACGAGTACCTGGGGCGTGTTCGGATTCAGGTACTGCAAACCGCCCGCTATACGGAAACCCTGCTGCTCGAACAGATCCACAACAGTGGTCGCTGGCTCAATAACCCGCGAATGACCGTTCGGGTTTATCACGATGCCATCATGGCTGAAGTGATCAGCTGTTATCGTGATACGCAGATCGCACCCGTCAATGATTACCCCAACCGCTTCATGCACCATCCGGATGAAAAGGTGCAGGTTAACGGATTCCTCGCCGACTGGCTGGAATACTGCCTGAGATTCGGCCACCTGCCTCTTGAGCATGCTGCCTGGACTGCCAGGGATAATACGGGAGAGAGTGCCAGCTGAACTTTCTGTCGCCCGCGGGTAGCAAGCCTGGCACTGGGAAAGTCGGATTCAGTTGGCAAATAAGGCAATAATTTGCTCGCAGTGAGCCAGAATGTGACGCCGGTTCCAGTCGTAAGTGATAAATTCGCAAGCTGACAACGTACACTTGTTCTGAAACTACCGGAGCCTGTAATTACGTTCTTCAAGAGATGGCCGCGAACAGATCAAGAGCATCATGACCTTAAAGGAAATCTCCCGACCACTTCGGGTACTGCAGCTAACGGATCCGCATCTGATGGCTGATGCCGATGGCGCGTTACTGGGCGTAAATACCCGTGACAGCCTTGATGCCGTTATTGCTCAGGTGCTCAAATCCCACGGGCAACCCGATCTGATCCTTGCCACCGGCGATCTTGCCCAGGATGGTTCGGAAGAAGCCTATCGCGTTCTGGGCGGGCGCCTGGAAGTCTTTACCGGTGAGACGGCATGGATAGCGGGTAATCACGACGAGGTGGCAAATCTGACGAAAGTCGCAGCGCGGTACGCTGCCAATCGCCGTCACATCATTCGCGGCGGTTGGCAGTTTATTCTTCTGGATTCGTCAGTGCCCGGCAAAGTACACGGAGAGCTTGCTGAATCGGAACTGGAGTTCCTGGCAGAAACCTTGGGGCGCAATCCGGATTTGCCGGCGCTGGTCACACTGCACCACCATCCGGTAGATATCAGCGCTGACTGGATGCGGGAAATCGGGCTGAGAAATCGTGAGAATTTCTGGCAGGTAATTGATCGCTTCCCGCAGGTGAAGGTGGTGCTCTGGGGCCATATCCACCAGACTTTCGAGCGACAGAGAAAGGGCGTGCATCTTCTGGCCACGCCTTCGACTTGTATTCAGTTTACCTCCGGCTCCCGCAACTTCTCAGTGGACGACCTGGCTCCGGGCTACCGCTGGTTTGAGCTCCAAGCCTCCGGCAACTTCACAACGGAAGTTTGCCGGGCCCTGGAGTTCGAGTTTGAGCTGGATCAGACCAGCTCCGGTTATTGAGCCGCCCCCCCAAGCTCTTCCTGCGCCGCGGCGCCTTGCTCGCTTTGCGCCCGAAGTTCCCGGGCTGCAGCCACCATGGCCTCAAGAGCAGGTACGACTTCCTCCCAGCGCCGGGTTTTCAGGCCGCAATCGGGATTGACCCACAAACGCTCCGCCGGAATCCGCTTCGCGGCCTGTTCCATCAGGTTCGTCACCTGTTCCACCTGCGGTATGTTCGGCGAGTGGATGTCGTAAACACCGGGCCCGATGTCGTTGGGGTATTCGAAGCCCCTGAACGCATCCAGCAGTTCCATGGCCGAGCGTGATGTTTCGATGGTGATCACGTCCGCATCCATACGGGCAATGGCGCCAATGATGTCGTTGAATTCCGAGTAGCACATGTGGGTGTGAATCTGGGTAACATCCCGTACGCCATTGGCACTGATGCGGAAGGCTTCGATAGCCCAGTCCAGATAGGTATTCCAGTCTGACTGGCGCAGCGGAAGGCCTTCGCGCAAGGCGGCTTCGTCGATCTGGATAATGCCCACACCGGCTTTTTCCAGATCCAGAACCTCTTCCCGCACAGCCAGTGCCAGTTGCAGGCAGGTATCCTTGCGGGGCTGATCATCCCGTACAAACGACCAGTTGAGAATGGTCACCGGGCCGGTGAGCATGCCTTTCAGCGGCTTGTCGGTCAGGGACTGGGCGTATTTGATCCAGTCCACGGTCATGGCCCTGGGGCGGGTGATATCGCCAAACAGAATAGGTGGCTTCACACAGCGGGAGCCATAGGACTGCACCCAGCCAAAGCGGCTGAACACATAGCCTTCCAGCTGCTCGCCAAAATACTCCACCATGTCGTTGCGCTCGGCTTCGCCGTGTACCAGCACATCCAGCCCCAGAGCTTCCTGCTGCGCCACGCAGAAGGCAATTTCTTCGTGAACCCGCGCGGTGTAGTCCTGCTCGCTCAGGTTGCCCTGGCGGAAGTCTTTGCGAACCTGGCGAATCTCCGGGGTTTGCGGGAAGGAGCCAATGGTGGTTGTGGGGTAGGCGGGTAGTTGCAACCGCTCCTGCTGCAATCTGGCCCGTGTGCTGAACGGGCTCTTGCGCTGGCCATGCTCCGGAGTAACAGCCTTCAGGGCTTTTGCAACCGACGGGTTATGAACCCGTGAGGATTGGCGGCGGCTGTCAATGGCGTTCTGGTTAGCCGCCAGTTCTTCGGCTACAGACTCCCGGCCTTCATCCAGCGCCTTCGCCAGTGTATTCAGCTCATGCAGCTTCTGCCGGGCAAAGGCCAGCCAGTTGCGGATTTCAGAGTCCAGCGTGGTTTCGCTCTCCAGATCAACCGGCACATGCAAAAGAGAGCAGGAAGGTGCCAGCCACAGGCGCTCGCCCAGCTTTTCTTTCAAGGGCACCAGCAGATCCAGCGTGGCATTCAGGTCGGTTCTCCAGATATTACGACCGTTGATAACACCGAGCGACAGCACCTTGTGGGGTGGCAGCCAGTCGGCCAGTCTTGCAACTTCGTTCCCGGCACTGATGGTATCCAGGTGAATGCCCGCCACGGGCAACTCGCAGGCCAGTTGCAGATTTTCCCTCAGTTCACCGAAATAGGTGGTCAGCAGCAGTTTTACCGGCGCGGTTTTCAGCTCGTGGTAGGCGAGAATAAAGGCATGCTTCCAGTCGGCATCCAGCTCGGTAACCAGTGCCGGCTCGTCAATCTGTACCCATTCGGCACCCGCCTCAGCCAGTTTTGTCAGCAGCTCGCTGTACACTGGTAGCAGCTTGCTCAGCAATTGCAGGCGGTCAGACTCATCCTTCGCCTTGCCCAGCCACAGATAGGTCACCGGGCCAATAATCACCGGCTTGGCATTGATGCCCTGGGCCCGGGCTTCGGCCAACTGCGCCAGAATACGGTCGGCATTCAGGCTGAAGCTCGTATCCGCATTAAATTCCGGCACTATGTAGTGGTAATTGGTGTCGAACCACTTGGTCATCTCACCCGCATGCACACTGCAGCAGGCGGTGTCGTTGGGGGAGCGGCCCCGGGCGACACGGAAATACGCATCCAGCGCCGAGCCCTCCCGGGTGTTGGCCCGCTCTGGCAAGTTGCCGAGTGTGGCGCTCATGTCCAGCACCTGATCGTACAGCGAAAAATCCCCCACGGGTGCCAGGGAAAGGCCAGCCTGTTCCTGCCAGTTCTGCGCCCTCAACCCGCCCGCGGTTTCCTGCAGCACCTGCTCGCTGGAGGTGCCATTCCAGAGCGCTTCCAGAGCAAACTTGAGTTCCCGGCGGCCGCCAATGCGCGGGTAGCCGAGGTTGTGTGTGGTGGTCATCCGGAACTCCTGATTTCGTGATTGGTGAGTCGTTGTTAGGAGTTGCCAGATTAGCGCTCGGGGATGATGAAAAATAATGGTATTATTTCAGGGTTCCATTAATTCCACTCATGGATTGCCGAATGATTGAACGTAACCACCTGGAAGTGCTCAGGGCAGTTGAAACCGAAGGTTCCCTGACGGCAGCCGCCAGTCGCCTCCACCTCACCCAGTCCGCGCTCAGTCACTCCATCCGCAAACTGGAGCAACAACTGGGCACCCCGGTCTGGTTGCGGGAAGGGCGCCAACTGCGGTTAACCCAGGCTGGCAGTCATTTGCTGGCCCTGGCGAATCGCCTGCTGCCACAGTTTGAACATGCAGAAATGCTGATCGGCCAGTTTGCCAAAGGGCAGGCGGGCACCCTGCGCATCGGCATGGAGTGCCATCCTTGTTACCAGTGGCTGTTGAAAGTTGTTGGGCCTTATCTCGAGCAGTGGCCATCGGTGGATGTGGACGTAAAACAGAAATTCCAGTTCGGCGGCATTGGTGCCTTGTTTGGCCACGACATCGACATGCTGGTCACCCCGGACCCGCTGCACAGGCCCGGTTTGGTATTCGAACCGGTGTTTGATTACGAACAGGTGCTGGTGGTTGCCACCAATCACCGGCTGGCGGATAAACCCTGGGTAGAAGCGGCGGATCTGGAGCCGGAAACCCTGATTACCTACCCGGTCGCCATCGAACGGCTGGATGTGTTCAATTATCTGCTGGTCCCCGCCAACATGCGCCCGGCCCGCCACAAAACCATCGAAACCACCGATATCATGCTGCAGATGGTGGCTGCAGGCCGTGGCGTGGCCGCGTTACCCCGCTGGCTGGTAACCGAATACAGCGACCGGCTGGGCATTGTTCCGGTAAAACTGGGCAAAGAAGGCATAGCAAAACAGATATTTCTGGGCCGGCGGGAGCGGGATGTTGGTGTGCAGTACATGGATTCGTTCATGAAGCTGGCCCGGGAGGTTCGCTGGCGCTAAGGTTTCGGTTACACTGCCCGGAAAATTTTGTCAGGAATTACCCTTATGAGCGAAACACCTCCCGATCTGAAATACATTGAAACCCACCAGTGGGTGCGCGTAGACGCTGACGGCACTGCCACTGTGGGCATTACCGACTACGCCCAGGAGCAGTTAGGCGATGTGGTGTACATTGGTGTTCCCGAAGTGGGCGATACCGTTACCGGCGGCGAAGAAGCCGGCGTTGCCGAATCCGTGAAATCTGCCTCGGATGTGTTCAGCCCGGTAACCGGTGAAGTTATCGAGATTAACGAAGCCCTGGAAGATGAGCCGGAGAAGGTTAACGAAGATCCTTACGGCGATGGCTGGATGTTCAAAGTAAAGCTTGCTGACCAGGGCGAGCTTGATGGACTTATGGATGCCGATGCTTATGCGGAGCATGTAGCGGCTGCTGAGTAACTATTTTAGTGTTCTCGTGCGCTGGCTGTAGGCAATTCCAATGTTGGAGCAGTCGGGGCGCGCCACCCAAAACACTGGGGAGGGAAGGAATGGGGTCGCCATCCGTCAGCGGGGGGTTAACAACGGGGTTTTGGCGGGGGGCCCCCACAGGGGTT
>JACDJA010001537.1_pt1 | contig 18967 bp, 21 predicted proteins | sample 7449241 | NCBI WGS metagenome assembly JACDJA01 (sample SAMN14253289, study PRJNA609438) | sludge metagenome | isolation source: initial anaerobic sludge | collected 2018-12-20 | reverse complement strand
TTCCTTTTGCCGGAGCACGTCCTGCGGCTGGGGAGCGCCACAGTGACTTGACGCCGCTTAAAGCCTTCGCTGCTGCGCCCGCTCAGGCGGCGGCTACCCCGGACTAACCGCCTCCGCTCCGCTCTCCATGGCGGTCAGCGGATGATCAGCAGTCGCAGGCCGCAGCCGGCAAACGCTTCCCCGTACTCCCCGCCCAGCGCCACGTCGCCGGCCAACAGGGCCGCGTGCAACTCGCGCAGTTGCGCGCGCACCGCCCCGCGGGTCGCCACGCCGAACGACGCCTCGTCCCAGGCGCCGACAAACGGTTCGTCGCCACGCGGCGTCAGCTCGCAGCGCGGCACCAGCTGCAACCAGTCTTCGTCGGACTTGTCGCGTGTCCAGTCCTGCGGCAGATACAGCAGATAGGTTGTATCGCCGCTCTCCAACAGCCGCAACTGCCGGGGATCGACCCGCGTCACCCGGCGCCGCTCCACGCCTGGGGACGCTTGGAGGTTGAGTCCCAACGCCGCCTGCAACGACTGGATGCCGATCTCGTGCTCGGTGGTCGCATCACTGCCGAGCGCCAGCCCGACGAAGCGCTTATGCTTGCCGTAGAACAGGGTTTGATTGAAACCGCGGCGCATCGATGCGTGAACCTCCAGAACTATACGAATGTAAAGCGTATCACGACAGGTCTAGTGTAGCAATAGAACCTGTACCGTCTGAGGCGTGTTCACAAAAAACCGGGTCGCGAGGACCCGGTGGGAAGCGGATAAAGCTGCTCAGTCCTCGGCACACGACGGCGCGCGATCAGAGTGCGACGATCTCGCCGGACTCGCTCAAGCCCACGACGACGTCGCCTTTGCCGGCCGCCGCGATGGCCTCTTCGTAGCGGTCGAAACGCGACTCCGACGCCCCGAATTGCCCGGCGGGCACGAGGGCGTAGGCCTCCACGGGATCGCCTTCGCGCTTGAAGCTGTAGCTGCCGGTGTCGTTGCTGTCGAAGCCGGCGCGATAGCCCTCGCGCACCTTCTTCAGCGTTTCCTCCAGCGCCGTCGCCAAATCGCTCTCGCTGTGACCAGTGATCTCAATGGTCAATTTCATGCATACCTCCTCAGTTCGGCAGCGCTACGCCACACAGGCGCAAGGCCACCAAGGTTTCTATATCGTTCCGAAACTCAAAGCGCAGCGTGTCCGTTTGGTAGTCCAGCCGGTGCAGCGGTTCGGGCAACAAGTGGTGCGGCTCGTGATACAGACACTCCACAACAATCACTTTGTCCGTTCGGTGGGTACACTGCATTTCTCTCTCCTATGTCAGACAGGTCCTCGCCCAGGTATAGCGAACCCGCGCCGGAACCCCGGCGGCCATGGCTAGGCAGCCCTTGACTTCGTTTGATAAAGCATTACAATATCAATCGGTGTCTGGGTGGCTTCGCTCATAATGTCCTCGTTCAGAAAGTGATGACGTCGCCGTTCTCGTCCAGGCCCACGACGGTCTTGCCGCCGGCATGTTCCGCCGCCTCGTCGTAGCGTTCGAAGCGTTCATCGAGCGGTTCGTGTGGCGTGCCGGGCAGCGCCAACGCGTAGTGCTCGACGGGCGAGCCGTTGATCGTGAAGTGGTAGCGGCCGGTGTCGTTGCTGTCGGAGCCGGCGCGGTAACCCTCGCGCACCTTCTTCAGTACTTCTTCCAGCGCGCTTTCCAGATCACCCTCGCGGTGACCTTCGATTTGATGTTCAGTTCCATGGTGTCCTCTGCAATGAATAACCTCACCGAGGTATAGCGATCGCCGCGCCGGCGCGGGACTCCGGGCCACAAAAACGCCACCCGGAGGTGGCGAGAAGGGTTTGCGCAATGCGCAATGCGCAGTGCCTATTGACCGATCACAAGCCGGCAGCCGCCGGGGTCTTCTTGCCGTAGGCCCAGACGACCGTGCCGTCGTCGGTCACCACGCGGGTCTTTTTGACCGCCGCGCCGTCGCCGGCGTTTTCTATCGCACGCGCGTAGGCGATGGCCTGATCGAGATCGGCGCGCGGCTCGCCGTGCGGGACGAAGTCGAATTCACGGTTCCACACCAACTCCACTTGAAACATGTTCAGCCTCCAGAGATGTCCTCGGACGGTATGTCCTTCAAAGCGTATAGCAACATGGCCTGTTGGAGCACGAAAAACCCACCTCAAGCGAGGTGGGCAGAAGGGTCGTACGGTTTCAGTCCAGGCTGTGGATCTCGCCGGTGATGAACGCGAGCCACTTGGCGGCTTTGCCCAGCGTTTCGAAACGGGCATGCTCGGCCGCCGCGGCACCGGGCTTTTGGCTGTAGACGACAAACGGCAGTGCGTCGTCGGGGTCCTCGGCCAGCCGCAGCCACGGTTGATGGTAGCTGCGGTGCCGGTACAGTTCCTGGCCGCTCTCGGCATCGAGGATCCGCACGATATTGGCGTCCAGAACCCCCGGACCGCCGGGCTCCTCATCGGCGATCAGCAGCGGGATCTTCAGTTTCCCAGTGCTGCGCCCGATGCGCCCGACCGTGTCGTTCTCCTCCAGCCAGTCGAGGCCGGTGATGGCGTCGCCGAAAAACAGCCGCAGGGTGCGGCCGCTGCGCCGGGCTTGCTCGAGCACCTTGCGGACTTTCTCCGGCGTCTTCGGCGAGAACCAGGTGCCGATGCCCGTCTCGGGGATCGCCTGGATCAGCGCCCGGTGCTTGTCGAGCAACGTGAGCGCGCCGTAATCCTCGGGCGTCGGCGCGAGATCCGGCGTGCTCAGCCGCTCAGCCAGGGCCGCGGTTTCTGCGTAGGCGTTGTCGAAACCCCAGCAGGAGTAGCCGTCGCCGGCCGGCAGGATGTAGACCTTCTGGTCGTGATTGATGCGCGGTGTTTCCATGATGTCCTCTTTCTCAGTGTACCTGAGAGATATAGCGAAACCGAATCCCCGGGTCGGCGCTCTGGAACCGGCGGTGACCGGCGCGGTTCCTCAGCGGGAGACCCCTACCGCTTGCGTATCGCGAAAAATTTACCACGACATGTTGACATGTGTTGGTTCGGGTGCTAATCTAAACACATACAAAGTTGCCTCCGGACACGGATGTCCACCCTCTCTCTGAAGACCTCTCCTCGCAGTGCCTCGAAGATGACCCGCCCCGAAAGGGCGGGAAGTCTTTTGCGTGGCGGCGTACCCGCGGACTCGCAATCGATGCCGAGTTGACGCGCTGCGCCCATGCGACTCGCAATTCTTGGCGAATCAGCCCGGCGAGCACCCTGCGGGGTATATTGCGGAAAAATACCCAGGAGGGTACCTGCCCACTCCGGTCCCGCGTGCCGGCAGACGCCGAAGGACGGGGTAGGGGCGCGCGGCGCCGGCTTGTCGACCACCGGGCTGCGACGGGGCGTGGCGTAGAACTAGGGGTTGCGCCGCGGCGGGCGGCGGACGGGGTGCGCGACTCGACGCGACGGGGTAGGGGCAGCCGGCGGGGCCTTGTAGCGCTTCGGCATGGATTCGGGGAGTCGCGACCTCCGCGGAGGCGGCATCCAGCCGCATCGCGATCTGGTCGCCGCCCTTGGGGCCGGGGGGCGGAAGGGCGAGTCGGGCGGGGGCGGGTATAAGGTAAAAACTTTTACCTAACGGGATAAATTCGACGCACTATGCCGTGCGGCACTGGGTTTTCGACCGTACGGTAAAACCGGGACAACAAAGCGCGTTAGCAACAGCCGCGTTCTGGGCGTAGCCCTTGGACCGGCGGGAAGCGGGCCGTCGCCCGCACCCTGAGTTGTCAAGGATTCCTTGCGGACTGGCCGCCCAGTCCACCACCCCGGCGTAAATCCCAACGGAAGGGCGAGTCGGGCGGGGTTGTATACGGCCATAATCGCGGACCGCGGCCGGACTGCGATCTACTTTACATTTGTATAGCAAGGGTGTAGTATTTTAATAGGCGGACAGGCTGGCGCTGCGCCGGATCTGTGAGAACCGCAACAAGGAACTGAGGCTACCTGCATGACCCGTATACCGATCCGAAACACCAGTCGTTACGCCCCGATCCGCTACGAAGCCACGCGCCCGTACGCCGCGCGCATCGGGCAGCGCTTCGCAACCGCCGCCAGGCAGGGAGAATCCGCGCGGATGGCCTTCGTGCGCGACGAATTGTTCCAGCTGATACAGAATGAACTGGGCCGCCTCGGCGTGCCGCCGGGTCCCGGAACAGGGCAGGCGGAACTCACCAATGTGCAGCTGTTCGGCCCGTTCCAGCAGGCAGGCCGGCTCATCTTCGATGTGCACCGGCTGCTGACGCAGGCGCTCACGGTCACCGACGTCAAGGACGTTCCCTGCGGGGCTTTGAGCTTCCCGGCCGAGCACTTCTACATCCATTTCGGGCAGGAATCCGGAATCTCGAGCGAGGGACTGCCGGTCGAAGGGGTGTTCGTCACCCACCTGGAAACGCCACACCGGCTGATCATCGACCTTGTGCCTGCGGGCTTCTACACGAATCCGTACTTCTGGGAAATGCCGATGGGTGAAGCACCGATCGGTATGTCGATCGATCTCAGTCAGCCGGATCTGCCGGTAGTCACGGCCATGGAGCGCAGCGTGGCCGAGACGCTCGAGAGCAACCGGAAGATCTTCCAGGAGATCGAAGCCATGGAGCGTCAGTTGTCCGCGCAGTTTGGACAGCTGGTGCGGGTTCCGTCGCCGGCGGAACGGCTGGATGACAAACTGCCGGCGCTCCGGCAAGCGCTTCAACTGGTCGTGAACACCTGCTTCTTTTTGGCCGCGACCGAGGACGTGCATGAGGGTTGGGAGTTGGACGCGCCCGCCGAGTTACGCCTCCAGGCGGAGCATGCCGAGAAACCCGGGACGCGTAAGACCGCGGAGAATACCCTGACCAACAGCGGTTACATCAAGGTCCGCTATGTGGGCCAGCGATATGGCGCCACGCAAGCCGCCCGCGAGGTTGGCGAGGCCATCGCCTCAGGCCGCACCATGCCGACCCACTTCCGCCGCGGTCATGTGCGCCATCAGCCGTACGGCCCGGAACGGGCGCTGCGCAAGGTCGTGTTCATCCCGCCGGTGACGGTGAATCCGCACCGGGCTGGCGATTCCCCGGGGCGGGTGTACGACGTGCAGCCGCCGGTGAGCGACTGAGGCGACGGGGTAGCGGGCCAACGTCGGCGCCGGCGGCGATCCGAAGTGGACCTGGGGAGGGGCGATCAATGCCGAGGGCTCTGGAAATCCCGCGCGAGGCCGCTATACTCTCCATATCTATCGCCGATAGCTTGAGAGAGTCCGATGAGCCAACCCTTGATCGACCAGCTGTATTTCCAGGCTCACGGCTTGGAGGTGACCGAGCCGGAAGCGCTTGAGGAGGCCGTGCGCCTGGCGGTGCAGCGCCTGCCGGTGGGACTGTACACCGAATCGGCTCGCTCGCTCACGGAAGACGAGATCAAGCTGCTGCGCGCCGGGGGCTTAAGTCCCGCGACGGAACCCGGCCCGGACCCCCTGACCGAGACCACGGTGGCCTTCGCCGCGCTGTTGCAGACCAGCCTGACCACGACCCAGGCGGCCGAACGCCTCGGCGTCCACATCAGCCGCGTCCGGCAGCTGCTCGCCGGCCCGCTCTACGGGTTCCAGCTCGAGGGCCACTGGCGGATACCTCGGTTCCAGTTTGGCGACCGCGGTCTGGTCCCGAACATCGAGCAGGTCAACGCCGCGCTGAACCGCAGCCTGCACCCGGTCGCCCTCTATCGCTGGTACACCACGCCGGACCCGGATCTCGAGACCGAGGCAGGCCCTGTCAGTCCGCTTGCGTGGCTGGCGGCCGGCTACGACCCCCTCGCCGTCCGCACCCTCGCCGCCGATCTGTAACCGGTGGCAAAACTCCCGCGCCGCCCGGACCTGACGCGACTGGCGTGTCTGCCGCCGCCGGTGAAGACCCTGCCGGCAGGCACACTGCTGTGGCGCGTGTACTTCCGCGGCGGCCCGCACCCGGTCGACTGGAGCGACCTGCGCCATTTCGGGCCACTCCCGCACAGCCGATTCGATCACCACCGGCCGAGCGCCGAAGGCCTGCCACAATTGCAACCCCGCGGCATCCTCTACGCCGCCGAAGACGCCCGCACCTGCTTCGCTGAGGCGTTTCAGCAGACCCGCGTCATCGACCGCGTCCACAAGCGCCCGTGGTTGGTGGCGTGGAAGACGGCCGGCGCGCTGGCACTGCTCGATCTCACCGGTACCTTTCCGACCCAGGTGGGCGCCTCCATGGCGCTGATGACGGGGCCGCGCGCCGCCGCGCGCGCCTGGGCGCAAGGCTTCTACGAGAGCTACCCCGCGCTCCACGGGCTGTACTACCCGTCCTCCATGCACGCCAATCAGCCGGTGATCGCGCTCACCGAGCGGGCGCAGGCGGCCGGCGCGTGGCCGACCAACCCGGCGTTCCACCACGCCCTCGCCGACGAGACGCTGCTCACCGTCTTGCGCAACGCCGCCCGGGATCTCGGGTATGGGTTGAGCTGACCCTTCAGATTTTCGCCAACCTGCCGCTATACTTAGTTAGGTGGTGATCAGTCCATCCCCAGCTACTCCGACGACCTTCGGGTCGGGCCGCCAGACCGGCAACTGATTGAGCAAACCCCAATCGCAACGTAACACTGGTGTCGTGTCGCCATGTCTCGTGCGGTGGACCGGAGTACATCCGATAGAGACGGCTTTAGGCGACCTGACCACAGGAGTTACGACCATGCGCTACTACCTGCGCTCCCCGCACGAATTCAATACCCTCTGCCTGAACCTGGGCGACCTGCTGGAACAGCACGGACAGCCGCGGCATTTATCCGCACAGCTTGCGCTCCGAGGGTGTGATGCCACGATAAAGTCGATATTTAACCGCGCGGGGCGCGCGCCATTGTTTCCAGACGACTTGCCAAAACGCTCATTGGATTGGATGGATTCTCATATATTCCCGTTTTTGGTGCGCACCGCCGCCGCAATGGGCGACCTCTCGCCAGACCGAGAAGCGCAGGATGACGCTGTTACGCGGGACCTGATGAACATGTACTTTGCCGTGCTGACCGAGACCGGCATGGATCCGGCCACGGTGGATCTGCGGCATGGCGTTCGCCGCCCAGAGGCCAAAGCGGTGTTGCCGGGGCTTGAGTTAATGGGTTGGGAGCGCGAGGTTCGCAGCATCTTCGCCGAACACCCCGGAACGGATCTCGCTCTGCGTTGTATTCGGAAGGACAACCAGCGCATGGAGACCCAGTCCTTCAGCGCCGAGGCCGCTTGCAAAGAAGACGCTGATCAGTGGCGCGCCCAGGTCGCCCTGTTTTCGCGTCACGCCATTGACCGGCATCACGCCGTGGCATGCGCGCTGGCAGCGCGGTGTCGCCGTACTCCGACGGGTGTGTTTGAGGTAACCGCGGATCCCGCGAAAGCAAATACCATCTTGCTGATGATCTGCTCAGGCCATGACACCCTAATGGCTTCCATCGACCTGCGCCCGGATGGAAGGTTGGATTCCGCGATGCGACCTTGGTTTACGACGACCTACGAACCAGGGTCGCCATTTCATCTGGATAATGCCTTGCCACCCGCCGACCTTGGCCGCGCACTGGAAGAGGGTCACGAGGAGAGTCCCAGGCGCGTACATTTCCGCGGACCTGGCGAGCACGGCCGGCTCATCCGGAACCTCGTGCGCAATGTACGGGACGTGTTTCCGCAGTGCCCGGCGATGCTGGTTAAAAACGCGTTCGCGGTCGGCTGCGGTTACAACAACCACACCGCCCTACAGCGCGAGTCCGACTCCAGCGCAACGCCGCAATTCGTTGACTTGGATATACATAACCAAGTAGGACTCGTGCTACGAATCACGACGCTCTTGATGAAGCGGTTGGACGAGCGGTTTGGTGCGCTATCCGATGATCTGGGTGAGCAGGTGGCTGTTGCTGTTTTTATTGGCCTAGGCGTTGACCTGCACCAAGAGGTGTTTGGTGGCGACATCCAAGAACGGTCTCGGAGCCTGAGCGGAAGTCAGTAGGGTGGGGTGACCTCTTAGTCGGCCAATAAAGAGGGTGTTACTCCTGATCGGCCGGCGGACTTGCCGAAGGCGAACTCGCGCTGCTGCGGCATCTCTATCCGGCGCTGATGCCGAATATTGATGCGCGAAAACACTACGAGGTGGATCTCGGGGTGCTGGCGGCGCGGACACCGATGTAACGCTGCTAGGCGCTCCGTACAGTAGGTTGTGCTTCTGTCAGGACAGTTTAGTCCGGTTTAGGAGTCCGATACACAAAGTACGTCAGGGTCATTGACGTTAAAAAGACCAATAACTCACCCCAAAGAAAGTACATGCCGAGACTCCGACGGTGGACGCGCTCCGCGTAAGTGTCATAGGAATCGTATAAAACAGTCATCCCTTCTTTAACCTGTACAAGCCACGGGGTCTGGCGCCCCCAAATGCCCACCCGCGTTGTCGCGTACAAACTCACCTGCTTGCCAAGCCACTTGCGCGGAACAATCTCAGGCCCTCCGTAAAACCGAAGGGTTTCGCCTTCCACTGTATAAACAATAATCCCTCGCGGATGTCCGGGCCGAACGCCGCGGGCCTGAAACACCCTTGTTATAACGCCCTGCGTAAACTCGTACTCTTCAAGCGAGGCTTCAGGCGGTAATCTATAGGCGGCGTCGATGCCAAAATCCATGAGCAACAGCAACCCAAGGACCGCCAACATATTAAGAAATATCCCGGGAAAACCGAATGCTCGCACAACATAGATTTGAATGATCGTGCTGCCCACAAACCTGCGCCACCAGCGATGATATAGCCGCGAGCCATCGAGGCGCGGCGTGTCGATCTGCTCCTTCCCGCAACGATACCGATGACAAAACCTCGCTTCTTGGAGCATAGGTCGCCAGCAGTGGGTGCAGAGCTTCAAAAACAGGGGTTCGTTCGGACCTAACGCCCAAATCAAAGCCATCACCCAACCAATGAAGGTCCAGCCCAGGAGCAGGGTTGCAATCCAAATGGCCGGGCTGAAGCGGTGCTTGCGCCTGCTGGCAATAAAACCCGGCGCGAGGTAGGTCAGCACGCCTAAGGCTATGCCGAAAAGATGCAGTTCGGAGTCTGGCATTGGCACGCGCTCAAGCCCAATGAGGTCACGGATTGATTTAGCGGACAAGCGCCGCGTTCTGCGTATAGCAACAAGCGGACACTTGAACCTTGAAACGAGCCTGTCGCACCGAGATTCGCTATACGGTACTGCCACCTATACCGTAACCCGACGATGGTTGGCCTTTGTTTTTCGGGCGATAGCTATAGCGGAGGCGTTATGCAGTGGTATTTGGCGGTGCTCAAAAAGTACACGGTGTTTGAGGGCCGCGCCCAGCGGGCCGAGTACTGGTACTTCAGTCTGTTCTCGCTGCTGGTGAGTGTCGGGCTGATCCTGATCGACACGCAGCTCGGGGGCTATGATCCGAAAACCGGATACGGGATTCTGTATGCCCTTTACTCGTTGGCAATCGTGCTGCCCAGTCTCGCGGTGACTGTCCGCCGGCTGCATGACACTGATCACAGTGGCTGGTGGTTCTTCATTATGCTCGTACCGATCCTTGGTGCCTTCGTATTCCTCTATTTCATGATCAAAGACGGGAGCGCAGGGGATAACCGGTTCGGGCCAAATCCAAAAACCCGTCCCGGCAATAACACGGACCTCAGGCGCCCTGAACTTGGAGTTCACTGAAGCGCGACACGCGCGGCCCTGTTGTTGCTCGTCGATCGCGACCGCCTCCCTTGGGGCGGCTCTTTTTTTTTGGGTCAAGTCCGGCGGCGCGGGCGATCGACCTTTGACGAGCAGACATCACTGATGCTATAGTGAACTATACTTTCGTTAAGTACAGTATCGACCTGAGGACCTATGAACCCCTGCCAGCCCGCCGCCAAGCCCCGAACCCGGGCGCGCCGACACGTCGACCTCGAGGCCGCACGCGCCAACGCCGTAACCCATCCCGCGCCGTTTCAGGTCGAGCCTGATGCCTCCGTGCACACGGTACTGGAGCTGATGGACGAGCATTGGGCGGCGCTGTCCGCGCGCCTGACGCCCGAACACGCGCAACGGAGTCGCGTCTTGCTGGAAGATTTGCGCCTGTACGCGCTGACGGATTCCCCTGGGTGGCGATCCACCATTGATCGATCCTTCCCTGATCTGCTGACGCGCTGGGTGTGCGCCGCCACCCGCCGGGATGAGTACCGTCCCCGCACAGACCATCCGCTGCTCAGCATGTATCGCTTCGACAACTGGGACCTCTTCATGGAGTGGGCCTTCGGCTACTGCTTAGCGGGGGCTGGTTTTGATCGGCAGGCCGGTTTCATTGATGCGCCGCGTTGCGACCCCGGACCTTCCTCGTCGGCGCTGCGCAAACTCACCATGGACATCACCTCCATACTGGTCGACATTGCGATACCTGAGCATGGCCAACTACGTTGGGGTAAGCAGGTACTGGCTGAGCCGGGCGGCCTGCTCTCCGGTAACCTAGCACGATTCTATGCCAGTCAGACCGTGTTCCACGATGTCCGCCTTGCAGATCCGGAACACCGCTGGTTTGAGTCGTTGCTGATCCCTGTGACCCTGCACGCCCAGGTAGAAGGCTGTCCGGACAACTACGAGCCCTTGGCGCAAGCCTTCGAGATCCCCGATAGCTGGATCGTCGAGTGCTATGAAAACGAGGAGCGGTCGGCGGTGTGGGGCGCTGTGGATTGGGTGGACGTCCCCGCGGCTTTGGAAACGCTGCTTCGACCAAAGGAAGTGCGCAAACACACGGTGCGCCGCGAACCTGTCCCGTCCTTGTGGTGACGACTTCTAGCGAGCAACCCCTCAGTACCGCAGGACGTACATCTCGCGGTGCCAGTCCAGCAGCAGCTGCGCCCGCGTCTGGGCCGGGAGTTCCTGGAACTCTGACGACACCTTGAGCCGAAACCACTGGTCGGAACGCTCGACGGTCGCGAGAACGCCGGTGACCGGCGGCGCGCTCGGCGGTTGTGTTTCGGCGAGGCGCGAGAGTTGTTCGAGGCAATCAAGTAGCGAGGGACTATAAGTGATTTGGAGCGTGAAAAGTTCCGAGGGATCGGGCGTAGCGGCGGGGCAGGGGAGTTCGGTCGCGACGAAGCGATGGATATACGCTTGGATCCGCGTGAGCACGTTCTCGATGACCGCGTCGGATTGGTCGGCGGCGTCCGGGATTGTTCCGCGCACCAATCCGGCCGCAGGCTGCGCCTCGAGTTGAAGAACCGGAGGCGTCATTCCTTCGTCAACTTTCTCCAGCCACAGAGCGTTTCCGGGTGGTACCTATATTCGTCGGAGTCGTTAATGAAGATATCACCACCAGGCTCACTCAGAACTGCAATATATCCGGTAACGGCATGCCCTAAGTCCCGCTGACTAGCAGCCCAGGCTTGCAGCCGCTCAGCTTTGTGTTTCGTATCGGGGTGCGAAGCCGTGCCGTTAGGCCCTGCCCCTTTACCTTCGGCGACCACGAACGATCCGTCGACTTTCCTTACGAGAAAATCGGGATAAAAAAGCTTTGTATCGCCGTCCATCTCGTAGCTCAAGGCAAACCAGTCGCGACCATTATTGCCGTTCTTGATCCAGACATCGACATTAGGGTCTGCCTCGAAATGCTCCGCCAACGCCAGTTCAATGTCCGTGAAGGGTGGTGGCTCTCCGTAACAAGCGTACAACGACTTACGCCACCGGTTAGGCAAGGACACCCTAACGGTCAACGACTCTTTTGCGAGCCACTCGCTTTGCTCCTCAAATTCGCGAGTATTCCTTTCCTCTTCTGCGATGAACGACGCAATAGCCTCCGTTACGCAGGACTCCAAAGGTACTGCGTTTTTGGTGTGGAGCACAGCCTCTAGTGCTTTCATACGCGACGCCTCATCCATGCCGTCACCCATGGCGATGCCGCTTATACGAGACCCGATATCCACGATTCCGCCTCGAACATAACGTCGGGCATCACCGCTATTCTTGAATCCCTTTGTCAGCTTCCGGGTCAAGCTTCTTAGACAGACCTCAAGCTCGTCAATCCCCAGCACATAGTCGCGCTTATCCTTAGCGCCAACAACCACCTCTCGATCTGGGTCATTGATCACAAGATCGGCCACCATGCTTCCGTATACCGGCCCACGATAGTGCAGGCGTTGATCTTCAATTAGTGGCTCTGCTCGGGTTACGATTGCTTCGCGCAGACTGCGGCGCGCAACACACCCGCTGCTTCCGGAGCCGACCCAGTTAGCAAGTGGCAAACGGAACGGCCCTGTCGCCTTGATTTCCTTGCTGGGTAGCATATTCTCGAGTTCTTGGGTTAGTTCGAACGAGTCGACGTTAGTAAAGACATAGGCTCGATCAAGCAATTCCAGTTCAAAGTGCCTTCGAAGCGGCTGACGAAGGATGCGCCCCAGTACTTGGGCTGTGAACGACCGAGCCTTAAGCTCACGCAGAGAGACCAAGATTTGCGCTCGAGGACAATCCCACCCAAGCGCGATCGCCTGCTTAAAGAAAAGCACTTCCTGCGAGCCGGTAGGTTCTTCGATATTGTTGAGGTTGATCTTTTTCTCGGACAACCAAATTCCGAGCTTTCCGTTGTCAGTTGTAATCCCGTGCTCTCCGAGAAATGCGGACACCGAGTCCATTACGTCGTCGGAGTCCGGGCCGTCTTGGAATTGGACAAGGATCAGAGGATTTACGGCGAGCCCTTTTTCCATGTATGTGCGAGCCAAACGGTTGCGCAAGTTCAAGGCTTCGCGGAGAATCGCTGCATAGTTTGCGTCCCCGTGGATTGTTACCGTGCTGGACTGCGCCGAGGTTTGGAGCATGGAGCCTAGCCCAGGATTGATCACGATCTGCTTTCGGATCAGACCTTCCGCGATCACCTCTTCTCGCTTGATCTCCGCTTTGTAACGATACCCAGTCAGATGGGGGGTTGCGCTCACCTCGAGCGTCAGGTCGGGCAAAACTATCTCTTGGACGACGTCTTGGGCCGCCTCCTGCCGGAGATGGACATGGGCTTCGTCGATCACAAGCACGATCTTCTTGCCTTCCTCGCGAGTGGAAGACATCACTTCCTCAATCGTGATGCCGTGTTCATTGCCGCCCGCGCGACGAAGCAAGTTACCTCTCTTGTTGACGCTATCCCAGTTGAGGAATAACACATCGCCCACAGCAAGGCTTCGCTGAAGGCTGTCGACGCCTAAAAATCGGAGGTGCGGCAAATGCTCGGACGCAGCGCGCATGTTTTTGAAAGACTGCTCGTGGAGTCGATTAGGCGCGATCCAGACAAAGGCGAGATTATCCTGAGATTGCGCAGCCAATTCGTTCATCCATTGTGAGGCCATGATGGTCTTACCAGATCCTGTAGGCGCTTGAAGCAGCAATACACCGCGATCACCCTCCGACAGCAATTCGTTGGCAAAACTTACCAGCTTCGCGATGTGCTTTTGTTGGAAATTCATGAGTAGAGCAGACATTGGATTATTTCCGCATTAGACGACGGTAGGTGGTGAGTAGGTTTCCGGGAACCGGGTGGACTCGGACGTTTGTAAGCGGCTGGCACAACTGTTGAGCGCTCGTATCGTCGTCGTAGGTGAACGGGTAGAGGGCAACATTCCCTGGCAGGTCGGCAATGAACTCGACGCACTCCTCCAGGTAGTCTTCGTCCAGCAAGACGACCAGACGCAGCGCACCGTCGAGCGTGGCGTAGACGCCCCAGGGCTGATCACGATCCCAAGTCGTTTTCCTGCCTTTGTGGTACGGCTTCTCTTCAACCAATGCGCCCTCCTTGAACCGAAGGAGGTCTACGGCTTCGATAAGGAAGCGCTTGTGCTCTATATACGGACCGCGTCTCTTGCGGGCAGGCTCGTACATGGTCGTTTCCATGAAGAGCAGGTTCTCCTGCGACCCGGGGACTGGTTGGCCCTTGTCGTTCTTGTAGCCGCGGATGACGCGAGCGAGCCTTGGCAAAGTGACGTGCGTACAGATCCCGCCTGGAAGGATTTTTCCGTTTTGTTTGAATTCCCCTTCGTCATTGGTCACGAGTAGACACTGCCGAGTGCCATCGTCTTCAGCGTTCATCTGCATGACCGCGTGCGCGGTGGTGCCAGAACCTGCGAAGAAGTCCAGCACCGTGATGTCTTTCGGCAGCAAGCCCAGCAGGTGCTTTAGTAACCCTAAAGGTTTCGGATAGGGAAACTTATCGGCTAGGCCGCAGTTCAGTTCGCGCAGATCCGTAACGCCGCCCTTGGTGTGAACGAAGATCGAGCGGACCTTTTCGCTCATATTTTCGTCCAAGTAAGTCTTTCTCCGTGGCTGCGTGGACTCGTCAGCACCATACCGAATCCGACCCTCGGCATCCCATTTCTTAAACGTCGAAACAGGCATTCGCCACCCATTACTAGGCATTGAGCAGGGCTTGCCAGTTTTCTTGTGGCGTATGGGGTAGTCGTATCCACCTGAACCAGGACTCTCCAAACTCGTTCCTTGGTATAACCGAACTTCTCCATTCTCGGATAACTCCATGGTGTCGTAGGCGGATTCGGCCTTCGGTATGTTGGTTTGCCGCAGCCATGCCTTGAACTCTTTCTGGGCCAAGGCAAGGTCCTTGCGCTGTTTAACAAGACGCTTGGCGACGCGAAGCATCTCCTCGGCGTTAGGTTTTGGGACTTTGTTGAACTCCGTGAATCCGTGATTGGCAAAAACCAAGATGTGCTCGTGGGAAGTGCTGATAGCAGCGGAATTTCCTTTCTGGTGGCGCTTATCCCAGATGATTTCGCCGAGGTACCGGAACCGAATTTCCTCGGTGCAGAGCAACTCCAGTGCGGCCCGCTCATTTTCATCGATGCTGATGAACAGGACTCCGGTGTCTTTCAGGAGCGCCTTGGCGAGGTGCAGCCGCTTGGCCATGAAGCTCAGCCACTTCGAATGCCGGAAACCGTCATCCTTCTCAACGAAGCGGTCGTTGTAGCGAAAATCCTTGTTCCCCGTGTTATACGGCGGATCGATGTAGATGGCGTCGATCTTGTTCCGGTGGGTGTAATTGAGCACCTTGAGTGCGTGGTAATTGTCACCTTGGATCAAGGTGTGCACCGGGGCTTTGGTGTTGGTCAGCAGACTGTCGTCGGCGCGCAACGCCAGTAACGGAAGAAGTCCTTCGCGCTCCTTAACGTCTACCTCATGTTCGGGCTGATCCTCCCAAATAAGCCCATAGTGAGGCTTCAGCGCCGCCTTGAGCTTAGCCAAGTCCGGCTGCCCATCCGATAGGAGGTCCGGCCTGGCCGATTGGATGGCAGCCAGCAGCGTACCAAGCAGGTCCGGGGTCGAGGATTGTGACATTCAATTGCTCCGCACAGGCAGCGCCCGCGCGAGCAAGAGATGACCTACCGCCGGAAAGAGGGCGGGAAGAGGGGAGTGAAAACCAGAGTCCTAAAGGGTCGCTGCAATAATTTTGGGTTTGCGCTCAAGGCGCTGATCAAACCCGTATAGCGACCGTGGGGACACTATTCGACACCAATTGACGATTGACGGATGTAAAGATGGGGGCGGCAGCCGCCCTGGACGGGCACGACCGGCGCAAGACGCCTTGCCGGCATTCGGGAGGCGGACGGGGCGTGACGATGATTCCGGGATGTTCGCAGCCGCCCGCCGGCCGCAACCCCCCACCGCATCGATCCGTTGCCGCCCGCAACCCACCGCCCGCAACCCGCCGCCCGGCGCCACGCCCTGCCACCCAACCCCGCGCCACCCCGCCGAACCGCAGCTCACCGGCACCGCTGCCGCGGCGATCCCGCCTTGCGGTCCGAACCGGCGCGCCGCTGAGCGCCGCGGGCGCGAGCGCGGTACCAGCACCGATAGCGAGGAAACGCCACGCACAAAACCCGCCCGTTTCGTGCCCGCCGCCGCGACGGGGTAGGGACCGCCCCGCGCGGCTTCGCGGCCTCGGCACCGTACCGGGGCGTCGCGTGCATCCCGGGCGGAACGCCCTGCCGGCCGCCGGTCGCGACCACCGCGGACCCGTGCGCCCCGCGTGCGCGCCGCGCTGCGGATAAGCCGCGCGCTCCGCCGGGACGGGGTAGGGGGCTTCAGCGGGGACTTGCCGCGCTGCGGCATTGAATCGGGGAGTCGCGACCACCGCGGAGGCTGCCTCAGCAGCAGCCGCGCTCGGGTCGCCGCCCTTGGGGCCTTGGGCGGAAGGGCGAAACGGGGCGGGGGGGGTCAGATCCGGACAAAAACCCGGCGACTGCCGGACAGCGGTTATACGCGCTTCAGGCGCATGCTAGTATAACGAGTTAATGTGCAATTACAGAGTGATGGCGCTGCAATTTAATGCTGTCTATGTGCTGGGGCGCCGCGCCCGCCGGGCGCCACACTCAGGCCTGTCGATGGCCGCCAGCGCCGCGGCGATCCACGCAGGCACCGCCACCGGCGGGGTCCGCAACGCCGCCCACTCCGCCGGATCGAGTCGCCGCGCCAGTTTGCTCAACGCCGCTATTCCGGGCGGTAGCCGCCCGCCGGCCGCAACCCTTCGGCATTTCCGAACCGTTGCCGCCCAGTTGTTCGGAACGCCCGAACCACTCCCGCCTCGCCGCGACGGGGTAGGGAGCTTCGACGAACCCTTCCCGCCCCTCGCACCGCGCCGGGGCGCCGCGCTCATCGCCGGGCTTGCCCTCGCGCACAAAAAAGCCGAGAACGAGTCTCGGCGGGTGGAAGGACGCAATTGATGCCTCTGGGTTACGCGGGGGTCACGGGCGCATACGCCGCGCCGTCCCAGACCTCGAGGTTGGCCGGCGTGATGGGCGCGCTGGTGCTGCGCCGCGCCTCGCGCAACGCATCCGCATCGTCCTTGGCGCCGATCATGATCCAGCCGTACGGACCGCGGTAGCGGTAGCTGATCAGACCTGCCGCGGCGCAGGGTCGCGTCGTGACGTCGTAGTCTTTCAGGTTCATTGCACACCTCATGAAGTTGGCCTCACTGAGGTATAGCGAACCGCGTCTCGTGAACCCGGCGCCTTGACCGCCGGGAGGATACGGGGGGGTCGGCGGTGAAGGAATAAAAACACCCCTTGTCGCCAAGGGGTGGGTGAAAGGTTACAACTCGGCGCGGCACGCCAGCCGACTGACCGTGGTGGGCACCATGACCGTTTCCTCGACAACATCGCAGTGTTCCAGGAGGCAGATGAACCTCTCCCGGACTTCATCGCAGGTCCGGTCGAAGGACTGGACCAGACGCACCCGAGACCGCAGCGCATCCATCGACCACTCGGAAAAATCCTCGCCGGCGTCGAGACTCTGCGTGGATACCGCCAGCGTCATCGGCTCCCGCACGAAGTTGACCCGCCCGCGCTCGCCTTCGGCGCCACAACGACCGCAGCGGTTGCCGAGCGAAGCCGTCTTGACCTCGGACTTGAAGGCCGCGACAGCCGCCAGTTTCTCCGCCTCGGACAGGGTGGTGATCACTGCGACCGCCGACTGCTCGAGATAGATCTCGTCCCGCCAGGCGCCGCCGCTTTTGAACACCTCGGCCGCCAGCGCCGCCAGCGCCGGATCCTCCGGCAGCTGCGCCACGGATTTGAAGTTGCGCTGACCGCAGCTGCGGCAGAACGACTTGTGTCCGGTAGGCCGGTACTGCGCGGTGTGCAACACCAGGTACCCGGAGGAGCGCCCGTTCGAGTAGATCGTGTAGTCGCCGCCGTGGCGCTCGGTGAACGCAGCGATCGGGGCCTCGATCTCGTGCCAGAAGTCCGTGGCGAGCAGGTCATAGGCCACCTCCTGCTGTTCGTGCGTCAACCCGAGACGGTGCAGCTTGACGCAGTGAGCGTAGCTGTTCGACCGGTTGACCGAACTCATGGTGTAGTAGCGGTAGTGACCTTGCAGGAAACTCTGCATGGCCGACCGGGACCGCAGGTCCACGGGTTTCTCGAAAAATTTCATGCCTCTTCTCCTGTTGATGTCCTCAAGGAGTATAGCGAATCACCGGCGCGGCACATCCGCTACCTGTAGGACCGCTTCCGCCCCAGACGTGCCGGCGCCTCAAGCGCGACGGCCAGCCCGTCGCCGCCATCAAGCACTACCGCACCCACGTGCAGTGCCTGAAGTTCGCGGCGAACCGCGAGCGCGCCTTGCGGGAAGGCATGGAGATCCGCCGTCTCAATATCGCGGTGGACCGGCAAGACTATGTGGTGAACTGGACGCAGCGGGAGGACAAACGGAACGTCGTGCTGCATGCGGTCGGCAGCGCCGACAACGAGTCGGGCTACGTTTTTGGGATGCACCCCAACTTCGATCCGGCTCTGGATCGGGACGCGGTTCGCCCCGCGCCGCCACGCAAACTCAGCGCCGTACTGGAGCGTCGCGTGCCTCCCCGAGCAGAACGCCCCGCCGACCGCCGCAGGACTGCGTACCCAGTGCGCCGCGCTGCGGATTGCCGTGCGCTCCGCCGGGACAGGCCCACAAAAAACCGGGCCGCAAGGACCCGGTGAGAAAATTCACGCCTACCTCATTCGTTAGGCACCTCTACGCCGCACAGGCGCAAGGCCACCAAGGTTTCCGGATCATTCCGAAACTCGAAGCGCAGCGTGTCTGTTTGGTAGTCCAGCTTGTGCAGTGGCTTGGGCAACAAGTGGTGTGGTTCGTGGTACAGGCACTCCACAACAATCACTTTGTCCGATGAGGTTTCGACCCCGGTGTAGCGTACTCACCACGCTGCGGCCATATTAGGAATCCGAGTCCGAGGAAAAAGACTTTACATTCGTCAAGACCAATGCTACACTGAAAGCACAATATCTCATTCGCGCCAGCCAGCCGGTGCTGGGCACTCCTTTTAGGAAGTAGGATTTGTTACATCACAAAGGCAGCACCATGTTGCGTTCACACGAAAACGAGTCAGACCTAACCTGTCGCATGCCGAGCGAGTTGTATCACGGTCGGGCACTGTCCACCGTGCTCTACAGCCTGATCG
>JACDJA010001536.1_pt1 | contig 18968 bp, 13 predicted proteins | sample 7449241 | NCBI WGS metagenome assembly JACDJA01 (sample SAMN14253289, study PRJNA609438) | sludge metagenome | isolation source: initial anaerobic sludge | collected 2018-12-20 | reverse complement strand
GGCCATTCGTTGTAACGCCAACGCCATTGTTACCTTCAACCAGAAAGATTTTCCCGAAGCAGCGCTTGGCCAGTACGACATTGAAGTAATTCACCCGGACGACTTTATTCTTTACCAGATCGACATGGCACCCACATTGTGTTTCCGCGCTTTTCAGGCGCAGCGTTCAGCGCTTAAGAATCCGCAGCTTAGTGTTGATACGTTTTTGGCAACGCTGCAAAAGCAGCAGTTGCCTCAAACGGTTTCAAAGCTTCGGGAGTTTGCGGATTTTCTTTAATCAAGAGTTCCAGAACGGAGCATCTGCAACTCTTGATTTAAACTATCCGGAAATGCCGGATAGCTCCTGCCACCTTGGCATTGGCAGTATGTGCAAAATTTGCAACAACTGAACTGCTAAGAGTTCTTTAGCAATTCTCGGCATGTCCAATATTAGCGGTATGCATTTTTTGCATACTGGTAATTTCTTGAGCCTCACGCTGCGTTTGAAGCTCAACATGATCAGGGGACTCGGAGCTATTCAGTGTCTTGAGTCAGCTCTTTGTTCAGGTCGGTGTATTTCAGTTCTTGCTTGATCTTCTCCAGCGGCCCGCTCAGCGCTTGTTCCATCGAAATCATGTGGTTAACCAGCCACTGAATCATTTCTGGCCAGTTGTTCTTGTCGTACCCGTCCACGGGTTTAGCGTACAGAATTCGGCAGGCTTTGCGGTTGGGCAGCGGTTGCCAGGTAAGTTCTGCGCCAAAAGTGGCTTCAATCCGTTGTTTCTGTTCAGCCAGTCGATCAAACACGAACTGGTTGGCCTCCGCTTGAGCGCGGGACATATAAAACTCCACCCGTATTTCGCTTTTACCGAAAATCAGCTGGTAGGCCATGGAGCTGACGCCGGAACCAGCGCTCAGCCAGTGATCTTTGGAAGGACTGATATTGCTGAACAAAGAGCAGCTGCTGTGGTTGAGGGCCTTCAGGGCCTGTTCCCAAAATGCTTGGCGTAGTGTGTGCCGGTGGCTTTGTTCTTGGCTGGCGCTCTTTTCCTCGGCTTCCTTGGCCATCATACCAATCATGAAGTCAGAGGCTTCCGGCGTGGGGATGATCTGCTCCACATTCAGGAACAGCTCGTCACCCGCCTGCCAGGGCGTCACCTTAAAGCACTGGCAGTCGACACCGAACTGGCTGAGCCAGAGCACGGTGTTGGTGACTTCCTTGCGGTAGTGGGCGGCCACCAGAATCAGGCGCTGGCTTTTCAGGGTGTTGAGTTGCACGGATGGCAGGTCGTCGGCCTGCAGAAACTCCAACAGCAGCTTCTCGGCATCGGCGGGCTCGCCGCCTTCGGTTTGGGCTTTCTGGTTGAGGTAGCGCTGAAAAATCTCCACCACCTGCTGTTTTTTCAGGTTGGCGCAGTAGCTGGCGTATTTGAGCGCCTGCCACACCACATCCCGGCCGCTGTCGTCGAGTTTGTTCTCGATGATGACCAGATTGCCGTCCTTGTCGATAGCCAGTAAATCCAGCCGCTCGCGGGTGTCGTCAAAGCCGTCGAATTCCTTCTGGATTATCAACAGCTCTTCGCCGTCGCCTTGCGCCAGCGCTTGGGGATAGTTTTCCAGCCATTCCTGCAGGTGCTTGCGCTCGGTGAAGCCCAGCTCGCTGAAGCGTTTGGCTTCCAGTGGTGTGATGCGGTTGGCGAGGGAGTCGATTTTAAACACTGGCGGGTTCCTCGGATACGGTTAGCTGAGTTTCCGCCTCGGATACAGAGAGTTCGCCGGAAAGGAGTTTGGGAAGTAATGAGTCTCGGGCTGCTGAGAGAGTATTGCTCTGAATGAGGTTGTTTCTGATAGCTTCAAACATCGGCGTTACAGTTTGCTCGAAGCGCTGCCTTATAGCCAAACAAGGGTGAGGTTGAACAACTGTATCGAAGGTGCTCCGTGTGATCGTGTCGAATACCGCGCCATGGGTGTTTCTTTTCAGTGTATGGACGCCTTCTGATAATCTTAGGTAGTTCAGATAAGGGCCGGTTCCATCGTTTGCAACTACACCATAACAAGACTGGTTCATTGCAGTAGAAACACTGGTTAGCGCTAGCTTGCCGACTGTACCTCGCGCGGTGATGATTGTCGTGCCGATTGGCAATAGCTTCGTTGAGCTGCGATTTAGCCCTTCATCTGTAATCTTGTCTTCCGTGTCTACCACAAAGACGTTGCCATCGGATGGTACGTCTTTGACCGAAAACCAGCAGATGTCACCATTCCAGAAGGATGGTTCAGATTTCTTAGGAGTTCCTCCACCAATAAGATCAACCATCGCTGAGAGGGGAGCTACCTCCCACCCCTCCGGAATCTCCCCCAACTCACTATCCTGCATAGCCGACGGAAACAGCTCGGCGGTGGCGCGGAGCTCGGCGTATTGCTCGGACTGTTCGGCCTGGAGGCGGGTTAGCTCGGCTTCGCCTTTGCCAGAAATGGCCTGCATGGCGGCGAGCAGGGCGTCCTCCTCGCTGCCGCCGGCTTCCAGTGCGGCGATTTTGGCTTTGACCGGCTCGAAATCGACAAACCAGCTTTTGAAGATGGCCTGGGCCATTTGTTCGAGGGTTTGGTTGGTTTGGTGGTTGAGTTGGATTTTTTCATCAACCGAGGTTAAAAATCCGCCAATGGCCTCCTGTTCAGCCAATGACGGGAGCCTGAAATTGAGGCCGGTAATATCCGTTTTTAGCACCCGAGGAACCGTAGACCCTCGATATGCTCGTTGGAGTTGGCTTTGACAACGGTGGTCAAGCAATACGTACAGGAGAAATCTGGAGTCAATTTTGTTTTGATCGCCACGAAGAGCCATTATTCTGCGGGTGATGTGGAAGATACGATCATGAGGCATCGGTGCCACCTCTCCAACCGGCGCCTCCGTCGTTATTAAAACATCTCCTTTCTGAGGGAGCCCTCTCGTTGTAACTAAATCGTAGGTTTCTTTAGATATGTACGACACTTTATCCCTGAGTACGCGCCCAGCTTTGACACTTGCGGCGGTTAATACAGGAATGCCCGTTTTAGATTTTGGAGGTGTTTTTCCGCGATAGTCTATGATCGTTTCAAGCACGTCTCTGAGCTTGACTTCTGGCCATTCAGCACTCATACCCCAGCCCCCCCAGATTCCGCTTAATCTCAGCCTCCAACCGCTCACTCTCCGCAAACTGCTCCCGCAACTGCCCGGTCAACCGCGCCATCTTCTCGGCAAACGGCTCGCCATCGTCCTCTTGCTCCTGAGCGCCCACATAGCGCCCCGGCGTCAGCACAAAATCGTGCTTCTTGATTTCATCCAGGCTGGCGGATTTGCAGAAGCCGGGGATGTCACTGTAGCCGCTTTCCCCCTCTCCCCGACCCTCTCCCGCAAGGGGAGAGGGAGAAGATTGCTGCCAGGCGTGGAAGGTGTCGGCGATTTTGGCGATGTCCTCAACGGTGAAGTCCCGCAGCACCCGGTCGCGCATAAAGCCCAGGTTGCGGGCGTCGATAAACAGGAGTTCTTTCTGGCGATCGCGTTTTACCCCCTCACCCCCGGCCCCTCTCCCGCGAGGGGAGAGGGGGGCATGGCCGGATTTGTCTTTGGTCAGAAACCAGATACAAGCCGGGATTTGGGTGTTGGTGAACAGCTGGCCGGGCAGGGCGACCATGCATTCCACCAGGTCTTCTTCTACCAGCCGCTTGCGGATTTCGCCTTCGTTGTTGGTGTTGGAGCTCATGGAGCCGTTGGCCAGCAGCAGGGCCATGCTGCCGGTGGGTGCCAGGTGGTGAAGCATGTGTTGCATCCAGCCAAAGTTCGCGTTGCCTTTGGGCGGGGTGCCGTACTTCCAGCGCACATCGTCGGCCAGGGATTCGCTCCACCAGTCCTTAATATTGAACGGCGGGTTGGCCATTACAAAGTCGGCGCGCAGGTCGGGGTGCTGATCGTCCAGAAAGGTATCGGCGTTTTTCTTGCCAAAGTTGAAGTCGATACCCCGGATAGCCATGTTCATGGCCGCCAGCTTCCAGGTGGTGGGGTTAGACTCCTGACCATACACAGAGATGTGCTTTTTCTGCTCGGCGGCATCGTAATGCTGCTCGCTGGCGTGTTCTTCAATGAACTTGTCGCTGGAAACAAAAAAACCGCCGGAGCCCATGGCCGGGTCGTACACCCGGCCTGAGTAGGGCTGCAGCATTTCCACAATCAGGGTGACGATGCTTTTCGGGGTGTAATACTGGCCACCCTGCTTGCCTTCGGCCAGGGCGAACTGGCCCAGGAAGTATTCGTATACATGGCCGAGGATGTCTTTGCTTTGCAGGTTCAGCTTCTCGCCATCCAACACCGGCTTGGTGAAGGAGGTGTCGGAGAACGTGTTGATTAAGCCCAGCAGCTTGTCGTTGTCCAGCTGATACTGGCTGATGCGGTTAAGAATGCCTTTGAGTTTTTTGTTGTGCTTTTCAATCTCTTCCAGGGCGTTGTCGATCAGCCAGGAGACGGAGCGCAATTTAACGTCATTACCGGCTTCGTCTTGCCAGAGCACGGTGCCCACGGGCAGTACGGCTTTTTCTTTCAGGGTGTTCCAGCGGGCGGCTTTGGGCACCCAGAACACGTTGGCTTCGCGGTAGTAATCCAATACTTCCAGCTCGTCGCTCAGCGCATTTTGGTATTCATCTTCGTTGTTGAAATCGTCCCGGGGCAGATAGTAGATGTTGTCGTCGCTGTCGGTTTTGAATAGTTCCAGCAGTTCGTCCTGGCGCTCCTCGAAGGCATCGGATACGTATTTCAGGAAGATCAGGCCGAGCACGACGTGCTTGTAGTTGGCGGCGTCCAGGTTGGCGCGCAGCTTGTCGGCGGATTTCCAGAGTTTATCGTCGAGGGCTTTGAGGAACTGTTGTTCGGGGTTGTTCATTACCGGATATGTCCTTTCCAAAGTAAATGCTTTTTGGCTGCTGGCATAGCGTAAAAGCACCCAGCGACAAGATGTGTCGGTGCGTGCCTTTTGGTACGGGTTAGGATGGGGGCTTGCTAACCACTCGAATGGCTTGGTTTTACTTTAGTTGTTGGGGGAAGGCAAGGTGCGGGTGCAGTTGAAAAATTTGATTCAGGCGACTTTCTTTTATTGGTGGGGCAAAAGTGGGGCAAAATGGAATTCCCGAAAAGGCTTCAGGCATAAAAAAATCCAACCACCGTCAAGTGATTGGATTTTTTTGGAATTCTGGTCGGGACGGTAGGATTTGAACCTACGACCCCTTGCACCCCATGCAAGTGCGCTACCAAGCTGCGCTACGCCCCGATATGCTAATTGTTGCCTCTTCAAAGCTTTGCTTTGACGGCGTATGCCAATGAGACTTAAAGAGGAATCTCAGTGGCTTAGCGGGAGCGAAGTCTACACTAGCCGAAACCAAAAATAAACAGGGTTTGCATCTTCATCCCTCAAATTTTATCTGAGCTTGGTTTCCCGGAGCTGCTGAATAAATTTTGGTGGATCGAAGCTGTCTGCCTTGGATTCCGACCAGTACTTGTCGAACACCGCATAGCCCGTTTTACCCTCCAGCAAGGCACCGGGCGCCAGGAACGGGAAAAGATTGATATACGAGTGCACTTCTGTCTTCGACACTCTGCGCACAATGTGCTCGGGGCCCAGCTCACTTGGATGCCGCAGGCCGGAGGCTTCCAGGAGGTTTTGCAGAGCTTCCAGAGTGTTCTTGTGGAAGTTGTATACCCGTTTGCTTTTATCTTCTACATCCAGCTTGCGGCTTCTTCTGGGGTCCTGGGTGGCAACTCCGCTTGGGCAGCGACCGGTGTGGCAGTTCAGTGCCTGAATACAGCCCAGTGAAAACATATAGCCCCGTGCTGCGTTGCACCAGTCCGCCCCCAGCGCCAGAGTGCGTGCAATATTGAAAGCCGAGGTGACTTTGCCTGCCGCGCCAATGGAAATATCTTCGCGCAGGTTGGTTCCCACCAGCGTATTGTGCACCAGCAGCAGCGCTTCGGTGAGGGGTGTGCCGATGCGGTTGATAAACTCCAGTGGTGCCGCGCCAGTGCCGCCTTCGCCGCCATCAACAACAATGAAATCCGGTTTGCGGCCGGTCTCCAGCATGGCTTTGACTATGGCGAACCATTCCCAGGGGTGGCCAATGGCGAGTTTGAAGCCTACCGGCTTGCCCCCGGAAAGTACGCGCAGCCGGTCCAGAAACTCCAGCATTTCAATGGGTGTTGAGAACGCCGAGTGCTGGGCAGGAGAGATGCAGTCCTCGCCCACAGACACGCCCCGGGCTTCGGCAATTTCAGGAGTGACCTTTGCACCGGGAAGTATGCCCCCATGCCCCGGTTTTGCCCCCTGAGATAGTTTGACCTCTATCATTTTAACCTGGTCGAGCGTGGCATTTTTCGTGAACTTTTCCGGGTTGAACGAACCGTCTTTGTTTCTGCAGCCAAAGTAGCCAGAGCCGATTTCCCACACCAGATCGCCCCCGGGTTGTCTGTGATAGCGGGAGATGGAGCCTTCGCCAGTGTCATGATAGAAACCGCCCATTTTCGCGCCCGTGTTCAGGCTCAGGATGGCGTTGGCAGAGAGGGAACCAAAGCTCATGGCCGAAATGTTGAAAACGCTTGCGCTGTATGGCTTGGCACAGCGTGAACCGATTTGCACGCGAAAGTTGCTGTCGGGAATTTTGGTGGGCTGCAAGGAGTGGTTTATCCACTCGAAACCTTCGTCGTATATTTTTAAAAGCGAACCAAAGGGGCGTTTATCCAGTATGTCCTTGGAGCGCTGATAGATGATGGTGCGCTGCTCCCGCGAAAACGGCTGCTCGTCGTTGTCGGACTGGATAAAGTACTGGCGGATCTCGGGGCCGATGGATTCGAACAGGTACCGGATGTGCGCGACGATGGGGTAATTGCGGCTGATTGTATGTTTGCGTTGGAGCACATCGTAAGTGCCGAGCAGGGCCAAAGCTCCGAAGAGGCAAGGAACAATATACCCGGCTTCAAAGTGCAGGCTGAGAGCCGTCGACACCACAAAGCCTGCAATACTGATGGCGTAAGCTGAATAGCGCACTGGAAAGGTCGTTGTTTTCTCCATGAATATCCCGTTTTGGCTCCCTGGCTACATTGAGTCATCGTTGGTTACTTGTGGGCACAGTATAACGTTACGACCGGCGACTGATATCCGATTCTCCGGGTTCTCCGGTTCAAAAGAGCGCCCGGTGGCGCTTCAGCATCAGAGACTTTGGTCTATGCTGAACTCTGCTGTACTGAAAAGGCGCGATTTTGATGTTTTGAACTCAAAACATTATTATGGCGCGCCTGTAATGTTGGAATCCGGGTTATGACGGGTTTTCGGTACTAAATTCAGAATCAGGAGGCGCCAACACGTGGGCGACGTAGTTAAAGACGAATACCAAACGGATTACGTAGCCGGTCAGGACAACATCAGTCCGTTCGGGCTGGATCTGCACGCACCGGTATTTCCAATCACTGCAATACTGGTGGTTGTGTTTGTTATAGGCACGCTGATGTTTCCCGAGGCTGCCAAGGAACTGCTGGATGGCACCAAGAACGACATTATCGCAACCTTTGACTGGTTCTTTTTGCTGAGTGCCAACATTTTCGTCATTGTGTGCCTTGCGTTGATTTTTATGCCGGTCGGCAAGATTCGTCTGGGCGGTATGGATGCAAAACCGGAGTTCTCCACTATCTCCTGGTTTGCCATGCTGTTCGCTGCAGGCATGGGCATTGGCCTGATGTTCTGGGCAGTTGCCGAGCCGGTGGCATACTACACTGGCTGGTACGGTACACCGTTCAACGTTGCTGCCAACACGCCTGAGGCCCGCAATCTTGCCATGGGTGGAACCATGTATCACTGGGGTCTGCACCCCTGGGCAGTCTACTCGATTGTGGCTCTTTCACTGGCATTCTTTGCCTATAACAAGAATATGCCCCTGACCATCCGGTCGGCTTTTTTCCCGCTTCTGAAAGACAAGGTGTGGGGCTGGCCTGGCCACATCATTGATACCCTCGCGGTGGTTGCAACCATTTTCGGCCTCGCAACGTCCCTCGGTTTCGGTGCACAGCAGGCCGCTTCCGGCCTGAATTATCTGTTTGATACAGGGTCCGGTATCAACATTCAGATGGCCATTATTGTTGGCGTTACGGCAGTGGCCCTGGTGTCTGTGCTGCGCGGACTTGATGGGGGCGTTAAGGTACTGAGCAACATCAACATGTCCATGGCCGGTCTCCTGCTGTTTTTCGTTATCTTCGCAGGCCCGACCATGAGCATCCTGCAAAACCTGTGGGTAACTTCCTCCAGTTATGTGACCAACATTGTTGCGTTCAGTAATCCGTTTGGCCGGGAGGATGAAACCTGGCTGCGTGGCTGGACTGTGTTCTACTGGGCGTGGTGGATTTCCTGGTCACCGTTTGTGGGTATGTTTATCGCCCGGGTTTCCAAGGGACGCACTGTGCGCGAGTTCGTAACGGCTGTACTCATCATCCCGACCCTCATTACGGCCGTGTGGATGAGTTCTTTCGGTGGCGCGGCACTGGAGCAGATTGATAATGGCATTGGCGTTCTTGCAGAGGAGGGAATCACTGAGGTCTCCCTTGCAATGTTCCAGATGTTCGCGAACCTGCCCCTCACGGGTATTCTGTCCTTCGTTGGCATTGTGTTGGTGCTTGTGTTCTTCATAACCTCTTCGGACTCCGGTTCACTGGTTATCGACAGCATAACCGCCGGCGGTAAAACCGATGCACCTACTGCTCAGCGTGTGTTCTGGGTCGTTATGGAAGGGGCCATTGCGGCAGCGTTGATTTTCGGGGGAGGCACGGACGCACTGGGTGCCATCCAGGCATCTGCGGTCAGTGCAGGTTTGCCGTTTACGGTGATTCTGCTGATTATGACCTGGGGTCTGCTGAAAGGCCTTACCCATGAGCGCAAATTGCTGATCGCCAGAGGGGAGATGTAATACGCAACGCAGAGCGTCTCTGACCAGTGGCTTAGAGCCTGGCGAAGGTTTCCATCGCGTAGTTTGCCCGCTCACCTGGCGTGAAATGCGGGCGTTTCAGGCTCTCAACGGCGCGCAGCCTGGGCAGCAGGCCGCGACCGTTTGCCATCTGGATAGCAAGGCCGGGCCTCGCATTCAGCTCAAGCAGTAATGGGCCTTCGTTGGCGTCTACTACAAGGTCAACACCCATATAGCCCAGCCCCGTTGCTTCATAGCAACGTGACGCCATTTCCAGCATTTCGTCCCAGGCATCAATGTTGATGTTCTCAAGCTCCAGGCCGGTGTCCGGGTGAAGTGTAATAGGGCGATTAAACTGCACAGCGTTCAGGCTTCTGCCCGTTCCGATGTCCAGACCAACCCCTACGGCACCCTGATGCAGGTTGGCTTTGCCGTCAGAAGCCTTTGTAGCAAGCCTGAGCATGGCCATAACGGGGTAACCCTGGAACACAACGATGCGTATATCGGGCACGCCCTGGTAGGAATAGCGGGCCAGTGACGGATCGGATTCCACCAGGTTTTCAACAATGGCAACATCCGGTGTACCGGCCAGGGAGTAGAGCCCGGCGAGAATGTTTGTGAGATGTCTTTCCAGCACAGAGGCTCCCACACGGGCGCCCGAGGCTTTTACGAAATAGTCTTCATCACGACCGGTGATCACGGTAATGCCTTTGCCACCGGAGCCCTTGGCGGGTTTGATGGCAAAGCCTGCAAGTTCTTCGGCCATTTCCCTGAAACGGGAAATTTCATGTTGGTGCCTTACAACCTGCAATAGCCTCGGGGTTTTTACCCCATATTCGGCAACCACCAGCTTTGTTTTAAGTTTGTTATCCACCAGCGGGTAAGACGAACGCTCGTTGTAACGGGCGATATAGTCCACATTGCGCCGGTTCATGTTCAGCATGCCCAGCCGGTTCAGTACGCGTGGAGAGATCCAGTCCATGTCAGTCGTAGACCTTCATTGGAGAGAAGCGTCTGAGCTCGCTGAGTTTGTAGCCGGTGTATTGGCCCATCAACAGAATCAACCCGAGAATGGTGAAGTGCAATTCCGGGAAGTTGAACGTGAGATGCCCCGCCAGGGGCGCACTCATCAGCAAATAGGCGCAGATTGCAACAAACAGGCTGCCGGAGCCCTGAATGAGAACTTCCTGGCCGCCTTCTTCTTCCCAGAGGATAGACATACGCTCAATGGTCCAGGCAATGATAACCATGGGGAAGAAGGTGACCGTCATGCCGGTACTGAACCCCATCTGGTAACCGAAAATACTCAGGCCTGCCGTAATGAAAATAACCAGAATAATCAGAGCCGAAATTCGCGACACCAGCAGAAGGTTGAGGCTGGAGAGATACCCGCGCATCAGCAGGCCAATGGAAACCACGGATAAAAATGCAATAAGCCCCGGTACCAGCGTGGTCTGCACAAACGCAACGGCAATCAGCACGGGCATGAAGGTGCCCGACGTTCTGATGCCAATCACAATACGCATAAAGGCAACGACCAGAGCGCCAAGTGGTAACAGCAGAAGCATGCGGAACATGCTCTGCTCTTCGATCGGGAGTTCGTAGAAGCTCAGGAACCCCAGGCCGTTGTCGTCGGCTTCCATCGCCGCCAGCTGAAGAGCGGGAATGGTCTGCCGGAGCATGGAGAAACTGATCTCGGAATTGCTGCCACCCACCACATCAAGCAACGACTCCGAGCCTTGGCGCCACAACAGCAAGTCTTCCGGAACCCCCTGGGCGGCCGTTTTCGGGTTAAGGGTAAGCCAGCGTTCGCCGTTATATATCTGCAGAAAAGGTGTTAACTGTTGCCGGCGCCGAGCGTCCTCAAGTTTCAGGCCATCCGCCGTTCTTGCAGGGATTCCGGAGTGGTTGAGCATGTCAACGAGCAGTTGAAGATAGTTTTCTCCGGACACCAGCAGGGTGGTGTTCTGAATGCGGGTGTCCGGCTGCATCAGCTTTATCAGTTCCCTCGTCATGCTTTCCGGGGTGCTTGAGCGTGCTTCAGCCTTGGACAGAATCTCCCGCACAGCGGTTGCCTCGGGCTCTTCCCAGAACAGCCTTTTGGTTTTGGGTGGCTGGGCCGGTGGGCTGGGTTCAGCGTCCGGGTCCGGAATAAACTGGGCTTTGAAATACAGGGTTTGTGGGCCGGCAACCTCGCGCTTGGTCCATTCTGCCCGCCGGCTTCCGGCTTTATCAATAATTGAAAAGCCATAGCCTGGTGATGCTGCCTGCTCTGTGAGAATACGGAACCCGGGTGGCTGTTCGGGAACGTTGAGGCTCGCTACAACAGGTTCACCCGTGCCGTTAAAATCAACCCGTGCCTCTACCATCCAGACCGGGCGCTGCTCGCCGGTGAGCCAGGGAATTCCCAGTTCAATGTGTCGCCATACGGCCAGTGAAATGCCGGCTGAGATAAGGAGAAAAACAGCGATATAGAAGGGTAAGCGCGAGGGGCTGTTCACTGTTTCTCCCCGTTATTATTGCCCGCGCGGATGGATTCGGGCAGTTCCGTGGCATATTCCTTGCCGACATCAATCAGCATGACGTCCCGGAGTATGTTACGGCCAATGAGAGCCTGATAGGAAAGATTGCTCCGGTCTGCCAGAGTGAATTCTGCCACTTGCTGGTGATCGCCGATGGAAAACTGAAGCTCAACAACAACGCGCCTCTCGGCCTCGTCTGCACTGGCCTGAATTACCTTTACGCGGCGGGATATTTCTTTTTCAAGAGTTACGAGCTCGTCGGTGCCAGGCACCGGAACATCGAAGCGAACCCAGTTGCGGCCATCGCGCTCAAAACGGGTAATGTTACGGGCGTCAATGGAGGATGTTTCCGCACCGCTGTCAATTCGCGCCTTGTAGATCAGCCCCGGGCCTGCCAGATAAAAATTTTCTACTTCACCAACAATCACTTTACCCTTCAGCCGGTCGGCCCGGCCTTTTGATGTCTCCGAAGCAGGGCAGGTTGTTTGCGCAGGGACCGGGGGGCAAGAGGGTTTCTCTACCTGAGTTGCAATGGCCTCCAGTACTTTCTGTGTTGCAGCTTCATTATGTTCCAGAATCTTTTCATGCCGAACCGTAGCGTTGTTTTCCATGGTCACGAGCGTTGCACGCTGACTTTGCACCGAGGCGCCAAGTTCACTCAGATCGGATTTGGGAACCATAAAGTACCTGTCTGCCGAGCACCCCGCCAGCAGAACAGCGCCTGCCAGTACCACAACGGAAAATGCCGGCAGACCAGCTCGCAATCGTTTAGAACCCATGAATACCCCTGAACCGGTTGCCGGCCACATACATGGATAGGAATGTGGCTGCCTGAAAGTTTACATCAAAAATGTCCGGAGCCGGAGTATACAACAACTGACGTGTGTATTTACTTTACGGTTGGTTAAGGGGCTGCTTGCCAGGCACAGGACTTGCCCACTCCTGAGAGGGCTCAGCGCGGGAAAAGGTGACTGGTGCCAAGAATCTCATCGGATCGCAGGTATTCCTGGATTATCGGTGAGCAGTTCAGATAAAAAAGCAGCAGCTCTCTTTGAATGTCCTGGTCCTGAACACGGGCGGCAAACATGATCATATCGCGCACAGCATCGTCACTGCAGGGTGTGTCCGAACCCGGGGGCTGTTTACCGTAACGGTGCTTGAGCAGCGATGTCAGGCGTTCAAGATGAAATTCACCGGTATGGGTAATGTGAGGGAGAATGCGGAATTCACCTGAGCCATAATCTCCGGGCATGCTTTCCCGACACTCATTGGCGGCGCAGTTGGTGTCACGAAACTCTGTGCCCAGCTTTCGCCAGAATTCTTTCAGCATTGTGTTTGCCCGTATTGGTCCAGTGTCGGCTTCGAAGCCGTTTTAAAAAATGGCAATGCTATTAGTGGCACGCTTGCTATTACACTTCTACTCACTACTACACTTCTAATGGATATTACGTTGTGCGTCCAGAGCTGGATTCAGCGGCATTACCAATTTGCCAATCAGTCGTGATACGCGCTGTGCGTGGGTTCCAGTGCAAAAAGCGGCAAAGAAAAGGCCGGTATGTTCCGATAGAATGTAATGTGTGTGTAAGCTCACGTTAATCCGGATGAACGCAAAAAAAACAAAGGAGTCTTGTTTGTGCCTGAGGCCATCAGCGAATTTGTAGTGTCCCGGCCCGAATTGGTGGCGGCATTGGCGACCCTTCTGTTGGCAACTGTGGTTTTTGTTGCGGTGTTTTTAACAAAGGCAGGGGCTAACAGCCGCGCTGCAGGCCTGCAGTCTGAACTGGCGGCTCACAGCCGGCGCATCGAAGAGCTGTTAAATGAGCGCGATTATCAGCGCTCAAAGATTGACGAACTCGCAACCGAGTTGAGCGAAACCCGGGCGGTAATGAGGGGGCAGCAGGTTATGCTGAAAGAAGAGCGGCGCTCTGCCGCTGAGAAGCTAGCTCTGCTGGAGCGCAACCGGGATGCTCTGAAACAGGAGTTTGAAAACCTCGCCAACCGGATTTTTGACCAGAAAAGTGAACGCTTCACCCAGCAGACCCGCACAAGCCTCGATACCCTGCTCAACCCCTTCAGAGATCAGCTGCAGGACTTCCGGAAACGGGTGGAAGACGTGTACACCACCGAAACCCGGGACCGGCAGGCTCTTCGTAGCGAGATCAAGTCGCTTCAGGACCTTAACCGGCAGATTACAGAAGAAGCCGCCAACCTGACCCGCGCTTTGAAGGGCGATAAAAAAATCCAGGGCAACTGGGGTGAGCTTATCCTTGAGCGGGTTCTGGAAAAATCCGGTTTACGCAAGGGGGTGGAATACGAAACCCAGGGCAGCTATCGGGATGCAGATAGCCAGTTGCTCCGGCCGGATGTGGTTGTGCATCTGCCGGATAGCCGTAATCTGGTGATTGATTCCAAGGTGTCGTTGCTCGCTTACCAGAAATGGGTTATCGAGGAAGAAGACACTACCCGCGAAGAGGCCTTGAAAAATCATGTTGAAGCGGTTCGAAGCCACATTCGCACGTTGAGCGAGAAAGATTACAGCCGGTTGGGCGGTTTGCATTCTCCTGACTTTGTTTTGCTTTTCATGCCCATAGAACCGGCCTTTGTGGCGGCATTTCAACAGGACGAGAACCTTTTCGCAGAAGCCTTTGAGCGAAAGATTATTGTAGTAACACCTACTACGTTGCTGGCAACCTTGCGCACAATTGAAAATATCTGGCGATATGAGCGCCAGAGCCAGAACGCACGCCTGATAGCAGAACGTGCTGGCGCTGTTTATGACAAACTGAGGGTGTTTGTGGAGGCCATGGAGCGCCTTGGCGGGCAACTCCAGACGGCACAGGTTACCTACGATTCTGCCATGAATACGCTGACCAGGGGCCGGGGCAATCTTATTTCCCAGGCTAACCGGTTTGTTGAACTTGGCGTGAGAGTAAAAAAAGAACTGCCGAAAGCCATAACCGATCAGGCAGAAGTGGATTCGGAAGACCAGGCAGTGAGCGCAGATAACGATCAGGAGTGAGTGTCATGGCAGTATGTGTTGGGAAAAATCGTTTACCGGCATGGGTGTTAAAGGCCCCCCGGTTGGCCAGAGTGGCGATTGTCGCCTCCGCACTGTTTGCCGGGCAGGCTGCTGCACTGGCACCGGAGCATGAGGCCCGTCGGCTGATGCTTGCAATAGAAGAAGCCGTATCGTCTGAAAGCTGGGGTGAGGCCGGTGAATACCTCAACCGGTTGCAGCGCCTGGAGGCAGAAAAGCCCGTTGATTACTACTTTTATCGTGGCCAGGTGATGCTGCAGTCGTCCCACTTGAATGAAGCCCAGGCTGCGCTGGAAGCATACGTAACCAAAGCCGGCGCTGAAGGCAGTCATTACCAGAATGCTCTGAAACTGATTACCGGTATTGAACGGGCGAGAGCCGAAAAAGCCCGTGCACCACAAAACGGTGAAGGAACCAGGATCGCCGTTATTGAGCCGGTTGGAGACCAGCAACTTGCCTCTTTGCGCAAACTGTATCTTGCAGACTCCGATCGTGAGGCTCTGGTTCTGCACCTCAACAGTCTGTTGGGGCTTGCCGGCTGGCGACAGGATCAGTCTGTGGTCAGGCTTGACCGCCCTGCGGATATTGAATATCGCCTGAGCGCCGGCAACGACGCCATTTCCATTCAGGAGATTCGACGTAACAGCTCCGGTGGTGCAACACGCACAACCGATCAGATTCCCGTTTTCGGAGTGAACCCCCAGGTAGAATGGGGCTGTGAGCCGGCAATTGCGACCTGTTGGGTTTACGATCCACGGGATGGCTCGCGTTTGTTTCAGCTCTCGCCAAATCGAAGCCAGGTGGAGGAAGTGGCGCAGACTCTTGGAAAGCTTATCCGCAAATTGCAGGCCCCTTCGGGTTCCTAGTGCCTCAGGTTACCCCGCTCGCCTTCCCGGTAGGCGCCCGGGGTAACGCCGGTCCATTTTTTGAAAGCCCGGTGGAATGTTGAGGGTTCCGTGAACCCTACTTTCGCCGCAATGTCGTTAATCGACAGTTCCTGCCGTCCGAGGAAGTAAATGGCCATATCCCTGCGCAGTAGATCCTTGATCTCCTGAAACGACGTGTTTTCCTGCTTCAGCCTGCGGCGGAGTGTTTGCGGGCTGGTATGCAGTTCCGCTGCAATCCATTCAAAATCCGGCAGCGGCTTTGACAGATCCCGGCCAATAAGCGCCCTGATTTTACCGGTAAACGTATTGCTCGCGTCCGGGCGGGACAGCAGATCAGCTGGTGAGGTCTGCAGAAACTGCAGCATTTCCGGTTTATCACGGATAACCGGAGCAGACAGAAACCGCTTGTCGAACGTTAAAGCCGTGCAGTCGGATTCAAACTCCAGGGGGCAGTGAAATATTTGCCGGTACTCATCACCGTGGGGCGGTCTCGGGTAGTCGAACTGTGCTTTCTCCAGTTCTACCGGTTGCCCCACAAGCCAGCTGCCCAGGCGATGCCAGATAACCAGCAGACTTTCCTGCATAAAGTGATGGGGGTCGTGAATCTCGCCTTCAATTTGCTTGACCAGGCGCGCTTTCGCGCCGTCGGTTTCCAGTTTCATGGTCACCATGGGCTCAAACAGTCGGGAAAACTGGTAAGCGCGGCGGTAAACCGCTTCCAGGGTTGGGCAATCGATCACCAGGGCACACATGGTGGCAAAGGTGCCTGTGCGCACGCGCCTTGGCCCCATGCCCATGCATTCATCGTCCATGCGGTTCCAGATTATCTGCATTAACAGGCTGAACTGGTCGCTGCTTACCCTGGCCATCTCGATACGTAGAAGATCAGGGGATATACCGGCCTCCCGCAGCATTTCCCTGGTATCAAATCCCAGATTTTCTGCACCAGCCAGGGCGGCCTGCACAAAGTGCCGTGAAACCGTCAGATCAGACATCGAATTCGCCATATCATGAAAACGAGACCTATCATAAAACCCCCAAGCCACAATGCAACCGGAGTGCCTGTAAGAAAAGGCCAATGTTAATGGCGCAACAGACAGTTGGCGCCAACTGCAAAACCGTGCAGCATGGAACGGATAAACAAGCAGAACAACCTGTTACCAGCAAGGAGAATATTATGGCGGGTCCTTTGACCTCGATGAAGATACTGGATTTCAGCACCCTGCTGCCGGGGCCCTACGCTACCATGCTTTTGGCAGACATGGGCGCGGAGGTGTTAAGGGTGGAAGCGCCAGACAGGGTGGACCTTACCCGCGTAATGCCGCCCCACGATGCAGGTGTGAGTACAGCCCACGGGTTCCTGAACCGGGGCAAGCAATCGCTTGCACTGAATCTGAAGAAGGAAGGCAGCAAAGAGAAGATCCTGGAACTGGTCAGGGATTACGACATAGTGATCGAACAGTTTCGCCCGGGCGTTATGGACCGGCTGGGCATTGGCTATGAAACCCTGAAGGCCGTCAACCCCGGGCTCATCTACTGCGCCATCACCGGTTACGGCCAGACCGGCCCCTACAAAGACCGTGCCGGGCACGACATAAACTACCTTTCCCTTGCCGGAGTCAGCAGCCACTGCGGCCGCGCCGAGAGTGGCCCGCCCCCCATGGGCATCCAGATAGCTGACGTAGCGGGTGGCTCCCACCACGCAGTGATGGGCATACTCGCCGCCGTGATCCATCGGCAGCAGACGGGAGAAGGGCAGTTTGTTGACATCAGCATGACCGACGCCGCCTTTGCGCTTAATGGCATGGCCGGCGCAGCCTGCCTGGCGGGAGGCCAGGAACAGAAGCCTGAAACCAGCCTGCTGAACGGTGGGTCTTTTTACGATTACTACCAGACCCAGGACAAACGCTGGCTCTCCGTAGGCAGCCTGGAACCCCAGTTCTCCGCAAGGCTGTGTGACCTTCTTGAGTTGCCTGAGATGAAGAGCCTGGCCCTGAGCCAGAACCCGGAGCACCAGAAGGCGCTTAAAGCTGCGCTCAGTGAAAAAATAAAGCAGAAAACACTGGCGCAATGGCAGGAAATTTTTGCCGATGTGGATGCCTGTGTGGAACCGGTGCTGACCATTGCGGAAGCGGCTGAGCACCCGCAACTGAAAGCCAGGGATATGGTGATTGGGGTTGATCGGGGGGATGGAACGTTGCAGAGGCAGATTGGGTTTCCGATCAAGTTTGAAAAAACGCCCGCGGCAACAACACGGATTGGTCAGCCCATAGGAGAGGGTAATCAGAAAACATGATTTTTAAAGAATTGGCGTGAATGGAGATTCAGTTTTCTCGACCTTCTGCTAGGTTTAATAGTGTCGCCGGTAACGGCGAATCCCGTGGTAAACAACTATAAGGGTGACACTATGAAAACCTGGAAAAAACGGGCCGCCGGAATATCGCGTGGTGCAGTGCTTATACTATTAGGTAGCACTTTGCTAACCGGCTGTTTTGATGGCAGCAGCTCATCTTCCGGCTCATCCGAGCCGGAGCTCGACACCAACCTGTTTCCGGCGGATGGCAAGCTGGAAGCGACCATAAGGAGAACCGAAGGGGGTGTGCCCCATATTAAAGCGGATAACCTGAAATCCGCGGCGTTTGGGCATGGCTATGCGCAGGCGCAGGATAATGTTTGTCTTTTGGCAGAGGCGATCGTAAAAGCCAGAAGTGAGCGCGCAAAGTTTTTTGGGCCAGGACCAGATGATATTAATGTCATCAACGATTTTTCTTATAAAGCTCAGAGAATCCTGAGCGGCGCGAAAGCCGAATTTCCGGCACTGAGTGCTGAATCCAGAGCGCTGATTGAGGGGTTTGCTGCGGGCTATAATAAGTTCGTTGCTGAGACGGATCCCGGCGACTTGCCCTCTGAGTGCAGGGATCAGCCATGGGTAAGATCGATTACCCCGGTGGATTTGTTCGCCCACTACCGAATCGTTGGCCAATACGCCAGCGGTGCCTTGTTCGCAACTGGTGCAGTGTTCCTCGCTGTTCCCCCTGAGGAATCTCCCGTTCCGATAACAGTGGCATCCAACTCAACAACTGGTGACGCTAAACTTCCGCAGCGCGTGGTAGCCAGCGCGCAGATTAAGGCGGAACAAATTGACGACTTCCAGGATATGGGGTTAGCCAGCAATGCCTGGGGCATTGGTAAGGAATTGTCTGCGAGTGGTAAAGGCGCTTTACTTGCTAATCCGCATTTCCCATATACAGGCCATCGCCGGCTTTATCAGGTTCAAATGACAGTCCCCGGTTACCTCAACACAATGGGCGCAGGACTGCTTGGAACTGCGATTCCGCTGATCAATTTCAATGAGCATCTTGGTTGGTCTCACACCGTCACCACCAGTCGTCGGTTTACACTTTATGAACTGACTCTGAAGCCTGACGATAATCTGATTTATCTTAAGGATGGGAAGGAGCAGCCGATCACCTCGGAAACGTTCCAGATAGAAGTTGCCAATGGAACACCAACGCCAACGATTCTTGAGCGAACCTTTTATTATTCCGAGTACGGCCCTATGTTGTCAGCACATGCTGT
>JACDJA010001533.1_pt1 | contig 18998 bp, 11 predicted proteins | sample 7449241 | NCBI WGS metagenome assembly JACDJA01 (sample SAMN14253289, study PRJNA609438) | sludge metagenome | isolation source: initial anaerobic sludge | collected 2018-12-20 | reverse complement strand
ATATTGTCACAACAACCAGATTATTCTGTTACAATTGTTTCGGTTGGATTCTCAACTAATATAGCGCAATTATTGGATACACAGGAGGATAAACATTCATCATTAAGTGGAAAGGAATTAGTGGCTAAGAAGGTAAAGATGTTGTCCGTAATGGCCGGAAGCTTTGGGGATGATTCTATAAGGGAATATAATGTGGTAAAAGATATTGAGGCCGCTAAGAAAATTTTCGCAGAATGGCCAACCGAAATTGTAGCATCCCCATTTGAAGTGGGAATAAAGATATTGTATCCTGCTAAAAGCATAACAGAGGATTTTAATTGGGGAATGAGACATCCGATGATAGAGGCATATAAAGCATATTTACCAATGCCATACGATCGACCTACATGGGATTTAACCAGTTTGATGTATGTTGTTGAGGATGATTGTAGTTATTTGAACGAATCTGTTCCAGGAAAAATTACTGTTGATGATGAAGGGTATACTCATTTTGAAGAAGACAGCAAGGGAAAGCACAGCTATCTGAGCGCAACGGATCAACAAGTTGAAAGAGTCAAGGACTATTTGGTAAAACTGATAAAACAGAAACCTTTAAGATTCAAAGGTGAATGATAAAAATTATTATTAAGTAATTGCCATGGGTAAAATATTAGTTATAGGCAGCTCAAATACCGATTTATTTGCGACAATGGAACATTTCCCGGTTGCAGGAGAAACAATTGAAGGATTGTCATTTCAGCAAGCTATGGGTGGAAAAGGGGCCAATCAGGCCCTGGCTGCTCATCGCGCAGGAGGGGATGTTACCTTTATTACCAGCCTGGGGAATGATGACAATGGACAGAATGCATTACAGTATTACAAGAAGGAAGGGCTGGATGTTTCTTTTTCTTTACTTTCAGATGCTGAACCAACGGGAACAGCAATGATTTGGGTAGATAAAAAGGGTGAAAACAGTATTGTTGTAATTCCTGGTGCCAATAAGGTGCTTACTCCTGAATACATAATTTCAGCAGAAGAAAAAATCGGGAATGCAGATTTAATCGTATTACAAATGGAAATTCCTTATGAAACGGTTAAAACAATTTGTAAGATTGCTTTTAAAAAGGGAAAGAAGATATTTTTAAATGTAGCTCCGGCTCGCAACCTTGATGATGATATTTTAAAAACAGTACATGTTTTGGTTGTAAACGAAACAGAAGCTGAGGTTATATCTGGGGTAAAGGTCAATGAGGTGGGGGAGGAGGTCGTTGTAAATAAGCTTTTAAGGATGGGTGCTCAAAATGTTGTTTTGACACTTGGTAAAAAAGGAAGCTTGTTTAAGAGTAAAGATAAATTACTGAGAATTCCTGCATTTATTGTTGAAGCTATAGATTCGACAGCTGCCGGAGACACCTTTTGTGGCGCTCTGGTTGCAGAACTCAGCAAGGGGCACAATATGAAAGAATCCCTTGAATTTGCCACTGCAGCTGCAGCCATCTGTGTTACACGTATGGGGGCTCAACCTTCAATACCTTCTGAAGAAGAAGTGAATGAGTTTTTGAAACAACAAGAATAATTAAATATCTAAAATCAAAGTGCCATGTTTATAGTAAACAGTTATTCGTTAGCCATTGTTTTTACCTTCATCACCATGTTATGTTGGGGCTCATGGGGAAATACCCAAAAGCTCGCGGGAAAAACATGGAGGTATGAATTATTTTATTGGGATTATGTTATTGGCGTTGTTCTAATCTCCCTTGTTTTTGCATTTACTCTGGGAAGTATTGGCGAAAATGGGCGAGGATTTTTAACTGATCTGGGGCAGGCCGAATGGAGTAACATTGGAAGCGCTTTTTTTGGAGGCGTTGTTTTTAATGCAGCCAATATACTCCTCTCCACTGCAATAGCTATTGCGGGCATGTCAGTTGCCTTTCCGGTAGGGATTGGCCTGGCCCTTGTGTTAGGGGTAATTATTAACTACTTTGGTTCCCAAAAGGGAGACCCGGTGTTTTTATTCCTGGGTGTAGGGCTCATTACACTTGCTATTATTATCAATGCCCTTGCGTATAAAAGGGCTTCCTCTGGAAATCAGAAAGTAAGTGCGAAAGGGATATTTGTTTCCATCCTGGCCGGTGTATTGATGTCGTTCTTTTATCGGTTTGTAGCCAGATCGATGGACTTGGATAACTTTATCAATCCGGCAAAGGGAATGATGACTCCTTATACTGCAGTCGTAATTTTCGCACTCGGAGTTTTTATTAGTAATTTTCTTTTCAACACGGTATTAATGAAAAAGCCCATTAGCGGTGAACCGACCAACTATAAGGCCTATTTTAAAGGTAAACTATCTATTCACTCCGTGGGGGTTTTAGGTGGAATTATTTGGGGAATAGGGAATTCACTCAACCTTATTGCTGCAGGGAAAGCAGGTGCGGCTATTTCTTATGGTCTGGGGCAGGGGGCTACTCTTGTTGCAGCTTTGTGGGGTGTATTTATCTGGAAAGAGTTTAAAGATGCACCAAAAGGGACAAATGGTATGTTAGCCGTAATGTTTATTCTTTTCGGGTTAGGTCTTATTTCCATTATTTATGCCGGGCAATGAGAAATAACTTAGGAGGTGGATTTGCAAGTCCGTAGTATCCGAAAAAAATACCACAGACATATCTGATTGATAATAGAATAAATCTCTTTACGCTGTAACAAGTTGGGTTAATTCCTTCATGAACCAACAAAAAAAACCTGCATCGGTTAACCGGTGCAGGTTTTTGTTTGAGTGGGTTTGTTCAGTAAGATAATGTGCGCTTTAACTGATCAACTCTTTATAAGCTTCAGCCGACAGCAACTCATCGAGTTGAGCGGTATCCGATATTTTTATTTTAACCATCCAGCCCCCATCGTAGGGCTCTTTGTTCACCAGTTCGGGCTCGCCTTCCAGTTCGGGGTTCACCTCAACCACTTTGCCGGCCACCGGCATGTAAAGGTCCGAAACGGTTTTCACCGCCTCAATGGTGCCGAAAATTTCATCTTTATCCAGTTCTTCGCCCTGGGTCTCAATTTCAACAAAAACAATGTCGCCAAGTTCACCCTGGGCAAAGTCGGTGATACCCACCACAGCAATGTCGCCCTCTACGCGCACCCACTCGTGGTCTTTCGTAAATTTCAGGTTTTTCGGGATATTCATAATTCGGTTTATTTTAGATTTATCCCAAAAATAGGGAATATTTCAGAGATTATCCAACCCGGGCCTATCATTTTTACTTAATTCTTTTTTGTCTGTTGTCTTATTTGCTTTTACCTTCGAGCTTTCACCTTTCAGCTTTGAGCTCTCATCCCGCTCTTTGCTCCCCTCCTTCGGAGAGCCTGTCCCGCAATTGCGGGAGGTTGGGGGAGGCTGCCTATTGTGCCAGCGAAAACCTGAAACTCACCCCAAAACTGGTATTGTAGGTGGGATACGACAGCGATATGTAGGGCTCATTAATTTGTTTGTCGTAAAACAGTTGAAGATTAAAGCGGTCGCTCAATACGTAGTCGGCAGTAAATTTCAGGGTGGTGATTTTTTGTCCCGCGGTCATTTGGTTTACGGCTTCCTGTATTTTGCGGATGATGGAGAAATTTTCGCGAACCGAGATGTCGGCCCTCAGGTTAAGGTCGGAGGAGATGGTTTTTTGGTTGGTCGATTTCCCCAGTATCATATTCATCTTATCAAAGCGGTAGCCCAGGCCAACGACCCACTCCTCGGTATAGTTTTCTATAAGCTGGTTGTTGTTCAAACTCAGGTTGAGGATACGCCCTTTTTTGTATTCGGCTTTGGTGCTCAGGTTGTTTACCCAGGTGATATTAAACTGGAGGAGCGGCGAAAACTGTTCGGTGATGGAGACTCCGTTGATGAGGTATCGGGCGACGAAATTGTTTTGTGCGTCGCGCACGAAACTGAATCCGTCGCCACCCTCGTTCCACTCCAAATTGGTTTGGTAGTTGCCTATATTGTAGCTTGATGTGTATGCATGGCTTATGTCGAAAGACTTAATGACCTTTTGGAACAGCTTTATTTTCGACAAGCCATCGTAGTTTACGCGCCAGTTGGGTTTCAGTTGAGCGATGGAGGGGAGCAGTTTCAGGAAAATATTATTGGCACTTTTACCCGAGTAAGCTGCCAAAAAGGCAGGAATCATCACCTCCTGTGAGGTGAGGCCATAGCCGTCGGTGCCTGAGGTTACGGGGTAGCCCAGGTCGGGGTAGCCACCGGGCTGGTAAGGCAATCCCGCGATGGGGGTGCCCTCGTATTGGCCGGTGGAAGGATAGGTGCTGCCCTGCCGGCTGTTGCCCAGTCGTCGGGCAATGATGGTGCGGTTTTCCAGAAAACGTTCAAAGGTTTCGGACTGGTAGGTACCGCTCTTATCTACTTTATCGAAAGCCGTGGCCAGCGTATTAAAACTCATGGAGAAGGTGCCTGTTTCCATGGTATTGAACACCCCCCTGAAATTTTCCCCATCAAACAGGTAGTATTCACTGATGTTGTTGGTGTACCGGCGGGTGGCATTCAGGTCGATACGCAGACCTCTGATCGGCTCCAGCGTTGCCCTCAGGTTTAAATCCTCGGTGTGGTTCATGATGTAAGGATTGTTCAGCGTGCTGTCCACCGTAATCCAGTTGTTATTCACGGCATCGGCGGCAAAGTTTCGGTCCTGCCACCCCAGCAGGAAAGGAACCCCCGGTGCAATGACCCCATCCAGGCGATTGCCGCCCAAAAAGTCGGGACTGGGCAGGTAGCCCGGCAGGATGGTTCCATTGTTTTCGGAATAGGAGAGGGATACGTTTTTGAGTCCCGTGGCTATTCTCAACAGGTTGTCGCCCACTATCTTCATGGTTGAGATGCTCTGTTTTTTGGTGGCGGTAATCAATACCCGGGCATTCTCCACATCGTTTGAGGTGCTAAAAGCAATCCTGTTATTATCTACGATGGTGGTCTCGCCCTGAACGGGGCGTCCCGTGTTGTCGAAAATACGCACCTCCACGTCACGGGAATCGAGCTTGTGCTCAATTTCCAGGGGCGTCTCTTTCGAGATGGCCAGGTTGTGTTGCGTAAACCGCAGCGTTTCGCCGCCACCGCCGGCCGTTCCTCCCCGCGTTTGTGCCCGCGAAAGCTCCCTGATGTAGGGTATCTTGTTGAACAGGCCGGTGAAGTTGAGCTGACTGTTGGCCTGTATGGTGTTGGAGTTGCGAATGGAGTTGCCCCAGTTGTAATCTTCGCGGGTAATGGGGCCCTGTTGCCAGTTAAACAGCGCGCCATAGTTCACGTTGGCCGAGGTCCAGTCCATCAGTGGTAATTTGTTGATGGGCAGGGTATAGCTGGCATTCAAATTGTGCTGGTAGTTGGTGGTGCGGCCCATGGAGAGCAGGTTGGTCATCACCGAATCTTTCCACAGGGCATATTCGTCGCGGTACAGATGCTTATTTACAGGGCCTTCGGGCTCGTCGATGCGGGCATTGGTGGTGGTTCTGAAATCTACCTTCAACGACTTGGTGAGGTTATAGGTCAGCTCAAAATAGCGGTTCCAGTCGAAATCTTTCCGCACCGAAACAGGTATCTTAAAGCCGGGATTGTTCACATTGCGAAGTTGTTCCTCGTTGTAATTTCGCATCAGCTCCCATCGGTAATTCAACTGGGTAGGCATCAGGTAAAAGTTAAAGTCGCGGATGAGTTTCAAGGAGTTGCTTTTTATCCCTTTAAAAGGTTCTATAATCTTCGGCCGGTTGGTGAAGTTGTAGGCCAGTATGCCGCGATAGTTTTTATCGGTTCTGTATTGGGTGTTCACATTGCGGTGGGAAGTTTCGTTGTAGGAGTAGGTGGCACTCAAATTCGAGACATCGTATAAGCGGCTTTCGTTCCCTTTTGGCTTGAGGCGTACATTGGTGAGGTTGAGGCTTTTCCGTTTGGTGTAGTCTTCGGACAGGCGCTTGAGGCTGTCGCGCTGCGAACGGGTGTCGCTGTTTTTAAGCATCACTTCCATAGGAATGTCCGGGTCCAGCGGAAAGTACTCGGGGGTGGCCACCTGTTCGCTCATGCTCAGGTACATAGGTATCGACAGCCGCGACTCGGGCCCCAGCAGCTTGCCCAACTCCAGGTTGGTGGCCACATCGTACTGATAAAAATCCTCCTGGCTCCGTTCGCTCACACTCTGGTCGATGCTGCCAAAGCCAATGGTGCTCATCTTTCCGGCCATGGAAACACTGCCCAGGTCGGCCAGCTTAACGGTCATGCGGGCATTGGCCGCCCAGCCGCCTCTCTCATTAAAGTCGGAGAGTCGCAGTTCATTAAACCATACCACTGAGGTTTTGATATCGATGGATTGATTGCGCACACCTATCATAATGGCGCGCACATTGCCCAGGTTGGGATTTCCTTTTATAAACACCCGGTTGTCGGGTCGGTCGGGGTCTGCCCATCTGTAGGCTTTTGTTACCGAAGCCTCGGAGCCGGGTTCATGCAGGGCATCGTTGCGGCGCAATTTAACCTGTTGCAGCAACTCTACCGGGATGTCGAACCGGTTTTCCTCGGGCCATACTATGTAGCGGTCGCTGGTGGAGTTGTTGCTGTAATTGCCATGTGGCGTAAGTTTTAGCGGTATCTCGTATTCGTAATAGTTGTTTCTGAAGTCGGTTCCAATACGTATAAAGGCCCGCATCTCATTGTTTTCGAGGTTGTAGCCCTGCACCTCTTCGGCATGCACCTCCATCTTAATACGCCTGTACTGCCGCATGTCCATGTTGAGTCGTTTGTAGATGGCGCGCGCGTCACCTCCGCCCAGATCGGTGGCTTTAAGCACTATGGCCTGTTCGTTCAATTGCCTTATTTGGGGGTTGCCCGGGTCAATCACCCGGTCTACTCCCGGAGGCAGCACGTAGTTCACGGGCTCTCGGCTGCTGTTCTCTTCGATGTTCACGGTGGAGACTTCAAATTGAGTGCCCGGGAAGGGTACCACCTGGTCATCTATCTCGAAGAGCTCGTCGGAATATTTGCGCCATTCGCTGCGTACCAGGTCCATGGTGGCGAACCGCAGGATGGCTGTGTCGGCAAAATTTTTCATGAAGAGGCGCATGAAGCGTACCGAGCTGAGATCGCGTAAGTCTCCAATGGTGGTATCGGGCTCGCTCACAGGCACTTTAAACTGGTACCACTTCACTGTGCCGGTCTGGCCATTTTTCAGCTTCACGCTGGAGGTCACCTCGTCGGTGATGAAGTTACTGCCCACGTTCATATCGCCGGGGCGCAAGCTGATGCGGTACTGATAATAACTCTCCACTTCGCTCAGGGTGTTGTCGCGGTTGATGTCCTCTCCATCGGGAAGGGTGGTGGCTGCGGTGCTGTACGATTCATTAGAAAACTCGGAGGGAATGGAGTTGCCCTCGGGGTTGTTAAAGTGTTTATAGCGGTCCAGGATGCCGGTGCCTGCCTGGTCGTAGTCGCTGCCCCTGTAGTAATGGTAGTCGTCGGCGGCGGGGTCTTCCATTATGCGGTCATAGGCTTCCCGGGTAAGGGCGCCCGACCCGAACAGATTGTCGATGAGGGTGATGTACGGGTGCGGACTGTTGCGATAGAAATTGCGTTCCTGTGCCGAGTTGAGGCCGTTGAGTCCCACATCCTGAGCGAAGCGTGTGGCGGGGTCGTTGCTGAAAGCATTCACCAGGCTTTGGCGGGTGGGCACATAGCCCCATTGGGTGCTGTCCACGTCGAAGGGCTCATTGGGGCCGGGCATGCCCTGCTCGAAAAATTTGCGGGAGTCGCGCAAAATGTCTTCCGATACGTTACCCAGGTTCAGATAGAGGTCGCCGCCCTGCTGAGTTCCATCGTTGTAAACAAAGGGGTCCATCATCCAAAACTCCACATATTCGATGTTGGCGGCTTCAAAGTCGTTGGTTTGTATTTCACGCATGATGCCTGCCCACCGGTTTTCAGGATTGTTGAGAAAGCCCCGGGTATCCAGATTGGTGTCGAAGTTGTAAGGCCCCCGCTCATTGGGATAGTAGGCCAGGTTGAGTACTGGGATGTTGGTGGGCTCACCATACGCACTTTCGCGGTTGGGGAATATCTCCTTCTCATAAATCTCGCGTACAAAATGGTTAGACTGCTGGTCGGGGTCCTGCCGGATGTGTGCAGGCGTAAGATTGTTGTTGCGCAAAAACAGGGGGTCAATCACATACCAGGCCAGTTTGGCCCGGTTGAAACCATAGGAGAGGTCGTTGATGTTACCGGCTTCGGGGAAGAGGCTGCTTTGTCCCTGTGGGGTGCTGGCCAGTTTCCAGGCCGTCCAGTTTTTAATGTCAATGGGAATTTTACTGCCTTCAAAATCGTCGATGTATGAGGTGCCCTCCTTATCAATCACATCGGGATGACCCGGCACAAGCCTGGCAAATTCGCCCTCGAAGGAGATGGACGAAGGTGTTTTGGTCTCTACCAGGGGCAGCTTGTCCAGAAGGTTGGTAATCCCGTTCGATTCGGTATAGTAGGCGGTGTTAAGCCCGAAAATGGTGTTGGCAATGGGCTCGTCTCCAAAGGTAACCTTTTGTGTGAGAGGTCGTTCGCGTAAATGCATGATGGTGGCCCCTACGTTAAAATCATCGTTAAACTGATAGTTGAGATGGGCGCCCAGCAAAGTTTTTGTTTGCAGGTTAAACATCGACTGACTCTCCAGCGATACCTGGATGGGGGTGCCCGACTCTAACAAACCCTGGTTGAGTATGCGGATGCGGCCCGTGGTGTAGTCCACCGAGTAGTCCACATTCTCGGTAAGCTTTATGCCACCGGCAGTAACCACCACCGAACCCTGGGGGATGTTGAAGGCGTTGAGCGAAATCTCACTGCTGCTCGACGATTTGTAGGAGCCTCGCAGCCTGAATTTATTGCGCTCGGCATTTTCACCGGCTACCGTGAGGGTTGAGTCGTAAAGTTCCTGATATACGTATTTGTCTATAAGCTCCTGGTTGCCGTTTAACTTGGCCGCCAAATGCGAACCAAAGGGCTCCAGCACCGGAAAGATAACACGCCCCTGGTCGGGAATGATGGTGTAGCCGGGCACAAAGTCGAAGGTGCCGTCGGGGTAAGGCTCCTGCCGGCGGTCCAGCCTGTCAAGGCCCATCACGCTTATCAGCAACTCCCCGTTGATGCCTCCATCGGCCGGTTTGGGTCCCTCGGGGAAGTAGTTGATATAGGAGCCGGTGGAATCGTTCAGATAAACCACATCCATAATAAAATCGTCGGGGCTTACCTGGTAAGCGCCTATGCCATAGATGTTTTTCATCATCAAATCCCAGGTTTTTACCCGGGGTGAGAGCAGCGTTCCTTTCAGCATTTTCAGAAAAAGCGTGCTGGGGGCTTCGATGCCGGAGGTGCTGAATTCACCTACCTGAACCACCTCACCATTGTAGGTGTACTCAAAGGCCACTGCCAGCACTTCATCGGCGTTGAGGGCCATGTTGAGGGAGATGTAACCCAGCTTGCTGTTCAGGGTGTATTCCGAGGTGTTCAGCAGCCGTGCATTTTCAATCTTCTCATACTCGCGGGCACCTCTGAAACCACTGGCCTCGAGCGGTGCAAAGGTGGAGGTTACCTGATTGATGTTGCGCACTGCCGAGTAGGTGGTGTTCATTTGTTGGTACAGGTTGTTGGCTCCATTGGAGGGAATTGCACCCGGGGTGCCACTCCACAACCCGGGATTGGCCAGATTCGCAGGGTTCTCCCCCAGGTCGGTAAAGGCCAAAATGTTACGTGAATCGTCGAAGTTGCTGCTGCGGTTGGTTACCCACACTTCGATTTTGTTGATGTTTACCGCCGAGTTAATAATGGGCAGGTTGGCCAGGGCCCGTGCATAATTTTCACGGAAATAATGGGCCAGGAAAAAGTGGCGGTTTTTGTCGTACTCGTCCACATTTATCTCAAACTCCTGCTGTTGCGCACCTCCCTGGATATCCATCACCGAGGTTTCGCCTTTCTGCTGCGAAAAGATGGAGGTGATGTTCAACCGTCCGAACTGCATTTCCGTTTTTACACCAAAGAGGCTCTGGCTGCCGGTGATAAGTGTTCCCGGGAGCGGGAGCGTTACATTTCCGGCTTCCACCTTTTTGAGTATCTCATCTTCCTTTCCGGCATATTCCAGATTTATCTGATTCTCAAAATCGAAGGTGGCCTCGGTGTTGTAGTTGACGCCCAACTTGAGTTTTTCACCAATATTGCCGGTGATGTTCATCTGAATCTTCTCCTGAAAATCGAAGGTGGTCGTCTTGCGCATTCTCTCCTGAAGGGTGGGATTGTCGATGCGGGTGTGATTTACACCCACCTGAAGCTCGGCGATTCCCTGCGGCCGGATGTTGATGATGTTGCTGCCAAAGATGCTCTCTACCGCTTCGCCGCCAATGCGGATGTCGCCCCGGCGTATTCCTTCATCGCCCTCCCGGTCCAGGCTCTTTTGGTTCCAGTAGTTCATCACCGACTGGCGCATCTCTTTCTGGCGGTATTCGTCTAAGGTCATGGTGTAAGGCAACCGCACGGGTATGTTTCCCACCATTTTGTAGAGCGTTACCATGCCTGTGGCGGGATCGTACTCGGCTCTGTAAGAGGTGTTTTCTGGGTCCTGCGGCAGGGGCGTTCCCTTCCCGCTCAACGATTCGTCGGGAGAAACCGGCACAGCCAATCTCATGGGGTCGGCTTCGGTTTCCAGAGTATCCGGGGATAAATAATAATTATTCGCAGGTACAATGGAGTTTTCAACGGGTGCGTAAGGGGAAACACCCGACACCAACAAAAGGGAGGTCAGGAGGAGACTGAATATTATGGTGCCTGAATGCTTTTTCAAGATGGGCGAAGATTGTGCTTAATATGTTGTTTTAAAGCGCTTTCAAGGCTTGCTTTATAATCTGTTCAAGCTTGATGCCGGGTGTTTCTCTCAGGATTTTATCGATTGTCTTTTGTGATGGTGCTTTGGCAAACCCTAACATCAACAATGCAGATAACGCTTCTTCTGCGTTTGTATTGTCCGCGGGAAGCGGTAATTTTGCTCCGGTCATCCCCTTTCCTATCTTATCCTTCAGCTCAACGATGATGCGCTGCGCCGTTTTTAGCCCAATGCCTTTAATGCTCTTCAATTGATTCACATTTTCAATGGAGATGGCTATGTGAATTTCGTCGGGCGACATGGACGACAACATCATGCGCGCCGTGTTGGCCCCAATGCCCGAAACCGAGATGAGCAGGATGAAAAGGTCGCGCTCACGCGTATCGGCAAAACCATAAAGCGAGTGAACATCTTCGCGGATGTGTTCGTAAATGTAAAGTATGGCTGTCTCTTTCCCTTTAACAGCCTCGTAAGTGAAAAGGGATATGTTGATGAAGTAACCAATTCCTGCGTTGTCTAATACAATATAGGCCGGCGTTTCATGGGCGATTTTACCCGAGATGTATTCGTACATGATGATGCGTGTTATGATGTTTGGAAGTACAAAAATACCACTTAAGTGTTGAAAAGTACGAAGAAAAAAATCGTTAAACAATTCGCTTGCTTTTTTTCACTAAAATATGTTGTATCTTTGTTTTATGACTGCCAGAGAAAAATATATTACGGATTTACTAAGTCGCTTCAAAATGAAATTTCATACTTTTTATTTTACAGCTCTTGCAATATTTCTTTTGAGTATTGCCGGTTGTACATCCAAACAAAAGTCCGAAACCTTAAAGCCTAACATCATCTACATCATGGCCGACGACCTGGGATATGGCGATTTGAGCTGTTACGGGCAGGAGCAATTTGAGACCCCCAATGTGGATCGTCTGGCAGCCGAAGGCATTCGTTTCACCGACTGTTATGCTGGCAGCACCGTGTGTGCACCCTCGCGCAGCACGCTACTCACGGGACTGCACACCGGTCATGCCCCCATACGCGGCAACCGGGAGCACCAGCCGGAGGGGCAGGAGCCTATGCCCGCTGACACCCGGACAGTGGCTCATGAGCTGAAGGATGCCGGTTACACCACCGCCTGTATAGGTAAGTGGGGACTGGGTTACCCGGGCTCGGTGAGTGATCCTTTGAAGATGGGCTTCGATTATTTCTTCGGCAACAACTGTCAGCGACATGCGCACCACTATTTCGTTGATTATCTTTGGGAAAACGACCACCGGGTGGAGTACGATGAACCTATTTACAGTCATGATGAGATGACCCGGAAGAGCCACTCTTTTATCCGCGAAAATAAGGACAACCCCTTCTTTTTATATCTGGCCTATGCCATTCCACATGCCGAGTTGCGGTTACCCGAAGCTTATCTGGAGCCTTTTCTCGGGCGATATCCCGAGCCCAATCCTTTCCCGGGAGACGGTTATGGCGCACAGGAACATCCCCGTGCCGCCTTTGCTGCCATGGTAACTCATCTGGACTCGGATGTGGGCCGGTTGATGCAATTGCTTAAAGAGTTGGGAATTGATGACAACACGCTGGTGATCTTTACCTCCGATAACGGACCCCATCTCGAGGGGGGACACGATCCGGACTTCTTCAACAGCAACGGCCCATTCAGAGGTTATAAACGCGATTTGTACGAAGGTGGCATCCGCGTGCCGTTTGTGGCGAGGTGGCCCGGCAGGATTGAGGCTGGCCGCGAGTCTGCACACGTGACGGCTTTTTGGGATATGTACCCCACATTTTGTGAAATAGCCGGAGTTAAGGTGCCGTCAAATCTGGATGGTTTCTCTATCCTGCCGGAGTTGACCGGCAGAATGCAACCCTCACACGAGTATCTTTACTGGGAGTTTCCTGCACTGAAAGGGCGACAGGCCGTTCGTATGGGAGACTGGAAAGGAGTGCGATATAATCTGGCCGATGGCAACCGCGATATTGAACTTTACAATTTGGCCGATGACCCCGGTGAGACCCATAACGTGGCTGGGGAAAACCCAGAAATCGTCAGCCGGATTGAAACCATCCTGAAGGAGGCCCATACACCCTCATCGGTGTTCCCATTACCTGTGGATGAGGACGAGTAGGCAGGTGCCGGCTACAAATGAACCCTGGGCGATAATCAACCTAAGTGGTAGAGAAAATTCGTGAATTTTCTCTACCAAACCCGGCGTAATTTTTTTTGTCTGCCCTCTTCCCTCTTCTGTCTTCCTTCAATCTCTTTCCATCAATCTCATCAATCTCTCATCAATCTCTTTCCATCAATCTCTCATCAATCTTTTTTTATAAACCATGCACTGGACCCGCACCCAACTCTCCATACTTGGCATCGTAGCCACCACCTCATTCATGTCTACTTTTCTCATATCGGCGGTAAACATTGCCCTTCCGGCCATCGAGAAGAGTTTCGATTTGAACGCGGTTACTCTCAGCTGGGTAATCACCTCATTTTTGCTCTCTACGGGTATGGTGCTGCTTCCTGCCGGCCGCTGGGGCGATTTAACCGGTGTGCGCCGTTTGTTCAAATGGGGGGTGGTGTTATTTACAGCCTCTACTGTTTTGTGTGCGGTGGCTCCATCGGGGCTTTGGCTTATTGTCTTTCGATTTTTGCAGGGTATTGGTGCGGCACTGGTCAGTTCAACCGGGCCCGCCATTTTGGTGGCTGCCTTTCCACCACAATATCGTGGAAGGGTGCTCGGGATATCTGTTTCGGCGGTCTATCTGGGGCTCGCTTTTGGTCCTTTTTTTGGAGGCATACTTACTCAGCAATTAGGCTGGCGGTCCATTTTTTGGATATCTACATTAATGGGGGCAATTGTCATTTTTATTACCTTTTGTTATCTGGGCACCGATAGCGAGTTGCCACCCAAAACTGAGCGAAAGGTTAAACTCAGGGGCGTGTTTCTATATATGCTGGGATTGGTTGCATTGGTATATGGCTCGGGACATATACCCGGGTCAAAGGGTTGGTTGCTTATGGGAGCGGGGGCGTTGTTCCTGGTGCTTTTTTGGCTGGTGGAGAGTCGTTCGACCAAACCGGTATTCAATACCCGGCTTTTTACGCGCAACCGGCTTTTTGCTTTCTCCAATCTGGCGGCACTTATCAACTATAGTGCCACTTTTGCCATTGTTTTTTTGTTAAGTCTCTATCTGCAAAAGGTGCAGGTGTTCTCTCCGCAAAAGGCCGGTACCATACTTATTGCGCAACCGGTTATGATGGCTCTGTTTTCTCCGCTGGCCGGGCGCCTCTCCGACAGGTTTCAACCCCGATACCTGGCCTCATTGGGCATGAGCATGTGCGCACTGGCTCTTCTGGTTTTTGCCTTTTTTACCACTACTACCCCTGTATGGCTTATTGTGGCTTTGTTGATATGGGTAGGACTGGGGTTTGCATTTTTTTCGTCACCCAATATGAATACCATCATGGGTTCTGTGGATAAAAGCCGGTATGGCGTGGCCTCGGGCACAGCTGCCACCATGCGTGTAATAGGTCAGATGGTGAGTATGACCATTGCCACTATCTTTTTTTCCTGGTTCTTTGGCAAACAGGGGGTGGACGACGTGAGCGTCCTTCTATTTTTAAAGGCCATGAAGTGGAGCTTCCTTATCTTTTCGGGCATCGCGTTTGCCGGCATCTATTTCTCCTTTTCCCGGGGTAGGATTAAGAGGTGATGCTGTGGCAATCGATCGGATGAATTACTTCTCTCCTCCTCCTATATTAAAACTCCCCACATTCATAATCTCATACTCGCCGGGGGTAAATGTTTTATTAATACTCTCATCCACCTCGGTAACCTGCATGGTGGACTTTTCTCCCGATTCAAAATCGCTGAATTCGCTTTCCATTAAAAAGCCATTGTACAAGCCACCGGTGAACATGGCCGATTGAAAAATGGAGGAGTAGATATCGCGGGTGCTGCGCTTTAGGTCATTGGTAATCCAATAATTAGCCCGACCCTCCTCGTTGGCGTATTCATACTCTTCGCATTTGTAACCCAGGATATTTTTGGTGCGCCCGGTCTTTTTTACGTCAGGATGTGTATATCCGGGTTCTAATGTCTCCTGATCTTCTTCACCCAGACCCTTCCAGGTCTCTTTATCGGTCAGGTTGCCCATTCCAAAGGCAACGCCGGTTTTTTTTCCATCCTCCTCCGAGAGAATGAGCGTCACATTGTTGGTAAAGTCCATAAGGAATAGACCTTTGGCCGGTGCTTTGTTATTTTTAGGTTCTCCCGACAGGAATTCGTAGGCGAAGTTTGGCTCTCCCGGAGTAGCATAGGTGACAATTTCACCTTCACTATCTATTTTACCGTTTTTTTTCACGGTTTGGTAATTCATTTTAAGCATAAAGGTAAAATGGTAGTTGTCGGCCATATTTACCGGCTCGGACGAAACACCCACCTTTCCCAGGATGTTTGACATGCGCTGCCGGTCTTTCTCCTCTTTGCTCAGGTTACTTTCCGGCGACTCGGCTCTCTCGTTGCCTTCCAAAGCCTCTTCTGCTTTGTTGAAGCTCTCGTCAATTTTCTCATCTATTTTTTCGTTGGTTTTCTCTTCGGCCTTCTTTTCTGCTTTTTCGGCTGCCCTTTTGGCTACTCGCTCCAAAAATCCCTGGCCTGTCACCGGAAAAGAGATGGTGAGGCTGAGCAGCACAATCGAGGTGGAAATAAATAATCGTTTCATGATGGCATTAAAATAAGTGATTAAAAATAATAATTTCAGATGTTTGAATCCTTTAATAGACACTGCAAGATAATGTAGCGGGATTGCAATGTCAATATCAGTCGTCAAAGAAAAAACAGTGTTGGTCATTGAATCGCCAACTCAAACCTTTTTTGTATCTTTGGGGTGATGTTTCAATAGGATTAAGATGAAGAGAATTGCAGGGTGCCCGGGCATTTATTCCGTTGCTTTGGTTGTTATTCTTGCCATTACTATGGCCGGCTACCGGTTTGCTCCTGAAATTCACGTCAGTAATCCGGTTGAAGTCTCTTCGCTTCCTTTAAAGAATGATTTTTTTACCTCTATTCCGGTCACCCCCTTATATTTTGAGGAGGTGCCTTTGTTTTCTTTTTCCGGGCCGACACCCATCTTTCTACGTCTTCATTTTAGTTTAACCTCTTTAGCCACACGCCAAAACCATCCGAACGTTTTAAAAGCTAATTCCTGGCTCTATTGTCAGAATAAGTTTGCCTTATGGCTCCACGTTCCGGTGTTTATTTGGGTGCGGTGTTTGCGTAATTAGTCGTTTTTGCCTGTTTCGGGTTATTACGGTTCGGGAGTTGTGGCCTTGTAGTTGAGAGCCATTGTTCCGGATTTTATAAGTATGATTGTTAACATGCAAAAAACATTAAAATGGAAACTCAAAATAAAGCCGGCAAGGCCAACCGGCGCGCAAATATTATTCTTGCCTTAATTATGGTTGGAGTAACGCTGTTGCTCTATTATCTGGTTAAAATGCTGTGGATGTAATCTGATACCGCATCATTTTATTATCAAAGTGAATTAAAGGTTGACGTTATTGTTGTGAAACCCATAATTCGCGTGATCAAAAAAAACCCCGATGAGTTTGTTTTCATCGGGGTTTTCGTTTCATTATCAATGATATTCAGATGAAGCAGTTTACTTTTTTACCAATTTAAGAACCGATCTTTTGTCATTTTCATGACTGATAACCACGAAGTAAATACCCCGGGAAAGGGATGAAATTTCAACGGGGACTTTTAATTCGCTGATTTCGAGTGACTTTTCCAGTTTTCCTGAAAGGGAGAATATTTCCACTCTGGTGATACCTGTTCCGTTGATCTGAACAAAGTCGCCGGCCGGGTTGGGGTAGATGCTTAAGGCAGGGTTTTTGGGCTGATTCAGCGCGCTGATAAAATCGAACACGGCCACCGCGTCAATATCTTCGGCAATCCCTGAAAGGGTGTAAACGAAACCGGTTCCCTGCGGGGATAGTTCATCTTTGGTTTCAACACCGTTGAGGGTAAATGAACCCACCTGATGGTTCGCATCGGGGGTAAGGGTGAATTGATGACCAGCGCCAGGCAACAGGTTGGTGCTGCCTGCAGGTTCCAAAGTTCCCCCTGTTCCCGAAGCCACCGAGCTGGTGACTGTGTAATAGAGAGTTTCAAAAGCCCCAATGTCAATGTTGCTCTTTATGATTCTGGGGTTGCCGTTCAGGTCGGTATCGCTGACCGGGAGATTGGTCACATCAGGGGTTCCGGTATTCAACAGGGCGGATTCCAATCCTACCCGGTAGTCGGCACTTAGAACTTCATCCAACTGCCCGGTTCCGGGAAGTCCGGTAAAGGTTACCGGAGCGAGGAAATGGGGATGGATGCCTGCACTGTTATTTTCGGAATCGAGCACTATGAGGTTGGTGATGCCGTTTTCTTCAGTGCCATCTTCCACGCCATTTTCCACAGCGCAATAGTCCAAATGTGTGGTTTCATCTGCTCTGGAAAACTGAAGGTTGTTTTCGTAGGGTGTTTCATTGCCCCAGATAACCGAGTTGATTACCCGGCCCTCTCTGTCGGCATGGAGGCCGGCACCTTTGTCGGCATAGTTACGGGTAATGGTGTTATTCAATACAAGGCCACCATCCTGGAAGTGTATGCCACCGCCATTGCCTGAAGCCACGTTATTGGTAATGAGGTTGTTGACCAACTCTCCTCCATCAAGTAAACCAGCGCCACCGCCCTTGTTATCAGCCGAGTTGCCGGCAATGATGCTGTGGCTCACCGTGCCCGCGAGGCCGGCTTCCGCATCGATAAATATACCACCGCCTTTGCCCTGGGTTCCTGTAGAGCCGTTACCGGCATGGTTACCGTAGATGCGTGAAAATTTCACGGAGCCTCCCTGATTCAAATGTACCCCTCCGCCATTCTCATCGGTATGGTTATTGTAAATTTCGCATTCTGCCAATGATCCACCCTTGTACAGGTAAGCCCCTCCGCCCATTACTTCTGCATAGTTGTTTCTCAGATGGCAGTTTTCAAAGTACCCGCCCTCGCGGGTCTGAATTCCTCCCCCACGTTTGGTGTACTTCGTAAAATTTAAATCGTCCGGGTCTTCGGGATGGTCTTTGCCATTGGCATGGCCATTTGCGATGATCAAATCTTTGAAAATGGCAGAATTGTCGGTGCCAAGGGGACAAAAAACCACATGGTAGCTGTTATCGGAATTGTCGCCCGTTACGCCGATATCGCCACTGAGGATCGTGGCATTGGCTCCTTCAAAAAGATTGGCCGGGCGCTCTTCCCGGCTGGTTTCATTTCCGCTAAAGCCTCCAATAACCACCACGCCATTTCGGGGGATAAACGATCGGTTTCGATCATCTTCCGGCGGAATGGTTACTTCGGCTTCTCCTTCACTGGGGTTGTGAAAAGTGGTGGGCAAATAGGTGCCGCCGGCTACCCAAATTTCGCCACCACCATTGGTGTTAGCGAAATCTATGGCTTCCTGCAGTTCATAAGTGGCTGTTGCCCAGGTGTCGTGATTGGCAGGGAGTGTAAATGCAACGCCACCGTCTGCCTCTGTTTTTACCATTATCTTCACCTGCCCGCCAGCAGGCACGGCGATAAATGAAAGTAAAAGGAGGCTTAAGGTTATTGCGACATATTTTTCTGCGAGGTTGTATATTTTTGTCATAAGTGTTGTTGTTAAAAAAAAATCATCAGACATCGTTCTGTAACAATTAGTACAATATCGGAAATATTTAAACACAACACAAACTGTTTTTTATGAGATACCGCATTTTGGGGATTAGAAACCAAAAAGAAACAGGCAAGTGGATGGGTAGAGAACCTTTATGCATTCCCGAAGGCAGGTTTTGCTGAAAAAAAGTGGCTGCCCTTCTCTCAAAACGGTGCATTTAGCTTTGTCCGGAAGTTGCCGGATTGATCTTTTTCGATTGAAACGCTGATCCTCCACCCCTTAACTCCGAACCCTTTGAGCTTTCACCTTTCACCTTTCAGCCTTGAGCTTTCAGCTTTCACCTTTGAGCTATTAGTACTTCCGTCTTCGGTCTCCCGTCTTCATCAATCTTTTTCTATCAATCCCCTCAATCTCATT
>JACDJA010001531.1_pt1 | contig 19018 bp, 18 predicted proteins | sample 7449241 | NCBI WGS metagenome assembly JACDJA01 (sample SAMN14253289, study PRJNA609438) | sludge metagenome | isolation source: initial anaerobic sludge | collected 2018-12-20 | reverse complement strand
GTGATCCTTGTATCGATGCGAGTGATCCTGCAGCAAACAGCAAGGAGTCACCAGGCAAAAAAGGAAATACAACCAGCCCGGTTTCACAAAAAATGATCAGAAAGAGAATGCCATTGACCCATATTCCATATTCCAAGACGAGCTCCCGCAGGTGGCTATCAATATGGATAATGAAGTCGATAAGAAACATGGGCAGGGGGATATGGGTTTGTTGTGGAGAATGAGGTTACGGTTTGTAACAATCAGTGCAAGAATACCGCACCAGATTACCTCGAAGCATGAATAAATCTGAACAATAAAAAAGGCACTTGCCCATTTTCTGACCAAGTGCCTGTGTCTGGTAGGCCGTGCGCGATTCGAACGCGCGACCAACGGATTAAAAGTCCGCTGCTCTACCGGCTGAGCTAACGACCCGAAGGCGGCAATTATACCAATTCATTCCTCATTGGGGAACACTTTATCGTGATTAGAAGAAAGTGATCACATATATTGCCGGGTTATTCTGCTGAAACTGCGTATGCCTGAGCTGATAATGATAATGAAACCGGTTTGTACCAGGCACCAGCGGGTAAATAATTCTGCTTCGGGCAGAATTTGCTTACGATCAGGGCCAAGCAGAAATTGGGGGCCAGAAAAAATATGTCCATATTTATGCACTTCGGACTCCAGCCCAAGAGAGAGTAGCCACCATCCTATTGGCAGCATTATAAGGGATAGTACTATCCCTAAGATCCATTCCATAACGTTACCGGATAGATTGACAAGTATGATGGCGTTAACGCAAAGAACAAAGAGTAGAGCGTAAAGATAAAAACCTCCTCCCATACCTATGGCACCATTGCGGGCGATTAACTCATTCAGGTTGTCAGTTGAGGACCAGCTAAAGGTGATGGTTTTGGCCAGCCAGAGCCAGGGTAGTGCGCTGATAACCAGAATAAGCATTTTTCTTGTGACTTGTGCACGCTGTTTACGTAGGCTGAAGAAACTGATAATCAGCGCCAGAAAGATGACAAGGGGTGCATACAGCGCTGTATAGCGAACTGGTCTTTCCAGTGTGGAAATCAATGTTGGCCCAAGCCATTCAAAGATATGTCGCCAGCCTTCCCCCCAGATGTCTTTGTTAATAACGAACCAGTAAATATTATTCGATCCAGTGATATCGGCAATACTTTCCTGGGTTACGCTGATTGAAAGTAACCCCAGGCTGATAAGACTGACTGTGAGTACCCATCCTGGCAAGCTTATAAAGGGTCTGGTACTGGAAAGTATTCTGGAGCTGATCCATGCGGCTCCTGCTCCGATCCATAGTAGTGTCAGAATAAAAATGAATATAAATAATATATTGCCATCAAACAGAAATAGCTCTTTGAGGTTGTAAGGTATTTGGGGCAAGTGCAAGATCAGCCAGAGCAGGCTTGTAGCTCCCATTGACAAAAGAATTACGGGAATCCATGCACTGAATAAAGACAGATTTGTAGGGGAATCAGTCCGGTGAGAGTGGGGTGTGAATGGAATGGGCTTGTCCGGTACAGGGTTAGCTATGGGATGAGGTATTTCAATACGGCACTCAAGTTGTCTGGATTCACCCAACCCCCATGCAATCAGTCCGATCAGTAGTGGCTCGGTAATATCTGCATTACGCCCTAATAACGCCATTTGAATCAGTTCGATGACTATCGACCAGAAGACCAGTGCCAGGACTATGCCACGAAAATTTCCACCGGTATATGGAGCGAACCATAACAGGGCAGAATAGATGTAAAGAGACAGAACCAATGCCATAGCATTGGTAAGCATGGAGCCCTCAAGCATGGTGGCGAAGGGGATAAAATTGAAAGTGCCACCTATCGTGAAGGAGAAAGGTGTCAGGGCATGAATAGTCCAAGCAGTCAGTAGCGACCAGAAAGCGACGACTATCCTGGTGTGTGGACTGGTTTTCAGTAACAAAACGCTTGCCAGATAACCCGCCAGTAACCCCGATATGGTTGATGTGTCAAGGAGCTGATTTACAATCGTAATTTTTCCGGCCAGAATGAATAGTAATGCTCCTGTCAGCCAGACTAGGGGTTTTGGGGCCAGTAAGGAAAGTATGCTTCCGGCTGTTATGATGCTTGCTGCATGTATCCAGATAGAGGAGAAACTGAAGTCAAGTGTTTGCAGGGGTTTGACAGCATCCTTGAATTTTTGCCAGTCCAGGGATGGAACGAGAGGTAATAATTCACTGCATAACCAGAGCAATAATATTGCTAAAGGGATAGCAGCCTTGCCACCCGGGAAAGACTGCCTGCCTGGCCATAATAAGGATATCTGTTTTATCAGGACACTTACTCCGATTCCTGTGAACAGGCCTGTTATGTTCCAGAATACATCCACTAATGCTGCGGATCGGGTAGGTAACCATATTTGCAGGATTTGTAGAATCAGTGAGAATATAAAGCTGATTATGGTTAATAACAATAAATCGGGTATCTTGTTTTGCGAGTGGATTACTCGTTCTCCGGCAATGCCAAGCGGGAGAAATAGTACGATATTGCCTAATATGTCACCGATGGACGTTGTCCATTCCGGATTTATAAAAAATTGTTCAAGTGCTCCAGGAGCGGCGTGTGTGAAATTTCCTGGGTAAAGTGATCCATAAGTGATAAGTAGGACGAGAACAGTCAGTACTTTTGTGCTGAAGGATAAATGTCTGCTGCTATGGCTGATCATCATGGGTTTTTATCCGGTATTTCGTGTCTGTTATCTGCCGCAGATTTCAGTGATTCAGGTTATAACGTTAAAACATCCAGTTCTTTTGCAGTAGCCGGGTAGATAATTCTCTATAATTATTGGAGTGTACGGTCATATCAAAAATCTCTGGATAAATATGAAATGTTTCTGTTTGTGTAAAATAATTATCCGGATTCAAGGGCAAGCGATCGTACTGATTACTTAAAACTTTTCCGGTCCCTGACTTCTTCTGATTTTAAACCTGATATTTCACTATGCTCTGGATTAAATCGTTACATATCATTTCTATGGTGACCTGGTTTGCCGGGTTGTTTTATTTGCCCAGGTTGTTTGTTTATCACGCCATGTGTACGGATGAGGCGGGCATAGATCGGTTCAAGGTAATGGAGCGCAAGCTCTATTATGGCATTATGACCCCAGGTGGGTTATTGACGATCATTTTTGGTTCGTGGTTATGGCTTGGTTACGGTTTTTCTGGAGGGTGGCTGCACACCAAGCTGGTACTGGTGGTTTTGCTGATCGCTTACCATTTCTACTGCGGGAAGTTGCTGGTCGATTTCAAGCATGATCGTAACCGGCATGGCCATGTTTACTACCGCTGGTTCAATGAATTGCCGGTACTGGCGCTGTTTGCGATTGTTATCTTGGTTGTGGTCAAACCTTATTAACAGGGTAGTGCAAAGAATGAATCAGTCTTCTGCGATTGTCTGGCCTGGGAATAGTGTATCGGTATAACCGAATTTTCGCAGATCATTGATTCGCATAGGATAGAGTATCCCATTCAGGTGGTCACATTCATGCTGTACCACGCGCGCATGAAACCCGGCGACTGTTCTGTCGATGGGAGTAGCGGTTTCATCCACCCCCTGATAGCGTAAGTGAGTGTAGCGGGGAACCAGTCCGCGCATGCCCGGAATACTCAGACAACCCTCCCAGTCTTCTTCCTGTTCTTCGGTCAATGGGGTGAGTATGGGGTTGATCAGCACGGTAAATGGCACACTTTCAACATCCGGATAGCGCGGAGAGTGTTCTATCCCGAAGATGACTACTTGCAAGCTTATGCCGATTTGCGGGGCAGCCAGACCGGCGCCATTGAGTGCAGCCATCGTATCTTGCATGTCCTGCAATAATTCTTTGAGTACAGGTGTGTCAAATTGCTCAATTCTCTGCGCAGGCTGTAACAGGCGTGGGTCCCCCATTTTTAATACGGGTTTAATCATCGTTATTCCTTACCAGATGCTCCAATATATTTCTGACATTCATCATTGCATCTTCCAGTGCCTTGTGAGCAGCTTGCAGCGGGATAGCTTGTTTGCTTTCCCCGCGTCCGGCTGCATGATTAGCAATGGCGGCAATGGTCGCGTAGGAAATACCTAATTCCCGCGTGAGAATTGCCTCCGGCATACCCGTCATCCCAACTATATCTGCCCCATCACGTTCCAGACGATTGATTTCTGCTGCTGTTTCAAATCTGGGGCCCTCGGTTGCAGCATAAACACCTCCATCAATAACTGATTCACCCGCATCCTGTGCAGCCTTTAGGAGACAGTCGCGTGCAATAGGGCAATAGGGTTGTGTAAAATCCGTATTGGTGATGGCTTTGTCAGATCGATCATGAAAAGTAGCTTCCCGGCTATGGGTATAATCAATAATCTGGTCAGGAATGACGATTTTTCCAGGTTCCATATCTTTACGGATACCGCCAACTGATGTAACAGCAATGATTTTTTTGACTTGCTGGGTATGCAGTGCCCAGATGTTGGCACGATAGTTGACCATGTGCGGCGGAATGGTAATGCCATGGCCATGCCGGGACAGAAAAACAACTTCGTGCTCGCAGATCGTGCCAAAAATCAATGAACCGGACGGTTCTCCATAAGGGGTCCTTATGACCTGACGATGGGTAACTTCTAGGCCGGCCAGTTTGTTCATACGTCTGCCGCCGATAATTGCAATCATATTGATCCTGATGGTAATAAGTTATTTTTTTACATTTATATTATAACTGGCTACATACGCGTAATACGCGTGCAAGAGAAGATAACTGCAATCAGGAAGATTGTTATTGATCAATTACCTTACTGTGTTGTGCACCTGTCGAGATATTTTGCAGCAGTGACAGTAGCTGATCTTCATCCAGTACAGAAATGCCTAACTCGATTGCTTTAGCGTACTTGCTGCCAGGATCTGATCCCGCAACGACATAACTGGTGGCAGATGAAACGCTGCTGGTTACCTTGCCGCCTTGTTGTTCAATTTTGATTTTGGCCTGATCGCGCGTCATGGTTGGCAAAGTTCCGGTCAGAACGAAGGTTTTACCGGAAACAGCTGGATTGGTTTGTTCTGATTGTTGTACGCCATGGTTTGGTATTTCCCACTGCAACCCGCTATCAAGCAGTTGTCTGATCACTTCCCGGTTATGTGCTTCAGAAAAAAAATCTATAATACTTTGCGCAACTATCGGGCCGACATCCGGGATTTGTTGTAACTGTTCAATATCCAGAGTCATCAGCTGATCGAGATCGCTTGCCTGGTTAGCAAGCGCCTTGGCAGTCGCTTCACCAACATGACGAATACCCAGCGCATAAATAAAACGCGGCAACGTAGTTTTTTTGCTGTGTTCAATTGCGGTAACGAGGTTGCGTGCAGATTTTTCAGCCATGCGTTCCAGGCCCGCGAGCGTATCAATGTTCAGTTTATACAGATCGGCAGGGGTATGCACCAGTTCGCGGTCAATTAATTGATCAATCAGTTTTTCCCCCAACCCATCAATATCAAGGGCACGGCGGGAAGCAAAATGCCAGATTGCCTGTTTACGCTGAGCTGGACAATATAAACCTCCGGTACAGCGGGTCACTGCTTCACCTGGTAGACGTGCCGCTTTTGATCCGCATACCGGGCAATGATCCGGCATGATGAACGGTTGGGCGTGCGCAGGGCGCTGTTCCGGTATTACCGCCACCACTTCCGGGATGACATCGCCCGCCCGGCGCACGATGACGGTATCGCCGATCATGATCTGTTTGCGTTGAACTTCATCTTCGTTGTGCAGAGTGGCATTGGTAACTGTTACTCCCCCCACAAATACCGGGGCCAGGCGTGCAACCGGCGTCAGGGCACCGGTTCTTCCCACCTGGATTTCGATTGTCAATAATTCGGTACTGGCTTCTTGCGCCGGGAATTTATGTGCAATAGCAAAACGGGGAGCACGTGAGACATAACCAAGTGTTTCCTGTTGCGTCAGATTATCGACTTTGTACACCACACCGTCAATTTCATAGGGAAGGGATAAGCGTAAGGCACCCATTTCATGGTAATAGGTTAATAGTCCAGCCACGCCCGTTGTCGTACCATTTTGCTGCGCCACCAGAAACTGTTGTGATTTAAGATAATCTAGTATTTCGCTATGTTTGGAAAAAAACGGCTGATCTTTATGAGAGAGCACGGCATCATAAGCAAAGAAAGTCAGTTTGCGTGCAGCGGTGATATTGGAATCCAACTGACGTAGCGAGCCGGCAGCGGCATTACGTGGATTGGCAAAGAGCTTCTCCCCCTTGTTTCGCTGTTGTTCATTGAGATGCTCAAAGTCTGCTTTCAACATAACCACTTCGCCACGTACCTCGAACTGATCAGTGACAGTGGCTGTCTGCAGGCGCAAGGGTATGGATGGAATTGTGCGCAGATTCAGTGTGATATCTTCCCCGGTATAACCATCTCCCCGGGTGGCTCCGTTTGTCAATATTCCATTTGTATAAACCAGGCTGACAGCCAGTCCATCAAATTTGGGTTCAACTGCGTAGTTAACCTGATCCACATTCAGCGCTTCACGAATGCGCTTATCAAAGGCAATGGCCTCATCTTCTGTAAAAGCATTGGTCAGTGACAACATGGGTGTCTGGTGAGTGAGCCGAGCAAATACTTTTAGCGGGGGAGCACCCACCCGCTGGGTAGGTGAATCCGGTGTGATCAGATGCGGATATTGCTGTTCCAGTTGTTGCAAGGTGCGAAAAAGCTTGTCGTAATCTGCATCTGGAATAATTGGCGCATCCTGCACGTAGTAATGAAAGTCATGCAACGCAATGGTTGAACGTAATGCTTTCAGGCGTTCTTCAATTATTTTTTCGGATTCCATGTCAAGAATTACCATGTGAGGGGAGTAGAATAGGAAAATCCCGGTTGTAGGATAATAGAAATAGATTGCGCGGAGAGAGTTTCCGGGTTTTTTCATAAACTTTGCGCAAGACAGATTGTCTAAATATTTGTAATTTTATTTACAACAGGAGAAGTAATATGAATATCAGATTGACCGGATTATCAATCCTCATCGGCGCTTTATTTGCCATTCCCGCTACCACGGCAACAGCTGTTTCTCCGGTTGCTGAAACATTAATCCAACGAGGAGAAGCAGTTACCCTTATCCTGGCACAAGCTCAACAAAACCAGAGCAAGGAAGGAGAAGGTAGGGCCCAGGAAGAACAAGGAAAGGGTAGAGAAAAAGGCGGAAGTGATGCAGGCCATTCAGATCATGATGGCCATAATCAGGGAGATCAGGCGAAACAAGAAAAGGGAAAGTGCAAGGGAAAAGATAAGAGTAAAGATAAGGAAGGATATGATCGAGGAGACAAGGCCGATCATGAGCACCATCATCACAGCTATGCACATAATGTTGTGAGGCAAGCGGAAGCACTTGATCTTTCCGATGAACAGCTTGGCAAAATCGTACGCATTCATCTGAAAGAAGATCCTAAAGTGCATGATCATCTTAAAAAGAAAATGAAAGAAAGCATGAAAGCTTTCCGTAAAGCGGTTGCTCAACCCGCCGTTGATGAAGAAACTTTACGCAAACTGGGGCAGGATCTTGTTGATAGCTTCAATGAAATGGTTGCCCACCATATTGAAGAGCGAAAAGCTATTCGCAGCATATTGACGCCTGAACAGATCAAAAAATTGAAAGATATAAAGACAGAGCATGATCATTGATCTGATCTAGCAACCTGGTGTCGGCAGTAGTAAAGATATACTGCTGGCAGTAATTTTGTGTTCTGACTACGGCTCTTTATGGCTGGCTGAAGGATCCCGATAAAACGGATATTCTTCAGTCAGCCGTATTCATTTCAGCCCCATGCGCCCATTCGGGATTGGAAGCCTGCCATAAACCGCGTTATGATCGAATCTGGTAACTGACTGAATGGTCATCTGTAATTAACCGGCAAAGGTGTTTACACAAAAAGCTTTACAGGCTCGTCTTCTCCACTTATTGCCTGTTATTTCTGCTTTCGACCATAGAGTCCTTGTTTCGTAAGGATCTGTTGTTTAGCCAAATGTACGTGGTGATCCAGAATATCATTATGTATCTGTCTGGTAAGTCTGTCCCAGTTTTCGTTTGTGGTCGTGGTTGGTCAGCATATTTTGCAGGTGTGTCATTCGAGGTTCGGTGATGGTGCGGATTTCAGCATCACGAGCGAGTATCTGCTGGATAAGGTCAATTTTTTTTTTCTGTTGAGTTTCACTTAATGGCTGCCGGGTGTGCTGTTCCATCAGTCGATTGGTCAGGTACTTACAATCGTGCTCCAGTGCCACCAGTTTATCCCAGTCGCTGTTTTTTGCTGCTTGCAGCATCTGGTTGGTGATTGTCAGGATTGCTTCATACGCGGTGATCATTTGCATACCGTCGTTGCTGTCATCCGGTGGAGGTTTGGATGAGTTGTTGAGATTCATATAGTTGCACCTGTTTCAACTGTTTGTTCAATCATCGTGTTGACAGCTACTTTTGTATCTATTTTGCCTACAGGTTGCTTTTCAATGGAAGCCCAGGCTTCTTGCAATTCGCCCAGCAGCTGGCTGACTTCTTCGATGATGGCCGGATCATTCTGAAGGTTGGCGGTAAGCAGTCGGGTGGTCATGTAGTCGTAGAGCTGATCGAGCCGCGTGGCCAGTTCTCCGCCTGCTGTTTTGTCCAGGCTGGCTTTCAGGCCGTGATCGATAATCATAATCGCCTTGGAGATCATCTCCCCTTTGGCAGCAATTCTATGTTGCTGCATGTATAGTCGGCCGCAATCTAACGCCTGCCGTGCGCCTTCAAACAACATCACGATCAGCTTGTGTGGATCGGCAGATGCCACGCCGGATTCAACTCCGACACTCTGATAGTTCTTGATCGCTCGGCCAGGTGATTCAATGAACATGATCGTTTTCTCCTTTTCGAAATGAGAATATTGGTTAATGATCGTTATCTGGCGCGATTATTTGTCGCCAATCTTGGGCAAATTTGCCAATTGCTGCTGCAGGTAATTGTTGGTCTGAGTCATGCTGGCAACCATCGAATCCAGCGCGGTGAATTGCGCTCGCAGGCGTTTTTCTACTTCCCCCAGACGATGTTCCAGTGCCTCGCGCTGTCTGCCGATGCCTTTGATTGTGCTGTTAATGCCGTCCATGCGGTTGTTGATCAGGCCATCGCTTCTTGCCATGCCATCGAGCAGCTGATCCAGCTGGGTAGCAAAACCTTCTGTTCCTTCCATTGTCTGTGTGGAAAAAAATGCAGCCACGTTCTTGTCCGGATCAACCAATACTGCGCTCAGTTTGCCGTTGTCCAGTTTTAATGTGCCATCTTTTTGGAAGCTGATACCTAGTTCGGATAGTGAATTGATTCCCCCGACAGCTGATTGGTTGCCGGTCAGCATGGCTCGTACCCTGTTTTGCACCATTCTCACAGTGGAGTCCCCGGTTAATACTGAGGCCTGTTTGTTGGCGGTATCGTAACGAGAGAGATTACCAATGCTTTTCTCCAGTTCGTTGTATGCTGTGACAAACGCCTTTACCGCTGTTTCTACACTGGCCTTATCCTGCTCCACTGTCAGTGTCATGTTTGTGCCTGGATTGGCCTTGAGCAGATTGAACGTTACGCCTTCCAGTGCATCATTAATAGTGTTGGAAGATTTTTCCACCGCTATGCCATCAATCTTCATTTTCGCATTTTTTGCTGGTACCGCCTCGGCCATGTTGGTAACGCCACCAGTAGATGACGCATCAAACGCCAGCTTTGATAACCCGGTGTTATTGGTGTGATTGCCATCTGCATCGTCTACCGTAATTTTCAGTGCATTGGTTAATCCGGTATCTCTGGAAGCAATTACCAGTCGGTTCCCGTTGCCATCGTTAACGATGCTTGCCGTTACTCCGGTATTTGCTTCATTGATCGTGTTGCGAATATCACTTAGTGTGGATTTGGCTGGATCAATCGTAATAGTTTTAGCAGCCTTCTCTGTATTGGCGGTAAACGTATCGTCTTCGTTATAGGTGCCGAATGCAATAGTCAGCGTACCGTTACCGATTATCGTATCTGTCGTGACAAAAGCTTCTGATTTGATTTTTTGCGCCTGCGCCAGTGATTGCACTTCAATTTCGTGCACACCTGCTGCTACTTTGGCAGATGTACTTACTGTGGCCACTGTCGTATCTGTCAATGTGGCCTTAAAGCCGGTGAATAATGCGGGTTTTGCCAGCGCCTTTACACTTTCTTGAAACGACGATAAGGCACTTTTTAGACTACCAAAGGCAGAAAGCTGTGCCTGTTGTTTGGCTTCCTTAGTATTAAGCTGAGTGAGCGGGCGCTGTTCAACCTGCATCAATTTGCTGATAATCCCACTGATATCTAGCCCCGAACCAATTCCTGGTGATGAAAGCATAATCTATACCCTTGGTGTGATCTGTGTTATTTCGTCAATTTTTACCATTGCCAATTTTCCTGTTGCCTTTGGATTACTTTAGTGCGTCATCTCGTAAAGACAGCGCTTTTTTCTCCGTGCACTTGTTGTGTTCACAAGATCGTTAATTAAGCTGTGGCGACGCTGAGACACCATATCGGCAAGAACGAAAGCGACTTTACACATTCTGTTAATATCGTTTCTGGATTACTTCGCGCCGTTTACGTTCGCAATATCAGGGATTTTATGTACAGCGGGTGAGGATGAAGTAGGTGTTTGTGTAAAAGTGAGCCGGAAGGGTGTAGTTTGTCGAGGTGGAGATATGCTTTAAGGGTACCTTAGAGCCAGCGTCGTACTCTGGTTTTGTAGTCCCGATAGGCATCTCCGAATCTGGCTTCGAGGTGCGCTTCTTCATGGCGGATGACGCCGTAGCGTAACATTGCCCAGATCAGCGGTGCGAAGAATAGAGGCCACCAGGTTGACAGTAGTATTGAGGTGCCGATGAAAATTAACCAGTCGCCGAGATAAATCGGGTTGCGGCTGTAACGGAATGGCCCGGTAGTGCACAGGCTGGAGGCTGCTTTATAGGGGTTGACGGTAGTTCGATAGCGCCAGAGTGTGATGGCTGTCCATGTAAGCAGCGCCAATCCAGCGATTATGCCCAGCCAACCGAGTGGTTGAGTTGCCGTACTCCAGCCCCAGTGGAGTGCTTGAATGTTACGATCGATCCACCAGCCGGCGAGTATGGCTGCAGCGTAGGGTACGGGCGGGAGAATTAATGTGCGTGGACGATGAATGTTGTGATCCATGATGATTCAGTCAGTTTGTCAGGATGGAGAAGATTCAGGATTCGAATTAAATCGGCGTCTTCAGTATATGGCAGCATACCTGATGCAAAAAAATGTGCAAAACGAAAGAAGTAGCTTTATGTTGTACTTTAAGGATGATGGACGACAAACTGCTCGACCACATTTTCTTTTTTGTTGCGGATGGCGAGTAAGGGAAAAACAGCAAGCCGTTCGTTTTTAGATGCAACAGTAATGAATTACTTGATAGAATGTAGCCGGTTTGTATTAACCATAGCCGATGAGAGGGATGAAGTGTCGGCTGGTGATCTGTGCCGATGATTTGAACCGGTTTTTCAGGCCGGGAAATACTGATCAGGGGGCGGATCGCAGGGAGGCCTGAAAGGTTATCAGGTAAGAGATTTGTTTTAGGAAATTTGAAGAGGAGTGCAAATGAACAAGGTGATCGTCGCAGCTTTCGTTTCAATTTTTGTACTGGGTTCCACAGCAACGTTTGCAAGTGGTAACTTGGAGTCTTCCTTAGCACCGATCAGTGCTAAGGATCTGTTGAATTATCTGGCTTGCAAAGATAAAAAACCAACTGATGTCGTGAAAAGCCATACCGATGTTGAAAATGGAAAAATCGTCAGAGTAAAATGTGGCGATGCTGTAGCGGTTGTTCAGCAAGCGAGAGAAAAATCGGGTGACGCCTGGAAAGGCGGTTATTGATCCGTTTTGTTTACATAAAAAAGGCCTGTTAATCAGGCCTTTTTTAGCCACTTCTTTAGTATTTCAATGAATATTTTGTTCCAGCGCATCAATCATTAGCCCTGCAACATTTATTCCTGTTTGATCAGAGATTTCCCGCATACCGGTTGGACTGGTGACATTTATTTCCGTTAGATGGTTGCCGATGACATCCAAGCCTATCAGCATCAAGCCGCGAGCATAAAGGATTTGTCCGAGTTCTTCAGAAATTTTCCTGTCACGTGCTGACAGCGGTTGTACTTTACCGGTGCCACCAACCGCCAGATTGCCACGCGTTTCTCCCGGTTTGGGGATGCGTGCGAGTGCATAATCGACAGGTTTTCCAGCAATTAGCAATATACGTTTGTCTCCTTCGCGGATTTCCGGTAGAAAGCGTTGTGCCATGATAGTACGAGTGCCATAACGTGTTAGCGTTTCGATGATGACGCCAATATTATGGTCGGTGTTCTGCATGCGAAAAATACCAGCACCTCCCATGCCATCCAGTGGTTTCAGGATAATATCCTTATGTTCGGCAAGAAACTGGAGAATCAGCTGTTCCTGGCTGGTTACCAGTGAAGAGGGTATAAATTGTGGAAATTCTGTGATTGCCAGTTTCTCATTGTGATCACGAATGCCCCGTGGGCTGTTCACAACGTAAGCACCCTGACGTTCAGCCAGTTCGAGTAGATAGGTGCTGTAGATATACTCGGTGTCGAAGGGAGGATCCTTGCGCATGAGCACGGCATCAAATTCGGTCAGTGGAATTTCTTCTATAACGCCTTCCTCATACCAGCGATGGGGGTTATCCGGAGGATCGATGAGTGTCAGTGATCGTGCGAAACCAATTACCTGGTGATTTTTCCAGGCCAAGCCACTTTGTTGCAAGGTATACAGCTGATGGTGACGGGACGCCGCTTCACACATCATGGCATAGCTTGAATCCTTGCCAATTTTGATACTGTCGAGCGGGTCTAGAATAAAAGCCAGTTTCATCGGGTTTCGGCCATTGCCAGTGTGGACAATGGGGTTTGAATATACCGTTCCAGCTCGATGGCAGAGGCAAGTAGTGCCAGCCTGGCGATTACACCATAGGTATAAAAACGATTAGGGATTGCATCCGGAGGAGCGGAGGGATCGGTCTGCATACAGGTGGTATCAAATGCCAATGGTACAAAATGCATGCCTGGTGCATTCAGGTTTTCATTAACACCCCGACTGGTATGGACCCGGTAGAATCCTCCCACTACGTGATGATCAATCATGTAGATAACGGGCTCCGCTACGGCCTGGTGAATGTTCTCAAATGTATGCACTCCTTCTTGCACCAGTACGTTTTTCACAACCAGCCCCTCCTTGATTGTCGTCATTTTGTTGCGCTGTTTGCGGTTAAGTTTGTAGACTTCAGTACCATCTTTGATACTCATGATTCCCATGCCGTAAGTGCCTGAATCAGCCTTGACGATAACAAACGGCTCTTCACTGATTCCATATTGTGTGTATTTTTCCCTGATCTGGTTCAGAATTTCATCTACGGCTGCAGCGACACAATCCAGTCCCTCTTTTTCTTGAAAATCAACTTTTCCGCAAGCGGTAAAATACGGGTTAATAAGCCAGGGATCAATATCAATCAGCTCTGCGAAATCCTGTGCTACGTTGTCGTAGGCGCTGAAATGCCAGGATTTACGGCGAGTGGCCCAGCCTGCGTGGAGAGGTGGGATAATTGTCTGATCCAGATTTTGCAGGATTTCAGGTACTCCGCTGGATAGATCGTTATTCAGAAGTATGGCACAAGGGTCAAAATCCTGAACAAACAGTTTGTTCCCCTTGCGCTGTACTGGCTCCAGTAACAAAGGCTCACCGCCAGGTAGTGGTACGGATACAGGATGATCAATTCCTGGCAATAGTGAGCCGATGCGGATATTCATACCAGCCTGCTGCATGATGGACTGCAACATGGCAATATTTTGCAGATAGAAAATATTGCGGGTGTGATTTTCTGGAATCAGCAAAACATTATGTGCGTCCGGGCAGATTTTTTCGACGGCATTCATCATCGCCTGAATGCATAGCGGGATGAAAGTCGGATTAAGGTTGTTGAATCCACCAGGAAACAAGTTGGTATCAACCGGTGCCAGTTTGAAACCGCTGTTGCGCAGATCTACCGAACAATAAAAAGGCACGGTATGGAGTTGCCATTGTTTGCGAAACCAGTGTTCGATAGTTGGCTTGGCTGTCAGAATACGTTTTTCCAGATCAAAGGTGGGTGCATTCAGGGTATTGGTGAGATGGGGTACCGGCATGAGAGATCCATTACTTGGAAATAAACCGGCTGATTATAACACCGCACCTGAATGGGCAGATTCTGTCTATAAAAAAGGCAATAAGCACACTTGAAAGAGTGCATATTTTAAATGTTGTATGTCGTGGCACGATTGAATTTATTACACAAAATCCACGTATGTTATTATAATGCGCGGTTCTAGGACGGGAGATGGAATATGTACGCAGTAATCAAGACAGGTGGTAAACAGTACCGAGTTCAGATCGGGAATAAATTGAAAGTGGAAACACTGCCCGTGGAAGTAGGAAGTGATATTCAGCTGGATCAGGTGCTGATGGTTGCAGATGGAGAAATTGTTTCTACGGGTGCGCCGTTACTTGATCAGGCAAAAGTTAGCGCAACAGTAATCAGCCACGGGCGACATGACAAAATACGTATATTCAAAATGCGCCGTCGCAAACATTATCGGAAACAACAGGGACATCGTCAGAATTACACTGAGATCCAAATAACAGGTATTTCTGCATAAGGAGATTAATTCATGGCACATAAAAAAGCGGGCGGAAGCTCCAGGAACGGGCGTGATTCTCATTCCAAGAGACTGGGTGTGAAGCGCTACGGTGGTGAAGTGATCAGGGCGGGTGGAATCATCGTGCGTCAGCGTGGTACTCAGTTCCACCCGGGTGATAACGTAGGAATCGGACGTGATCACACTCTGTTTGCTAAAGTGGATGGTAAAATTGTTTTTACCATCAGAGGTCGACTGAATCGGAGAACAGTTGCAGTTATTCCTTCCTGATGATCCGATTGATCGGACCGGATAGCTGGAAAAAAGCCCCATTGCTTGAATGGGGCTTTTTATTTTGTATAGTTTTTACCAGGATAAATTTTTCCGTCTGCAATCGCAATCGAAATAGTTGCTGCGGAGCACTCATGAAATATATAGATGAAGTAAAAATACAGGTCTTTGCAGGAGATGGCGGCAACGGTGTTGCCAGCTTTCGCCGTGAAAAGTTTATTCCCAAAGGTGGACCGGATGGAGGAGATGGGGGCCGTGGCGGCAGTATCTATGCATTGGCGGATCACAACCTCAATACATTGATCGATTACCGTTTTACGCCAGTTTTTCGCGCAAAACGAGGAGAAAACGGACGTGGCTCTGATTGTTATGGCAAAGGAGCAGAAGATATTGTATTGCGTATGCCGGTAGGTACAATCATAACCGACTATATGACAGGCGAGCTTGTGGCAGATCTCAAGCAAAATCAGCAGAAAGTGCTGCTGGCCAAAGGCGGTAAAGGAGGGTTGGGTAATCTCCATTTCAAATCCAGCACTAACCGTGCCCCCCGGCAATTTACTCATGGTGAGGCAGGAGAACAGTTTGAACTCAAGCTGGAGCTTAGGGTGCTGGCTGATGTAGGATTGCTTGGATTACCGAATGCCGGTAAATCAACCTTGATCCGTGCCGTTTCTGCAGCGCGGCCGAAAGTGGCTGATTACCCGTTTACTACGCTTTATCCCAATTTAGGGGTGGTGCGGGTCGATGCCGGGCGCAGTTTTATAATGGCGGATATTCCTGGCTTGATTGAAGGTGCTGCGGAAGGGGCCGGTCTCGGACACCGTTTTCTTAAACACCTCAGCCGCACTCATTTATTGCTGCATATTATTGATGTGGCTCCTTTTGATGAGAATATTGATCCTGTTCAATCAGCTAGGGCACTAGTAGACGAGCTTCGCAAATTTGATGAAGTGCTTTATCGTAAACCACGCTGGTTAATATTTAATAAGGTAGATTTACTGCCTGAGGATGAGCAGCAAGCTGTTTGCACGCATTTGCTGCAGGCGCTTGACTGGGAAGATCGCTGGTTTGCCATTTCTGCTCTAACTGGGAGAGGGTGCCAGGCGCTGACCTATGCCATTATGGGATATCTGGAGCAACTACAGCCTGTTACCGAAGAAACTTGATTTTTATGACACGATCAATTCTGCAATCTGCACGCCGGATTGTTGTAAAGGTTGGCAGCAGTCTGGTGACAAACGAAGGAAGCGGCCTTGATCGTCAGGTGCTTGGAGGCTGGGCTGGACAAATTTCCCGACTCAAAAAAATGGGCAAGGAAGTCGTGCTGGTTTCCTCCGGAGCGGTTGCTGAAGGTATGCAGCGCCTGGGCTGGAAAACGCGCCCCGCCGCGCTCTACGAGCTGCAGGCGGCAGCGGCAGTCGGTCAGATGGACCTTGCCCAGGCCTATGCAGATTGTTTCAGTGAATATAAATTGCTGACTGCCCAGATTTTGCTGACTCATGATGATTTATCGAGTCGTAAACGCTATCTGAATGCCCGTTCGACGATTCTCACATTGTTGAACCTGGATATTGTTCCAATTATCAACGAGAACGATACGGTGGTTTCTGATGAAATCCGGTTCGGTGACAATGATAATCTGGCGGCACTGGTTGCCAATTTGATTGAAGCTGAGGTGCTGGTTATCCTGACTGATCAGGAGGGTCTGTTTACGGGGGATCCACGTAAGCATGCCGATGCAACACTGATTTCCGAGATCAGTGTCAGTGATCCGCATATCGAGACCATGGCTGGCGGAACGAGCAGTGGTATCGGTCGTGGTGGCATGCAGAGTAAAGTGATGGCGGCCAGACGGGCTGCTCGCAGTGGGGCTCATACAGTGATTGCATCAGGCAGGGTGGAAAATGTGCTGGTTCGCCTGGCGAATGGAGAGGCAATTGGAACCAGTCTGCTGGCCGATATGCCGGTGAAGGTTGCGCGTAAGTTATGGTTGGCCGATCATCTTCAGGTGCGGGGTAGCGTAGTATTAGATGATGGCGCCAGCAGAGCATTGCTGTCTGGAGGCAAAAGCCTGCTGCCTATCGGTGTGGTGGAGGTGAGAGGAAATTTTGAACGAGGTGAGGCCATATCTTGCCTGAATACCAGTGGCCGCGAAATTGCCCGTGGCCTGGCCAATTACAGCGCACGTGAATCACACAAGATCATGCGTCGCCCCTCCAGCCAGATCGAAGCTGTACTGGGTTATGTAGGTGAATATGAACTTGTTCACAGAGATAATCTGGTTATTCTGTAATGGCTTGATCTGCTGGATTTACCTGTTTAGAAGGTTTAATACTATTTATAATGACTACCCATTTCTCTTTGCCCGGATCCCGGTTACTTCAGTCTTATCATGCCCCCGGATGGCTTCCCGGAGGAAACGCGCAGACCATTTTTCCTTATTTCGTTAATCTGAATCCGACAATTCGTTACCAGCGTGAGCGCTGGGAGATGGATGATGGAGATTTTATTGATATTGACTGGCTGGAGGGGGAGCCGGATAAACCGTTGGTAGTTCTGTTTCATGGTTTGGAGGGCAGTTCACAAAGCCATTATGCGTTGAGTATCATGCGATTCTTAAAAACATTGCGCTGGCGTGGTGTTGTTATTCATTTTCGTGGTTGTTCTGGATCCCCCAATCGTTTGCCGCGTGCTTACCATGCGGGTGATTCGCAAGATATTGATCGTATGTTGCGCTATGTGACGCAGCAGAACGATTCGCACAAACAAAATACTACCTGTTATGTTGTCGGCATATCGCTTGGTGGTAATGCGCTGTTGAAATGGCTGGGTGAGCAAGGTACCCAGGCAGCCAGATTGATTGCAGGTGCCGTTGCAGTTTCCGTTCCGCTTGACTTGGCAGTAGCTGGAAAGGTGCTCGATTTCGGTTTTAACCGGGTTTATACCCGTCATTTTCTTATCACCCTTAAACGCAAGGCGTTGAGAAAAAATAAACAGTTTCCTGGGTTGCTGGATGCCAGGGCAGTTGCGGCCTGCAATTCATTGTATGAGTTTGATAACCTGGTTACAGCACCGTTGCATGGTTTTCGGGATACGGATGATTACTGGCGCCAATCCAGCAGCAAGCCGTGGCTTGGATCTGTTCGTGTGCCAACATTGCTGATCAATGCGCGCAATGATCCTTTTCTGCCTGAAAGTGTGCTACCACAGAAATCTGAAGTATCATCTTTCGTTTCACTGGAGTTTCCGCGGCAAGGAGGGCATGTTGGCTTTATGTATGGTGCTTTTCCGGGGAAACTGGATTGGCTGCCGCAGCGCATCGTAAATTTCTTCTCGCTTGTATAAGATCCGGATAATATTCCAAGGTGAAGGCTGAAGTTGGAAAAACGGATACTGCTGGAGCTGTACTGAAAAATCAATCCTGTCACTGCTCATAATTACGTGAATACCTTTTGGCTCAGTCTTGCTCCCATTTTATGGCTGACTATTATTGCTGCATTGACGGGGATGATATTTGATACAGCAATCGTACTGGGTCTGTACAGCGTCATCCTGCTCGGGATTGTTATTTATCATCTTTATACATTATATTGCCTGGATCAATGGTTACGCCACTCGGATTATTCCTATTCGACAGTGCCCGATAGATCTGGTTTGTGGGGAGTCGTTTTTGCCAGATTGGCACGTTTCGTCAGGCGTAGCGATAAGGAACGCCTGGGACTGAATCTCTCGCTGGAGCGACTGCAGCGCGCGACATCTGCTTTACCGGAAGGAATTGTCATCCTGGGCGACAAAGATCAGATCGAGTGGTGCAATTCGTCTGCCGAGTTGCACCTGGGCCTCAATCTTGGGATGGATGCCGGCCAGCATATTACTCGCATGGTACGTCAGGTACGATTTGTGGCTTATCTTGATGCGGGAGATTTCAGCAAGCCTTTTCTACTCAATCAGACACGTTTTCGCGATACGC
>JACDJA010001529.1_pt1 | contig 19053 bp, 22 predicted proteins | sample 7449241 | NCBI WGS metagenome assembly JACDJA01 (sample SAMN14253289, study PRJNA609438) | sludge metagenome | isolation source: initial anaerobic sludge | collected 2018-12-20 | reverse complement strand
AGTGATTGCGTTCATTGCTCGACAATAACACTTTAGATCGTCCTCTGTTGTGAACCACATCGATGCCGGACAACTTCCGCATGCTACTGATAGGCTCGGGCGCAGGGCTTCTTCTAAATCTTTCAGTAATTGACTGTAATAAACGTAAGACTCGATTTTCTCTTCTTGTGTACTGCTTCCGTATCGGCTCATAAATAACCTCCTTTTCTCTTCTTGTATTATTGGACTTATGGGATTGCTCCTCTGCCAATTTCCATTTTGGTATATGATTGTCTTTTTTGAGGAAATGTTTTTCTTCAAGTTCCGCTGCTTTTTTTTGTAGTTTAAGTTTAGATCGGAATGGATCTGCTCTTCGCCCATCTTTTACTCTATTTATGGCAATGTGAAAGTGATAATTGTTTGTATTGGTATGTGTAACTGATAGTCTTTGATGATCTTCAAGTCCAATTGAACGAAGTATCTCTTCTTCTATATCTGCAAGCTGTTCTTGTGTTGGCTTTTCATCCTCTTGAAAAGAGATGATCAAGTGCATTGTTTTATCTGCATCGCTTGCATTTAGCTTTTGTGTATTTTCTATAAGATCTATATTATCCTCGATGTTTTCAAAACCACAATGAGTAAAATTTATATTCTCTACTTTGTCCTTATGGAGCTTGTGTGCATCAAGTATATAATTTGCCAGTCCTCTAAAACTACCGGATCCTTTTGAAGCTACTTCTTTTACTATCATTTTTTAAATAGACTTTTTGCAATTTTCATTAGTTCTGCTTTTTGCTCTAGGATCTCATCCACAAGTTGACCAACTTCATCATAGCTATACTCTCCAAGCATTACTCTTTGGTTGTGCTTATTATTTGAGAGCCACATTTTAAACAGTCCGCCAAGACGGCCAAGATCACCCGCAGCATTATTTAATTTTTCAATAGCCATATAATCTGTTTTACTCTCTATTGGATAATTCAATCCAAGAGAACGAAGATATTGTGATAAATTCATATTTGCTTTTTTTGTCTGCAATTCAAGTAATTCTTTTTCTTTTGAAGAGAGTCGAATACAAATTTTATCTATCCGCTTGTTCATACAGCTCTCTCCTCTGTCATTTTTTGTAAAAACTCAATTAGCTCATAAAGTTGCCGCTGAATAGGCGAAAACAAAAAAGAGAGTCTGACAATCTCCTCTTCATTTGATTGACTCATAAGATAATTGATTGCCGATAATTGTGTGTTTACAAAATTTATCTGATCTGCCGTATAGTTAATATCGTGATGTAATTTGTCCATTTTTTTAATCTCCTTTTTTTATAGTTCCGCTATTTCCTAGCGTCTGTTGAACTTTTTGAGCAAAATCTTTAGAAGCTTGCCCATTACCACCACCTATTTTTGAAGCAAAGCTACCTATACCCATGCCCGCTCCTTGTGTGCTGATACCTCTATCCATAGACTGACCTACTCCTTTAGCAGCACCAACAGTTGCGCCTGCAAACCCTGCAGCAACTTTTTTCATAACGCCACCTGATCCGCCGCCTGTATCTTTTGCTGCATTTATACTGTCGATTGCGCCTCTTGCTCCTGCAGCAGCTCCAACTGCAGCTCCAATGCCGGCAGAAGCTGTCATTTGTAATGCTCTTCCTACCCCCGAAGCATTACCAACACTACCTCCGCTAAAAACACTTTCTACCATACCATGCACCATATTTGCTAAACTAAAAAATGCTGCTGCTGCTATTAAAGTTGTGAACATACTTGTTTCATTTTCCATTGCCACTTTCGCAGTAGCCGGTAAAACTTGAAACGCCAAAGCTACTAATAGCTTAATGATCATAAGCTCTGCTCCAATCTTTGCAAAAGAGACTATTGCATTTATTGCCCATTGTCTCGTGTATGAAAATGCTCCAAAAGCAAAAAATAAAACTGAGGCATTAAGCATAATAAAAAATTTGATGTAAACAACAAGGAGTGTTAAGCCTAGTCCTAAAATCGCCAAACCTGCAAGAAGCCCGGCAATAGAATTTACAATAGCTTGACCTACCCCATCAAAAATAGAAACTGCATTCGATGTTTCTATCCATGTATCTAAAGCATAATCGGTAATAGTATCAAGCGACACTTTCTCTCCACTTGCTCTATCGGCTAATGTTTCAAAACTTTGGACGATATCAAAAAGAGCATCTTTATTGTCAATGAAAAAGAGGAACACCCCAAAGAGAAGAATTATTTTCATAAGTTGAGCAAAAATTCCACCAATCTCAAGCTCCCCTCTCAGCAAAATAAATCCAAAAGAAGTCACAACTTCAATGAGTGCAAAGCTCCAAAAGATATAGAGTCCTGCTTGTTTAAAAACATCCCACCAACTAGATGTAGCATTTTTAAATTCACCGAGAATATCATTACCGATATTATTGCCTGCAAAAGCAAAAACGCCAAAAAACAGAAATAAAAAAAGTATCTTTTTCACTTTTTGCCCCTAAAGATGCGTAGGGCGATCATCCGTATAATCTACCGGGGAATTGATAATTGTCTCTTTTTTAATAGTTTCTTTCTCGTTTGATGTGGTATTTTCTACTATTTTGAAAGCAAAATAGATGCAAGCAACTATTACAAATACAATCAGGAGAATATAGCCCTCTACTCCAAAGTGTCTTTTAAATTGTTCTATAAATTTTTTCATTTTAACTCCTTAGTCTATACTTGTCGATCTATCATCTGATGTATCTACATCATACCCATCATCATGTCTATGTTGCCATACGGCCTTTTGCATATCTTGTTTAGATTGTTCTCCCGCGAGAGCTTCAAACTGTGCTTGTGATTGCACCATGAGTGTTTGATGCATTTTTTTAAGTTGGTTTGTTTGATGCAGCGCTATTTCGCTTGCAGCTTGAATAGCTGCTTTTTGGCCCTCCGCAGACTGGGATAGTGATTGTAGTTCTCTCATAGTATCTGCATCACTCTCAAGGTCTTTTTCCATAAGTCCAAGTGCCTCGAGAGATTTAGCAACAGTGTCACGAGTTTCATTACTAAGATCTTTATATATTTGCCCCGGATCTATCTCTCCACCATTAGCATCAGCAAGATATTGATCATAGCCTTTATAAAGAGCCTTATATTGATCATCTAAATTTTCAGCTATATAGCTTACTTTGCCACTTTCTTCCATGATATTTTTCAAGTTAAAAACAACTTGAGCAAATTCATTCCATTGGCTCTCCGGTAGCGTACCTATGTTTTGTAGCATCGATGCAAAGCTCTGCACTTGGTTGTAATATTGCTGAACTTGTTGTGCATACTGATCCATTTGTACCGCATAGTCAGTCAACTGTTGTGCATATTGCATCGCCAGTTGTATATTGTTTGCAATTTGAGTTGGCTCTAATGCACCCGCAAAAAGTGATGCTTCAAGAGAAGAGCTAGTTAAAATCATTGCAGCGGCAGCTGCACTAATAATCTGACGTTTCTTCATATTTGATCCTTTTTAGATTTTGTGAAATTCGCCACGGCGGACTTCATCAAACCTAAAGCAGAAGACTAACTATTGGATAATTGCTTCATAACGACCTCCTTGATTTGATTGTGGTGCAGGCAATAATTGATCTTTTGCTTGATGTATCATGTGCCAATAGTAATCTGCTTCATCTGCGGAGAGATTTTCTATACCTACATCCGGGATATGCACATACAGGTGACCCTTTGCATCAATTTTAAAATAGCCTTTTTTATTGTCTTCAGTTTTAATTTGAAAAATTTCTGGGTAAAGATTATTATCGGGATCAGGCTTATAGAGCTTGCGGATCTGATTAACAAAAGAGAGAAAACTTTTATCTTCTCTCTCACTCACTTTTTTTAGATTTTTAGAGAGAGGGACTATAGGGAGAGAGTCTATCTCTAACTCTTTATCTAACTCTATCTCTGTGTAACAGTTTGGAACATTTTGTAACTGTGGTGTAACATTGTTACATTTAAGTTGATTTGTTTCTTCTTTTTTCTTTGCTCTTGATTTCCTCATTCTTTCAGCAGTTGTCGTTTCCGAACCTAACATTTTCGGTACATCTGTCAATAAAAAAGATGATTGAGAGATTTCTTTAAGCATACCTGTCTTTTCAAGGTAAATAAGGACGGCCTGAATGTGTTCTTCTTGCTCATCTAGTATAAGTTCAAGCTCTTTTGCAAGAGTTATTTCCAATCCTTGATACTTATAGACTCCATTGCTTTTTATGGTTAGTAGCATGAACTTCAAAAGTATGACTATGTAACCGTCACCACCAGCTAAACGCTTAAGCTTTTTTACTTTTGGATCATCAAAGAAGGTATCAAAAAGTTTAAGCCAATAATATCGCTTGGAACCACTCATTTTATATCCTTCAAGTATCCAAGAATATCGCTTTTGAGCCACCGTGGCATATGAGGAGATAGAGGATATCGAGGCGGAGGCAATTTGCCCTCTTGGAGCAATCTATAAAAAGTTGATCTTGATATGCTTAACCAATCAGCCGCACTTTTGGCACTTAGAAACTTATCTTCGTTGTTTTGGATGCTATTAGCTATTTGCATCAGTTGGATCCTTTGCTGTTCTGATGTTACGCTCTAGATACTCCTCGATCCATTGTTTCTTATAGACAATATTTCGCCCTATCTTAATCCACTCTAGCTCTTTGTTCTTTCTTGCTTTAGCCTGAGTTGTCTTGGGAATTTTTGGAAAATCTTCAATTCCTGCTTCTAAATCATTTTGGTAAATCCACATAAATACTCCTAAATGCAAATTATTTGCTTTATTTTGTAATTATATTGCATTGATGAGTTTTTGTCAAGATATTTGCTAATAATTTGCAATTTTTGAATTTACTTCGCTATTATTTGATATTATTTTGCTTAGAGGATATATTTTTGAGATTGAAAAACATTCTGGATTATAAAATTGTCATGGAGTTATTTCAATTTTCAAGACAAAGTTGGAATAACTGGAAGAAAGAAAACAGACCTATTGTTTTATTGATTGAAAAATATTTTACAAACCAAGATTTACAAGAATTTTTAGATACAGGAAAAATATCTAAATTTGAAAATGTAGAAAGATTGCCGGAGATTTTAAAAATCCTAACAAAATACACAACTAAAGATTTGAGAGTATTTTTAGCAAAAAGTTATAGCGATAATGATGTATTGAGTGGAGCATATGCAAGATTAGTAAAGTATAGTGAATATGCCAAAGAAGATAAGTTTGATGTGTTAAAAGATATTGATTATCTACTTTATGATGTGATTGATGAAATACAAAGAAAAGATAAAGATACACCTTTTCAAGATATTCTTGTAAGTTTCAATAAATCTATAGGCTTTGATTTTAATGAAAATGATATACCTGTAATACGACAAATAATGTCAAGATACGAAGTCTATAACACTCTATACGATCTCGACAAAACACCGATAAAAAATTAGGCTATAGGTATCATTACTAGTAGATAAGTTGGGGAGATTAACTAAGAGATAGCGCCAAAAACATAAATCAATCACAATATTTTACAAATGCCGGATTTGGTAACGGCAAGTGACCATTTTCATCTTCAAAATCAGATGTATCAAAAATATCCTGATCTGTAAAATTTTCATTAGATGCTACAAAAGCTATAACTGCATATATCTCTTTCTTGCTCAACTCCAAATCCGTTCCTGGAATTTTATGCTTTTTTATATCGCTCATATCGTGCTCTTTGTTTTGGTTTGGTTGCTTGTCGAGTAAAAAATTAGCTGTTTCATTATATCAAATTCTAGAGCTATAACTTTTACCATTTTTTGCAATTTTGTAGTAATTTTTTCAATTTCTTTAAAACTTTTTGTATTTTTTTGAATTTCTTTAAAACATTCTTTATTTTTTTAAATTTTGCTATATATTTTAATAAATTACAACGTAATTCAAAGGCAGGATGGGTAAAGGTATATACCTTTGCAAGCAAATTGTATATCTTTACATCCTGAATCCTTATTCGCACCGGTGGGGCTCAACGAAAAAGACAAAATGCTTTAATCTTATTTACATATAGATCGAGTCCTCGTTATGGGAAATAAAGTCCTCATTATGGGAAGTCACAAGTCCTCAATATGGGAAGAATAGTCTTTCTTTTCAATAAAATTCTCTGGAAAACAGTCAAAAACTGCCATTTTTGGCTCTTTTGTGGTGAAAATTGAGTAAAAATCAGCAAGTCCTCAATATGGGAAATAAGTACCTTTTATAAGAAATAAAGTCCTCGATATGGGAAAAATGAGTAATTTAAATATCGTCGAGAACTAAAACTAAATTTTTGGTTTTCATTCTATTGAATTTTAGAGCTATAATTTTATATATGAAAACAAAGAAAGCAAAACTTAGAGATCGCCATAGACTAGCAATGATAAAAAGAGAGGTTAGAGGTTACACAACCTCAATACGCTCAAAGAAATTATATAATAGAAAAGTCAAACACAAAAAGACAGAAGATTAACTATCTTTCTACTGCTTCTTTCATAGATTTCCTTAGATAATCTCAATATTCAATCGTTTACCTAAAGCATTTGTAGCAGACTCAAGTGTATTAAGCGTAAGAGAAGAGTTGTCAGGACTGAGCAACCTATTTACGACTGCTCTACTTGTATTCATAAGTTCGGCCATTTTAGTTTTAGTAATTTTTTGTGTTTTCATCTCTTGTTCAATTTGATAAGCAATAACTCTTTTTATAGCTATATCGTTAACCTCTTCATAAATCTCTTCATCTTTTAAAAATTCATCAAAATCATTTTTCATATTTTTATTTAGTTTCATCTTTGATTTTTGTATATTTTTTGCTTTTTTTAACAACCTGCTGAAGTTTTTCTAGCTCACAAACATCATATTTGTCTTTTGTTCTATTGGTAGATTTTTTATTTTTTACCAAATCTTTAATGCTTATAAAATTAACCTCTTGACCAAATAAACTATTGTTTGTCTTATTGAGCCATGCGTCCGAAAAATCTACTCCGTCAATATCTGTTATTACATCAATTCTTAGTGGCTCTATTCCTATTTGAATAATAAAATTATCTTGGAGTAACTCATCCGCTTTAAGTTCAAAAGGTACAGCAAAATCATCAAAAGCTTTGAGTATATTTTCTGCATTTTCAAGAGATTTTTCAATCCATAAATCTATATCTAAAGTGTGCCGGCTATAGCCATAATTACCCATTGCATAAGCACCGACTACTAAATATTTTACATTGTATTTATTGAATAGTTCTAGTATCTCTTTGTAGTCATTAAACTGCTGCATGCAATCTCCTAAAACTTACTTTTGACCTATCCAATTTATCAGGGAATTTTTTACCGTTTTTGCAATAGTGAATCTTAGACAAATTTGCCATAACTTCAAACAGCTCATCCCCACTTAAATCGAATATGAAACTATGGTGATCTTCATCATGAAGCGACATTTTTTTAATAGTTATTTGTCTCTTATTTTGCTTCATCTTTTATCTCCTTAATCAATAGTTTTCTTTGTAACACTTAAAAATTTAGCGAGAGTATCTTCGTTTATTTTTTTATGGTTAAATTGTATCAAAAATGATACATATTGTCAATAGATAACTTTTTAGCTACTTATTGCGAGGAACCTAAAATTCTTAATACTTAGCCTTCTCTAAAAACTGCTCCCACCACTCTAGCAACTCTCTAGCTTGTTTAGTATAGTCTGCTTTGTGGGTATAGGCTCTTACAACACTGTTTGCTTCTTGATGATCAAGTATGCTCTCTTTTACTTCAAAGGGTGCTTTATGTTCATTTGCATAGGTCTCAACCAAACTTCTAAAAGTACCTCTAAAGCTATGTATGGTTTGCTTGGTTCCTTTTTTCTCATCATCATATCCCATGGTTTTAAGTGCTTTATTAACAGTAGCCGGATTCAGATATGTATGAATGTTTGTCAATCCATGGAACACCCACGTACTCCAATCGGTTATTTGTTTAATCTCTTGCAGTATCTCTACCGCTCTATCTGTCAAAGGCAAGATAAAGTCGTCAAGATTTTCATTTTTTATTTTCATTTTGTTTCTTGGTATAGTCAAAAGCCTTTTCTCGAGATCTATATACTCCCATTTAAGCGTTGTTAAGTTTTCAGCCCTTAACATGACATACGGAAGCAATTTTAAGGCGGTTCTCGTAATGATATGGCCTTTATAGTTGTCAATATCCTTTAGCATATTACCAAGTATCTTCTCATCTGTAACTTTTGCATAATGCTTTTCCTTTGGTCTAGGCAAAGCATCTCTCGAGATGTTAGCCACTATGTTATATTCACAATAGCCGTTGGATATAGCAAATATCCAAACTCGATTGCAGCGAGTCAACAATCTTCTAGCTGTCTCTTTTGCTGTGATAGATTTTTGCTTTAAAGCATTCAACAGCTCGCTATGCGTGATGTCTTTGATTGGGATGGATGAGACTATATTTTTACTCTCATCATATGTACAAAAAAATGGGAACATATCATTTTCAAAAGATCTTTGGATTTTATTTATAGTAGTTTGAGTATTGATAGCAGGAAGTATCTCATCGATCCATTGATACACTACCTTATGAAATTGTGATTTATCTTCTAACACAATTTGGGTTTTAACCTCTTGTTTTACCTCAAGAGGGTCAATGCCCTGGCTTATCTTTTCTTTGAGATTATTTGCCCCTTTGCGCGCCATATCAAGGCTAACAGCAGGATATGATCCAAACCCGGTTCTTCTTCTCTTCGCTTTGTTGTTCTTGTCTTTTAATATTGGACTTGAATATCTAAATATCCATTGCTTCCCGCCATCTACTCTAATAAGTAATTGCAGCCCTTTTGTATAGCTGTCCGTTAAGGTATATTCTTTGGATTTTGGTTTGAGTGCTTTGATCTCTTTATCTGTTGAAAATGTTGTTTTAGAAGATTTACTCATAAGTGGTACATAATCCTTTTAAAAAATATCTTATTTTACAAATGTACCAAAATATGTACCACTAAAACCTTAGCTAAGATAGTATTATATGAGACAACATAGGACAAGAAATAGGCTTTAAATTTCATTGTAGCTTAAAATAAAAGGATTTTATGAGATTATATGAAAGAGTATCTTGGTGGAGCATAGCGGGATCGAACCGCTGACCTCTTCGCTGCCAGCGAAGCGCTCTCCCAGCTGAGCTAATGCCCCAAGAAAGAAGAAATTTTATAGCATATTTCCATAAAAATAGCTTATGGGCACCTCTAATAACCCTGGATACTCATAATGGGCTTTGCGTCAAAAAAATAGGGCTCTATCTCTTTTTTGCTTGCAAACGGAGTGAGCTTAAAAGTTTCACCTGCAATCTTTACTTCATAAGATGTATCTTTTTGGCTTTTCGCGTAAGTGAGCGCTATCTTAGCCGCCAACGCCTTTTCTGTGTGTGTAGCACCACTATGAATAACAGATGAAGGACCGATAACAGGAAGTTCAAAAAGTGTGTATTTTGAGTAATTGATAGCTTCTAAAGAGGCATTGTCTGCTTCATCTCTACCGACAACCAACTTTGCTCCATCTTCCAACCTAAAATGTCGACCAAATTTTAAAAGCTCTATATCTTCAAGTTCAAATGTATCGTATTTGATATGCTCTTGGATGCGTGCACTGTAGTGTATCTCAGTAAGCAGACAACCTCCGCCCGGACTTTGATAATCTTCCCAGCCGTACTTACTAGCAAGAGCTAGTTGTTGCTGCCTATTTCTACCACTTATATCATGTAGTTTTTCTCTCTCTACCCAACCCTCTTGCTCCGGCGTTGAGATCTCCATCAACTTAGCACTAAGGGGTCTTAAGATAAGCTTATCTTCCTTGTCTCCGGCGAGCATACTTACTCGCATCATAGCATCTGCCCTTTGGCTCATGGGTCGCTGCCCCAAGACTTCTCCCGTGATGATAAAAGAAGCACCAAACTTATCGAGCAATCCTTTTGCAACCTTGAACATATACCCGTGACAATCAATGCAAGGATTGAAATTTTTTCCATATCCATATCTTGGATCAAAAAGTATATCTCTAAGATACTCGCTTCTCACATCGATTTTCATAAATGAAGCACCCGCTTTTGTAGCTCGCTCTTCGAGCAATGCATCCACATCACTTTTACCGCCAAATCCTATATCTATATAGAGGGCTATCACCTCTACTCCAAGATCACTGATGACCTTGGTTGCTAACATACTATCTAGTCCACCGCTAAAGAGCGCCAATGCCTTCATATGCTACAAACTCTCCTCTTCGTAATTTCGGAAGTATATCGGACTTTATCTTGCGTATAATTATTTTTTTCTTTTCATAAGGGATGTTGTCATTTTTATATACTTTTTTGAGTGTGCCCTCATAGAACACTATCATATTTTGTCTCAACTCTTTTTTGAGCGTATCAACTTCAAGCAATTGTATCCCCTCATCTATCAAGATAGACCTCAAGAGTGGATTGTCAAACTCTCCTTTGATAAGTGCATCAAAATGAGCTTTATAGGAGCCAAACATACTTGGATCGACTACATCTAAAACATCATCGACATACTCAGGGTTTTCAAGTAAGGTTTTGAGGATTTGCTGGCTACTTGTATCTTCTACTTTTCTAGAAAGTTTTTCTCGTGCTTCGCTTCTAGCCATGCCTTTTGAAAAAAGTGAAGGTGCAACGCCAAGCATCGAAGACGCCAAAGGGATATAAGAGTCTCTCATAATCTCGCTCAAACTTAGAAGATATTCTTTACAAGCCTCAAAGGCTTCCTCTTTTGCTTTTGGATCACTCAGCTCATACTCGCTCATAATCTTCTCTAAAACAAAGTTAACAAAAGGCTGACTTTTTCTAAAAAGTTCCGCCACCTCAGTGCTCTTTTTGTTTGCAATCATATCGGCAGGGTCTTGCCCGTCCGGGAAGAGCACTACGCCCCCGTCAAATCCTGCGCTTGAGAGCATAGTGGCAGCTTTGAGTGCAGCATTCACACCCGCACTGTCTCCATCATACGCCAAGATAACTTTCGGGTCGCCCTTTCTAAGGAGTGGCAGATGCTCACTCGTCAGTGCTGTGCCTAGTGTGGCAACAGCCTCTTTGAATCCACCTTGATGGAGCATGATAACATCGATATAGCCTTCGGTGATAATAATCTTTTTATGTTTATAGATATGTTCTTTTGCTTGATGATACCCGTAGAGCAGTTGTGATTTGTTAAAAAGTTTTGTTTGTGGGGAATTGATATATTTTGCAGGATGATCACCAAGCGTTCTTCCTCCAAATCCCACGATAGAACCACTTCCCGAGTAGATAGGAAAGATAACTCTCTCGACTAATCTTGCGTAGATACCATTATCTCCACTGGCTAAAACTCCCGCTTCTATAGCCGTAGCAGGGGGAGTTGAGAGAGAGTTTAGATATTCAATGACTTGTGGGCTCGAAGAGGCATAGCCTATCTCAAAAGTCTCGATAGAATCCTGAGATATGTCTCTCTCCTTGAGATAACTAAGTGCCTTTGGCTCCTTGAGAAGGTTTGCTCTATACCACTTATTGATATTTTCTAAAACTCTTTTTGCATCATTGTGATCACCGCTTGAGTTTGTATAGTGAAGTGTGAAGTTATAGTTTGAAGCCAACTTCTCGATAGCTTCAGGATAGGACAATTTTTCATATTCCATAACGAACTTGATGCTATCACCACCGACCCCGCAACCAAAGCAGTGATATATCTGCTTTGTCGGCGAGACAACAAAACTTGCAGTTTTTTCTCCATGAAACGGGCAGCATGCCTTAAAATTTGCACCTGTCTTTTTAAGCTCAATGTAGCTGCCAATCACATCAACAATATCAATGGTGGATTTGAGTGTCTCAATGGATGCGTTATCTATCATTTCATCATTATATCAAATTTGCTATAATTCTATCGGTACGACAACAAAAACAAAAGCGAGCCCAATTGCAACAATTTATGCCCTCATACGGCGATCCTCTTTACAGCATACTTTTTTTAGTATTTTTAGGCTTCATCATAGCACTTGTAAACTACCTATGGGGTCTCTATGCATCCAATCAAAAGAGAGCTGAACTTCTAGGGTTTTTAGAAAAATTTGATAACAATGAGTGTATTATCGATACACAGTCGATGCCTTTTGAACCCAATATGCTCAAACCTCTCTCGCTTCTTGCTAAAGCTTTTGAAAATAGCGGAGAGTACCATAGAGCCATTAGTCTCTACCTCTATCTTATAAAAAATATTGGTGACAAAGAGACTCAACTTGAACTTATGAAGCATCTTGGTAAGACCTATCTGCATGCCGGTTTTATGGAACGCGCAGAGTCTATCTATCTCTCTGTTCTTAAGGCAAAACCAAAAGATCAAGATGCACTCTTAAAACTCGGTGTTGTCTATGAGATGATGCATGACTACAAAAAGGCAAAAGAGACATTAGAGCCACTTGAGACGATAGGCTTTGATGTAAGAGAACTTTATCGATATTGGAAACTACTCAGTATAAATGCAAATAAAGAATCAGATCAAGATACAAAGATGAAAGAGCTTATAGAGCTCTATGAAAATGATAAAAGTCTCAATTATAGAGATATCGTTTCTCTTCTATTTAGACTTGATAACAACAAGGCTTGGGATTTTGTCGATACACAAAGAGTGGATGAGATACTCGATATTTTATGGTCATTAGATGCCAAAAAGGTAGATACAAAAAAGGTAAATAGTGATGCTGTACTCAAAAGAATCTATTATGCCAAAGGGTACATCAAGCAGAGCGAAGAGGCGTGCGGAATATTTAGCATTGATACTATAGCCGATGCAAAACAAAACGGTAATGAGCGTGCTGATCTCTCTTTTTCTTACCTTTGTAAAAAATGTAAACGAAGTTTTCCTATAAGCTTCAAAAGATGTCATAGTTGCATGAGCATCAATACTGTAAAAGTGGAGGTGGAGATTGCAGAAAAAAGCATGCAAACAGATAGTTCTTTACTCTGATGGATCAAGTCTCGGTAACCCCGGACCCGGAGGATACGGGGGTATACTCAAGTTTAAAGATAAAGAGAAGATATATAGTGGGGGTGAAGAGCATACCACCAACAACCGTATGGAACTTCGTGGTGTCATAGAGGGGCTTAAACTTCTCAAAGAACCGTGTCGTGTAGATGTCTACTCCGATAGTAGCTATGTAGTCAATGCGATCAATGAGTGGCTCAAAGGGTGGATTGCCAAAGATTTTAAAAAAGTCAAAAACGATGATCTTTGGAGAGAGTACATAGAGGTTGCAAAACCACATACGATAAAAGGACACTGGGTCAAAGGGCATAACGGGCACAAAGAGAATGAGATTTGCGATCAACTCGCCAAAAACGAAGCACTAAAATATCAAGCAAAGCTCATTTAAAATAGTTATTATGCTAAAATACCACAAACAGAAACTAGAGGATTTTACTATATGAAAGATTTGCGAGATCTTGAAGAGAGGATAGGTTATGCCTTCGAGAAAAAGCAATTGATTATTGAGGCTTTAACGCATAGAAGTTATAAAAAGCCTTACAATAATGAGCGGCTTGAATTTTTAGGAGATGCTGTACTCGATCTCGTGGTCGGCGAATTTCTTTTTCATAAATTTGAAAACTCGGACGAAGGTATACTCTCTAAGATACGCGCATCACTTGTCAATGAAAACGGTTTTGCCAAACTCGCTAGACTTATAGATCTTGGGGATTATATCTATCTCTCGCCTGCCGAGGAGAACAATAACGGGCGAAACAAACCCTCACTTTTATCGAATGCTTTTGAGGCACTCATCGGTGCTATCTACCTTGAGGCAGGACTTGATAAAAGCAAAGAGATAGCGCAAGCTCTTATCACACAAGCGCATCCGAAGATAGATCTTGAGACACTCTCAAAAGATTATAAAACAGCACTTCAAGAGATCACACAGGCTACACACGGTATCACACCGACTTATGTCGTGCTTGACTCTTTTGGTCCTGATCATAAAAAAGAGTTTGAGATTGCCATAGTATTAGAAGATAAGCAGATATCAAAAGCGATGGGTAAAAGTAAAAAAGAGGCGCAACAAAAAGCGGCAAAGAAAGCACTAGATATACTAGGCAAAAGGAGTTCTCATGAATAGCTTTGGTAAAAGATTTACCCTAACTACCTTTGGAGAGTCACACGGCAAAGCGATTGGATGTGTCGTCGATGGCGTCCCTGCGGGCTTAGAGATAGACATAGAGTTCATCCAAAGTGAGCTAGATCGAAGAAAGCCCGGTAAGAGCGATCTTGAAACGGCAAGAAAAGAGAGTGATGCGGTTGAGATACTCTCAGGGACTTTTGAAGGCAAGAGCACAGGCACACCTATCGCTATGGTGATATCTAATACGGACCAAAAGAGTAAAGATTATGACGCTATCAAAGATATATTTCGCCCGGGGCATGCTGATTTTACCTATTTTCACAAATACGGCATCAGAGACTATAAGGGTGGAGGAAGAAGTAGCGCAAGAGAAACAGCCGCTAGAGTTGCGGCAGGGGCACTAGCCAAACTTATGCTTCAAAAACTTGATATCGAGATAGTGGGTGGAGTATGTGAGGTTGATGGTATCGGCGCAGAAAGTTTAGATTTTGATTTTGCAAAAAAAAGCATCATAAACGCTCTAGATAAAACGAAAGAAAAAGCACAGATAGAAGCGATACAAAAAGCCAAAGAGGCACATGATTCAGTAGGTGGTGTAGTGCTTACGCTTGCTAGAGGAGTTCCTGTGGGCTTAGGTGAGCCACTCTATTATAAACTCGATGGTATCCTTGCTGAGGCAATGATGGGCATCAATGCCGCAAAAGCAGTCGAGATAGGTGATGGGATGGAAGCCTCAAGAGCAAAAGGCTCGACCAATAATGACCCCATAACAAAAGGGGGATTTAGCTCCAACCATAGCGGAGGTATCTTAGGGGGCATTAGTAACGGTGAAGAGATAGTTGTAAAGACCTATTTTAAGCCGACACCCTCTATATTTCAATCCCAAGATACCATTACAAAAGAGAATGAAAAGAGCATATGCAATCTCAAGGGCAGACACGATCCATGTGTTGCTATCAGGGGAAGTGTGGTTTGTGAAGCCATGATGGCACTCGTACTTGCCGATATGCTTCTGCTCAATATGGGTAAAAAAATCTCTGATATTGAAAAAATATACAAAAGATAAGAGCAGTAGTATGAAAAAGATTATCATAATCGCTTCTGTGTTGATATTGACTATTCTTGGCTACATGATACTCGCAGGCATGATTGAAAAAAATGTGCAACAAAGCGTGCAAGAGAGCATCACTAACCTTACCAATCACGGTTTTGATATAGAGAAAACAAAAAAAGATAAAAATAGTGACCACTATGTATTGACATTTAAAGATATGCAAAAAATCACGCCGTTCATCCAAAGTTTTTATGCAAAACTATCAGCAAATACCATCAATGCCTTGCAAGATATGCAAATAGCACTAGATGTTCAAAATAATCGTGGATTTTTAGATGATATCAAGATTGAGGTATACCCTATCAAGCTCCCTAGCGATATAAAAAAATCGCTCAAAGCTGATGAACTAAAAGTCATAGAGCAACATCTCAAACAAAAAACTATCATACTCTATCTAAGTCTCGATAAATCCTTATCTGATTTTAAGGGTTATCTCCAAGATATAGATATCAAAGAGTTAAAAAAAGAGTTAAAGATAGAAGGCGACACTTTTAGTGGAAAGATAAAAAGTGGAAAAATCATCAGCTATGAAGAGAAGATCAAAGAATTTAGTTTCAAGGTAGACGGGAAAAGCATCGTAAAATTTTCAGATATGTATACTGCAAAATCTACACAAAACAATGATGCACTCGAAAAACACTATATAATGAAAACAAAAACATTTTTTATAGCACTCCAAGATAACAATGCAACAGTGGATAATCTCGAAGTTGATCTCTCTTGGATCACACATGATGAAACACTTGATGCCTCGCTCAGAGGAACCTTAGGCGCTTTGGCTTTTAACAATGAAAATCAGATGCGAGCTTTCGAGGGTATTATCCTTGATATGGATATAAAAAATATCAACCAAGAGCTTGTATCTAAGATCAACAAGGACAAACTCAAAGATATCGATGAGTTTAGTAAGCTATTGAGCACAAAAAATCCCATACTCACCATCAGTACCTTTGAAGCCAAAAAGATAAAACAAGACAAAGTTGACACTGAAGGTTTTCAGATAAAAGGCAAGATTATGAGCGATGCATCTAAAAGCAACGACCAAGATATCTACAAATCTTTGATGATTAACGGAAAATTAACCTTATCTAAAAGCCTTTTTGAACTTTTATCACAAAATCCCTCTATGGATATCTTGTTTATGCTTATTCCCCAGAATGAAAAAGAGGATGATTATATATTTGATATTCACTACAACGATACACTCACAGTCAACAATGAGCGCATTTTATAGACCACTCTCACGCTATAGAAAAATAAAAGTAAGCTTAAATAAAAAAGAATTTTAAATATTTTTAGATTTTCATTAATTTTTCATTAATTTACTTGACATCTTTAAAAAATGTGTGTTATACTACAGCGTATTTAAACAAAAAGGAGTTTTAAATGAAAAAAGCGTTATTGCTATCTGTGATAGCTTCGACAATGATCATGGCGGGCGGTGACATCGCTCCGGTAGAACCAGTAGTAGAAGTGGAAGCTCCGGCTCCATCAGGCTGGACATTTACAGGACAAGGTGTTGTTTATTATCAAACAGCTGATATGTGGGGTGCAGGTGATAGAAGTGACAATGATCTCTTTTCTCAAGGTGCTTCTTCTGCAAATGCAGGTGTAAGTCTTAAAGCTGAAAACACAAATATCGTTGGTGGTCTTGGTGCTGGTGTAAAACTTGTTGGTGTTGGTACACTCGGTCTCGAAGAAGATGTAGTAAGTAATGTTATGGAGGCATCAAATGCTGGCGACCTTAACGGTGGTGCTATCACTGAGCTTTATCTTACTTACGGTATCGGTAACACACTTGTAAAAGTTGGTAGACAAGAGCTTCCAAAAGCACTCTCTCCTCTAGCATTCTCTGAAAGCTGGAATGTATTTGCAAATACTTATGAAGCTGCATTGGTTGTTAACAGTGACATCCCTAACACAACTTTAGTTGGTGCATGGGTAAGAGGTGCTAATAGCAGCAATGATCTAAATAACTTTGGTAAAGCTAACAACAGCGATGGTATCTTCATGATAACTGCTGCAAATACATCTATCCCTGATGTAGGAATTACTGGTACAGTATATTATGCTCAAGATTATGCAACTACAGATGATCTTACTGCTGGATGGTTAGATGTATCAGCTAAAGTTAGCGGTCTTGATATTGGCTTCCAAGCAGGTGGTATCGATGCAGTTGATACAACATACGCAGTTGGTGCAAAAGTCGGTGGTGCGTTTGGTCCTGTAAATGCAGGTCTAGCTGTATCATATGTTAACGATGAAGGTCCTGGTGTAGTTAATATAGGTGGTGATAGTTATGCTGTATTAGCAGATGGAATAGGTGACACTGGTCTTAAACTTGGAGAAAATGCACTCTATACAACTTCTCCTCTTGGAACAAACCCATTTGCTACTGCACTTGATTCAACATCAGTTCAACTTAGTGCAAGCATTGATGCAGCCGGCGGTAAAATACTCTTTATAGGTGACTACTCAAATACAGGCGATGTGAACCCACTTGGTGATGGTGATTTCATGGAAGCTACACTTGGTTATGCTACAAGTATAGGTAGTCTTGATCTTCTTGCAGGATATGTATATCAAAAAATTGATGCTGATCTTGATGAAGATAACAATATCATAAGAGCTGTTGCTAGATATAACTTCTAATAACCTCTTATCTTAGAGTTACTCTATTTAAAGCTCAAGACTTCGGTCTTGGGCTTTTTTTATGTTCATTTTTTCTTAATTTCTCTCTTTATTATAATTTTATTTACTTTTCTTATTTGGTTGTTTGTATTGATTTTTGATTGGTATGGGTGTCATTTCTGCGAAGGCAGGAATCCATATTTTAAATCCTGAAACAGTTGTCCTCGGGCCTTTGCCCTGCGAGATTCCGCGTTGCTTCATCAGGATGACAAGAATGCAAGTTTGGGATGACATTGTTATCACTTCCACCTTTTCCTTTATAATTAAACTTATTTTGTTATGATTTTGTATATCATAAACAACAATTATGGTATAATTTTGTATATCATAAACAACAGAGGGTAAAATGAATTTGGAAATACTATTTGAAAAATATAGCAAACTTTTTCGTAGTTTCCGATGATATTGAACTTGGATTTGGCAATAAGATACCGCTTTGGTTATTTGGCTTTTTGTATTGATTTGGAGAAACTCATGCACAATGAGTGTTAAGCGCTAAGTGCTAAGCAGGCTTGTTGCTCTTGTTCCCATATTTTTTATATCCGTTCCCGTGAAAATCGCAGACACGAGAAGAAATAAATATGCTAGAATGACAAAAACCCTTAACGCTGCTTGCTGAATACTTCATGCTAGATATCAGTGACGGTTATTCCTTATTATTAATCCAATATTTGCTATAATCGCTCTATGAAGATAAGAATTATGGATGCAAAAAATCATTTTAACATTGCCAATATAATCACATTTGCAAACATAACTTGTGGGCTTACCGCACTCTATCTTGTGACGGAAGAAAAATTCATCATAGCTTCCATCATAGCTTGGTGTGCAGGAATGTTTGACATAGCAGATGGCAAGGTAGCGAGAAAATATAACCTCAGCTCGCCATTTGGCATACAGCTTGATAGTTTTGCTGATTTTTTATCATTTGTTATCATGCCTGCTTTTTTTCTCTTTTTTGGACTCTCGCTTGAGACAAGTTTTGAGAAACTTCTTATAGGCATCATACTTGTTTGGTATGTTATTAGCGGACTAAGACGACTCATCGAGTTTAACCTTGATGCTGCAACTAAAACAGAAAAAGATAGATACTTTGATGGTGTCCCT
>JACDJA010001528.1_pt1 | contig 19059 bp, 18 predicted proteins | sample 7449241 | NCBI WGS metagenome assembly JACDJA01 (sample SAMN14253289, study PRJNA609438) | sludge metagenome | isolation source: initial anaerobic sludge | collected 2018-12-20 | reverse complement strand
GGAACCTTTATTGTCAAACCAAAACCCCAATATTCGCTGATCTTTCAATGCGCAAACGCTATAAACATCAACAGACAAGTGTTTGAATTATTTAATTAGAAACATTAAATTTTTTATCCGTGGATGCCAAATCATCGGGTGGGAGATCATCCCTGCCCAGTTCCACCGGGGCGCCCTATCCCGCCGGGCAATAGGTCGCGACATGAAAACCTCTTCCTCCACCCCCGAAGGCAGGCTCGTGGGCTACGCCCGGGTCTCGACCGACGAACAGCACCTGGGCCTGCAACTGCAGGCATTGCGCGAGGCCGGCTGCAAGACGATCTACCAGGATCACGGCGTCTCCGGCGCCACGATGCGGCGCGAGGGCCTGGGACGCCTGCTGCAATCCCTGGGCAGGGGCGACAAGCTGATCGTCTGGCGCCTGGACCGGCTGGGACGCTCGCTCGGCGGCCTGATTTCCCTGCTCGAACAGCTCGGGCGCCGCGGCGTGCGCTTCTGCTCGCTGTGCGAACAGATCGACATCGACTCCCCCGGCGGCAAGCTGGTGTTCCACATGATGGCCGCCCTGGCCGAGTTCGAACGCGCGTTGATCGGCGAACGCACCCGCGCCGGCATGGCCGCCGCCCGGGCCCGCGGGATCCGCCTGGGGCGCCCCCCTTCCCTGAGCCCCCCGCAGTGCCTGCAGGCCCGGGCCATGATCGACGCGGGCCATCCGCCCGCGCAGGTCGCGGCCCATTACGGGGTCAGCCCGCGCACGCTGAAACGGCTGCTGGACGCGGCCGCCCCCTTGCCCGAGGGGTGAGATGGGCTCTCCTCCGGATCCTGTAGAATCACGGGTTCCGGGTGTTAGCCGCATCGTGCGGCGGGACAGGACAACGCGCTGGTCGGGCCGCCACGCAGGAAACCCACGACCATGTCCCGGACCCCGTCGCACGAGATCCCGCGTGCCCAGCTGCTCGCCGAGCGCGCCTTCGCCACGCTCGAACGCTTTCTCCACATCGAGGCCGTCAGCGGCGCCATCCTCCTGCTGGCGGCCGCCGGCGCCCTGATCTGGGCCAATTCCCCGCTGGCCCCCAGCTACCATGCGATCTGGCACGCGCCCCTGTCCATCGGACTGGGGGACTTCGTCTTTTCGCAATCCCTGCATTTCTGGATCAACGACGCCCTGATGACGGTGTTCTTCCTGGTCGTCGGCATGGAAATCCGGCGCGAGATCCACGAAGGCGCGCTCAGCAGCCTGCGCCAGGCGGGCCTGCCCCTGGCCGCGGCCCTCGGGGGCGTGGCCGTCCCGGCGCTCATCTATACCGCGCTCAACACCGATCCCGCCAGCCTACAGGGCTGGGCGGTCCCGACCGCCACCGACATCGCCTTCGCCGTCGGGGTGCTGGCCTTGCTGGGCCGCTCGATCCCGGGCAACGTCCGCGTGTTCCTGCTGGCGCTGGCCATCATCGACGACATCGCCGCGGTGCTGATCATCGCTTTCTTCTATTCCGGCGGGCTGCAGTACGGCGGCTTCCTGGTGGCGATCCTGGGCATTCTGATGGTCGTCGGCCTGCAGCGCATCGGCGCCGGCTCGGCCCTGGCCTACGTGATCCCGGGCGCGGTCGTCTGGAGCGGCCTGCTGATCACCGGCGCCCACCCCACCCTGGCCGGTGTGGTCCTGGGCCTGATGACGCCGGTGCGCTCGATCCCCATGCGCGAACAGCCGCTGGATGCGCTGTCGCGCTCGATCGGCGACCTGCTCGGCCGGAATGCCGGGACGGCCCCGGACGTCGGCCAGCTGGCCGGACCGCTCCGGCAGCTGCGCCTGGCCCAGCGTGAAATGCGGCCGCCGGTCGTGCGGGTGCAGGCGGCGCTGCACCCCTGGGTGGCCTTCGGGATCATGCCGCTGTTCGCGCTGGCCAATGCCGGAGTCACCCTCGACGGCGTGGACCTGTCCCTGCCGGGTCCGCAATGGGTGATGGCCGGCGTGGCCGTGGCGCTGGTGGCCGGCAAGGCGGCCGGCGTGATCGGCGCAAGCTGGCTGGTGGTCCGCCTGGGCTGGTGCCGTCTGCCGCCCGGGGTGACCTGGGGCGGCGTGTGCCTGATCGGCTTGCTGGCGGGGATCGGCTTCACGATGTCGATTTTCATCGCCATGCTGGCCTTCGCCGACGAAGGCCTGCTGGCCGCCGCGAAGCTGGGCGTGCTGCTGGGTTCGCTGACGGCCGCGATCCTGGGGCTGGCCTGGGGATCGGTGCTGATCCGGCGGCGCGCCTGACCCGGTACGCGGTCCCCGTCTCGAGGAGCGGGAGGCCGCGACCGGCCGGAACGATCAATTCCGGGATTTCAGCGGGCAGGTGTTGACGCCCAGCAGCATGTACAGCGGGCAGAAGCGGAACAGGGCCGTGGCCACCGCCACCAGGCCCAGCCAGCCCCACCAGCCGATGGTGCCGTTGGCGGCCAGCACGATGAGGACGAGGCCGAGGACCAGGCGCAGGATGCGGTCGATCGTGCCGATATTGACTTTCATGAGGACTCCTTTCGAGAAAAGTCGGGGAGGGGGTCGGGCAGGTCTTCGCGCAGCGCGGCGAAGGCCGCCCGCTGCGCGGCCGACTGCTCGATCTGCCGCAGGATGCTGCCGCAGACGAGATCGCACAGGGCATTGACCGAGGGATCGGCGATCCGGTAGTAGACGCTGTTGCCGCGGGCCTCGCGCGCGACCAGCCCGTGCTTCTTCAGCACGGACAAGTGGCGGGAAATGTTCGCCGCCGTGTAGTCGCATTCCAGCGCCAGGTCGCCCACGTTGTATTCGCCCTGGCGCAGCAGGCTCAGGATGTGCAGCCGGGTCGGTTCGGACAGCGCCCGGAAATAGGCCGCGACCGGCTCGAGCACTTCGGGGGGCAGATGTCCCATTCCTGAAAACTCACAGAATGACGGATGAACCATGGGTGTATCCCGCTGATCCCGACAGATCAATGATGTGTCTAATTGACTATTTGCGTGATTAGTTAAATAATAACATCGAATCCGATGCCGTATCCACCGAAGACACGGGAACCATGTCCGCACACCGTCCGCCCTCATCCGCCCGGCCCGCCCCCTCCCGGTTCGTCCTTTGGGCCGGGTTCGGCCTGCTATGCGCGGGGACCGCGCTGGCCACCCAGGCCCTTCCTCCGCCGCGGGCCGTCCAGGTCAGCGCCCTGTCAGCCCCCGACCGCCTGAATCTCGACGGCACGATCCAGGCCATCCGCGAAGCCACGCTGGCGGCCCAGGTGACCGGAACGGTCACCGCCGTGAACATCCAGGCCGGCGACGCGGTCCATGCCGGGCAGGTGCTGCTGCGCCTGGACGGCCAGGAAGCCGGACAGGCGCAGCGGGCGGCCCAGGCCCTGATCCGCGAAGCGGACGCGGAACTCGCCCTGGCGCAGACCGAACTGCGGCGCCGTGAAACCCTGTACGCACAGCGCTACATCAGCCAGGCCGCCTATCAGCAGGCCCGGGCCCGCGCGGAAACGGCCCGGGCGCAGGCCGCGGCCCGGCACGCCCAGGCGGCGGCCGCGCAGACCCACCACGACCACTTCACGCTCAGGGCGCCGCACGACGGCCTGATCGGCCGCCTGGACGCCCATCCGGGCGACATGGTCATGCCGGGCCAGCCGCTGGCCACGCTCTTCGACCCCGGCGCGCTGAGGATCCAGGCCGCCGTGCCCCAGCGCTACATCGGCCAGCTGGCGCCCCGCGCGCACGTCGAATGGCCCCCGGGCTTTCCCGATCTGCCCGCGACCCTGCCCGTCCAGGTCCTGCCCGCGCGGGACGCCGCCAGCCTGACCGGCACCATCCGGCTGGCCCTGCCGCCCGGCGTGCGCGGCCCCGCGCCCGGCACGCCGGTGCGCATCGGGATCGACCTCGATGGCACCACCCGCATCCGCCTGTGGGTGCCGGCCGGCGCCGTGGTCCGCCGAGGCGATCTGTCCGGCGTCTACGTGCTGGACGCGAACGGCATGCCCCGCCTGCGCCAGGTCCGTCCGGGATCGCGGGACGGCGACCGCGTCGAAATCCTGAGCGGACTGGCCGAAGGAGAATCCATCGTGCCGGAACCGGGCAGCATGTCTCTGGAAGACCGCAGGCCATGAAGACCACGACGCCGGGTATCGCCGGGCGCATCACGGCCCTGTTCCAGGACAACCGTCTGACGCCCCTGCTCGCGCTAGCCCTGCTGCTGGCCGGACTGTTCGCGCTCGCGATCACGCCCCGCGAGGAAGAGCCCCAGATCGACGTCACCATGGCCACGATCATGGTGGCATGGCCGGGAGCCTCGGCCGGCGACGTCGAGCGCGTCATCGCCACGCCCGGAGAACGCATCCTGGCCCGGATGGAAGGCACCGAGCACGTCACATCCATGTCCATGCCCGGACAGGCCGTACTGACCGTCCAGTTCAAGGTCGGCATCCCGCGCACCGAGGCGCTGGTGCGCCTGCACGACACGCTGCGGACGGAATCGTCCGCCTGGATGCCGCCGGGGCTCGGCATCCAGCCGCCCGAAGTCCGGCCACGCGGCGTCGACGACGTCCCCATCGTCGCACTGACGCTGCACGCCGCGGACAAATCCCCACGCGACCTGGAATGGATCGCCCGCAGCATCGAGCCCGAACTGAAGCGCGTCCCCGGCACGCGAGACGTCTGGCTGATCGGCGGGGCCGACAACACGGTCCGCGTGGACCTGGATGCCGGACGCATGGCGGCCGCGGGCGTGACGACCCAGGACATCGCCCGGATCCTGGACGACGCCAATCATCGCCTGCACGCGGGCGACTGGATCGCCGCCAACCGGAGCCTGACGGTGGACGCGGGCCAGTTCCTGCGCTCGGTCGAGGACGTCGCCGGACTGATCGTGGCACGCCGCGACGGGCGTCCCGTGCGCCTGCGGGAAATCGCCCGCGTCGAGGAAGGACCGCCGCCCCCCGACAGCTACGTCGGCTATCGCGCGGCCGGGCGCGGCGGAGACGCCGAGACCGCCGTGACGCTCGCCATCACGAAGAAGCCCGGCGAAAACGCCATCGACGTGTCCAACGCCCTGATGCGCCGCGTGGACGAACTGCGCAACGCCCTCATTCCGCCCGACGTCCAGGTCACGGAAACCCGCAATTACGGAGCCACCGCCGACGCAAAGGCCGGGACGCTCATCCACAAACTGATCTTCGCCACCCTGTCGGTGGTCCTGCTGGTCCTGCTGGCCCTGGGCTGGCGTGAAGCCGTCATCGTCGGCCTGGCGGTCGGCCTGACCCTGGCCACCACCCTGTTCGCCTCCTGGGCCTGGGGATTCACCCTGAACCGGGTTTCGCTGTTCGCGTTGATCTTCTCCATCGGCATCCTGGTGGATGACGCCATCGTCGTCGTCGAGAACATCCACCGGCATGCCGGCCTGCATCCCGGACGCCCCGCGGCGCACCGCATCCCGATGGCCGTGGACGAAGTCGGCGGCCCGACCATCCTGGCCACTTTCACCGTCATCGCCGCATTGCTGCCCATGGCCTTCGTCACGGGCCTGATGGGCCCCTACATGAGCCCGATCCCGATCAACGCCAGCATGGGCATGCTGATCTCCCTGGGCATCGCCCTGACGCTGACCCCCTGGCTGGCCAAGCGCATGAGCGCGCCGGCCCGCCCACACGCGGGCCCCGGCCGCGCGCCGCGGTTCTTCCAGCGCCTGATGGCGCCCTTTCTGACGGCGCCCCGCGCCGGGCGCAACCGCGTCTGGCTGGGCCTGGCCACCCTGGGTCTGGTCCTCGGGTCGATGCTGATGCCCGTGCTCGGCTGGGTGGAACTGAAAATGCTGCCGTTCGACAACAAGTCCGAGTTCCAGGTCATGGTCAGGATGCCGGCCGGCACCCCGCTGGAGCGGACCAACGCCGTCTTGCAGGCGCTCGGCGACCGGGTCCTGGCCGAGCCCGAAGTCACCGACATCCAGACCTACGCCGGCACGGCCTCGCCCATCAACTTCAATGGCCTGGTCCGCCAGTACGACCTGCGGCGCGACCCGGCGCTCGGCGACATCCAGGTCAACCTGGTGGACAAGTCCGGGCGGGACGCGCAAAGCCACGACATCGCCATGCGCATCCGGCCGATCCTGCGGGAAACGGCCTCCCGCCTCGGCGCCGACATCCAGGTCGTCGAAGTGCCTCCGGGCCCTCCCGTCCAGGCGCCCATCGTGGCGGAAATCTACGGCCCGGACCCGGCCGGACGACATGAACTGGCCGGCGCCGTGCGCAAGGTGTTCGAACGGACCGAGGGCATGGTGGACATCGACGACAGCCGCATGGCCTCCGCCCCACGGATCGTGCTGGCCGTGGACCGCGAACGCGCGGCCCAGGCGAGCGTTTCGCAGGAAGCCGTCATCCAGACCCTGAAGGCCGGATTGAGCGGCATGCGCGTCGGCATCCTGCGCGACGGCCACTCCCGGCCCACGGCCATCGTGCTGGGCCTGCCGCCGGAATACCAGGGGGATCCCGGCGCGCTGCTGCGCCTGCCCGTCCGGGCCGCGGACGGCGCGATGACGCCGATCGGAGAACTGGTCCGGGAAATCCGGACCACGCGGGAACAGCCGATCCATCACAAGGATCTGCTGCCGGTCCAGTACGTGACCGCGGACATGGCCGGACGGATCGACAGTCCGCTGTACGGCATGTTCGCGGCGCGCGCGGCCCTGAAACGGCTGAAAACGCCCGATGGACAGCCGCTGGCGGAATTCTTCACCCACCAGCCGGAGGACGCCTACGGCGGCTACGCCATCAAATGGGACGGCGAATGGCAGATCACCTACGAGACCTTCCGCGACATGGGACTGGCCTACGCGGTGGGCCTGCTGCTGATCTATCTGCTCGTGGTCGCGCACTTCGGCTCCTACCTGATGCCGCTCATCATCATGGCGCCCATCCCCCTCACGCTGATCGGCGTGATGCCGGGCCACGCCCTGATGGGCAAGCAGTTCACCGCCACCAGCATGATCGGCATGATCGCCCTGGCGGGCATCATCGTGCGCAATTCCATCCTGCTGGTGGACTTCATCCTGATGCGCCTGCGCGAAGGGTCCGGCTTCGCGCAGGCGGTCGTGGAGTCCGCGGCCACCCGCGCCCAGCCCATCCTGCTGACCGGCCTGGCCGCGATGCTGGGCGCCTTCTTCATCCTGGACGATCCGATCTTCAGCGGCCTGGCGATCGCCCTGATTTCGGGCATCGCCATCTCCACGGCTCTGACGCTGCTCATCATCCCGGTCCTTTTTTTCAGCGCCTTCCACAGGCGCGCCCACACCCTCGTTCCTCAAGGAGACCCCTCATGACTTCCTGGCAACTCGTCCGCGTCCTCGCGGGCCTCTTCATCCTGCTGTCGCTGCTGCTGGGCGCCCCCGCCAGCCCCTGGTTCCACAGCCAGTGGTGGCTGGCCTTCACGGTTTTCGTCGGCTTGAACATCCTGCAAAGCGGCGTGACCAAATGGTGCCTGCTGGAACGCATCATGCACCGCCTGGGCGCGCGCCGGGGCGACTGATGGCGCCGCACGCCGACAGGCCGCCGAGCCGGCGGCGTCCGCGGTCCGCCGCGCTGGCGCTGGCGGCCGCGCTGGCGCTGGCCTGCGCGCCGGGCGCCCGGGCGACCGACCTGCTCCAGGCCTGGCAGGCCGCGCAAACGCACGACCCGGAACTCGCCGAGGCCCGCCAGGGCCTGCTGGCGGGCCAGGCCCGCGCCGACCAGGCGGACAGCCTCTGGCGCCCCACGCTGGAGGCCCAGGCTTCCGTGGGACGCGCAACCCAGGAAAGCCAGACCCGGGGCGCCCACTTCTCGGCGGCCGGGCTCGGCGCCATGGACGGCGCGGATTTCGACACGTCGATCCGCAATAGCTCCCGGTCGGAATACGGCGTCCAGCTGCGCCAGCCCCTGATCGACCTGGGACGCGACGCCCAGGCGCGGCAATTGCGCCATGCCTCCATGCGGGCCGAGGCGGCCTGGACCATCGCCGAACAACAGGCCGCGCTGCGCATCGCCCGACGCTATTTCGACGTCCTGACGGGCATGCGGCGGCTCGACGCGCTGCAATCCCAGAAACGCGCCGTGGAGCGGCTGCTGGGACAGGCGCGCGCCCGCTATCGGGCCGGTGACGCCTCCATTCTCGACACCCACGAAGCCGAAGCCCGGCTGGGCCAGATCGACACCCAGGTGGATCTGGCCGCCACCCGGCTGGAACTCGCCCGATCCGCCTTCACCCAGGCGTCCGGTCTGCCCGCGAAGGGACTGGCGCCGCTACGGGAAGACGCACCCGCGCTCACGGCCCGGCCCGACCAGCCGCTGTCGGCCTGGCTGGACCGGGTCGGCAAGGCCAGCCCCGAATTGCGCCAGGCGCTGGAGACGGCGGCCATGGCCGCTGAACACGCCGAGGGCCTGCGCGCCATCGCCCAGCCCACGCTGAGCCTGGTCGGGGGGGCAGGCCGCACGCACCTGAGCGGCGCCGGACAGTACGGCGACGCGGGCTACGCGGCGACGCAATGGTCCGTCGGCCTGGAATTGCGGATCCCCCTGTACACGGGCGGCATGCGCGACGCCCGGTACCGCGAGGCCCTGGCGGAACGCGACGGCGCGCGTTTCCAGATTTCATCGACGCAGCAGCGCCTGAACCTGCGGACCCAGGCCGCATGGCTGAGCCTGGAGACGGGGCCGGCCCGCATCCATGCATTGCGCCAGGCGCTGCAGGCGGGCGCGGCGCGGCGCGACGCGACCCGGCTGGGCGTCGAAGCGGGCGACCGCACCCTGCTGGACCAACTGGACGCCGAACAGGCCCTGGCCCAATCCGGACTGGATCTCCACCAGGCCCTGGCGGATCTCGTCATCGACCGGCTGGAGCTGCAGGCACTGGCCGGAGGACTAGGCCAGCATGAACTGGCCGAGGCCAACTGCGTCCTGCGCGGCGCGCACTGCCCTGAAACGGCCAACAGATAAAAGACAACACGAGGAGACAACACCATGGCACACATCGTCATCATGGGCGCCGGCATCGGCGGCATGCCGGCCGCCTACGAGATCCGGGGCCTGCTCGGCCCCGGCCACGAGATCACGGTCGTCAACGCGACGGACCATTTCCAGTTCGTCCCATCGAACCCATGGGTCGCCGTGGGCTGGCGCACGCGCGCCGCGGTCACGATGGAAATCGCGCCGCTCCTGCGGAAAAAGGGCATCGACTTCATCGCAAGGCGGGTGACGGGCATCGACGCGGACCACAACACGCTGACGCTCGACGGCGGCATGGCGCTCGGATACGACTACCTGGTCATCGCCACGGGTCCGAAGCTGGCCTTCGACGAAGTGCCCGGCGCCGGCCCCATCGACGGCCATACGCACTCCATCTGCACGGTGGACCACGCCGAGAAATGGTGGGCGGGATACCAGGCATTCCTGAAGGCCCCCGGGCCCATCGTCATCGGCGCCATGCCGGGCGCGAGCTGCTTCGGCCCCGCCTACGAATTCGCCTTCATCGTCGCGGCCGACCTGCGCCGGCGCAAGCTGCGCAACAAGGTGCCCATGACCTTCGTGACCAGCGAACCCTACGTCGGCCACATGGGCCTGGGCGGCGTGGGCGACAGCAAGGGCATGATCGAGAGCGATTTCCGCAACCTGGACATCCAGTGGATCGTCAACGCGAGGACGACCCGGGTGGAAGCCGACCGGATGTTCGTCACGGAGGTCGACGACAAGGGGGAACCGCGCAAGGAACACGAACTGCCGTTCAGGATGGCCATGATGCTGCCGGCCTTCAAGGGCGTGGACGCCGTGGCCGCGGTGCCCGGCCTGTGCAACCCGCGCGGCTTCGTCCTGGTCGACGAACACCAGCGCAGCAGGCAATACCGCAACATCTTTTCCGCCGGCGTCTGCGTGGCGATCCCGCCGGTGGAAGCCACGCCCGTGCCCACCGGGGCGCCCAAGACCGGCTACATGATCGAAACCATGGTCGGCGCAATCGCCCACAACATCGCGGCGGAACTGGCCGGCCAGCCGGCGACCGCCCGGGGCACCTGGAACGCCATCTGCCTGGCGGACATGGGGGATACGGGGGCCGCCTTCGTGGCGCTGCCGCAGATCCCGCCCCGCAACGTCAACTGGTTCAAGAAAGGGAAATGGGTGCACCTGGCCAAGGTGGCCTTCGAAAAATATTTCATGCGCAAGATGCGGCAGGGAACCTCGGAACCGATCTATGAAAAATACGTGCTCAAGGCGCTGGGCGTCATCCGCCTGGAAAAATAGCGACACGCGGCGGGCCCCGGGTCCGTCCTCGTCATCCCTCGAGAGGTCCGGTCATGCCCGCTGATCCCCACATCGTCATCCTGGGCGCGGGATTCGCCGCCCTGAAAGCCATCCGCGAAATCCGCCGGCGCGCGCCGGACACCCGGCTCACCCTGGTGGCGCCGGCGCCGGAATTCGTCTACCAGCCCAGCCTGATCTGGATTCCCACCGGCCTGCGCGACGCGGACGCGCTGCGCAGGCCCCTGGAGGGCTTCCTGCAGCGGCACCGGGTGACATTCCAGGCGGCGCGGGCCACGGGCCTGGCCGACGGCGGACGCCGCGTGCTGACCGACCGGGACGAGGTTCCCAACGACGGCCTGATCATCGCCACGGGCGGGCGTTTCATCCGCAAGCTGCCGGGCATCGAACACGCCCACATTCCATGCGCGGGCACCGAGGCGGTCCAGGCGATCCGCGAGCGGCTGGTGGCCATGGACCAGGGCCGCCTGGCCTTCGGCTTCGGCGCCAACCCCCAGGAACCGTCGGCCATGCGCGGCGGTCCTCTGTTCGAGCTGCTGTTCGGGATCGACACCTGGCTGCGGCGGCGGGGATGCCGAGAGCGGTTCGAACTGACCTTCTTCCACGCCAGCGAACGGCCCGGCCAGCGGCTGGGCGAACGGGCCGTCACGGCCCTGCTCGCCGGGATGCGGGCGCGCGGCATCCGCCTCGCCCTGGGCCATCCGCCCCAGGCATTCACCCGCGAGGGCGTGGAAACGGCGGGCGGCCCGATCCCCGCCGACTTGATCCTGTTCATGCCCGGCATGACCGGGCCGGACTGGGCCGAGGCCAGCGGCCTGCCCCTGTCGCCCGGCGGCTTCTTCCAGGCGGACGCCCACTGCCGCGTCCGGGAAACGCGGCACGTCTATGTGGCCGGGGATGCCGGCAGCTATCCGGGCCCCGACTGGCTGCCCAAGCAGGCCCACATGGCGGAACTGCAGGCCGTGGCGGCAGCGCGGAACCTGCTGGCCGAACTGGCGGGATCCGTGCCGCGCGCGCGGCCCCGGCCGGAACTCCTGTGCGTGATCGACACGCTGGACGCGGGCACACTGGTCTACCGCAGCGCACGCCGATCATGGATGCTGCCCGGTTCGCGCCTGCTCCATTGGGCCAAGAAACGGTTCGAGACCCGTTATCTGGACGGCCTGCGCGAAGGCGCGCCCCGATAGGCCCGGAACACGTCACGGCCGCCCCCGCGATCCGGGAAAGGCCGCCCGGATCAGAACGTCGAGGCGCAGTGCCCGCCGCTGGGCGCCACGCCCGAACCCGCCGCGATCAGCGGCGGTTCGGCGCGTACGTTGACCGGCGCGCTGTGGGTCCAGTCCCAGGCGAAGAAACCCACGAGCACGATCCAGAAGGCGACGGCCAGAAGACGGTAACGGTCACGCATGGCGGCTCCTAGAAGGCATAGCGGCGGCGCACCCGCACCCCGATGAGCGACCCGAGGAAGGCCATGGGCACCCAGATCCAGCCGTGCAGGCTGCCGGTGGAGATCCCGCTGACCATGGCGCCGATGTTGCAGCCGAAGGCCAGCCGCGAACTGTAGCCCAGCAGCAGGCCGGCGATCAGGCCCACGGCCCACTGCGTGCCGTTCATGGACTGGGCGGCCGCGGCCGGCTTGCCCGCCGCGATCCACAGGGCGCCCGCCAGGATGCCGATGTTGGTGATCGAGGTCACGTCCAGAAAGACCGATTGCGCCAGCGTCGCCGCGTTGACCGGTTCGCTCCAGAAAGCGTTGGCCGACGGGTCGAACAGATGCGCGGCCGCGGCGATCTTGGCCGCCCACAGGCCGAAGCCGTAGACGATGCCCCAGGGCTGGCCGGCGATCACCAGATTCAGCACCGCCAGCGCCGCCAGCAGCACCGCGCCCCACAGCAGCTTGCGGTTCCACAGCGGCGCCGCGCGGCCGGCCCAGCGCACCACGCCGAAGCCGACCAGGGCCAGGCCCGCCAGCGTCAGCAGCAGTGCGGCGGGCGCGCCGAAATGCGCCACCAGGCCGTAGGGCGGCAGGGCCCCCAGGGCCAGCCAGCGGTCCAGCGTGGCCGAGCCCAGAAAGCTGCCGATCGCGAACAGCGGCAGGATCGCCATGTTCAGGGGAATGCCCAGGCCCGCCTTGTACAGCGTGCCCGAACCGCAGCCGTCGGCGACCTGCATGCAGGCGCCGAAGACGAAGGCGCCCACGATCAGGCTGACGCTGGGCGGTCCCAGGGCGGCCCCCAGATCGGTCGGATAGGCGGCCAGCAGGGGCATGGACACCGCCGCCGCGACCGCCAGCAGCACCAGTTGCGCCAGCACGCCGGACGGGTCGCGCTGCTCGATCAGCCGCCGCCAGCCGGTGGTGAAGCCGAAGCGCGCGCCCGCCAGCACCGCCCCCAGGCCGATGCCGACGAGAAACAGCAGCGCCTGGCGCAAAGCCACCGACCAGGCGAGGAAGACGCAGAACGCGAGGATCAGGACCGCGAGAGGGAGTCGTTTCATGCGTCAGCTCAACCGAACACGCCCTTCAGCTTGTCCAGGATCTGGCTGCCCCGGCCGGGCACGTGCTCCATCGGCCGGTTCGGGTCCTGGGACCATTCGGCCATGGATTCGGGGTACAGCCGCACGTTCTTCTGGCCAACGATCTCGGACAGCGCGAACCAGTCGGTGGCCGCCCAATGGCCGGTGTTGCAAAACGAGATCGTTTCGGACTTCGGGTCGGGCAGGAGTTCGGCGGCGATCCTGCGCGCTTCGTCGGCCGAGACGAAGATCGAGGTGCCGGGCTTGAACCAGCGGCCGTTTTCGACGTTGACCGCGCCCTGGATCGTGCCGGGCACCTGCGCCGTCGGCGCCTTGACCTTGCCCAGGTAGAAGTCCAGCGGCCGGGCATCCACCAGCCGGGTCTGCGGGTTGCCGACCTGCGCGGCCACCTGCTCGGTGGTGGCGATGATGGATTCGTTCAGTTCCGGCTCGAAGGCCGTCGCGGCGACCGAGGGCGCCGCCTGGTCCCGCGGCAGGCCGGCGTCCGCCCAGGCCTTCAGCCCGCCATTCAGGACGGACAGTTCCTTCAGGCCCAGGTATTTCAGGGTCCAGTACACCCGCGCCGAGGCGCCGAAGTCGGTGCCGTCGGCCCCCGACGAGACCACCACCGCGTGCGTGTCCCGGTCGACGCCCAGGCTGCGGACCAGTTGCGTCAGCCTGTCCAGCGGCGGCAGCTGGCCGGGATTGTCCACCGGCCCGCGCCACTGGCCGTAAGGCGCCGACACCGCGCCGGGAATGTGGCCGGCGGCGTAGGCGTCGGGCGGACGGATGTCGATGACCCGCACCGACGGCTGCTGCCGGACGGCGTCCAGTTCGGCCGGCGTCAGCAGCGGCTGGGCCGACCAGGCGGCCGAGGAGGCCCCGAGAGCGAGGAAGAGCGCGCCCAGGCGGGCGGACAGGGATTTCATGACGATGCCTTTGGGAAACAAGAAAGCGATCGTTCATTCTCCCAGATTCGATCGCACGGCAAGCGATACATATAAAACCTCAAGTTATATCGAACACCGGCGGCATGCGATCCTCGCCACGCGGTCCTCAGGCTCGCAGCGGGCCGGCGAGGTTGGCGGGGATCACCTGGATCACCCGGGCGGCGCTGTCGGCGGCGGCGGCGAGCGCGTCCATCGGCGCGGCCCCGCCGGCCCAGGCGTGGACGAAGGCGGAAGCGAAGGCGTCGCCCGCGCCGATGGTGGACTGAGGAACGACGATCCGCGCGGGATGGAAATGGCCCTGTTCGCCGTCGTGGAACAGGGCGCCGCCCTGCCCCAGCGTCACCAGGACGGACTGGCCGGGCCGGCGCAGCAGCCGCCGCGCCAGGTCCCGGGCGACGTCCGGCGCGGGGGCGTCGGTATCCAGGGACACGTCCCCGCACAGCCGGGCGGCTTCGCGGGCGTTGACGCACAGCAGATCGGCCCGTTCCCAGAGGCCGCGCAGGGCGCGGGGATCGGCCAGCTGGCGCGCGCCGGGCGTCACCACCAGCCGGTGGCGCGCCGCGGCCATGCGCGCCAGGGCCTGCTCCAGCCAGGCCTGGGATTCCAGCGACAGGCCCGTCACGTAGACGACGTCCGCCGACTCCAGGCCGGGAAAGCCCTGTTCCCCGACCCAGGTGCTGGCGCCGCGCTGCGCGTAGGCGCGCGCCGCGCCGGTCTCGTCCACCATCACCACGGCCTTGCCCGTGGGCAGCGCATGATCGGGGATGGCGGCCTGGATGCCGTGGCGCCGGAGGATGTCCCGCAGCAGGTCGCCTTCCAGGTCGCGGCCCACGCAGGCATGGACGGTGACGTGGGCGCCGCGCGCGGCCACGTTCAGCGCGGCGTTCACCGCCCCCCCGCCCGCGTACAGGCCAATGTGCTCCACGTCCTGCTTGGCGGCGCGCATGGGCTGGACGCGGGACACGACGATGTCGACGATGGCCGCGCCGATGGTGGTGAATTGCATGGATCTGTCCGCTCAAAAAACAGCCCGGGATGCCCGGGATTTCAGCTCATTCGCCGCCCAGTCCGCGAAGACGCGCATGCGCCGGGGCGGATGGCGGTGATGGGGAAACAACAGATTAACCGGCATCGGCGGCGGCGGACAATCCGGCAGGACGCCGACCAGTCCCGGCGCGCGCGCGGCACTGGCCAGCGGCACCTGGATCAGCCCGAGGCCCGCCCGGCAGGCGGCCTCATAGGCCGCACTGTTGTCCACGGTGACCCGGGATCGCATCGGCACCCGGACGACGCGGCCGGCGGCATCCCGGTATTCGAACAGCGCCGGCCCGTCCGAGGCATTGGGGCGGTAGTCCACCAGCCAGTGACGCGCCAGGTCGTCGGGGCCGAGCGGCCGTCCGTGGGCGCGCAGGTAATCGGGGCTGGCGAAATTGCCCAGGGGCATCGCGCCCAGGGGACGGCAGGCAAGCGATTCATCGACCACCGCGCCGACCCGGATGACGCAGTCGAGTCCCTCGACGATCATGTCGGCGCGCCGGTCGGCACTGGAGATTTCCATCCGCAAGGCCGGGTGGCGCGCCAGGAATTCCGGCAACCGGGCCATCAGCGGGCCCGCCGCCATGCCCAGGGGCATGCCGACCCGCAAACGGCCGTCCAGCGGCCCGTCCGGACGCCGGAAGAAACCGCCGAGCTCGTCCAGACCGTCCAGCACGGGCGCGCACCGCTCCAGGAAGGCCTGTCCGTCCCCGGTCAGGCCGACCCGCCGCGTGGTCCGCTGGAGCAGCCGCGCGCCCAGGCGCTTTTCCAGGCGCTGGATGGCCGTGGACACCGTCGCGCGCGGCAGGCGGAGCTGTTCCGCCGCCTGGGTGAAACTGCCCAGGGCGGCGACCCGGATGAAGATCCGCAAGTCCTCGGCCGAAGGGGTATAGGCGGGCGCGGAGCCTGGCGAAGCCGAATTGATCGAAAAATTCGACATGTATTGTTGAATCAAGGCCATTTATCCATCCAGATTCAAACAATATAGTGTCCTCATCCGGCCCGCAAGCCCGGCGTCGCACGCAACGGACGCCCGGAAACCGCGACCGGCCGCCTCGAATACCCCGCCTACAGGAGATCCGCCATGACCACGACCGACCCCCACGCCGCTGCATCCGCGCCACATCCCATCGCCCTCATCACCGGCGGCAGCCGGGGCCTGGGCCGCGCCTCCGCCCTGCACCTGGCGCGGGCGGGATGGGACATCGTCCTGACCTACCAATCCCGCGAGGACCTGGCCCGGGAGGTCGTCGCGGAGATCCAGTCGCTGGGCCGCGCCGCGCTCGCCCTGCCGCTGGACACGGCCCGGACGGAGGCCTTCCCCGCCCTGGCCGCCTCGCTGCCGGCGCTGCTGCGCGGCACCTTCGGCCGGGATCGCCTGGACGCGCTGGTGAACAATGCAGGGACCGGCATCGACGCCGCCTTCCTGGAGACCACCGAGGCGCAATTCGACCAGATGATGAACGTGCACCTGAAAGGCGTGTTCTTCCTGACCCAGGCGCTGGTCCCGCTGCTGGCGGACGATGCCCGCATCCTGAACGTTTCCAGCGGACTGACCCGGTTCTCGTTCCCCGGCAAGGCGGTCTACGCCATGATGAAGGGCGGGATCGAAGTGCTGACGCGCTATCTCGCCAAGGAACTGGGGCCGCGCGGCATCCGCGTCAACGTCCTGGCGCCCGGCGCCATCGCCACCGATTTCGGCGGCGGCGTGGTGCGCGACGACCCGCGGGTCCACGCCGCCATCGCCGGCAGCACCGCCCTGGGCCGCGTCGGCGAGGCGGACGACATCGGCGGCGCCGTCGCGGCGCTGCTGGCCCCGGGCAGCGCCTGGATCAACGGCCAGCGGATCGAGGCGTCGGGCGGCATGGTCCTCTGACCCGCCCCGGGACGAGTCCGGAGGCGTCCGGCCCCCCAGATGGCCATAGATCAGGGTTTTCCCTGAGTACAATACCGGGTTTTCCCATCCGCCGGACTCTTCATGTCTCAACCATCAACCGCCGGCGCCGGACGGGCATCCGCCGGCCCGGTGCTGTTCGCCCTGGCGATCGGCGCGTTCGCCATCGGCACCACCGAATTCGCCACCATGAGCCTGCTGCCCTACTTCGCGCGGGACCTGGGGATCGACGCGCCCACGGCGGGCCGCGTCATCAGCGCCTACGCCCTGGGCGTGGTGGTGGGCGCACCGCTGCTGACCGTGCTGGCGGCCCGCATGGCGCGACGCACCCTGCTGGTGGCGCTGATGGGCCTGTTCGTCCTGTTCAACGGCCTGTGCGCCTTCGCCCCCAGCTACGAATGGCTGCTGGCGCTGCGCTTCCTGAGCGGGCTGCCCCATGGCGCGTACTTCGGCATCGGCGCGCTGATGGCCGTCTCGCTGGTGCCGCACGCCCGGCGCAACCAGGCGGTAGGCCGCATGTTCCTGGGGCTGACGGTGGCCACCATCCTGGGTGTGCCTTTCGCCAACTGGCTGGGGCATGCGCTGGACTGGCGCTGGGGCTTCGCGCTGGTGAGCCTGTCCGGCCTGTTGACCATGGCACTGGTCGCCTGGCTGGCGCCGCCCAGCCCGCCCGAACCGGGGGCCAGCCCCTGGCGCGAACTGGGCGCCCTGCGCCAGCCGCAGGTCTGGCTGACCCTGGCGGTCGGCGCCATCGGCTTCGGCGGCCTGTTCGCCGTCTACACCTACCTGGCCGACGTGCTGCTGGAAGTGACGGGCGTGTCCCCCGACGTGGTCCCCCTGGTGCTGGCGGTCTTCGGCCTCGGCCTGACCGTGGGCAACATCCTGGTGCCCTGGCTGGCCGACCGGGCCCCGATGCCGACGGCGGCGGGACTGCTGCTCTGGAGCGCGGCCATGACCGCGCTGTTCCCCCTGGCGGCCGGCAACGTCTGGACGCTGTCGGCCGATGTGTTCTTCATCGGCTTCGGCGGCGCGCTGGGCACGATCCTGCAGACCCGGCTGATGGACGTGGCGCGGCACGCCCAGGGCCTGGCCGCCGCGCTGAACCATTCCGCCTTCAATTTCGCCAACGCCCTGGGCCCCCTGCTGGGCGGCCTGGCCATCGCCCGCGGCTACGGCTGGACTTCACCCGGCTGGGTCGGCACCGGCCTGGCGCTGGCCGGCCTGGCAATCCTGGGGCTGTCGGTCCAGGTCGACCGGCGGCGCGCCGCCCGGACGGGTACGGCCTGAATCAGGCGATCTTGTCCTGGGTCCGGGTGTCGAAGTCCGATGCGTCGTGGCGTTCCAGGAGCTGTTCGGAAGGATCGCCCGAGGTGCGGTTCACCATCCGCCCGCGCCGCACCGCCGGGCGCTCGCCGACGGCCCGGGCCCAGCGCAGCAGATGGCGGTAGTCGCCGGCCGACAGGAATTCCGCCGCGCCGTAGACCTGGTTCAGGACCAGGCCGCCGTACCAGGGCCAGATCGCCATGTCGGCGATGGTGTAGTCGTCGCCCGCGATGAATTCATGGTCCGCCAGGCGCTTGTCGAGCACATCCAGCTGGCGCTTGGCTTCCATGGCGAAACGGTTGATGGCGTATTCGATCTTCACGGGGGCGTAGGCATAGAAGTGGCCGAAGCCGCCGCCCAGATACGGCGCGCTGCCGACCTGCCAGAACAGCCAGGACAGGCATTCGGCCCGGGCGGCGGGTTCGGTCGGCAGAAAGGCGCCGAACTTTTCCGCCAGGTACGTCAGGATCGCCCCGGACTCGAAGACCCGGATGGGCGCCGGGCCGCCGCGGTCCACCAGCGCCGGGATCTTGGAATTGGGATTGACGCCGACGAAGCCGCTGCCGAACTGGTCGCCTTCGCCGATGCGGATCAGCCAGGCGTCGTATTCCGCCCCCGAACAGCCCCGCGCCAGCAGTTCCTCCAGCATGATCGTGACCTTGACCCCATTGGGCGTGCCCTGGGAATAGAGCTGCAGCGGATGCCCGCCGACCGGCAGTTCGCGCTCGTGCGTCGGCCCCGACACGGGACGGTTGATGTTGGCGAACCGGCCGCCGCTGGGCTGGTCCCAGGTCCACACCCTGGGCGGCTGGTATTCGGGCGTCTGACTCATGCTGCGTGCTCCTGGAGAGCCGCCGGCCCGTGCGCGGCGCGGCGGCAAAAGCATTTACAGTAACAGCATCGGCCAGCGCTGTGAACCGGAAGCCCTGTCCAATATCAGATGAGTCTGAAGGGGGCTTGGTGATTCCAACATCAGATGAGTCTGGAGCTTTGGCCGCGGGTCGTCGATCATCGGGAGATGATCTTGACCTTGCACGACGAACGGCTCACCAGCCTGGAGAGC
>JACDJA010001527.1_pt1 | contig 19085 bp, 12 predicted proteins | sample 7449241 | NCBI WGS metagenome assembly JACDJA01 (sample SAMN14253289, study PRJNA609438) | sludge metagenome | isolation source: initial anaerobic sludge | collected 2018-12-20 | reverse complement strand
GGGCCTGCGGCATTCACCAGCGCTTTTGCCGAGACCGTGCTTTCGGCGCCTGTTGATCTGTCCTGCAGTGTTATTGCCCAGCTGTTTCCCTCACGTAAAGCGCGGGTGCAGCGGGTGCGAGGCTTTATGGTGGCACCGATCTGTTGTGCTTTGCGGGCCATGAGCACAACCAGGCGGGCATCATCTACCCAGCCATCCGAGTATTCGAAGCCCTTGGTAATTTCCGGCTTCAGAGGGCCGCCACTGTCAAAGGTAATAGAGCGCGAACCCGGCAGTAACTCCCGTCGGGCCAGGTGGTCGTATAGAAAAAGCCCGGTGCGGATCATCCAGCCCGGGCGCAGGTGTGGCTGGTGGGGCAGGCGAAAGCGCATGGGCCACATGATATGGGGTGAGTTGCGAAGCAGCGACTCGCGTTCCGCCAGGGCTTCCCGGACCAGGCGGAACTCATAATGTTCCAGATAGCGCAGGCCGCCATGGATCAGTTTGCTGCTGCTGGATGAGGTGGCCGAAGCCAGGTCGTTCATTTCACAAAGCAGAACATTCAGGCCCCGCCCGGCGGCGTCCATGGCGATGCCGGTACCATTGACGCCGCCCCCGATAACCACAAGATCAAATGCGCGCTGCTGCAAGGAAAATTCTCCACCAGAGAGTGTTTACAGCCGTCATTGTGCCTGAAATAAAGGCGCTGTTGTCACAGGCACGGCCGCTTATTTGACGCCCTGAACCTGTCGGGCCCCGGTAAGCGTGAACTGCTACGGATTGAACCTCGGGGTATAGGGGTGACATTGTATTTGCACCCTCACTGACATGAGTCATACTGCGCTTGCGCACCGAGCATCGGCAAAACCTGAATAGCCCATGGGGAGGAGTCTTCCATGACGGGTAAAAGCCCACAGGGTGAAACAATTACCTGGCAAACCGGCCACTGCTACCTTGGTGAAATTCTGGTGGCATGCACGGCCCGGGGTGTATGTGCCGTCCTGCCGGGGGAGTCAGTGGAGGAACTGGTTGCTGATCTGGCCAGCCGGTTCCCGCACGCCACGCTCAGGCACGCCAATGATTCCCGTGCGGACTGGTTTTCCAATGTGATGAGTTATCTGATCGACAGTCGTAAACCGCTCACTGTTGAGCTTGATCTTCGTGGTACAGACTTTCAGCGCAAAGTGTGGCGGGCACTGCAGGAGATTCCTTCCGGCAGCTCAGCCAGCTATGGCGACATTGCCCAGCGCATGGGAATGCCCTCTGCATCGCGGGCGGTAGCGGGGGCCTGCGCCGCCAACCCACTGGCCGTGGTTGTGCCATGCCATCGTGTACTGCGTGGTGACGGTAGCCTCTCCGGCTATCGCTGGGGCCTCAAGCGCAAACAGGCGGTATTAAGCCACGAGCAGGGGTTGTCTGAGCGCTGATGTTGTTGCAGCTTTTAAGCAGTTTCCGCAATCGCCGAATCGCCGGTTGTATTCCTTCCGCCATGCTCCTGTTTATGGTGCTGTTGCCGTCTCCGGTTCAGGCCCAGTGGTTCAGATACACGGATACCGCAATGACCACGCCAGTAGAACTGGAATTCTGGCACACACACCAGAGTTCTGCCGATGCCATAGCAGCGGACGTTCTGGCGGTGTTTCACCAGGTAGACCGGAGCATGAGCCGTTACCGCGAGGATTCCGAGCTCTCGGGCCTTAACCGGCAGGCCGCGGTGAACCCGGTGCCGGTCAGCCCGGATCTTTTTCGGGTGCTGGCAAAAGCCCGGGAAGTTGCGGAACTCAGCAGTGGCGCATTTGATGTCAGCTTTGGCTCCATCGGCTACCTTTACGACTACCGCGCGCAGCAGCAGCCATCGGATGAAGAGATCCGGTCGCGGCTGGATCGGATCAATTATCAGGACATAATGCTGGATGAGGCGAATCAAACAGTTTTCTTTCGACGGAAAGGGCTGTTGGTTGATCTGGGCGGCATAGCAAAAGGTTATGCGGTAGATCTTGGTATAGAACGCCTCGTGCAGGCTGGCGTCCGCCATGCCCGGCTCAGTGCCGGTGGCGATATGCGCCTGCTGGGAGACAAGCGCGGCCGGCCCTGGCTGGTGGGCGTTCGGGACCCCCGTTCAGACAAGCGCAATGCAGTGGTATTGCCGCTTGCAAACCTTGCTATCTCAACATCCGGCGATTACGAGCGGTTTTTTATCAATGATCAGGGCGAGCGTGTTCATCACATTCTTTCTCCGGGCACCGGCAAATCTGTGCGTGGTGTCCAGAGCGTTACCATCATTGGCAACGATGCGCTGACAACTGATGGGCTTTCAACGGCGGTTTTTGTTCTGGGTCCGGAGAAGGGGCTGGAAATGATAGAAAAGCTGCCGGGTATTGATGCGATCATTATTGATGATCAGCGGGTGATGCATTTTTCGGAGGGGCTGGCGCCCCCGGAATCGTGAAGCGGATGCCGGGGGCAGGTAATGCCAACGCTGGTTTCAGGTCTTTTGCTCAGATCGTGCCGTTAACGATATTTCTGAAAGCGATCAGTCGGTCCTGGCTTGCGGCGTTGCCCAGGCCATGGCCGAGAAAGCGCGAAGCGAAGTCTCCCTCTTCACCGTGCATTGCCATGTAGTTCAGCAAAACCGTCTGCACAAGCTGGTTTACATTATTTGCAGCCGGGCTGGAGGCGGTTTCCACCGAAGCGTCTGCACGCATGAAACCAATCTGGTTTCTAATGGGGCTGGGGCGACCGTTGGGATTGTAAACAAGGAAAAATGAGGCCGCAGTCTGTTGATTGTCGCCGGTCCATTCACCCTTGCCTCTGCCATCTTCAGAGTCATCGAGGCGGCCATTACTGGATACCGAACCGTCACTGAACACATACAGCATTAATGGTATTCCCTTCCGTGCTGCGTATTCCAGGCAGGCGCCCATGCATCGGCCAGCCAGCAAATCCCTGCGTTCACCCGTCGCCCGCTCGCCGGTATGGTAGTCATAACCCCCCATGGTAATGGTACCTGCGCCTGCGTACCCGTTCAGAACCAGTTTCATTACGGACGCTGTTTTGCGGTATTCCCGGTTGCTGTTGAATTCGTCTATTGAAAATATGCCGCCGGGTCCGACGATGTCCGTATCAGCCACCGGGTCAAGATCCGCCGGGTTACCAAAGCGGTCGGCAAGATCTGCACTTTTGATATACCCGCAGCGAACCAGTTCTTTAATGGTTTCATCTGTGGTGATGCCGGTGTTCACCCTGTCCATTTTTTTATCGCTGATGCGTTGGATCGACTCCATAACCGCGACCGCGTCGTCTTGATCGAGAATGCCAATCAGGTCACCAACATCCACCAGGCCGGTTACGTCTGAAGGCCGGTCGATCTTGGTGGGCCGAACCTGGGGGTTTATCAGGTTCATAGGGGCAAGCGAATTACCTCCGGAGTCTGTGCTTTGAGAGCCAACCAGAGAAAGGAGAGAGCCATCGGCACCTGCTTTGTGAATGCCGTACATGGGGTTGTGCGGGTTGTTGCCGGTGTCGTTTTCCGACCGCGCTGCGATGATTGCCCCGTTGGTTGCAGCACGAGTGCCTGCGGCAGTGCTTTGCTGAATGCCGCGCAAAAAAGCACTGTCCGAGTGAAATGCCAGGCCCAGTTCTGTGTTCACGAAAGCGGGGTCGTTTGGCAGCATGTCACCGGGCAGGCCCAGCCTGCTGTAGCCAGCCGTACTCAGAAAATCCATCTGGCCGCCGGACTTACCCATCAGTACGTTGGAGCCGGCAATATTGGCACCTCCGGCCAGGTCGAAGCAGATAAACGGGATCTTGCCCGCACCTTGCACGGCGATACCGCAACTGGCTTTAAGATTTTCCAGATCGTCAGAAAGCTCAGCCGCTGCCATTCTCGGGTTGGCAAACAGACTGAAGATCGAGGCGCCGAAAACTGTTGCCGTACCTGCCAACATGCCCTGGGCAATGAACTCCCGGCGGGTTCTTGGCCGCGAATGATCACTGTGGAAGAGAGGTTCGCCATTGGCCAGGGGCCGTTTACGGGATTTGCGTATAAACATGAGCGTTGTCCTCTACTGAACCAGTGTGGTGGCGCTGCCTAGAACAGCGGCACAACTTGCTTTAACGATTGTTTCGGTGCGGTTCTGGCAGTTGTTTTCACCGCTACACGGTGTCAGCTTGTCTATCAGGCTGACAAGCTCCGCTTGAATATCCGATGCGGCAGGCTGAGTGGACAGGTTCTCGCCCACGAACCGTGCCAACAATGGCCCGGTAATCAGGCTCTTGCCACTGTGATCAAAGGCTGTTGCGGCAGGTTCAGAGAAGTCAAAGCCCGGGAAGAAGTTCGCCCGTGCCTGCTCATCGTCGACGAGAACACTGCAATACTGAATGGCCATCTGCGTTACGGCCATCTGATGAGACGACAGGAATCCGCTGATGTTTTCCACTGTCGGTAGCTGCTGTTTCACGGTGGCGAATGTCTGGGCCACACTCTCCTGCGTTTTTTGAATACCAGTCATGCGTGCCATGGACTCATTGATCTCATCAAAAGTTTTCAGGCCGATGTCGGGCGAACGCTCAAGAACCGGCGGTGCGACGGTTCCGGGCACTGGTGGCTGAGAACGTGAGAAGGTGCTGCTGCCGAGCCGGTCAAAGGTCAGGAAGAACTCGTCGCTACCAGGACCATTCTCAAGCGCGATGATGGTACCCAGTCGTGATACGGGCTGGCCTTTACCTGGCTCGTAGGTGGCGCTATCCAGAGTCACATCAAGATTTGCCCAGGCCTGACCGACGGTGGCTTCTTTACCGTTGATGCCCAGGCGCATGCCTTCGAGCTTTATGTTCGATGGCTCTGCATTTGCATCAAGGCTGATGAAGAAAGGCTCAGTGAAGCGATAGCTGTAGTTGTCGAACACGCTGACATCAAAAGCAATAAAGCTTTCCGGCACATCAATCAGATGGGAAACGCCGAACAACAGATAGAATTTCTGGCCTACACCCACATCATAATTGGTTTTTACCTGCTCAGGAGTCAGTGCACGGTTATGAAAGGCGACCATGCGAATGGCGCCCTGCCAGGGAGACCGGCCATCGGTTTCGTTACCAAGTACCAGGGCAAAACTGTCGTCCCACTCGGAAAGCAGACCGGCATCGTCCGGGTCGAGATCGCCGGAATGCTTGCCGTTAATAAAGATTTGTCGCCCGGTGCCTGGGCTATAGTTCACAACAACGTGCTGCAGAGTGGCCTGCAGGAGCTTGTCGCCATCCTGGGTTGCGAACGGAGTATTCTCATCGCTGGTGGTGCTGCGATGGAGCACTTCGTAGCGCTGCAAGGTTTGGCTTAGCGTCAGGTTGCGGGCGGTGGCCGAGCCGGAGTAGGTGATGATGCGTGCATCTTCCTGGGTAATATTACCCGGCGCGACCCATGCTTCAATGGCGTATTCGCCAGAGTCCGTAAGCAGTGCATGCAGCTTGCTGCTGCTGGTGGTCGAGCCCTGGGCTTTGCCTGCCGGTATTACAGGGCCGGTTTCAGGTTTGACTTCGGGACCTATGTTGATACCCCAGCCCAGCACCCAGTCCACATTGCCACTGAGTGTGAGGTCCAGTGGTGTGGATACGCCACTGGTATCGTAAGCAATCTGGCCTTCCCCGGCTTTGAACTCGTAAAGCGCGATAATGTTGTCTTCAAAACGTCCACCCGAATTGGCCAGAAGGCCATCGCTCTCCAGCACCAGCGCCTTGCTGGTAACGAGGCTTGGGTCAACCGGCTGCAGCGTCTGCAGCGCAGACAGCTCCAGAATCTTCGTTTCCATGTACGCCGCAGAACTTTCGCAATCGCTTGTCCAGCAATTGTGGGCATCGAACCTCAGCCTTTCCACCAGGCGCGAATTGGCGGGGTTGTTGAGGTTGATCCGGCTTTTGGACTGCTCATAGGCCGTTTCCAGATTGCTACTGGCAATGTATGGAGTCTGGCCGCTGTCGGCATGACATTCGCTGCAGTATTGGGTTAACGCCGGGTAAACTGTGCTGGCGAAATCACTTGGGTCGCTGGGGAGGATGACCGTGTTTCCAGGGTTTTTGATCGCCGGGGCGCGAAGCTCGATGGTTTTGACCGAGTTTGCTGAGCCCCCCGCCCAGTTGGAAATGTAGGTGGTGAGTATGTCTGCGCAGACTGCATCACTGGTTGTCCAGCAGTTGTGCCCGCCCGCCACCTTGGTCACCATGGCAGACTGGGACGGATCCGCAAGGTTCACGACTGTATTGGCCTGCGCGTATGCGGTATTTATGTTCTGGCCGTCCACGAACGTAGGCGACTGGCCTCCCGTGCCGTGGCAGGAACCACAGCGATTGTCCTGAACCAGATTGTCCCAGACGTTAAGTTTGAAATTCTGTACATCGTCGCTGGCGGGTGCGGGGCCGCTGTAGCTTATCGTGCCAGAGCCGGGGGTAGTATTCGGCAGGGCTTCGGTGGACTCGCCGCCACAGCCGCTCAGTACCAAAGCAGCCATTGCCAGAATTGTGATAGTGGCCAGTGAACGCAAGCCAGTTGTTTGCTGACGGATTATGGTTGTCATCACGTTCTTACTCCCCGGCACAGTAGACGGCAGATTCGGCGAACACCTGCTTCAGGTTGAAGCCTGTATTCCGGAAGCTGGTCACCATTGTCGCAATCTGGTTGCGATCATCGCTGTTTGAGGGTGGCCGCAGGCATACGTTCTTGAACACTTTCTTTACCTGGCATTCGGCGAAGGCGTCGGAATAGGCAAGTTCTCTTCCCAGGCTTCTGGCGCCGCTTCCTGAACCAGGCAGGCTGGTATCCCAACCCAGGCGCCGATTGGCACCCTGGCGCCAGTAGTTGTCCCATGAATCACCTGTAGTTACATAACCTGGCTCGAAGGTGGTTGAGTTGATGAGGTACTTGCTTTGCACCCGCGACTCAGTGCCCGGCTCATTGATGGTGTTGTAAACCAACTGGCCCATAAGCCCATCGGGGTCAGTGTCCGGGTTGTACTCATAATCGTAGTAGGCAAAAGCCTGGGTCATCGGGTCCATGCCGGTATGGCAACCCACGCAGTTGTTCAGAAACACCCGGCTGTCGCCACCGGGGCTGCGGGAGACATCCTGGCGGATGCGATCCGGTGGCAGTGTAACGTCGGCAACCTGCTCCAGGTCGTTACACATATGGTTGATAAGGGTAAAGCGAAACATGGCCCGGTTGGTGCCGGCGCTGAAGAAGGCTCTGGCCGCTGCGCGAGACGTAATTACGCCGGCGGTTGCGTCAGTGGGCAGGCCAGTTAATCCGGACTGGCTTACGCCCCGGAAGTTTTGGTGGTCGGAAAGGTCGTGACCAAGCTCTTCGATTTTCTCGTAATGATTGTTGTTCGAGTTGGAATAGGGTGGTACATCGTTCCACATGCCGATGTATAAAATGTCGTCATACAATACTCTGCGAAAATCTGCACCATCTCTGACCAGCCCGATCACAGTCGCCGTGTAGTCGTTCAGCGGGACGAACGGAGTCATGGCTTCGTTGGTCCAGGGGGCGGCAAGGTTTTTCAGGGTTACATTGTAAAACGCCGGGTCGGCAATAGCCCGGAAAGCTGCATCCAGCTTTCGGCCGGCCGCAATATCCTGTGCCATGTCATCGAGGACCTCGGCAGAGGGTGGAACCCCGGCAATCCTGTCATGGATTCTCTTGGCCTGTTCTCGCGGTCCGGCATTTGCTGCACCCGCGTAAACAGCAGTTATCAGAATCAGCAGTGACATACTGCATGCCTTGAATGCGCTGTGCGGCATTCTCTCTTGGGCTTTCATGTCGCTGTCCTCAATGTTTTTGGTTGGCACGATAGGCCAATTTGACAATTGTTAATAGTTTAGTCTTGCAATTAGCATGAGAATTGTGGGTTGCGCCACGTAATTACATTTACTTACGTAAAACCCGTAGAGGTTTCAGGAGGCTCAGACTTAATTTATGTCATGAATTTTTTTGCCGCAGGGTAGCTTTGCGGTTTTCAGTGGAGCCAGGGCGCGTGCCTTATAAACCGAACAAGATCGCCAGAACACTATTCTGCCTTGGGTTGGCGATCGCACTTTCCGGTTGCCTGCCTGCTGGCGACAGTCAGAAACCGGATCCCGTCGTGCTTGAGGATCCGGTGGCATATGTGAAGCGCCCTCTGCTATTTGACAGCAATAGCGGGGCTCTGATTGAAGACAATCTGGCAGACCCCTCAAGTTTTCGCCCCGGTGCCCGCCTGTATGTGAAAGCCAGTGCATCAATCGATGCGAGCCCAAGGGACATATCATCCCGGGCTTTTTCCGGCCCCGAGTTTCTGGATGATGCAGGGCGTTTGCGGTACGACGTGAAAGACCTGCACGCTTCCCATGACGGCACGCGGGTTCTGTTTGCCATGCGGGCGCCGGAAATCGAGGGTGTCGATGAGGAAGATCAGCCCACCTGGAATATCTGGGAATACGACCTTGCTTCCGATGTTCTGCGCAGGATTATCTCCTCCGATGTGACCGCCCGGGCAGGTCAGGACGTGGCACCGGCTTATTTGCCGGACGGGCGTATTGTGTTTTCGTCTACCCGGCAACGCACCTCCAAAGCCATTTTGCTGGATGAAGGCAAAGGCCAGTTCGCCGGCCTTGATGAAAACCGGGATGTGCCCGCGTTCGTGCTGCATACCATGGATGAGGACGGCGACAATATTCAGCAGATTACCTTCAATCAGAGCCACGACCTCGACCCATTGGTCAGCGACGATGGCTTTATTGTATTCAGCCGCTGGGACAACGCCGGTCAGACCCGAAGCAACGGGGTTAATCTTTACCGGGTGAATCCGGATGGAACAGGGCTCACCTATCTCTACGGGCGTCATTCCCATGATTCTGTGCCGGGGGCGCGCAATGTTCAGTATCTGAAGCCTCGTAAAACCGACTCCGGCGCCTTGCTGGTGCAGTTGCGTCCCTTTGAGAGCGACAACTATGCCTCGGCACCGGCCGAGGTTGACATCAATAATTTCGTGGAAGCCGGGCTGCATATTGACGGCAGTGTCGGAAGTGGCCAAAGCCCACTGGTCCCGGGCATCAGCCTCGACGGGGAGCTTACGCTGAACGGTCGTTACGGCTCTGTTTCGCCGCTTATGGATGGCACTGGCCGATACCTGGTGAGCTGGACGCCATGCCGGCTCAGCGAGAGAGCATCCAGCCGGATTGTAAACTGTACCGAAGAGCGCCTGGAGTCCGATGCCTATGTTCCTGCACCGCCGGTTTACGGGCTCTGGCTGCTGGATGTAGCAAACGGAACCCGGAGACCTGTGGTGGAGCCTTCAGAGGGTGAGCAGTTTGATGAAGCAATACTGCTGCGGCAGCGTTCGCTGGAAGGGTTTATTCCGGAAGCCCAGTTCACGGGAGTTGCCGCTAGCCTGGCAGATGCAGGCTACGGCATTGTGCATATTCGAAGTGTGTACGATTTAGATGGAGTGGACACCGCGCCAAACGGTATTGCAGCAACTGCAAACCCTTCCATCACAACAGCGGCACAGCGCCCGGCCCGGTTCCTGCGCCTGGAAAAGCCGGTATCCATGCCCGACGAGAACGTAAAAGATTTTGACAATAGCGCTTTCGGTCGCAGCCGGGGGCAGCTAATGCGGGAAATCCTTGGGTATGTGCCGGTTGAGCCGGATGGCTCGGTAAAGGTGGCGGTGCCCGCGAACGTTGCGTTTGCGATCAGCGTTCTGGACGCCCAGGGTCGCAGAATCAGCCAGCGCCACCAGAACTGGTTGTCGGTGCGCCCGGGAGAAACGCTGGAGTGCCAGGGATGCCACGATTCCGGTTCGCCCGTGTCCCACGGTCGTCCGGATGCAGGCCCAGCCCCTGCGTGGCGTGGTGCGGGCACCACCGGACTGCCTTTTCCGGGTACCGATCCGGCCCTGTATGCAGATATGGGCGAAACCATGGCGGAGGTTTATGCGCGGATTCAGAGTATACGCCAGCCAATACCAGACCCGGTTTATCGCGCAGATGAGTGGACGGACCTTGCCAGCAGCGTCGAAGAGCGGTCACTGGCCTATGAGAATCTGCAGACACCCCCACCCGTGTCGGGAGTGTGTGCAAACGACTGGACGGCCAACTGCCGGGCAGTTATCAATTACGAAACCCACATTCATCCGCTGTGGAGCCTGAACAGAGAAATACTGGATGCGGGAGGACAGGTAATCGGCAATAACACCTGTACCTCATGCCACACCAATACCGATGAAGCAGGGGCGCCAGCGGTTGCCGCTGCGCAACTGGATCTCACGGATGGCCCTTCTGATGCCGAGCCATTGCATTTCAAGTCTTATCGAGAGTTGTTGTTCCCGGATAATGAACAGGAACTGAATTCCGGAGGTGTATTGATAGACACAATGGTTGATACGGGTGATGTTGTGAGGGACGAAGAAGGGAATCCGATACTGGATGAAGTAACCGGCCTGCCAACACCCATTCTTGCACCGATAATCGTACCGCCAAGCATGTCAGTCAATGGCGCCCTGGCGAGCGTTGGATTCCGCGAGGTATTCAAGCCCGGAGGCACTCACGATGGCCGCCTGACACCCGCCGAACTCCGCCTTATCGCAGAGTGGCTGGACATAGGCGCCCAGTATTACAACGACCCGTTCGCCGCTCCGGAAAACTGATCAGGAACCAACGCCATAACCATGCCCATTGCCACTCTGTTACTGATGTTGTGTTTACCTGTGACCGCCTGGGCAGGCTGGCTGTGGGGCGATGATGAGCCCGGGCAACGGGTTCAGGTTGTGGAGCCTTATGTGGCCTGGCGCACCGGCCCGGCTGTGGGTTATCCGGTTTTCCACAGCAGTGAACAAGGGGAGTGGCTAAGGCTTCTGCAGCGCAAGACCGGCTGGATGAAAGTCCGGGACAGTAAGGGTCGGGAAGGCTGGGTCGCCGTAGCTGACATTGCGCAAACCCGGGATGCAACCGGTGAAAGGGTGAATCTCAGCGTACCGGATATGAAAGCGTTCAGTGAGCGCAATATTGAAGCCGGAATCATGATGGGGGAGTTCGAAGGGGCCCCGGTAACGGCAGGCTATGGCGGCTACTGGTTTACGCCGAACCTGGCCGCGGAACTCTGGGGCTCGCAGGTGCTGGGCAGTGCCTCGGAAATACTGATGGTGAATGCCAATATCGTGCATCAGCCATTCCCGCATTGGCGGGTTTCCCCGTTTTTTACCCTGGGCATAGGCCATATCTGGGTGGACCCGAAAGCAACGCTCGCGGTACCGGAGGAACGTGACAACTCCGTGGGCCATGCAGGTCTCGGGCTGAGGGTTTACATAACCGAGCGTTATTTTCTCCGGGCCGAGTTCAAGGACTACAAGGTCTTTACCCGCCGAGCAACCAACGAAGAAGCGACAGAATGGAAAATCGGACTAAGCATCTTTTTCTGACCGGGTTTTGCCTGGCACAGGTTATGGCTTTTACGCTTCCGGCATTTGCAGCGGGGGAATCCGGGCGCGACGACCGGCCCTTGATCGAGCCGGATGTGAAGCCTGTGCCGGTGGATGAAGCCCTGATCGATACCGAAAACTTCGAAATCGGAGCCTTTGCAGGCGTGCTCAATATCGAAGACTTCGAGTCGTCGTTTGTGTATGGCGGCAAACTGACTTATCACCTGAGCGAGTCGTTCTTTTTCGAGGCCGGAATAGGTTTTGCCGAGGGCGGAGAAACCAGTTTCGAAAACCTGGCGGGTAACGTGCAAGTGTTGACCGACAGTGAGCGAGAGTATCGTTATTACAACATCAGCCTGGGTTATAACCTGCTGCCCGGCCAGGGTTTTCTGACCGAGAATTACGCCTTCAACACCAATTTCTATCTGATTGCCGGGGCCGGCGCCACGGAGTTTGGCGGTGATACCCGTTTTACTGTCAATGCCGGAGCAGGTTATCAGATTCTTCTGACGGACAGCCTTGCGCTGCATTTGGGTGTGCGCCAGCACTATTACCGCATTGATGTGGTGGGTGCGGAGAAAACATCCATAAACACTGAAATCAGTACCGGAATGTCGGTCTTTTTCTGAACACAGGAGCCATTGAAATGAACAACCCGGTTACAGCCACTGTATTGGCACTCGCCTTGTCCGGCGCTGCAATTCCGGTACAGGCAGGCGCCATCAATATCCCGGCTCCGGATTTCACGCTTGAAAGCCGCTCCGGAGACAATGTTCGGCTTGAAGATCATCGCGGCGAAGTGGTGATGCTGAACTTCTGGGCCTCCTGGTGCGGGCCATGTCGGCAGGAAATGCCGTTGATGGACGATATTTACAGCCGCTATCAGGATCTCGGGTTCACCATTCTTGCGGTAAATGTGGATGAAAACCGCGACGAAGCCCTGCGTTTTCTGGACAAGGTGCCGGTGAACTACCCGATACTGTACGACCCGGAAAGCTCGGTCAGTGAGCTGTACGAAGTGCCGGCCATGCCCACGACTGTGATGATCGATCGTGACGGCAACGCCCGGTACATTCATTACGGCTACAAACCCGGCTATGAAGACGACTACGAAGCCCAGATCAGAGAGCTGGTGCGAGAGTGATGCCGGGGCGGACAAAGGTTATGCGCAGGTTCACCATCATCATGCCGTTGTTGCTGACGTTGCTGCTATCCGCAACGGCTGGCTGCAGCCCGGTAAAGCCCTGGGTTAAACCCTATGAGCGGGATCGGCTGGCGGATCCCATTATGAGCCTGAGCCGTCACGGCAGGGCAGATTCCTACATGCACCACGTTTATCAGGCCAGGGAATCTGCCCGTGGAGCAGAAGGCGGCGCGGGAGGTGGTTGTGGGTGTAACTGACCGCAATCAGGCGTGCCACGGCAAGGTGGCACTGTGGCTGCTTCCCGCAATGGCGGGCCTGTGCTCCTTTGCCCAGGCTGCAACCCTCCCGGTCGATAATGTGGATGTGCTCTATCACCGTTACGACGGCGGCGGTATGGTGATTGATGGCCCTTCTGTACTGGTGCGCAAAAGTGCCGGGCCGCAGGTGTCACTGTCCGGGCAGTATTACGTGGATTCGGTGTCGGCGGCGTCTGTCGACGTGCTGGCAACCGCGAGTGCCTATACCGAAGAGCGTACCGAGTACACCCTTGGTGTCGACTATCTCTACGAGCGGGCCATTATGAGCCTCGGGTTTACCAACAGCTCGGAAAACGATTACGAGGCCAATACACTTTATTTCACCGTCAGCCAGGAATTCTTTGGTGGTATGTCCACGGTCACACTGGGTTACGCCGGAGGCTGGGATGAAGTGGGCAAGGTTGGCAATGACAGTTTCAGTGAGGACGCCGACCGTCGCAACTTCCAGTTGGGCCTGAGCCAGGTACTCACCCGGAATACGCTGGTGGGCCTCGACCTGGAAGTGGTTACGGATGAGGGTTTCCTGCAGAACCCGTATCGTCAGAACCGGTATCTGGACCCCAACGTCGCCACCTCCTTTCTTTATCAGCCGGAGCGCTATCCCGAAACCCGCACCAGCACCTCGGTGGCGGCCCGTGCCATTTACCATTTGCCGTATCGGGCCTCTATCCGGGGAGAGTACCGGTATTTCACCGACACCTGGGGCATCAACGCCCATACCGTTGAGCTGGGTTATGCCCATGGTCTTAATGACCGCTGGACGCTGGAAGGCTCGGTGCGCTACTACCGCCAGGGCGAGGCGGACTTTTACAGCGACCTTTTCCCCTATGAAAACTCACAGACCCACCTTGCAAGAGACAAAGAGCTGAGCTCGCTGTCCGGCACCACCCTGGCAACAGGGGCAGTCTTTGAGTGGAAGCAGACTTCTCTGCCCGGTATCAAGCGGCTGCAGTTCAGCCTGTTGCTGGACTGGCTGAACTTCGACTATGACAACTTCCGGGATGTCACGGCCCCGGGCAATTATCTGCCGGGGGAAGAGCCACTTTATTCATTCGATGCTCTGGTCACCCGGGCATCGCTGATTCTCGAATATTGAGTTTGCAGGAAACCTGACCATGACGGATTCACTGAATACACGTATAGCCGGCATTCTGGCTGCAACGATACTGCTCATGAGTACTGCCGCACTGGCAGAGCCGGAAGCGCCGGTGAACAGCAAGGCCGTTGCCGAGCAGGTTGAAGAGCTCAAGAAAAAAGTCATCCGCCTCAACCGGGATCTTTTCATTCTGGAAGAAGATCTGCTGTTTCCGGCAAGTACGCAGTTTGCGGTTTTTCTCAGCGTCGATACAGGTGAATTTCTCAAGCTGGACGCTGTGAAACTGAAGGTGAACGGCAAAATCGTGGCTTCTCATCTGTACACGAATCGCCAGGTCGCCGCTCTTGAACGTGGTGGCATGCAGCGATTGTTTATTGGCAACCTGAAAACCGGCAACCATGAGATAACGGCTTTTGTGGAAGGCATTGGTCCGGATAACCGCGCCTACAAACAGGCAGCCACTCTGGCCTTCGAGAAGGGCACGGAGACAGCAGCACTGGAAATACGCATTGAGGACCGCTCTTCGGATTATCAGCCTATGGTTACGATTGCGGAGTGGAAGTGACAGGGTTCGAGACATTGTTCCCCGGGAAAACCGGCCCAGGAGTAGCGACAGGATTCGTTACCGCTGCCGCCGTTTGCCTGTCGTTTATGCTCAGTGCGCCGACGGCAGTTGCTGATGCGGCGCCGCAGCGGGCGAAAGATCCCATGTATGGCTGGGTGCTCTATAACTACCATCAGGGAGAGGCACTTGAAGCGTTGACCTTGCTCGACGTGGCCCGTGAACGGGGCGGCATCCGCGGGCATGGAGCCTATCCGGAATTGGTGGAGGGCGGGCTTATGCTGTCCTACGGCATGGTTCGTGAAGCCCGTTCTTTCTTTACACGGTTACTCGAAGACGGCGGCACCGGTGATGTTTCAGATGGCAAAAGCCGTGGTATAGAGCTTGCTCCGGACGTTCGCAACCAGGCCTGGTTTTATCTTGGCAAAGTGCTGTATCTCGAGGGTGAGTTTGATTCGGCCTATGAGAACCTTCAGCGGGTCAACGCAGGCTTGCTGGAGGAGAGCGATGCACAGCTGTATGCAGAATGGCTTTACCTGAATGCCCGGTTGGCCATGGCATCGCCGGAATTCGGTGATGATGCGCTGATTGATAGCCTGCTTGAACGACTGAAGCATTCCGGCCCCTGGCAATACTATTTGCGCTACAACATAGCCATGGCCGATATCAGCGCTGGCGAGTCGGCAGCAGCGCAGCAAGGCCTGATTACCCTGATTGCCGATATGGAAGATGAGTCGCCGGGAGAAGAGCTGATTGCCGAGCACCGCGCCTTGCTGGATAAAAGCCGGTTATCCCTTGCCCGTATGCACCTCAGAGAGGCCAGATTTGATGAGGCCGCAGCACTGCTGGGGACCATGCCCCTGGACAGCGTGTTTGCCGACAGGACGTTGTTTGACTATGTGCTTGCTGCCGCTGGCCAGGGTGAGATGCACAAGGCTCTGGATGCCCTTGATACATTGTCCCGGCGCAACCTGTTTCTGCCCTGGCGCGAACAGCTTCCCTACGCCCGTGGTTACCTGCTTGAAAAGACGAATCGACCCCGTGAAGCACTGGGGGCGTTTACCCGGGCTGCCGAACATTATGACGTCCGGAGCAAGGAACTGACTTCAGCCCGCAAGGCACTGACAGAAGACAAACTGATGGCCCGGCTGAGCTTTCTTCGCGACAGCGGTGAAATGATAACCGACGCCTACGGGCGACTGCGGGTAACACCGACGGATTTCGGACTTTCAGAAGTGTTGGCCGCAGAGCCCTTCCAGCAGGCGCTGGGGGAGTTGCACGAACTGTATCGCATGCAGGCGTTGCTGCTGCAGCGGGAAGAACAGCTCAGTACCTTCGAAACCATGCTGGAAACACGACGGATGCAGCGGGAGCGGCGAAGCCGGGAGGCCCGGTTTGAGCTTGAACAGCAGCAGGCAGACGATTGGGCGAAAGCGCACGAATCGTTTCGTACCGAAATCGAGGCGGCCCTTGAAAGAGAAGATGCTGAATTTTTCATGACATCCGGGCAGAAAGCTCTGAAAGCCCGTCTCGACAAGGTTGCCGATACGCTCGCACAGCTACCCGATGACGAGCGCACCGCCCGCCAGAGGAAAACCTACCAGCGAATGAAAGCCTACTTCGATTGGACGCTGGCAAATGATTACGGCATAAACCGTTGGGCCGCCCAGAAACAGTTGCGGGAGCTGGACAGGGAAATGGCACAATTCCGCAACCAGAGAGCGGCAATAGAAGCCCTGATGGCCGCAGACGAAGAGCACAACGAGCTGTCCCGTCGGTTGGCCCGGAATGTGGAAGAGCTTCAGGAGTTGAAACAACAGGTTCACGAAGCATCAGAACAGGCGCGCAGTATTCTCATGGGGCGCATGGACAAGGCTCTGGCGGAACAAGATAGTGAGATCAGGCGTTACCTGCTGGCCTCCCGCCATGCCCAGGCACGGCTGGCGGACCAGCTTTTCCAGGCAGGCCGGAGCACGGTCGTTTCTCTCGAGTCTGTGATGCGCAGTTACCGTGATTTACTGCCACTGGTGGACGACCCGGCCAGGCAGGTTACCATCCGGCACCGGCTTGCGGATCTCGAGTTCGCCCGTGCTGAACGTATAATGACAGACACTGCAGAAGATGATCTGTCAGGCGCCATAGCTGCCTATACCGACCTGCTGGCGGAATATCCCGGGCGCAAGGGCAACGACCAGATTTACTATCAGCTGGCCAGGGCCTGGGAACTTCGCGGCACGACCGACGAGCAGCTCAAGGCGCTGAACACGCTGGTAACAAGATACCCCGATTCAGAGTATTGGCTGGAAGCCCAGTTCCGGCGCGCGGATATCCTGTTTATTAATGGCCGCTATCCGGAAGCGGAAAAGGCGTTTGCAGAGGTGGTTCTCGCCAGCAACGAAAACGCCAACAGCGAACGGGAAACCGATCCAGCGTTCCTGATGAATGCCCACTACATGAAAGGATGGAGTCTGTTCAAGCAGGGTGACTACCAACAGGCGCTGCTGAGTTACATCGAAGTGCTGGATCTGATCATGCCGGGCCAGCAGGCCTCGGAAACGCCGGATCAGCGTTACAAAACACTTACGGAAGACCTGTTCCGGGTTGTTGGCCTTTCATTATCTTACCTTGATGGCGCCGAGACCCTGCAGGACCTGTTCCGGCAGGTGGGTAGCCGGCCTTATGAGATTCTGGTTTACGACCGTTACAGTACCTTGCTGATTGATCGGGAGCGCTACAGCGACGCTATCGACGTGTTTGATGCTTATATAGAGGCACACCCCGCAAGCCCGTGGGCACCGCACTATCACATGCGCGCGATCGATACCCTCGAGCGTGCCGGTTTCAGTAATGCCGTCCCCGGCCGCAAGGCCGGTTTCATCGAAAGCTATGGCATCTACAGCGATTACTGGCCGGAGGCTGATCCGGAAACCCTGGTGTATATCGAGAGCCAGCTTGAGATCCTGTTACCGGAACTGGCTGATCGTCACTACCTGCTGGCGGGGGAAGCCCGAGCCCGGTCCCACGAAGAATCCATGCCAGGCACGCGTGGACAAAACCTGAGCGCGGATGAGCATTACCGCAGGGCGGCAGCCTATTACTCCGAATTTGCGGTTACCTTCCCGGATCATCCGCGCACACCGGAACGCCTGTTCCTGCTGGCAGAAACCTATATGGAGCTGCAGCAATGGCCAGACGCCATACGGGCTTTTGAGCGGGTGGCCTATGACTATCCGGAGGTGGGCAGGGCGTCTGAACGTTCTGCAGAAGCCGGGTACGCTTCCGTACTGGCGTTCCGGGAATACGCCGCCACCTGGATGAACGAAACCAGTGCGGATCTTTTCGCCCTTCAGGAGATGCAACAGCTTAACCGCCTGCGGTTCGCAAATGCCTATCCACAAGACCCGAGGGCTCCTGGCGTGTATTACATTGCCCTGCAGCGGGAGTTCGATCAGCAGAATCTTGACGAGGTCATCCCCATGGCCGCGCGCCTGGCGGCCTGGCAGCCGGCGGTCGATGCCGCTTTGATAATGGAGGCCCGGTTACTGGCAGGCCATAGTCTTTATGAGCTTGAACGCTATGATGAAGCCGAGCAGTCCTACCGTGATGCCATCGCCATGATGCCTGCTGAAGATGCGCGCCGGCCCGGAATACTGGAAAACATGGCGGCCTCGGTTTTTCGTCAGGCCGAAGAGTTGGCGCAAGCCGGCCAGGTGGATGTCGCGGTCAGAGAATATCTGCGGGTCGGGGCAGTGGCACCTGCGTCAGTATTGAACGCAAACGCGCAGTATGACGCCGCCTCCCTGCTGATCAGTGCTGCACGATGGGACGATGCTATTACTGTACTGACCGGCTTCCGCTCCGGTTTCCCGGAGCATGAACTGGCTGATACGGTTCCTGCGAAGCTGGCGCTCGCCTATCGGGAAACAGGGCAATGGGAAAAGGCGGGTGACGAACTCAACCGGATGGTTGCCATGGCGACCACATCCGGGGAACGCAGGGAAAACCTCCGGATTGCCGCCGAGCTCTACGATCAGGCAGGAAACGACGCCAAAGCGATTGATACCTGGCGCCAATACGCAAACAGTCACCCCGAGCCTGCCGACATTTATATGGAAGCTGCTAACCGGCTGGCAGAGCTTTACGAAGCCCGTGGAGACCCTGGTCGTCGCGATTACTGGCTGAACCGGCAGATGGAAAAAGTGGATCAGAACCCGGAGGCGACCGATGATCGCATGCGTTATCTGGCTGCGTCCGCCTCCGCCACGCTGGCCCGGGATGCGCTGGCACGCTACGACAGCATTCGCCTGACCTTGCCCCTGAATAAAAGTATGGTAGCCAAAACAGACGCACTGGAAGCAGCCGTACAGGCCTACCAGAAAACAGCCAGCTACGGGCTGTCATTGTTTGCTACGGAGGCGGGCTACCAGATTGCGCACATATACAGCCGGCTTGGCACCGATCTGATGGAATCCGAGCGCCCCGAGGGGCTCAGCCAACTGGAGCTCGCCCAGTACGAATTGTTACTGGAAGAGCAGGCGTATCC
>JACDJA010001526.1_pt1 | contig 19086 bp, 14 predicted proteins | sample 7449241 | NCBI WGS metagenome assembly JACDJA01 (sample SAMN14253289, study PRJNA609438) | sludge metagenome | isolation source: initial anaerobic sludge | collected 2018-12-20 | reverse complement strand
TTGGTTGGCGGCTTTGCCGCCAACCAAGCCCCCACCATCCACATTTAGCCCAAGTCCCTGTCATTCCGACCCTAGGCCTGCCTGCCGAGGGCACGAAGGCAGGGAGGAATCTATTACTATTTAACCGGACACCAATGATTTAAAAAAGAATAAAAATAATTTGAGCCAACCTTATTTTATTTTTTTAAACCTTAGTAGCCTTAAAGGTACCAAAGTAAACAACCTTATTACCTTATTCTCAAAACCAGGATCATACAAGCCCCATCATTCTTCTTATGTTGATTAGTAAGGTAATAAGGTCAGGAATCTACATCATATCCTATTCCACTACGGTTGGATTAAGAAAATAAGGTTTCTTCAATAAGCAAAAGGGGGCTCATTCTGCTTTTAAAATCAAGAAACTAATACTGCTCCCGTTCGTTGGGGAAGTCACGTGACTTTACATCTTCGATATAGTTGCCCACGGCGCCTGATATTTCGGCAAACAGGTTGTGGTAGCGACGCAGAAAGCGGGGCGAAAATTCATGATTTATACCCAACATATCGTGCAGTACCAGCACCTGACCGTCCACTCCGCCGCCGGCGCCAATGCCAATCACGGGTATGGTTAACTCATTAGCGACCTTCTCGGCCAGTGCGGCTGGTATTTTTTCGAGCACCAGAGCAAAGCAGCCGGCCTCCTGAAGCAAATGAGAATCGCGGATAAGCTTTTGGGCCTCCTCTTCCTGGCGGGCACGTACCGTGTAGGTGCCGAATTTATGAATCGACTGAGGAGTGAGCCCCAGATGACCCATGACGGGAATACCTGCCGAGATGATGCGTTTTACCGACTCAATGACCTCCTCGCCACCCTCCATTTTAACCGAGTCGGCTGCAGTCTCCTTCATGATGCGGATAGAAGAGGAAAGTGCCTCCTTGCTGTTGCCCTGATAAGAGCCAAAGGGTAAATCCACCACTACCAGAGCCGTTTTAACACCCCGCACCACCGAGGCTCCATGATAGATCATCTGGTCGAGGGTGATGGGCAGGGTGGTTTCCCAGCCGGCCATTACGTTGGAGGCCGAGTCACCCACCAGAATCACATCCACACCTGCACCGTCCACTATATGGGCCATGGAGTAATCGTAGGCGGTAAGCATGGCGATCTTTTCGCCTTTCATTTTCATTTCACTCAGCACGTGAGTAGTTACTTTCTTGGGGCGTTGGTTGGCAACTGACATAGTTAATTAATTAGGCATTAGACAATAGAAAACAGGCATCAGGCATCAGGCAATGGAATAAAGTATTTGAAATCTCATTTTATTGCACAATGCCGCATTATTACAGATTTAATCTACAAAGGTATCACTATAAATGGGTTCAATGGATTCAAATCTCTATAACAATTATTCTTCTAACCTCACGATTTAATTCATCGTGGGACATTACATTTCCCGGTTATCCATTAATTCTCACCTGCAAATTTAACAAATAATTCTCACAAGTGTTTTTATAAAGCCTCATCCACTCATTACAGGATGACGGTTGACAATAATGCAGGAAAAACCCGGCATAAAATCTATCTTTGCATATCATGGCCGGAGATACAACTTACAGCCATTTACGCAAACTCTGTTTTATGATTGAGATAGGACAAACCAGCAAGCTAACCGTAGTTGAGATGAGCCAGTTTGGCGCATTTTTAGACGGAGATAATCTGGGCAACATACTGCTACCCAACCGTTATGTAACCGAAGGATTGAAACCAGGTGATGAAGTAGAGGTCTTCATCTACTTAGACTCGGAAGACCGCCTGGTGGCAACCACTGAGCGGCCTTTTGCAAAGGTGGGTCAATTTGCATTTCTCAAGGCAGTGGCCGAAACACCGGTGGGTGCCTTTTTAGACTGGGGACTGCCCAAAAACCTGCTGGTACCCTTCAGGGAGCAAAAGATAAAAATAAAGGAGGGACAGAGTTACCTGGTTTATGTCTATCTGGACGATGCCACCAAACGCGTTGTAGCCTCTTCAAAAATCGAAAAATTTACCGGCAATGTATCACCCGATTACCAACCGGGTGATGAAGTGGAGCTTATCATTGCCGCAAAAACCGATTTGGGCTACAAAGCCATCATCAACCACCGGCATATGGGCATGATTTACAGTAATGAGATATTTTCTCCCATCCATATGGGTCAACAAACCGTGGGCTACATCAAGCAGGTACGTGAGGATGAGAAGATAGATTTGAGTCTTCAGCCATTGGGCTATGAAGCCATCGACAGCGTTGCACACAAAATTTTAGAAACCCTCAGGCTCAGCAACGGTTTTCTGCCACTCACCGACGCCTCCTCACCCCAGGCCATAGCCTTGACGCTGGGCATCAGCAAAAAGGTTTTTAAAAAGGCAGTGGGCGCTTTGTACCGTCAACGACTCATCACCATCGAAGCGGATGGGTTGCGCGAAACTTCCATGCGCGTCTAATTTTGGGGTATTGCTGTTTTGCGCGTTAGGGTAATCATCACCGGCAGGTGATCGCTGTAGCCGCCTATATATTTAAAGCCCCGATAGGTGCGCCAGGGCCTTACCCCCGGATAATCGGAATCCTCTTCCAGCAAAAAGTCCGGGGCCACAATTTTCATGCGGGGCGGTTCTACATGCAAATTGGTTGAATCGGAAAGGAGCACTTTTGAGACAATCATCTGATCAAACAGCGACCAGGCGTTGCGGTATTTAATGGTACCCGGCACCTCACCTTCGGGCTGAAGCGCCAGATTAAAAAGCTCCGAAGGAACGCCCCCCCGTAGGCGGGTAACATTAAGCAGACTTTCATCGTTGGGTCCGTCGTTAAAATCGCCCATTGCTACAATTTTAGCCTGAGGATGGATCTGTAGTATCGAGTCGCAAAGAGCCACAAGAACCTCCGAAGCCGCCAATCGCTTGGGAATGGTAGCCACCGCCCCTCCGTAGCGCGAAGGCCAGTGGTTCACCATCACATGCAAGGTATCTGTATTATCCAGCAACCCTGATACATACAAAATGTCGCGTGTAGGGCGTTCACCCTCTTGAAATCGCACCTCCACAGGCCTGGAGCTGAGTATCTTAAAACGGTTGCTTTGGTAAAGCAACGCAACATCAATACCCCGCTCATCGGGTGAAGGATAATGTATGATGTGATAACGGAGATAGTTGAGACCGGTGTTCCACACCAGGCTCTTGAGTACATTGAGGTTTTCCACCTCGCAAAGCCCTACCAAAACGGGAGGACTCCAGCCACCGGCATACAACACAACTCTGCTTATGTGGTTTAACTTCTCCTCTTTTCGCCCATAGGTCCATCGCAGGTTGCCGCCGGGTGTAAAGTCATCATCCTTTTTATCGGGATCGTCGGCAGGGTCAAACAGGTTTTCTACATTGTAGAACAGAATATTGACCGATTGAGGCTCCTGTGAAAAAAGAGAGAAGGAGACACTCCACATCAATAATACCGGAAGAACCTTGGTAGTCATGAAGCAGAACTAAACCGATTTATTTTCCTGTTACCTTCAGAAATTTCTTTGCATAACAAACGCACATTGAATGAGTTTCGTGAATCGGACCTACAGAGGCTACTGTTTCTCAATGCGTTCAAAGGCGCCCTGGTCGGGAGCCTTGTCCTTTAAACGATTGTTGCCCAGTATGTCTTCAGGAAAGTCTTTGGCGAACAGTATGCTTCCGGCATCTTTGGCAGCTGCCAGGGTGTCGAGTTGATAGTTGAACCTGGCAATGTCCATAAAGCCAGGCATTTCATCGGTGGTCACATTATTTTTAAATGCACCGGGAAATTTTACAATCTGCTCTGGAGTGGTTTTTACCAATGAATATGAAAAATCCACATTCACCCAATCGGTTATCTCTTTATCGCCCACTTTAAAATCAAGTTCAATCTCATTGACGTTTCTGCCATAAATAATGCAATTGGCGAACAGGGCCGACTTCATAGTGTAGAGATGTGTATTGTTGTTGTTATCGGTAAAATAGTTGGACAGCAGCAAAGCCGGAGTAATTCGGAAGGTCCAGCTAAAATAGTTGGCAATGGTGCAGTGGTAAAATTTATAGTCGCCCCCCACGGTTAGTGCCACCGAGGCGCTGCCGCAATCACTAAAGAGAGAATTTGAAGCGCGGATGGTTGAATTTTGCGCTACAAGCCCTTGGGAAGAGATATGCTCAATGCGGGTGTTTGAAAGGAAAAGAGGCGGATCACTGCCCAACCCCACCGAATCGACAATAAGCCCCTGGGTGCTGTTGCGGATGATGGCATAGTTGATTTCGTGATGACTGCTGCCGGGCATTAGATGAATGTATCCCCACTGTCCGGGTTTATCGCGGTACCACTCCTCCAGCCGGTCGCTGGCAAAGAGAACGGAATTGTCCTTTTCCCCCTCCACCACCAGCGAACCAAACACAATAAGTTTGGCATCTTTGTGGAAATGCAATCGTGCGCCGGCTTCAATGGTAAGGGTATGAGCGGTATCCACCACAACCCAGTCGTAAATAAGATAGGGTTTATCGCTGGTTAGGGTGCCCGTTTTAAGCACTTCTTTGCGAAGCGGCACCACATCCTGCGCATAGGCCAGCAGTTTTACCGTTTGTATGCGGTCACGGGTAATAAAGATAATAGAATCGGAAAGCACCAACGGGGTATTGCGGTTGGTAGGATTCACGTTGACCTCCACAAAAACAAACAAACTATCGCCGCCACGGATGGGCACATCGCGCATATAACTACTCGCGGTGCCATTGACATTAATGCTGAAATTGGAATGATCACCCCCCGCCAGCTCAATGACTTCGATTATCATATCTTCGGGATAGGGATTTAGGACGCGCAAATTTTGAGTGGTAGAGCCTACGGTGGTGAAAATAGTATCAAAAGTAACCGTATCGGTAGAAAAAAGCAGCCCTTCGGTGCCGCCCCGGAACATATACTCTCTCTCACAACCGAGAAAAAGCAGGGTAAACATCACCCCAAAAAATATAGTTATCCGCGCCAGCATCCTTTCGTTGTCTAATAATCAAACAGTTAGTATGTCGATAAAGTATTCATCTAAAAAACAACATACTTAATAATTTGCAAATTAAGCAATGATTATTGAAATAACAAACATTTTTTCACAAAAAAATGTTGATTTTTACAGGTATCTTTCAATATCTTGCTGTTTCGTTGTTATTTCCCGCATTTGTTGAATGCGGGGTGTTCCATTTCTCAAGGCTCATCATCCATGGTCTTACTTCAATGTCCACCTCTTCAAAAGAGCCGGAGCGGATGGCATTTTCCCCCTGCCGGCTTTTTATCCAGCCTTCAACATCCAGCATCCAGGACTCCACACTCACTGCTTCTTCATTGAAATCGGCAGCTGCCATCCGGTCAAAATCAGAGCCACTCCATAAAGCAATGTCGGTCATCCACTCGTCGGGTTGAATAAATGACTCTTCCCATAAAGTTGAACGTTCGCTCCAGCCATCAATACTTGTCATCCAGGGCTCTACTGTTACCATCTCTTCAAAATAACCCGGGTTAAGCCACTCTTCCGAATGAACCATCCAAGGCTGAAGCGCTATAAAAGGTTCTTTTGCAAAAATGGTCTTTTTAGCAATGGTTTGGCCGTCCAACCAGCCATCCAAATTCAGCATCCAGTCCTTTACCTCAACGATCTCCTCATTAAATATACCAGCTGCACCAAATAATGTTTCAGAAACCGGGGCATTGCTCAAATTCCGGTGGGGAAGCTTCGCCATTCCAGTGTTGGCGGGGGTTGAAACTTCCTTGAACGGAATAGTCCTGAAAACCCGTGGCTTAAATAATATACCGGTTAAAATCAACACAACAACCCCAAACAATATTAACGATATTTTTGTATTTATATTGCGCTGATTTAGGTGACCTTTAATCCGCGAATGGTTATCTCCAGATATAAGATTCCTGTCCGTCTGCTCTTCAGCAAACCCGTTTGTGAAATGATCACTGTCAATGTTTAAGGCTCCAACTCGTTTCATAACTCAATCCTCCATTGTTTTATTCTCCATACCTTAGACAGACATCGTACCAGAAACGGCAGAAAGCTGATTGCCAGAATATTGCATCTAAAATAAAGTTGCTAAAAACCTGGTGGGTTGTGCGGAACCGGAGCTCCACATGTTCGGAAACGAACAGGCTCAAAACAAAAAGCCGGTCCGGCCAAAAGGCACGAACCGGCAATAGAATACAGTCATTTCATTAAAACCCGTCAGCGAATTATTTTCCCAGCCGATCAAGTACCGCCATCACCTCCAACACATGTTTACGACTGGCCTGAAGCAATGCCTTTTCATCGCTGTTCAGGTCAAGTTCTATAACTTTTTCCACACCGCTTTTGCCCAGGATAACCGGCACACCCAGATAGCAGTCGTTGATACCATACTCACCATCCAGCTTTATACAAACGGGGAATACGCGTTTTTGATCACGTACAATGGCTTCCACCATTTGAGCAGCAGCAGCACCGGGTGCATACCATGCCGAAGTTCCCATGAGTTTAACCAACTCGCCACCCCCAAATTTGGTGCGTTCGATAATGGCATCCAGCTTCTCTTTTCCGATAAGTTCGGTGACAGGGATACCACCAACAGTAGTGTAACGCGGAAGCGGCACCATAGTATCGCCATGTCCGCCCATTAAAACGGCCTGAATATCTTTGGGAGAGACATTCAACTCTTCGGCCAGGAAGGCGCGGTAACGGCCCGTATCAAGTATTCCGGCCATACCCATCACTTTGGTGCGGGGAAATTTGGATGAGATGTGGGCCTGATAGGTCATCACATCCAACGGATTGGATACCACGATGATAATGGCATCAGGCGAGTGCTTTACCACCTGCTCGGTAACTGATTTAACAATACCCGCATTGGTTTCGATTAAATCGTCGCGAGTCATTCCTGGTTTACGGGGCAACCCCGAGGTGATGACCACAACCTGAGAACCGGCTGTTTTGGAATAATCGCCGGTAACGCCTACCGTGCGTGTGTCGTAAAGATTGATGGGTGCCTTCTGCCAGATATCCAGGGCTTTGCCTTCGGCGATGCCCTCTTTGATATCCACTACAACCACTTCGTTTGCAATTTCGCGGTAAGCCAGTACATCGGCACAGGTTGCACCCACATTTCCGGCTCCAACAACAGTAACTTTCATAAGCAATAGATTTAATAGTTCATCATTTAATGCACTCTTAACCTGATTAATATTTTCTCAATTACCTGCAAATATAAACAAGTGAATTTAATTAAAGAAAAATTTGTTAATATTTCTGGCACATCCAGCCCGGAGAAACCAGGAACCTGTCTGTGTGCCAGGAGGCTATCACACAACTCTTAGTCGTATTAATAATATACAATCAACTCCCGGGTGGATGCATCAATACTTTATCACCTTCATTGAGACCTTCGGTGATGCGCACAAAATTCTCGTTTTCACCTCCGGTGACCACGTTCTGGCGAACTACGCCAAGCCCCTCCTTCTTATATACAAAATAAAGAGAATCTTCAAAAAAAAGGGCAGGCCTGGGTATTATCAATTCATCGCTCATAGAGCTCACCACAAACCGGTTGGTGGAAGTCATGCCCGGCAGGAGTTCGTATTTTCCAGGATCTACTTTAATTTCAACTTTAAATCCATTAAGAAATTGTCCCGGAATATCCTGCCCGATATTGGCCACTTTTATCACCTTGCCGTCGAACCCCTCATCCGGAAAAGCATCTATGTTAATTTTTACAGACATCCCGTTCACTATTTTATTTATATCTATCTCTTTTACATAAGTCACAGACAATATGGTGGAAAGGTTGGGTAAAATGGCAATTTTAGGACTCCACGCACCCACGTTTGAGCCTACTTTTATTTTTTCTCCCCCATTGTCGCGGGCATATACAACCACACCAGGAGCAGGCGCTTTCACAATCAGATCCGATTTAAGCTGTTCCAGCCTGTCCATATTCTTTTGTTCGTCGTCCACCTTTTGCTGATAGCGGTCGATCCACATCTTGTGCTTGCGCTGCTGCTGAATATAATTTCGTTTGCTTTGGTCCAAGGACCGTTGAGCCATCTCATATTGGATTTTGGCCTGGCGTTGTATGGCTTTACTTTCGTAAATGGATTGCTCCGCCTTAATCTCTTTATCTAAAACATTATCACGGCTCTGACGTATCTGATCGCGGGCATTCGACAGGTTAATGGAACTGTCGATGCGGGCATTTTCCAGATTCACCATCAACAAATCAATGGATGCCTGCACATTTTTAATATTTTCTTCCACCTCCGATGGGTCCAGTGTGGCCACGTATCCGCCTTTCTCCACCAGGGTTCCCTCCCTCACTATATCGGTGATTGCGAGCCAGCGAATACGCACACTGCGGTCTAACATAACATCGGGCACCAAAATATCCCTGGACTCAAACGCCTCCAGGTCCCCCATTGTCACTACCGACACTTCAAATTTGCCTTTTTTTACTTTAACAAAATTGGGTTCCGACTCGGTGGTACCCGTCAGCAAACGATAGGCCACCAAAGCCAACACAACCAATGCAAGAGGAATAAATATGAATATTTTTTGCTTCATGTCCATTCATAATTAAGCGATTATTGCTGCAATAATTTGTCCAGATCTTCCATCAAAGGACGATCATCCGTAAAATTATAGAGCGTATATTGCCGCATTTCAAAAAAGCTACGCCAGTATTGCCTCAGGGAGGAGACGTAGTTGCGTCGGGCGGCATCCAAAGAGTTACGGGCGGAGTTGAGCCGGATAACATCCACTTTATCAATTAAAAACCGCTGTTTGGTTACATCGTAACCCATCTGAGCAATGGTGTCGGCTTTGGCCGAGATCTCCACCTGCTTCTCCTGCATGTTAAACTCCATGATGCGGATGAACAGGTCCTGCTCAAAATCGATACGCTCCTGTTTAACGGTAGCCTCCTCCACCTGCTGATTGGAACGTGCCATCTGAATCTGGCCCTTGCGCAAGCCCCAGTCCACAATGGGAATATTAAGCGAGATCTTCACCTGCTCTTGTTCCAAGAAGGGACTTTGATAGGCACTCTGCAGATCATCCGCATTTTTATTAATACCAAAATTAGCCCGCACACTGGCATTCAGCCCACTTTCGCTGCGGGTGCGGGCTACCGCTTGCCCGGCTTCCATCTCACGCCGGGTAAAATCGAGCATGGTGGGATTATTCTCCAGAGCCAAAGCCATTGCTTTATCGAAGTTGATTTTTAACCTGGGGATCTCTGTGGGCACTACACATTTGATCAAAATATTATCGTCTAACCCCAAAAACGAACTGAGTGCAGCACGCGACTGCTTCAGATTCACCTGTGACCTGGTTACTTCCATGCTGGCATTTAATAATCCCAGCTCTAAATCGAGCAACTCATCCTGGGTTACGGTGCCAATCTCAAAGCGTCCTTTCCCAATCCTGTATAGAGTATCGGCATTGGAGTAGTTGGTTTCAGCAATTTTAAGGTTGATCTCAGCCGTAATCTGTCCAAAAAAATAGTTGGTAACCTGAACGGCTAAAGATTCAAGTGATTGAAGGTAATCTTTCTTGGCTTTCTCAAATTTCACCGGTTCAATGCGCGACTCCCACCTAAAACGGTTATAGCCATTGAGCGACTGGGTAAAACCCACACTAAAAGGCACCGATGCGTACTCCACATCATCGTTGTCAAGATTTTGAATGCGCGACAAGGAGGAGCGCACATCAAAGACACCGCCCGAAAAAGGCACATTTTGCCGAACCGAAAGTTCCGCATCAGAGGTGAGATAGGAACGGGGAATAAAACGTTCGGCGTCTATCTCCGAATCGTACCGGTTCACCACCGAACGGTCGTAGTTTACCGGCGTGGTGTTCAAGCTCAGAATGGGCAGGCGGTCGGCCTTATAATTCCTGAACTCCCAATACTTTGCCAGATACATGTTTTGAGACCTGAAACTGTACAACGATTGCTCTTTAGCGAGATCAATAACATCCTGCAACCCCATATTTACCACCAAAGTATCGGAAGATTCAGCAGGGATGTTTTGCCCGTACAATCCAAATGAAACAACCCACAACAAGAGCAGCAACAAATACCTGCAACGATTCATCATATTAGAAAAGATACATTCCATATTTTACTTATTGTTTAATGCCTTAGTGATTCCACCGGGTCCTGGTTGGCAGCGCGTTTTGCAGGCAGATATCCAAAAACAATACCTACGGTTGCCGATACGCCAAAAGCCACCACTACCGAAAAAAGTGTAACTATGGTTTTTATGTCGGCCATCACATGAATGGCATGCGCCAGCATCACACCCAAAACAATGCCAATCATTCCGCCCGTAACACTTATAAGCGTTGACTCCGACAGAAACTGAACAACAATATCTTTACGTGAGGCACCAATGGCCTGGCGGGTGCCGATTTCACGGATGCGCTCCCATACCGAAGCCAGCATAATATTCATAATGCCTATGCCGCCCACGATCAGGGAGATACTGGCAATGGCGCCCAGCACTATGTTGAAAATATCATTGGTCTTTTGCTGCTGCTTCAGCAACAACTCAGGCACCGTTACCTCAAAATCGTAGATATTGGAATGGCGCCGCAACAACATGCGCTTAATAATATCGGCTGAGGCACTTAACATCTCTGTTTGGTCAATCTGCACAATAATTTTATCCAACTGGTCTTCCATTCTGCCCGTGCTGCCACCATTACCAGCCTGACCGGCATTGCCAGAGCCACCTCGCGCCACGCCTTCCAACATCTCGGGATTTACCCGCGCCCGGTCACGAAAGCGCCGCAACATGGTTTTTACAGGTACAAATATTTTATTGTCGGTACTGCTAATACCCAGCTCATCGGAGGCGGAGGCGGTAAAATCACGTCGCTCAATGACACCAATTACCTGCATCCAGGTTTCTCCGGCTTTAATGTGGCGACCTATAGGGTCTTGAGTATTGAAAAACCGGTTACGGATATTGTCCCCAATCACACAAACAGGAAACCCGCCTTCGGCCTGCTCCTCGTTAAAAATAGTGCCCTGAGCAAGGGTAATGTTCAAAAGCTCGAAATAGGCCGGTGAAACGCCCTCAAGTACCACCGGATAACTTTTTCCTTCGAGCACCGCAGAATAATTAATGGAGACCACCGGGCTCACTTTAGATACGGTGGGAATGGCCTCTTTGATAGAAGCGGCATCCAGGAGGGTTAACCCGGGTGAAAACCGTTGGCTTGCCGCTCCGGACCCCGAAGCACCCTCTCCTCCCATTTTTCCTCCGCCATCTACTGCCAGGTCGCTGGGTGTAACAATTATATTGTTGACGCCCACCAGCTTAATTTGCTCCAACACCTCCTCCTGGGCCCCCCGCCCGATGGCCAGCATGCTGATGACTGCTGCCACACCAAACATAATTCCTAACGCAGTAAGGAAGGATTTCATCTTATTAGCCAGGATGGCCTCCAGGGCAATAAGCACGTCGTGAGAATATCGCGAAAACAGGTATCTTATTGACTTCATAGCTTACCTTCCCCCTCCTTGTGACTGAATTCTTCTGTTATTGCGAGGTTGCCCCTCTCCCGGAGGTCTTTTCCTTTCACCAGATTGGGCTTTTTCGGATTGGGGTACATTTACGGCACTATCCGCCTTGTCCTGGAGCGCTTTCAACTGCAAATCAGCATAAATATCTAATCCTTCAAAGGGCAAATCATCTGCATTGGAAGGTGGTATTAGCGAGACCTCCTGTGAAGCTTCCACACCTCTGTTTACAACCACGAAACTGGCATTTTCGACTCCCAAATCCACAATTTGTTTAACCCATCTGCCCTTTCGCATATATACATAACGCAGGCTATCGTTCTTAAAAACTGCTTCGAGAGGAATAAAGGTAACATCGGCAAGAGAGTCGGTGGTAATTTCGTTGCTGGTGGTCATAGCAGGCCTTAACTCATCATCACTGCCAAATACCTTTATAACTACCTCAAATACTTTGGTATCGCCACTGGGAAGTACCTGTCCGATATTCGCCACAGAGAGAACTCTGCCGGAAAAGGATTTTTCGGGAAAGGCATCTACCCCCACCCGAACCTTTTGTCCGGCCCTGACCTTTGAGACATCAATTTCATTGATAAAAGTCTTTGAAATCATGGTGCTCAAATCCGGCAGCTCTGCAATACGCGGCGACCAACGGCTCACGGTAGAGCCAGCGCTTATCTTGTTCCCAAAGCGGTCGTAACTGTAAATCACCATGCCTGGCTTGGGGGCTTTTACCTCAAGGGTGCCAAAAAGCACGTTAATGTCGTTTACCCGCTCCTGCTGTTTCTTCACCTCCTCCCAGGCACGCGACACATCATATTGGGCTTGTTTTTGTTTCAGCTCGTAATTGCGTTCCGATTGTTCCTGGTTGCGATCGGCTCTCTCCAAATCTAGTCTGGCCTGCCGCTTCACTGCTGGTGACTCGTACATCGACTGCTCCAGTACCAGCTTCTTCTCCTCAACGGTAACCAGGTCGTTTAACAAACCATCGCGGAGGTTGCTCATATTTATATTGGTGTCAATTTTAGCATCTTCAAATTTCTCCAATGCCTTTTCCAAATCATCACGCGCTTGTGTCATCAACTCCTCAACCGTGCTGTGGTCCAGAGATGCCACAAAATCACCCGAATCCACTACGGTTCCTTCGTCCACTATTTCAGTCACTTTTATTTCATAAATGCCCACACTCCGGCTTCCCAGGGCCGATGGCACGTCGATGGAGGTGGCATTTTCAGCTTGCAGCTGCCCGGTGGCAAAGACCTTAGCTACAAAGGTTCCTCGTTGTGCAGGAACAGTAATCATCACTTCGTCGCTCACCACCGAACGTCTCAATGACCAGAACGCGATTAAGGCTACAAGAATTATTGCCGGAATATAATATGCCGGTTTTAGAATTTTTTTCATATTGGTTTGATGTATGTCTTTTTTTGTCAGCACTACATAAGCTTTTCGTCATGGGCAATTGAAAAACAATACAAAAAGGGAGCGCCGACTTTTGACATACAAGAATAGCAGTTGTTGTTTTTAGTGTCAAAAACCGGGCGTTGCCTCTTTTGCAGCAATCTAACCGCTCAATAAATAAATTTATGAATCAGGCGGGCTTTGCCATACAATAAGACAAAATAAAAAGTAGATGGTTTAAGGTGTAGGTGAAGAATTGCGGAACTATCGCCAAATACCTGAATTCCCTTAGTTTAAAAACCCTTTCAGGGTCTTTATCATCGAATCTGCAAGCCTCCGGGCCTCCAGGGCTGTGCCGGCTTCGGAGTAAATACGGACAATGGGTTCGGTATTAGACTTACGCAGATGCACCCAGGAGTCTGGAAAATCAATCTTCACACCATCCACGTCGGTAATCTTCTCATTATTATAATGTTGTTTTACCTTTAGGAGCAGCGCATCCACATCGGTACCGGACTGAAGCTCCAGCTTATTTTTCGACATGAAATAGAGGGGATACAGTTTCCTCAGTTCGGAAGTTTTCATTTTACTTTTGGCCAGATGTGTTAAAAACAGGGCTATGCCCACCAGTGCGTCGCGCCCATAATGGCTGGCCGGATAGATAACGCCACCGTTTCCTTCGCCACCTATCACTGCATTGGTCTCTTTCATGGCAGCCACCACATTTACTTCACCCACTGCCGAAGCGGTGTAGGTACCACCGTGTTTTTTGGTCACATCTTTCAGGGCTCTGGTGGAGCTTAAGTTAGAGGCTGTGTTGCCGGGCGTTTGCGACAACACGTAATCGGCTACTGCCACCAGCGTGTACTCCTCCCCAAACATAGTACCATCCTCATTAACAATGGCCAGACGATCCACATCGGGGTCCACTACAAAGCCCACATCTGCCTTTTCCTGCCGCATCATTTCCGAAATAGCCGTAAGATGCTCCGGCAGAGGTTCCGGGTTGTGGGGGAACAGGCCATTGGGCTCGCAATAGAGTTTTACCACCTCTTTAACACCCAAAGACTCCAACAATGCTGGCAAAGCAAGGCCACCCACCGAATTCACACAATCAATCACCACTTTAAATTCAGCCTGCTTAATGGCATCCACATCTACCAAATCAAGCGCTAAAACCTTCTGAATGTGCAGCTGTGTATAGTCGTCCCTTTCAGTTACTTTGCCCAGGGCATCTACTTCGGCATAGGTGAAAGCCTCTTTTTCGGCTGTTTTCAAAATTATCTCCCCATCGGCAGCTGTTAAAAATTCACCCTCCGCATTGAGTAACTTTAAAGCATTCCATTGTTTGGGATTATGACTCGCGGTAAGAATAATGCCTCCATCCGCACCTTCGCCCACAACCGCAATTTCCGTGGTGGGGGTGGTGGCCATCCCCAAATGTATCACATCGATACCCAGGCCCTGAAGCGTTCCCACAACCAGATTTTTTACCATTTCACCCGAGATACGGGCATCACGCCCTACCACTACCACGGGGGTTGAACGGTTGGTTTGTGTGCGAATCCACATGCCGTATGCCGATGTGAAACGAACTACATCAATGGGGCTCAATCCATCGCCCGGCTTACCGCCGATGGTTCCCCTAATTCCGGAAATCGATTTTATCAGTGCCATGACTATAGAGATTAAGGATTAAGGATTAAGAACTCGTAAAAAAGATTCGTAAATTTTCTTTCATCTATTTTCTCAAGTCAAATCTAAAATCCGAATAAAGAACGTTTACAGTTGGTATTCAAGAGACAAAAGTGCCTATAAATATGGTTTTATGCAACTAATGCGAATTAAGGGGTGGTATTTTCATACTTTAGCAGACAATTGAGGGCAATAATCGCTTCTTTTTATCAACTTTGCAGGTTAAATCAAAGCTACAATTAACTGAATACCTCAGGATATAAAACACAATCACAGAAAGATGGCCAGAAAAGATAAAATTCCCGGACAATATAAGGCTTCGGCACGGCGAAGTAAGAAAGAGCAATACCGTGAAGAGGGCTATAAACCCGGCAGGAAAAGGGAATACCCTAAAGCAGACTCCAGACAGCCCAAAGTTCCTGCCACAATGAGGCTGAACAGATATATTGCCAACTCGGGTGTCTGCAGTCGCCGTGAAGCGGATGAGTTGATAAAGAAAGGGCTGATTAAAATAAACAACAAGGTGGTTACCGAGATGGGGACCCTGGTGAAAATGGAAGACCGTGTAGAATACAACGGCAATACCCTCTCTCCTGAGAAGAAGGTTTACCTGCTGCTTAATAAACCCAAAGATGTGGTAACCACAGCCAAAGACCCGGAGGGCAGAACCACAGTGCTTGACATTCTGAAAAATGCCTGCCCACAGCGCATCTATCCGGTGGGGCGCCTCGACCGAAACACCACCGGCGTATTGCTCTTAACCAACGATGGTGATTTGTCCAAAAGATTGACGCATCCAAGCTTCAAAGTAAAAAAAATATATCATGTGTTTTTAAACAAACCTTTGAAACCCGAACATCTCGAGTCATTACGAACAGGTATAGAGTTGGAAGATGGGATTATTAAAGCCGATGCTGTTGATTATGCCGATCACAAGGATGCTTCCCAGGTTGGGGTAGAGATTCATTCGGGGCGAAACCGGGTGGTCAGACGCATGTTTGAACATCTGGGCTACGATGTGGTAAAGCTGGATCGTGTCTATTTTTCAGGACTCACCAAAAAAAACCTTGCCAGGGGGAAATGGCGCTTCCTTAATGATAAAGAGATAACGATGTTGAAGGCAGGCCTTCTAAAATAACGGAATGGGAAAACGGGCAAAGCAACGAAAGAAGAATATCGTAGGATACAATAGCGCACCTGTTTTTGCTGCCACTCACTGCAGCAAATATTTTCACAGCTTCAGACCTTACAACGCTTTGTACATCGTTGCGCTAATTTTGTTTGCATCACCCGGGGTTGGCCGGATTGTTGCTCAATCTGCCGATTCTCTGAATAAGAGCAACGTATCAACGGCTAAACCTGAGCCGGCTCTCTCCCTAAATGACTTTCCGATTTATGCCTTGAAGGTTGATACGTCAAATCAGCACTCCCGTATTGAAAACTATAGATATCAACCTCTCACCGCCACAGATTCGATTACCTGGCAATACATCATTGGGCAAAAGCCACATACCGTTCAGGCCAGGATGGAAAATCTACATAAAAACTTAGCGAAAGGCTACCTATCCGCCGGTCCATTGCTTATTGAACTCAAGCACCTAATAGGCTACACCGATTTTGAAGGATTAAAATTGGGGATAGGTCTGTGGAGCAGCGAACAAATATCGAAGAAGATAAAACTTGGTGGATTTTATAAACACGCCTTTAAAAAGAACCTTAACTATTATGGGGGTGGCTTTGAATGGACTTTAATAAATGAACGGGAAACCCGCCTGGCTTTGGACTACAAAAATGCAAGGACAATAACGGGAGAGTTCACCTTCCTAAGGGGTCCAAAATCGAATATAGCTGAATTGTTCCGCCGGCTGAGGGCATCAACTATGGATAAGACTGAAGTTTTTGAAACATCGATCCATTCGCGTTTTTTGCAGGATTTCAGAGGACAACTGGTTTATACATACAGCCGCATAACCCCGGTGGTTAATTACCCGTTTTATAGGGAAGATAGGATGATTGATGAGGCCTATTCGTTGCATGAATCCGGGGTTCGTTTGCGGTGGAATAACAACGAACGCCCTACAGTACCTGCTTCACAATTACTCACCTCTGCAACCCATTGGCCAACAGTATGGTTTAATTTTACTTTAGGAGTTCCCAACCACCCATCGATAAAAAATAATTTTACAAGATCCGAATTGCAAATTGAACAAACATTTTATTTCACGGCCCATAGCACAACCACTCTTCGGTTAACGGGCGGCACCCTTGGTGGCACCGCACCAAACAGTCGCCTTTACAGCTATATGGGCACCTACCATTCATTCTCTGTTGAAGTGCCATTCATGTTTGCCACTATGTCGTCTAACGAATTTGCAGCCGACCGCTTCACTCTGGCATTTATTCGACATACGATTCCGTTGTGCCTCAATAATCCCGGAAGCTTTAAGCCCCAATTGGTTTTATCAAGCAGTGCGGGATGGGGCGATATATCAAACAAATACAAAAGCTATTCTATAGGAACCTTCAATAAGGGATATTATGAATCGGGCCTCTATCTCCGCAATCTTCTCAGTCTGCCAATTGTAAAATATGGATTCGGGGCTTACTATAGATACGGTCCCTATCAAAAACCAAAAACAATTGATAACTTTAGCTTTAGAATAGGGTTTGAGTTTTCGTTATAAACCATAACTCATAATATGATGTTTTTAAGATTGTCGTCCATTTTTGCTTGCGTATGGTTTGTTTTGTTCGTGGGAAGCTGCAATCCTACTCTACAGAAAAACAAGAAAGTACTCTTTACCACGCCCGAAGGATATGCACAACGCCTGCAAGATGCTCTTGATGAGGTTGGAGTCACGCCCGTTTCTTTACCCTTAATAGAAACAATTATTCAGGAAAACAACCCCGGCCTTGAGGCCTTTATCACTAATCCTAAAGATATTGATTGGATCGCCTTTTCGAGCAGGAAAGCCATTGAGGCTTTTGCCCAACATAAAGAGCGACTAAAGGTTCCAAATGAAGTATTCAAGAATATTAAATTTTGTGCAATAGGGAAAGATGCCGAATATATGCGAAGCCTTCTGGGGATCCGTCCCAATATTATACCAAAAGAACCAAGCCCCGCAGGCATTGTTGAAGCACTGAAGTCTCTTCCGGACATCTCAGGGAAAAGAATTATAGTATTGGCCCCTGAAGTAGAAGGGATAAAGGAACCAAATGTGGTCCCTGATTTTATTGACCAACTTTCCAATCTCGGAATGGAGGTTCAAGGAATACATGTTTACACCACACGTCCCACTGTTATCAGCAAAAAAAAGGAGTGGCTTGATGCCATTCTTAACGGTGAATATGATGTAATTGCTTTTACAAGCACTGCAGAGGTCGAGGCTTTTCTTCTACTAACAGCTGGCCACCAAATACCTTTATCTCAAACATTTGCCTGTTTCGGACCTTATACTGCATCAAATGCAAGAAATATGGGCCTAAAAATTGAAATTATAGCCTCTGACTTCAGTTCCTTCAAGGGATTCGCAAAAGAGATAGTAGAGACGATTCACACAGGGGAAAAGCAACGGAAATTAGAGATGAAGGATTAAAGGAAAAGAAGCTGGAAGCTGGAAGCTGAAAGTTCAAAGCTCCCTGCCGGCAGGCAGGAAAGCTGAAAGGAAAAGGAAACAGTAGCAGGCGTTCGTAGAGAAAATTCACAAATTTTCTCACAGCAAAATGGGTAAGGGAAATTAGGCATTAGGCAAACCGGCAAAGCCATTCCTGGCCCACTGCATCCGGCGAAATTAAAATGACCCGCCGTAGAGAAAATTCACGAATTTTCTCTTTCGAAAAACGGCAAGATGCCAGGCACAAATAATCGCAGGCAGGGCGATAAATGATGCAATTTGCGAATTATCGCCAATGGGTAGATGTCACACTGCACGAATTGTTGGGCACTGATAAAATGGAAATTTGCCTCGCCACGGGTTAAAAAGAGACAATTCATGAGAGACAATTCATGAATTGTCTCTACGGGAATACGTGAACAAAAAAAGGCCGTCCCGATACTTGGAACGGTCTTTTATGTAAAGGTCGGCGGCGACCGGATTTTATCCCGAGCCCTCGGGACTCCCGCTTTTACGCAATGCCTGACTTAAACGCAAAAAGCCCCGGTTCCTTATTTGAAACCGGAGCTTTGGTAAAGGTCGGCGGCGACCGGATTTTATCCCGAGCCCTCGGGACTCCCGCTTTTACGCAGTGCCTGACTTAAACGCAAAAAGCCCCGGTTCCTTATTTGAAACCGGAGCTTTGGTAAAGGTCGGCGGCGACCTACTCTCCCGCTTTTACGCAGTACCATCGGCGCTAACAGGCTTAACTTCTCTGTTCGGAATGGGAAGAGGTGGAACCCTGTTGCTATAGCCACCTGAATG
>JACDJA010001522.1_pt1 | contig 19171 bp, 16 predicted proteins | sample 7449241 | NCBI WGS metagenome assembly JACDJA01 (sample SAMN14253289, study PRJNA609438) | sludge metagenome | isolation source: initial anaerobic sludge | collected 2018-12-20 | reverse complement strand
TACGGCAAGCTCTACAACGAGCACCTGCCGCAGAAGGCGCTTGGTCACAAGACACCCCTACAAGCCATCCGAATGTGGCGCGAACAAAAGCCAGATCTATTCATCAGAAAGCCAAAGAACCAGACGGGACTAGACACCTAGCCATCCGGAGCCCGAGGACGCGTGAGTCCTGTGTATCTCTCGCCGAGCATTTTCGTGGACCGTTGGCTACGCGGGAGCGGAATAGTCTTATTGCCCTAAACATGAGAGATATGCATGCACGCGCCGTGCAAGCCTGTGGCTTGCGCGGAAAGGCTACCGCTATCTGGTCGCCCGAGCGTGAATTCATATTTGGCGATGGCTTCTTCCATAACCTGAACTCATCGTGTGGTCCGCCGTACTCTCCACAAGTATTGGCGCCGCTGACACCACGCTTGGCAGTTCTCTATGCGATTCCGATGCGATATCGCGAGGAGCCACGGTTGTCGACGCTCGTCATCGCCGCACGGGAGGCCGAGGCACTCAATCACGTCGTCCAAATCTATGCGAACGACAAGATCTATTATCGATCGGACAAGCCCACGGTGACTGATGAATATTCCGTGGGTAAGCACCTACGGCTTTCCGGTCCCGGTCACATCATCGAAGAGCTGATTCACAGTATGCCCGGAGTGCCCGATCGGGACACTTCCATGGACTTCATATTCAGAGACCGGTTCGGCTAGGTAGTCAACACCCGCGTGCTAACCAACTGCACTGCTGACCGACAATTACGGAAAGAAATGCTCGGGTTCCTCCGAGTACGCGCCGGACGCGAGTGAGTAGGACCGCAGGGGGGATGGAGATGGTTGACAATATGCTTAGGAAGTCGATGAGGCATGGACTGAGGATGTAACGATGAATGGCGATAACGAAGAAGGCACGAATCCCAAGAACTTCGATGCCGAATATGAAGCCTGGTTTCGCCGCGAGGTCGAAGCGGGGCTTGCCGAGGCCAACGCCGGCAATCTGATCCCTGCAGACGAAGTGGAGACCAGGTTTGCGGCAAAGCGGGACGCAACACGCCGGAGGCTTGAGGCGTCAAAATGAGGATGAAGTCGATGGGTGATGACTGCATGGGTACGAACACGAAGCAAGAGGCCGCTGAGTACGATGCTTGGTTTCGGCGCGAAGTCGAAACCGGGATGGCCGAAGCCAATGCCGGCGAGTTGATCCCAGCGGCCGACGTGGAAGCCGAAGCGGCTGAATGGCGGGAAGCGACACGTCGTCGGCTTGAAACGGAATCCGGGTCAGAGGCAACGTACACGCATCTCCACATGCCCGTGATCAACATGGAGACCGCGGTTGAGTTGCTTGGTCAAGAGATTGCCAAGCGAGCCGCCGAGCGCGAGGATTTGATGCAGGAGGCACAGGCCCACGGCGTCGATACCTCCCGCATTGTGTTGCTGACGGCCGAAATGACGGCGCTACGGGAACGGCAGGGCCGTTTGCAGGCCGATGACCAGGCCGCGATCCAAGCGGTCTTCGATCAATTCGGTAACGGTCGCTGTGACTAGATCCGCGCAAGGGTGTTCTTGCGGCGGAATGCGTTGGCCACCCCACGACGCGTAGCCACCCCGGTACGACTGTTCCACGCCGCACTTCCTGCTTTCCTGCCCGCTGCATTGAGGCCTGTCCGGCCAGCACCGCCAAGTGCACCGGACAAGCGCCGCAGCGGGTTCATGGCTGCACCGAACCCGCCAAGCGTGGACATTGCAATGCCGCCGCCGAGTGCCGACGCCACCGCCGGGACTTGTCGCAGTACCAGAACGCCGATGCCGCACATGACGAACAACTGTGCGCTGGCCGCGAAGCTGTCCACGTCACTGTGGCCAAGCATGGCATCCAGGAACTGGCCGATGAACCGGAACAGCAAGCTCATGACGGCAACCGCGAGGACGTACGTGAGCATGAAGTTGATGATCTGGCCGAGCCACATGCTGAAGAATCGCTTGGTGCTCTCGAACATAAGCAAGAGGATGAACACCGGACCGAGCACAAGCAGCACAGCCATAGCCACCTTGGCGATCATCAACATGACGGCAGCGAACAGGGTCAGCGCGGCCACACCGATGTAGCAAATGAAGGCGACGATGTACATGCCGAAATCGCCGCTCAAGACGCCTGCTTTTTTCTTCGCCCGATCACCAAGCTCGAAGCCTTTGCCGAGCATGCCATCCAGCAGCTTCGCCGTTGATTGTTCATTGCTTGGTCCATTGCCGTTTGCGACGACCGATGCCAAGGCAACGGGCGTTTGCGTGACGAAGTCCACCACATAGTTGGTATAGCGACCAGCGTTCAGAGCCAAGCCGAGGATGACAGCAATGATCACCAGGCGCTTGGTGCCGTCCATCACAGGCTCTTCGATCTTGTTCGACAAGTGGGCTATCCCCCAGAACACGATGTAGATGCCGAACAACGTGACGGCCACCGTGCCGATGGCCGTCGCTACATGGTTCGCTCCGTCAACGATGTAGGTGTGGATCGTCGAATCCACTTGCTGGAAGATCCATTGGTAGAACATCGGGCCGGTCATGGTTCACTTCTCCTTGTCCGATGACGCTGGCATGTCAATCCAGGGCTTGGCCTGGTCTTCTGCCTTCCGCACGGCCGCGACTGCGTGCGAACAATTCGCGTCCGTCGCCACGTCGGCCTTGGGCATCGCTTGGCACCGCTCCAGCATGGCGGCCCGTTCCTTGTTGTGCGCCATGTACCACTCGACCGATTGCACGGGTTCGTGATGGCAGGCCGAGAGCAGCAATGTGGCGGTGGCAGAAAGAATCAGGATTCCCGCTTTCATGGCTGGCCTCCCATGTCGATCCAGGGCTTCGCACCGACCTCGGCTCTGAGCTTGTTCGTCCGGATACGCTCCGCGTCTTGCTGGGCTTGCCGAAGCTGCGCCAAAGCGAGCATCTTCAACTGCTCGTTTTGGAGCATGACCTGCTGAGCGCCGATGCGTGCGTTCAAGTCCAGGATCGCCTTTTGGTCTGGGGCTTGGTCGATCTTGCCGATCAGCTGCTTCAGATCCCCGAAGCGCTTGGCCACGTCGTCGTATTCGGTGCCCTGCACGGCCTGGTAGCTTGCGGCTTGCCTCGCCTGGTCGCCGGCAAGCTGACCGTAGGCTTGATCGACGCTGCTGAATACACTGGGGTCGATGCCGCCCATGGTATTCAGGATCTTGTTGGCCAGCGAGCTGATGTTGCCGTACTGGCCGGTGCCGTTGGTCATGTCCATCGTTTGCTGCCAGTTGGTGGGGATACGCTCGTAGTTCTCGTTGCCAAGCAACTGGCCCATGCCGCGTGAACCCGTCATGGAGCTGTAGGTATCCTTGGCCTGGTCGAGCTGGCTCCGCATCGTTTGCAGCTGGGCTTTCATCTGTTCGAGCTGGTTCAACAGCTGGGTGAGCTGCTGCGCCGACTCCATGGCCCGCTGGGTGATGCTGGCCACATCCGTGACCGGGATTTGCGCCTGTGCAGCGGGCATCGCCATAGCGACACCAAGAGCCGCAGCAAGTACGGTGACTTTGATCTTTATGGCTTGGCGCCTCCGTGAGTCAGTGCGAGGTAGAACAGAACGAGTGCGAAAGCACCGCCGAGTACGATCTTTACCCACGCCACGACCAGGTCACGGCGGTTTCGGATGATTGGCGGCGACGCGTCGATGGCGGCCATGAAGGCGTTGATGTCGCTGACTTGGCTTTCCCACCAGCGGGATGCAGACGTTCTGAACCAGCCTTTTGCCCGTGTCCAGTGCATTTTCGTTCTCCCGAAAATCGCTACATTCTTATATAAAATGTAGCAGTATCATGCAGTTGCGATCATGCAACTACATCATTGCGAGAGTACCACCGGAAATGTGTCGGGCAAATGCTTTGGCGCCTTTGCACAGGCTTTACACAAACTGCACATCCGAATCTCCGGCGCCATGCAGTGGCACGCAACCGATTGACATGGATGGGGTGCACCGTGGCACGCGCGGCTACGGGTGCCTACATGGAGGGGGCAGACGTTTCGTTGTGACGCGGCGCGGAGCGATGCGGGTCATAGTCAGCCGTTAGCTGGGGCACGGTGCATCCGGGCATCGGCTGGGTCATAAACGTAATCTGCGATTGAGCCATCGCGGATTCGATTGACGGCCTCATCAATCACTGGCAACGGAACTAGGAACCATTCGCGTGGGTTGCATTTGCGCGCAAAGCGATCCGGTATGGAAAGCTCTAATCGCGCCGGTGCGAAAAAGCGGTGCAGCAGGTTTTCCAGCTTGACGCGATGGATGCCAGATAACCGGTAGGTGGCGACGATGTCCACATCGGCCAGCAGGTAGGTGGGATCGTGACTGGCGTTTGCTATGCGGTTTTCCACCCTGCCACCGGTGACTCCAATCTTGTGGATCAACTCGCGGTGCTCGGCAATGAACGGCTCATGGGACTGGCTACGCAACACGTAGATGGTGCCACTTTCGGCGTCACCTTCCTCCATCTGATCGGCGAACAGCGGCCCTGCGGCAGTCTCCGGCTCGGTGATACGGCGCCCGGTGTCGTCCTTGTACAGGGCACGAACCAGCGACAGCCGCAGCAGGTTGCTTTCGGTGCCATTGGAAAAAATCACGCGCAGACGCGCATCCCTTTTTCCTTGGGGGGAATCGAACGATTCGCCTTCTTCGGCGATATAGGCCACCTGCCCGGCGAGCACAAAAAACTGACCTTGTTCCACGCTGGTCTCACGACCGAAACGCAGTGTTTTGCGTATGCAGCCGTCGAGCTCGGCCTGTACCTGCTCGAACAACGGTTTGAACCGCTCGAAGTCTTTGCAAGGCTGACGATCCGCAACTTCTTCGGCAGCCTGGCGTTCGGCGTGTGGGCGGACATGCCGCAGCACGGTGATGTCATCGTCTTGGGCGCCTTCAGCTCCGAGTGCAGCGAGCAGTGCGTCTTCATCCAGGTCTGCCGGGTCGGCAACCTGGGGAGTGGCTGACGGCGTCAGCAGCCCATGACCGTCCATCGGCTCCAGCAATTTCCGCGCAGCCGGCAGGTTGCGCAACCGGTCCAGCCGTACGGCGTACAGGCGTTCGAAGATGTCCAGGTTTTCACCGTGGCGTGGCGCGTGGCCGTGTTGTTCCACGAAACGCTGGATATCCTCGAAGCCGGCAATCAAGCGCTCTTCCTGCGGGGTGTAGTGGCGAACCGGGTCGGGTGAGAGATCAACACCCAAGGCTTCCAGCATTTGATCTTCGGTGGATTGGGTCATGAGTCACCTTTGGCTTGCTCGGCTGCGCGTTCCTGCTTGCGGTAACGCGCAAAGGCAGCCACGCCTTCGGCCATCTTGCGCTCCCATGGATCGTTGGCCGTGATGCTTGGTGGCCTGCCGCGCTCGTGCATGAACTGCGTCGCGCGCTTGGTGAGTTCCAGCGCTTCCTCACGATCGAGCATCACTCGTTTGGCAGCAATGATGGCCTGAACCTGCTTGAGCGTGCCTTCGTTCATGGCACGCGCCAACACAGCGTATGCCGCATCGAACGGGTTGATGCGGTCGATCAGGTCGATATCCAGATCCTTCACGTTGACGAACTTGCGCACGCCGTGGATCAGAGCCAGGTTACCCTTGTCCTTGGGATCTTCGCTGCTGCCGGCATCACGCAACGCGGCCAGCTCGCGCTTGGCCTGCTGCGTGATGTTCAACGCCGCTACGGCATGTTGCCGCACGACTTCCTGGTCGGCTTCGGAAAGCTGGGGATAACGGTCGCGCACGATCTTGCCCATGCGCACTTGGGTCAGTTCCTCGGGTAGGGTGTTTTCCTGGTCGAACAGGCCGTGCTCGAGCGCCGGCTTGTCCTGCACGAAAGCCGTTATGACCTCATTCAAGTCCTCGCGGCAGATACGGCTGGCTTCGGGGCTCTCCGGTGTTTTGAGGCCATTGATCTCGACGTGGTACTGGCCTGTCGCTTCGTTGACGCCGACGTTGGTCTTGCCTTCCCGGTAGCCGTCTTCGCCATAGTCGAAACCCTCCTGCGGCCCGGCGTTTTTCGGTGTGAACTCAAAGCGCGGTGCCAACACCTGTTCCATGAGCAGGCTGGCCGCGATGGCCTTCAAGGTATCGTTGACGGCGTTGACCACCAACGCCTCGTCAGCGTCGGGCTCGGCGATCAGGTTGGTGAAACGGGCGCTGGGCTTGCCGGGCGCATCGCGTGTGGCGCGGCCGATAATCTGCACGATTTCGGTCAGGCTGTTGCGGTAGCCGATGGTGAGCGCGTGTTCGCACCAGATCCAGTCGAAGCCCTCCTTGGCCATGCCCAGTGCAATGATGATGTCCACATGGTCACGGTCGTGGCGGTGCGTGGGGTCTTTTAGTGCCGCCAGCACTTTGGAACGGCGCGCCGCGTCGCTGTCGTCCACCAGGTCCGCCACCTTGATGATCCGGCTGCCGTACGCCTCGGGGAGCGCGATGCAGTGAAAGCCGGTATCGGCATCCACGCCTTTCCACTCGCCCAACCCTGACATGATCTCCTCAACCTCGCGCTGCTTGTCCTTGAGACTCTCGCGCGAGTTGACGTTGGGAATGTGCACGATGGTCTTGAGCGCTGGATCTAGCACCTTCATCACCGCATCCAGATAGCGGCCGGTGTAGAAGAAATAGCCGATGTCCAGCGACTTCAGGTATTCGTAGCCGTTAAGCTGTTCGTAGTAGGTATAGGTGACGGTTTCGAAACGGGCCTCGTCCTCGGGTGCCAGCACGGCTTCGGCATCGCCGCGGAAGTACGAGCCAGTCATGGCCACGATGTGTGCCTTGTCGCGGGCCATGAACGCGGCGAGCTGGCTGCCTAGCCGGTTGTCCGGGTTGGCGCTGACGTGGTGGAACTCGTCGATGGCGATCAGGCGGCCATCGAAAGCCTCCACGCCCAGGTCATCCACGGCAAAACGAAACGTGGCATGCGTGCACACCAGCACCTTGTCGTCACTGGCCAGAAATTCGCCCACCGCCTTGACCTTGGAATGGGCCACCTTCGGCTCGTCCGCGCCTGGGGCATTGCAAAGGTTCCATTGCGGCAATACCTGCCAATCCCGGGGGAACCCGAACTGGCTCAGCGGCTCGTCGGCAAAGCTGCCACCGATGGAGCGCTCGGGTACCACGATGATGGCTTGCCTGATGCCTTGGTTATGCAGCTTGTCCAGCGCCACGAACATCAACGCCCGCGACTTGCCCGAGGCCGGCGGCGACTTTATCAGCAGGTACGGCTCGCCCCGCCGCGACCAGACGCGCTCCTGCATGGGCCGCATGCCCAGTGCATTGGTCTTGCTGCTGGCCCCCGTGTGGGCGGTGGTGATGGAGACCGCCGGGACAATGGCCTGGTTGGTGGGGTTGCTCATGGTGCTCATAACCTGCTGGTGATCGGGTGGCCGATGTTCGGGATCCGGCCGACGTTCAGGTTGCTTCAAGTGGCTGACATTGTGGTTTTTTCCCACCGAACCGCCAGATATCTTTTCGCATGGGGGTCAAAAACATCAAACTTTGAACAGCTCATAAGCGCTCATAGCCGCTCATAGAAGCTCATAGCCGCTCATTCGCCGCCGGCCGTGTAAAAGGTCCAGCGCCGCGTACCGTGTTGAACCAATTTGCCCTCATCTTTGAGCCGCTTGAGAAGCCTGCTGGCTTGGTCCTTGTTGAGGTGGCACAACTCGATCACATCGCTACGGCGGATTTGGCGATGGTGCTGGACGTGGCCTAGCACCATCTGCTCGTGCTGCAGGTCGCTGAAGCCGGCTTGTCGGGTGTAGGCCACCTGCTCGCCGCGAGCTTGGTAAACGTCCGCCGACAGCGTGTAGGTGCGATTACGCGAGCTGCCATAGGCCTGCACCAGTCCGGCCTCGACTAGCTGCTGGATGATGCGGCGCGCCTGGGCGACGTCCCGTTGCATATGCCTGGCGAGTGCTTCGGTACCCAATCGCTTCTCGTTGCGCAGCGTGGCCAGCACGATCAAGCTGTCGATGGGCAGAGCGTCCTTGTCTTGGCGCTTTTCTTCCTCGATCAGCAGTTTCAGAAATGCTTCGTCGGCTTCCACCGTGGCCAGCTGCAGCACCACGTTGTTGCGGTCGGTACGGCTGTAGTCCGGTTCCGGGCGACCAAAACGCAGCATGCCGCGATAGATCTTGTCCACGCCGCGACCGGACCGCTCCACGATGCCGATACGTTTCATGGCGTCGGCCAGCACCGGGTTGCGTGGCCGCGGTTCGGTGGTCAGCAAGTTGTCGAGCGTCACGCCGTCAACCAGACCGCCCGGATTGCTGACCGTCAAGCCCCAGTCATCCATGCGCACATGCACCGCTCCAAGCCGGTGATAATCGCGATGCACCAAGGCATTGGCCATCGCTTCGCGGAACGCGCCCGCGTCCACCTTGGGCACCGGCACGCGAAACAGCCCCACCTGGATCTCTTTTTCCGGGTTGTACGGCCGGAAATTGGTTTCCAGCCAATCCATGGCTTTCAGCAGTGGGAAGCGACGGAATTCATTGAACTGGACGTTCTCTTGGGCCAGTACCTGGAAGGCCAGTTCGTGGGTCGCCACGTGCTCGCGCAGTGCGTCTTCCTTGCCAATGACAAGCAACCCGGCAAGCGTCGGCACGCGCTTACCATCGCCACCTTGGCGCGTAAACCGGAGTGCCCCATCCAGCGCTTCGTCATCCAGTTCCAGCAGTACGCGATCGCCACCGTATTGGCGCACCGCTTGGCGCAATCGTTCGCGCTCCAGGGGATCAAGATCGTCCAGGGTCGTACCTGCCACCGGTTGTGCGGAAGCGTCGGACAGACCGAGCTGGCCGGCGCGACTGATCCGCTCATGCGGCAGCAGTGGTACGCACTCGGGAGTGCCATCCGGTTTCAACCGTCGGCGTAGGTACATTCCCGAGGTGGTAGCCACAATCGTGCTGGCCTTGGGCACTTCAATCCGGGCCAGCTTCAACCCTGAAACGGTGACTGCTTCGACGGTTACCGGCAGCGAGGGCGAAGTGCGTCCGGCTACCAGTCCACTCAGGCCGGCCAAGTTTTCGTGGTCGGCGTGCAGGCCCGTAGGTGTGCCATTGTCTTCAACCCCTAGCCACAGCTCGCCACCTTCGGCGTTTGCGAGACAAGTCAGAGCTTCGACCAGCTCACGGTCGGACAGACGCTTGCGGTCGCTCTTGAACTCGATGCGCAGTGTTTCACTCGGTGGCAGCACAGGTTCCTCGCTCATTTGGATTCCGTGGGTGCGCCTCATTATGCGAGGCGAGTTGTTTGACTGAGCATGATGAGAGCGGTAATTGAGATGGTTGTTGCGCTCATTACTGCGGCCCAGCACGTGAATACAGCTCGAGTTTCCTGTAGCACGGATCGTGCGCGATCTCGGGGGTTGCCTCAACGATGGCCTTCAAGCATTCATCCAGTTCCCTTGCGCCCCACTGCTGGTTGTCGATTACTTCACACAACAGGTCCAGCGCATTCTTTGGGAAGGTCCTGCACAAGCCAGACTCGTTCAGCATATGCACAACGTAGTCAATGTGCTCAAAAGGCTGCAACCAAGCTTTGACTGTTTCCAGGACTTCGGGGAATTTGTTTTTTGCAGCAACGCACATCCGCGCCAAATGCCTGGCTATGTGTGGTGTGGCCAAATGTGCATCCTGAGGCCACACGCTTCTCCAAAACGGTAGTGCGTGATTGTCCCAAAACTTTTCTGTGTCTCCGCCAGACCTTTCCATCGCTTGTGAGAGCGCTTGCGCGACTTCTTCCATGCCGGCAGGTGGAAGTGCCTTGAAGGCCAGTTGCAGTGTGGTGTGCCCAAGCTCTCCTTGTGGATACAAGGCCATATGCGTGAGGAACGCTGCGAATTGTTCTCCATTCCTACCCAGCTCGACGTAGTGATTGGCCGTGGCGAGGAGTTGTGCTTTCAAGGTAGCGAGCAAGGGGTAATACATGCGTCCCGACCACAACAAGCCCGCCCACGCACATGTTGCTTCGTGTGCGTTTTGCTCCCAGTCGAAGAATGGCAGCAGATGGTGTTCAAACCAGGTTCTGTCGACACGGAACAATGCAATGGCATTTGTGCTTAGGATGGTTCGCGCATGCCGAAAACACGATTGTTGTGCATCACAGAACCGAGTAAACAGTGGCTCGATTGTGTCAGGGAGCAAGTCGCCGTCGTTCGGTTTCCCTTGGAACCATAGGTTGACAAGTGCCTCGGTAACGATTCCGGCAGGGTGATTGATTGCTTCGGTTATAGGTTCGCCCAGAGGTTCACCATGGCCACCTCTCACGCCGGATTCTGGCTCAAGCGGCAGATCGATGATGCGACGACACAAGGACAGCAATACGTCTTGATACAACTCTGTATGTTCTTTGGACGCGGCTTCAAGCCATCTGGCGAGTGGAACCTTGCAGACTTTCAGCTGCTCATCTGGAAGTTCTTTCACCAAGGGTGCCGCATATCGCCAGGATCGTGCTGCCAACGGCTTTTCGTGCCACGCTTGCAGTGCCGCACGCCATGCATCGTCTGGCCACTCTCCTTGCTTGGCAAGCTCGCAAAGCGCACGCAGGGCATGGAAGAAACGGGTGCGGCACACGTCGCGCCAAGGGTCGAGCCAATCGTCCTGAGCAAAAGGTGAGTCACCTTTGGGGGGATCTTTCAACCAACTGACCAGCTCACGCCAATATCGCGGAGCACCATCTGAGGCTTGTGCTTTCATGTCATCCGGGTCACCGCTGCCACTCATCCAGTGCAGAAATTCCTCACGCTCATGTGGCTCCAATTGCAGATGGGGGTATTCATTTTCCAAGTCGTCCAGCATTTTTCTTGCATCGGTGTTCAAATCCAAGCCAGATGACTGTAGTTTTTTCAGTCGTAGCCAGATGCCGCTTCCTTGGTAGTAGCGCAATCGGTCAGGCTCAAGGGTGTCTCGGTATCTACTGCGCGGTGGGCCTTGCATAACGGCTTTTTCCAGCCGTTCTTGCAGGCGTGCCGGAAGTTGATTCCCCTGCAATGCCAAAAGACGCATTACTTCCCGGTGAGTGTCCGTCGACCATAGCCAGACACAATCATCGGCAAGCAACCAGTTCACCCATTCGGCCGCCGGTATGCTGTTGTCCTGGCTGGCGGCGTAGAGCGCCAGGCGCTTGAAGATGGGATATGGGCGCTCGAACCATCGCCTTGCAATTTCTACGCTGGCTGCATGGTCTTGCTTGTGTAGGGCATTCCATGCATCGCGTAGAAGTGCGATCAGAGCGGACCAGTCACGAAAGCCGCGGTTCTGCCAGTGTGGTGCAATGGACGACATTACCCACGTCGACGGATCGTGCTGTTCATCGGCATCCCCCATGTCTCGGATGATGTCCAGAACATCGCGGAGAAGCGTATCCAGATCTTCCGGCAACTGTGGTAATGCGGTCTCCCAGATCTCGCCTTTGAGATCCTTCAGTGCGGCGTTGACGTGATCCGCGACCAGCACCAACTCCCAACTCACGAGCTGGCTCATGCGCGTGACATCGTCTGGCGAGTCAACTTCGAGCTTGGGCCCGTCCCAGCGTTCCCGTATTTGCAGCCGTGGTGCCAACAGTTCGCGCAACTGGAGACGCAGGACGGTGGTCAGGCGACCTGCCTGTTTCAGTTCTCGCTTCCATGTGTAGAAGTCACCGACGTGTGAAGGTTGTTTCAGGCGGTCATGTAGTACGTAACTCCAAAGAACGCGCATCAGGTGGCAGGGGATCGCGTTGGGGGCGTTGTCACGAATGTTTCCCAGCTCTGCAACGTTATTGTTGCGCTGAAGTTCTGCCAGACGCTCAAGTTCACGCTCAATTTGCCACGCGAATTCGGGATGCAGTCTGCCGCCGTGTTGTGCCACCCACACCACGAGCCGTGAGTCATTCAGATGACGTGACAGCCAACGACCGATTTGGGCCATCACTTTGTCGAGGGAGCCGATTGCTCCGCGACTGGAGGAAACGAGCGCCATGGCGGCCGCGTGCTTCAAGGCGGGCGGTCGCCATATGAAGCTGTAGGCGGCTTTGGGATCGAGATCGCTATCTGTCGGCACGCCAAAACCTGTCAAGGCATGTCGGTCATAGCGTGGCTCGGAGAAAGCTTCCAGTAGCCACTCCAACGGTGGCACTGGCTCAAAGTCCGCAAACAGCTTGGCTGGCAACCCGGTTTTGTCCGACAAGGCCCAAAGCATTCGACCTACGAAATTGTCCTGCCTGGTACTGTCCTTCGGTTGTGCGAGCGCATGTTTGGTAACGAATGCCTCCTTGCCCGTTTCACCTGCCACATAGGTTTGCCCCCAAGCAGTGAGCGTCTCGTATAGTGCAGAATGATCCCTGCCGCCGTCGCCCACGTTGTACAGGATCGGCTTGACGCCTTTGGCTGCCCACTCATCGACCCCGTCATCAGTCATTGAGGGGGCAAACACCCATGCATCCCGGGTTGCTTCTCCCTGTCTGCGATCCGCTGCGAGCGCGTCCATCATGTAGCGAATGACAGGATCATTGATGCTGTAGCCGACAAAGCACACCACGAAATTGCGGAAAAGCTCGCTGAGGAAGCGTGAGGCCCAACGCTCGGTGAGGTAGGCGAGCCCGAAGTCGCCGCTCGTGACAACAAGACGATTGAGCTCCGACTCGTCATTGGCTTCGGGCAATTTGCCATGCAGGTATACCAACCCATTCCACCGGCTGTTCTTCGGAATCGGCAACATGGGAGCGCCAAATGCATTGAACGTCACACCCAGCCGGTCGGCTGCCGTATCGAAGAGGTGGTCAAAATTTGTGGTAACGAGACGTAGTCGCCCATCCTTGTCTCGACCAAGTTGCAACAAGGCTTCGTGCAGCACCGTGGCGTCGCGAGTCGTTACCGCCGGTTGTAGAGCCTGAGCCAACTGTTTGCGTACGGCATGTCGATGTCCCGGGTAGCGTCGTTCAAGCAGCTCCAATGCCGTATCGAATTGATTGCGACGTATTGCAGCATCTTCCAAAGTGTCCGGTTTGGTACCGCAGCCTGCATAAATCTGATCCAGTAGCCACTTGAACCCACGCAACCCGGCCGGGTAGGAAATGCCAGCGCCACAGAAGAACACAACGCGCCCATCTTCATGAGCTTGCACGAACTCGTTGGGAATTTCCGGACCATTGGGCACGAATTGCATGGAGCGTCCTTGTCAGTGAGTCTTGGATGACGCCTTTGCCTTGGGGGCGGTCATCTCGGTATATAGGTCGAAGAGCTTTTCCAGGCGCTCGGTGTCGTTCTTGAAGCGACGGCCGATGTAGATGCGCTCCAGCACTTCGTCATTGCGGTCGTGGGCGCGGCGCAGGTCTTCGGGCATGGCGTCGGGCTTGTACAGGTCGGCGATGGTGGCCGGGAAATGTGCCTCGCGGGCCAGCAGGATGTCTTCGGCGCAACGGGTGAGGTCGGCCTTGTTCTGCTCGGTCAGGGTAAGTACCGGGAAGGTGTTCCAGCCGAGGGTGTTGGAGTAGGAAAAGCGCGTCTCCAAACGGACACACACAGCGGCGATCCAGACCCAATGCAAGCGTGAGCCGATCAGGGCCAGGTTCCAAAGTGGGGCGTCGTAGAGGGCGAAAGCCTTGTTATGCACAATCGCATTTGGTTCCAAAAGTCCAACGGGCAGGTATGGCCGATTTTCGGAACTGACGCCTGGCACAATAAGGGTGTATTGCAGAGCACAACTGGTTCGCTGGAACTGATGCGGTCTGGATGCAATGTCCTGTGCCGTCTTACCGCCTTTGAGTCGTGTCGCCCTTACGCTTTCGATCCGCTGCCGGATAGCTGGAATCGACATTGCCTCATCCAGATCTTGATCGGCAATCCACAGGCAGAAGCGAGAGAGTCCACGAATGAATTCAGCGGATCCATAGATCTTGCGGACAAACTGGAGTTGCTGCCCCGAATCTAGGTGAAGACGGGCCATTTCATTAGCAGACATCAGCAAGTGCCCACCATCGATCGGAGTGTTGCCAAAGGTCATCTCTGCAATGCCAGCTATTGGCTTGCTACGCTTCTCTACAAAGACATCTGGTGCTGGGACAAGGTATGGGTTGATGTGATCGCAACTTCTTTCAGTTGCCTGCTTGTCGCTATCGGCTGTGAACAATCGACGAGGGTTGTGTGGGCTCGCAGCAATTCCGACGATGACGACTGTGACGCCAGCATTATGTGCGGCTAGGTTCGACCACTTGAAGGATGTGTGGGCGAACTCGATTTCACAGCCAGTCGCCAGAAGTGTTGGCCAGAGGGTTGGTACTTGCAGCCCTTGGCAGATCGAGTTGGTGGCAACAAACGCTGCCTTGGCGTCCGTGTCTCGGCAATGATTAGCCGCCTTCACAAACCACCCGGCTACGTAGTCGAGTGATTTCCAATTCTTCAATTCACCGTTCAGGGATGCTTTCAAGTCAGCTTTCTGGTTGGCATCCTGCCAGCGGCTGCCCAAGTACGGCGGATTCCCGCAGATATAGGTCTCGCCGCCCTCGTTCTCGAAGTCGATCTCCGACTGATCCAGTGGCGTCTCAAACAGGTCATCGGCGGTCATCTTGACGCCTGTACCTCGCGCATCCATGAGATCCAGCCAGTTGAGCCGCAGGGCATTGCCCTGGGTAATCCAGTTGTCCTTCGACAAGGGCAACACTTCGCGGATCGCGTCCTTCTGGCCGCGGTAGCGCACGTTGCACTGGTACTCGGCAATCACCAGCGCCAGGCGCGCCACTTCGGCGGCGAAGCCGCGCAGCTCGATGCCGCGAAAGTTGGTGAGCGGAATCTCGGATTTCTGGTTGGTTTCGCCACGGCGCTCGTTGATGACAGCCTCGATGGCGCGCATTTCCTTGTAGGCGATGACCAGGAAATTGCCCGAGCCGCAGGCCGGGTCGAACACGCGGATGCGCGCCATGCGCTTGCGCAGGTTCAAGAGCTTGCGGGTGTTGTCGCCGGCATCTTCCAGCTGCTGGCGCAAATCATCCAGGAACAGCGGATTCAGCACCTTGAGGATGTTGGGCACGCTGGTGTAGTGCATGCCGAGCTCGCCGCGCTCGTCGTCGTCGGCCACGGCCTGGATCATGGAGCCGAAGATGTCGGGGTTGATGGCTTTCCAGTCCAGTTCACCGGCACGGATGAGGTAGGTGCGCGCGGTCTTGGTGAAGCGTGGCACTTCGGTGGAACCCGAGAACAGGCTGCCATTGACGTAGGGGAAGCGCTTGGCCCAGCCGGGCAGATCGGTCTGGTCGCGCTCCTCGCGCTTAATGTCCATGGCACGGAACAGCGTGGACATCACCTCGTGCAGGTTGCTGCCGTCGCGCTCGCTCATCTGGTCCACGGTGTGCGTGAAAAGACCTTCGCCGTCGAAGATGTCGGTGTCCTCGGCAAAGAAGCAGAAGATCAGCCGCGCCATGAAGTGGTTCATGTCCTCGCGACGCGCCTCGCCGGCCCATTCCTTGTTGTGTTTCAACAGCTCCACATAGAGCTTGTTGAGCCGCCCGGTGGCGCGTACGTCGATCGGATTTTCCTTGATCTCGCGTACCGTGGAGATGCCGGCCAGCGGCAGAAAGAAACCGAAGTGCTCGGCAAGCTCGGTGAAGTTGGCGGACAGGCATTCGCCGCTGGTGCAGTCCTCGGCCTCCAGCGTCTGCCCATCGGTGGCCAGCACGAACTGGATGCGTGCGCGCGGATCGGTGGTCTTCGGGCTTTCCCGCAGTGCCTGGAACGTGGCCTCCACCTGACCCGGCTCGCAGGTGGCCAGATGAATGTTGTTGCGCTGCAGGACGCCGCCCGGGACATCCGATTTGTTGTTGGCACCACGCAGCCGCTGAATGGTGACGGCCTTGTTACCGAAGGCCTCCAGAAACTGGAACGGAAACTCGGCGGCATCGAACGGCTGATCAGCCAGGTCGGCCACGGCGGCTTCAATTTCGACGGCGTTCATCGAGCAGTGTGGTTCGTAAGTGCGCGTAAACGCAGTCGATTGCCGTCTGCACGCTGGTGAAACCGGGGTTCGATTTGCTGAATATGCTCCAAGTGTCCGATTAGGCTGCGTGCAGCATGGGTGCGTTCTGCATCAGGCAGATCGGGGTCACGGAGTGCGGCGAATCCATCCCGCAATGCAAGATGCTGTGCTTGTGGCGCAGCCAGGCGCCCTTCATGGACATTGACGCCAGTGATTGTCTTGCGCTGACCTTTGCGAAAGACTCTTGACTTGTCCTCTCCGTGAAGCGTCAAGCCGTAGCGGGCGAACAGGCGCCTCATCCATATGAGGTCGCTGCGGGATGCCCCCGGCATGGTGACCATGATGTCATCCACATAAATGGACGCGACGCCGCCGCGCTGTGCTGCGCGCTGGGCGATGGCATCGAAGCACGGTTTGATGCAATAGAATGCCAACACCTCACTGTGCACGCCGCCAGTCGGCAGGTGCTTCCCCCTGAAACAGCACAGCTTGGCCAATATTGCCGCAACGTCAGCGTTGCACTTCATGTGGGCATGAAAGAACGCGAATACGTATCCGAACGTGACTGATGGATAGAACTTCTTGATGTCCGTTTTGACGGATGCGTAGTTGTCGCGGTGGCACTTTGCGTTGGTCAAGAAGCTGCGTCCTCGGACGCCCGAATGTCGATATTCCGGTGGCTCCACTCGACGCAGTAGCGTGGCGATTCGGGCATGAATCCTGCGCAGTTCTGGGCATGCCTCCTGAACTTTGCGGCCACGCTCCGATTTCCATTCCTTGTATGCCTTGGGCGAGGCTGGCAGTGCGTCCAGTGCAGCGATGCCTGCGCTCCAGTTGAGTATACGAACTAGCTGCCCCGTCCCTTTGATGCCGTACAGCGCACACTGGTCAAACGGATACTGCTTGATGGGTTTTTCGAGGCGCGGTGGCCTTTTTCTTTTTGTCATCGTCACCGGACTCCTCCAGTACCCACTCAAAAAACTGCAACATCTTGTGTGCTTTCTGGACGCGCTTACTGTCGTTGGCACCATCCACGTGCTCCTTGAACAGAAGGAACGTGGATGCCGGGATCTTGAATACACGCCCATATGCTTCAAGGAGCTCGACAGACGCAGGCTTTTTACCCGCTTCGATCTCCGATAGATAGGACGTGGAGATATCAAGTTGCTTCGCTAGCTCGTTCTGCTTCATGTGGTGAAATTCACGCGCCATGCGAAGTGCTTTGTTGATCATGGCTGCCTCCAAAGTTTAGGAGAAGGAGGGTGTGTGGTTACCGTCCATTGTCGAACCAGTGTCTGATTTCTTCAGACATCCGCAAGCCCCAGAGGAGCCACTTGAACGTCATCGGATTGCGCAACAACTGCTTCAGGCGACGGACTACGTATTTCCACAAAGAGCGTTGACGAGTGTTGGCATGACTTTTCATAGTCAGTGTCCTTGGTTTCGGCACCGATCGTGCCCCTCGTTAAAGCCAAGAACGGGTCAGACAACGCTCCACACCCTCCTTTCCGTAATGACGACGAGTCCTCGTTCGTCGTCACCTAACCGCGACGACTGTATGACTCACCGCCGTGTCCCCAGGCCGCAGAGCCGCCCGAGAACGGACAGAAGCCTTTCGGCTTCCACAAGCCATCACAAGCATGGCTCCAAGTGCACGAGGTGGTGCCCACATGGGCGGACCTTGCCAACACTTGCGGGCATCATACGCACTGCGGAAAAAAATCGCAAATAGCGAAAAATTTTGCCTAAACGACCAAGCACCGGGCTATTCCGCTTGTTGTGATATGGCGTCCAGCCTGCCCACCAGATCCTCGGCCCGTAGATGCGTGTAGCGCTTCAGCATCTGCATGGACTTGTGGCCGCTGATGGCGGCGACTTCCTGATCGGACAAGCCGGCTTCCACCAACCGGCTTACCGCTTCATGGCGCAAATCGTGGAAGTGCAGGTCGGGTAGTCCGCAGGCAAGTTTGATCTTCCGCCACATCGGGTTGAACTGATACGGGTGGCGCTTGCCATCAGTGCGGCCGGGCTCGCCAAAGAACACCAGATCGGTGTCTATGGGGCGGATCGGGTTGGCGAGTGCTTGGCGCAGGATGCGTGTGGCTTCGAGCGTCAGTGGCACCGTGCGGGCGCTGCCGTTCTTGGTCTGTTGCAGTCGGATGACGCGACGGGTTAGGTCAACCTGCGGGCGGGTAAGGCCTGTAATTTCCGAAGACCGCATGCCGGTTTCGAGCGCCAGGCGTACGATCCAGCTGAGCATGGGGTTGGAGTGCGCATCGGCGGCGCGCAGCAAGTGCTTTTCTTCGGCTGGAGACAGCCGGCGGTCGCGGCCGGGGCCAGGTGCTGGCCGGCGGATACTCTGCACTGGGTTGTAGGTCAGACCGAGGCCCCATTCCTTGAGTGCCACGGTGAACAGGTGGCCGAGCAACGCCAGCTCGATGCGCACCGTGTTGTTGCTTCGCGGATGGCGCTTGCCATCGGGGGCCACGTCGCCGGCGAGCCGTTCATCGCGATACTGCGCGATGACCTCCGGCGTGAGGGCGGCCAGCGAGTAACGGCCAAGGTGTGCGATCAGGATCGGCGCGCGCCGCCGCTCCGTGTGCTGCGAAGTGGGCCGCTTGGTCGGGGTGACTTCTTGCAGGTAGCGCTTGAGCGCAGCCTCGACAGTCATCCGCTCCGCGTTGGATCGCTGGATGAAGACGCCGCGCACCATGTCATCCTCGGTGCGGCGTGCCCAGTCTTCGGCGTCGCGCTTGATGCGGAAGGACTTGGATGCGGTCGGCCAGCCGGTCTTGCGGATGACGGCTTTCCATGTCCCCGAAGGGGTCTTTACGAGCGTTGCCATGCGGCCTCCCAAAGCGTGCGGCGCCTGACAACTGTACCGAAATTGTACCTTTCGCGCGAATGTACGCAGATGGTGGGCCCACCAGGACTTGAACCTGGAACCTACAGATTATGAGTCTGCTGCTCTAACCAATTGAGCTATAGGCCCTTTTTGTACTTCGTTGTTCTTGTTCCGACTTCTCGCTTCATGTCGTCGCAGATCACAACCACAGGATTATGAGTCCTCTGCTCTAACCATTGAGCTATAGGCCCGTGCAGGAGCCGCAGTGTAGCGTAGCCGACGCGTGCGCACGCCGCGCCTGTCGAAATCGTTGTTACCAGTAATGAAGAAGCTCCGCGCGGGCGGAGCTT
>JACDJA010001521.1_pt1 | contig 19173 bp, 19 predicted proteins | sample 7449241 | NCBI WGS metagenome assembly JACDJA01 (sample SAMN14253289, study PRJNA609438) | sludge metagenome | isolation source: initial anaerobic sludge | collected 2018-12-20 | reverse complement strand
GGCGCGTGGGCATTATCTCGCCCACCAAGGGCTGCGGGAAGAGCTTTACCTCGCTGAACCTGGCCGTGACCCTGTCGCGCTATGCGGGGCATCGCACCGTCCTCCTGGACCTTGACCTGCGCATGCCTGCATTGGCCCGGGCGCTGGGCGTGGACGCGCCCGGCCCGCTGGGCGAGGTGTTGCGCGGTGCAGTTGCACCCCTTGACCACCTGTGCCGCTTTGGCAGCAACCGGCTGCATATCGGTGACAACGTCGCGCTGGGGCTCAACGACCGGGTCGAGCCTTATGCGGCCGAACTGTTCCAGACTACGCAAATGGCCGAGAGCCTTGAGCGGATCGAGGCGGAACTGGCGACCGATCTCATGCTATTCGACCTGCCGCCCGCGCTGGCGCAGGATGACGTGATCGCGCTGGCGCCGCTGTTTGATTGCATCGTCATGGTCGTGGGCGGCGGGCAGACCACCGCGCGCGAGGTGCGGGAATCCCTGCGCCGCATCGGCGAGGACAAGCCCGTTCTTGGCATGATCCTGAATCGTGGTGAGGGTGGCGAGAACGACGCCTATCTTTACGCCTACTGACGGGGCCTACTGACGGGGCCTACCGATGGGTGGGGATCGCCACCGGCACCGGGGCGATGCGGCGCATGCCGGTTAACCGCCCGATGACCGCTAACAGCGCCGCGCCCGCCGCGACCAGCAGCCCGAACCCCAGGATCACACCCAGACGGCGGCGACGGCGCGTCCGTGAAGAGCGCAGCGACGGCACGACGATGACCGGCTGCACCCCGAGCAGCCGCTCCATCTGGCGCGCGTTGCGGATGACCGGATTCGCGAGTTCGAGCAGCAAGGCGAGGCCAATCGCCAGCAGCCCGACCGCCACTCCGCCGGCAATCGCGAGTTTCGTGCGGCTGATCGATACGGGGTAGATGGGCAACTGCGCCCGTTCCAACACGCTGAACCGTGCCGCCTGTTCGCGCGAGGAGATGAGTTCCGCGGTCGCCGCCTCGGTGCGTTGAGTGGTGAGCACGGTAAGCTGCGCCGTCAGTTGATCGCGCGAACGGATGAGAGCGGTCAGCTGGCGTTCGACTTCGGGCGCGGTGGCGATGGCGGCCTCGACCGTGGTGATGTCAGCGGTGACAAGCTCGATCTGCTCGCGGAGCAGGCGTTCCTGCGCGGCCGCATCCTCGGAGCGCATGCGACCGGTATTGGCCTGTAACTCGATGCGCTGCTGTTCGAGCGCAAGGCGCGAGCGGGTCAGCTCGTTCAGCCGCTCGCGCTGCGCGGTCACCCCTTCCGGGAGCGAGTCGATATGGGCGGTACGGAAATCGGCGATCTGCGATTCCAGCGCGATAATCTGGGTGGAGACGCGATCTTCCTCGGAGACGAGGAATTCGAGCGTGCGCTCGGCCCTGCCTTCGGCCCGGTCACGCGCCTCGCGGATAATACTGTCGAGCAGCGCATTGGCGACGGCCTCGGCATCTTCGGGGTCGCCTAGCCGTACGTTGATCGAGAGTCCGGTGGGCTGCACGTCCGGCCGCCAGGATTGTGCCGGATCGACGAGCTTCTCGATGGTGATGGCTGCGCGCAGCGCACCCACACGCGCAACATCGGTGCGCAGCTGCGGGAAGAGATCGCGCGCCGCGATCATGGCCTCCATGTTGCCGCGCGCCATGAGGTTCTGGGTGATGAGATCAAGCTGGCCGTCGGCGGTAACGCCGCTGATCTGTCCGTTGGTCGAGAGGGTGATCTCCGGCGCCTCGATCTGGATGACAGCGGTCGCCTCGTAGACATGGGATCTTGATTGAACAATGAGCAACATCACCGGAAGGCCGACGACGAGCACCAGCAGGATGAACGAGGCACGGCGCCACAGCGCCGCGCCCAGCTCGGAAAGGTTGCCAATCAGTCCCAACGTGCCATCCTCTGGCGGCCGGTGCCGCCTGCCATGGGGCGCGATGCGCCAGAATGCGGCGGAATGGCCATGCCACCCGCGCCCGATCGCTGCCCGGTCTCGTCAAAGGGTTAATCAGGACAGTCTGGCAAGGCCAGTTCGTTCGTATGGCGAGGATGTGGCAAGATGCGAACGCAATGTTTCCATCGCGTGGCCGGTTGTGCGGGAAGGAGCGGCGTGTCCTGTCCGGCTTTGTCGCTGCATGACCAGTCCGTGGCGCAAACCGACCTTGAATGACCCCGGCATCGCGTGAACAGTCGCGGGGTGCGCCCGGCGGGGCCGCACGCTGGGGAGAGGCGGATGAAGTCACATTATCGAGTGGTGGTGATCGGGGGAGGCGTGGTCGGAGCCTCGGTGCTATATCACCTTGCACGTTTCGGCTGGAGCGACATCTGCCTGATCGAGCGTTCGGTCCTGACCGCCGGGTCGTCATGGCATGCGGCGGGCGGGTTTCATGCGCTCAATTCCGATCCGAACATGTCGGCACTTCAGAGCTATACCATCGATCTGCTGGCCGAGGTCGAGCAGGAGAGCGGCCATTCCGCCGGTGTCCACATGACCGGCGGCATCACTATCGCCGCCTCGCCCGAGCGATGGGAATGGTTGCGGGCGGCCTATCGCAGCTACCAGTCGATCGGGATTTCAGACGTGCGGCTGATTTCCACCGAAGAGGCTGTCGATCTGTGCCCGGTGCTGAACCCGGAGGGCGTGCTGGGTGGCATGTGGGCCGAGCGCGAGGGGCATCTGGATACGACTGGCACCGTGCAGGCCTATGCGCGCGCAGCAAGGCAGCGCGGAGCCGAGGTGATTGAGCATAACCGGGTGCTTGAACTGCATCAGCGGCCTGACGGCTGGCGGGTGGTGACCGAAAGGGGCACGATCATTGCCGAGCATGTGGTGAATGCAGCGGGGCTCTGGGCCAAGCAGGTCGGGCGCATGGTCGGGCTGGAACTGCCCGTCTCGCCGCTCAAGCATCACTATCTGTTGACCGAGCCGATCCCCGAGATCGTGGCGCTGGGGCGCGAATTGCCGACCGTGGTTGATCCCGAGGGCTATACTTATGTTCGGCAGGATCAACAGGGAATGCTGGTCGGGGTTTATGAACTGAATCCGGAACACTGGGCCATGGATGGCGCGCCCTGGGATTACGGGATGGAGCTGTTCCAGGAGGACCCCGACCGGATCGAGAACGAACTGGCCTTTGTCTACGGGCGTTATCCGGTGCTGGAACGAGCCGGTGTGCGCAGCTGGGTGCACGGGGCGTTTACCTTTTCGCCAGATGGCAACCCGCTGGTGGGGCCGGTACGGGGCCTGCCCGGCTATTGGTGCGCCTGTGGGGTGATGGCCGGGTTCCTCCAGGGCGGCGGCGTGGGCAAGGCGCTGGCCGAATGGATGATCCATGGCGAGCCAGAGGGCGATGTCTACGGCATGGATGTGGCGCGCTACGGCGATTTTGCCGGGAACCGCGAGTATATCCGCCAGACCACCGGGCAGTTCTATTCGCGCCGCTTCATGATCACCTATCCCAACGAGGAGCTTCCCGCCGGTCGCCCGCTGAAGATGGCGCCCGCGCATGATGCGATGTCGGCGGCGGGCTGCGTGTGGGGTGAAAGCTGGGGCCTGGAAGTGCCGCGCTATTTCGCGCCCGAGGGATTCGTCGAGAAGCCGAGCCTGCGACGCTCCAACGCCTTCGACCTGGTGGCGTCCGAGTGCCGCGCCGTGCGTGAGGATGTCGGCTTGCTCGATATCTCGGGCTATGCGCGCTACGAGGTTACAGGACCGGGGGCCGAAGTCTGGCTGAAGCGGCTGCTGGCCACCCGGCTGCCACCGCCAGGGCGGGTGCGGCTGGCGGTCATGCTGTCCGAGAGCGGGCATCTGCGCGGCGACCTGACACTTTTCAACTGGGGTGACGGACGCTGGTGGATCGTGGGTTCCTATTATCTGCGCGAATGGCACATGCGCTGGTTCGAGACCCATATGGGCGACGGCGTGTCACTGCGCGATATCTCGGACGATGTGGTGGGGTTTGCGGTCATCGGGCCCAGGTCGCGTGCGCTAATCGCGGCGCTCTCTGTCGATCCGGTCGGGGATCTGCCATTCATGGGATGCGGGCAGTTCGATATCGGCCTGATCCGCGCCCATGTCGGTCGGCTGTCATTTACCGGCGAGCTGGGTTTCGAGATCCATTGCCGCGCAAGCGAGCATGTCGCATTGCGCCGCGCGCTGGTTGCGGCGGGTGCGGAGTCAAGGCTGCGCGAGATCGGCTTTGACGCCACCCATTCCTTGCGGATGGAGAAAAGCTTCGGCATCTGGAGCCGCGAATTCACCCAGGATCGCACCCCGCGTCAGACCGGGATGGATCGCTGGATCGACTGGACCAAGGGTGATTTCATCGGTCGTGCCGCCGCGCTGGCCGAACGCGATGGGCCACCGCCCGAGCGGGTGCTCGCGACCTTGAAGATCGCTGACACGGATGCCGACGGGTCCGGCTATGAACCCGTCTGGCAGGGCGATACCCTTGTCGGGTTCGTCACCTCGGGCAGCTACGGACATTGGGTCGGCGCCTCGCTTGCGCTTGCGCTGATCGCACCTGAGGCGGCGGTGCCCGGGACGGAACTGACGGTGCATGTGGTGGGCGAGGAACGCCGGGCGCGGGTGGTGGCCCCTTCGCCCCATGATCCGCAAGGCCGGGCGATGCGCAGCTGAGAAGGAGGAGGGGACGATGGCAAGAGGCCGAAAGGGCCGGGCGCATGCGGCCGAGGCAGGGACGGGACGGATGGTCGATTACCGCCATCTGCGCAACCCGTTTCCGCAGCAGCCAGTGTTCTCGGAGGACGAGATCGCCGCCATGCACGACACCGCGCTGCGCGTGCTCGAGGAACTGGGGCTGCGGCTGCTTCTGCCCGAATCACGCGAGATGTTCCGCCGTGCGGGGGCGCTGGTCGATGAGGACAGCCAGATGGTGCGTATCGGCCGCGATATAATCGAGGCCGCGCTAGCCACTGCCCCGCGCAGCATCACGCTGAAAGGCGGCGGGCCGGGACGTGATGTGCTGCTTGAACCGGGTGTGATCACCTTCCAGTCCGGGGCGAGCGCGCCGCATGCGACCGACCTCGAACGGGGGCGGCGGCCCGGCAGTCTGCGCGACTTTCGCGAACTCATGCAACTGACCCAGGCCTTTGACGTGCTGCACATGACCCAGACTCCGGTCGAGCCGCAGGATATCGCCCCGCATCTGCGCCATTACGCCACCACCGAGGCGCAGCTTACGCTGACCGACAAGCCGCTTTGTGTCTTTGCACGCGGTAAGGGGCAGACGTCAGACAACTTCGAGATGATCCGCTTGATCCGGGGTGTGGACGAGACAGCGTTTTCCACCGCGCCGCATTGCTTTACCGTCATCAATTCGAACTCGCCCCGCCAGCTGGACATGACCATGTCGCAGGGCGTCATCGACTTTGCTCGCGCCGGGCAGATGGTGGTGGCGACGCCCTTCACGCTGATGGGAGCGATGGCGCCGATCACGGTGGCGGGGGCGATCACGCTGAGCCATGCCGAGGCGCTGGCCATCATCGCCATGAACCAGCTGGCCCGGCCCGGGGCGCCGATCATGTATGGCACCTTCACGTCGAACGTGTTCATGAAATCAGGCTCTCCCGCGCTGGGCACGCCAGAGCAGTTCAAGGCCACGCTGGCCGCCGGGCAGATGGCGCGGCGGATCGGGATGCCCTGGCGCTGCGCCACGGGATCGGCAGGCAATATCGCCGATGCCCAGGCCGCACATGAGACGCAATTCGCGCTCTGGGCCTGCCTCCTTGGCGGGGCCACCACCGTCCTGCATTCGACCGGCTGGCTCGAGAGCGGGCTGTCTCTCTCGTATGAGAAATTCATCACCGATGTGGAGCTGCTGCAGATGATGGCCGAGCTTTGTGCGCCGACCACCGCGAATGCCGCCGATATCGGTTTTGACGCGGTGACCGAGGTCTCGCCAGGCGGGCATTTCTTTGCCACGGGTCAGACGCTCGAACGCTACCGCACCGCTTTCTATGAACCGCTGGTGGCCGACTGGACCAATTTCGGCTCCTGGACAGAACATGGGGCCCGTGACGTGAATGCGCGCGCGACCGATGTCTGGAAGGCGATCATCGCCCGCGACTGGCGCGCGCCTGTGGGAGAGGACCGGATCGAGGCGCTGCAGGAATTCATCATCCGGCGCACCGCCGAGGGCGGCGCCGCGCCCACCGGCTGAGGCTCAGGCGGTGGGGCGCGGTCGCGCCGTGGCGAGCGCCTTGCGCAGAGCGACGAAGCTTGCATCGGTGCCGGTGGTGCCGCGCAGGGCGAGAAACTCATCGAGCGCCGGCCGCACCGCGATTGCGGCGTCAGTCTGCGGGTCACTGCCGGCGACATAGAGCCCGGCGCGAATCATCAGCGCGGCACGGTCATGCGCACCCAGATGAGCACGCGCCTCGGCGATGAGCTGGTTCTCGATCTCACCCGCTGCAGCCGGGAGCGCGCGCGAAACCGACCGCAGCACGTCAATGGCGGGGAAACGCCCGCCCTCGGCGATAGTGCGGTCGAGGACGACATGGCCGTCGAGCACGCCGCGCAGCATGTCGGCTACGGGTTCCTCCATGTCGGACCCGGCGACCAGCACCGAATAGACGGCGGTGATGTCGCCCTGACCCACGCGACCGGGCCCCGCGCGTTCGCATAATGCCGCGATGGCAGGCGCGGTCGAGGCCGGAAAGCCGCGCAGATTCGCAGGCTCGCCTCCCGCAGCGGCGATTTCGCGATGGGCCTCGGCAAAGCGGGTGACGCTGTCGAGAAGCAGCAGCACGTTGCACCCGGCGTCGCGGAAATGTTCGGCCACGGCGGTCGCGGCATGGGCCGCGCGGGCGCGAATCTGCGGGGCGCGGTCCGAGGTGGCGGCGACGACCACCGCGCGGCGCATCCCTTCGGGGCCGAGTACGTCGTCGATGAAATGCCGCAGTTCCCGTCCGCGCTCGCCCACGAGGCCTATGACGATCACATCGGCCTCGACCCCGGTAGCGAGGCCCGCCAGCAGTGTCGATTTGCCCACACCCGAGCCTGCGAACAGCCCGATCCGCTGCCCGCGCACCAGCGGCAGCAGCGTGTCGAGCACCGCATAACTGGTGGCGAGCCGGGCGCCGAGCGCACGGCGCCCCTCGGGTGGTGGGGGGGCGTTGCGCAGCGGGCGAGGCAGGAGGCCGGGCAGGAGCGGGCGGCCATCGAGCGGACGACCTTCGGGATCGATTACGCGGCCGATCCAGTCATCGGCGGGCGCAAAGCGCGGCGGCGACACGAGGCGCACCGGATCGCCAAGGCCCACACCCTCGCCGCTGCCTTCGGGCAGGAGCAGAACCTCGGGGCCGGAGATTCGGATCACCTCTGCCGCGAGGGGACCGCTCTCGCGCAGGATTTCGGCCCGGGTGCCCAGCCGCACAAGCTGAGACAGCCCGCCCGCGACAAGGCCGGCCGCCGAGACGCCGTTGACATGCCCTGCGGCACTGTGAGGGGAAAGCCCGCCGATCACCCGTGTTGCCCGTTCAAGCGCGGCATCCTGCATCACATCATCCTGAATGTCTGATTCATCGTGAACTGATCCTTAGGGAATCAGCCTTAAGACAGGGTTTCATCCGCAGGGAGAAACCTGATGTTCGACCAGATCGCCCTATTTCGCCTCTCGGCCGCCCAGGCGGCACATGCGGCGCAGCGGCTGTCGGTGACGGCAGCAAATGTCGCAAATGCCGACACGCCAGGTTATAAAGCTCGCGGCATCGACGATTTTGCCGACACCCTGCAACGCGGTGGCGATCTGTCCCTGCGCACCACGCGCTCGCGGCACATCGCGTCCGTCAACCAGGTCGGCACTGCGCGCGTCCACGATGCGGGCGGCCAGGCGGCTCCGAACGGCAACACGGTCTCGCTCGAGCGCGAGATGGTCGCCGGGGCCGAGGCCGGTCAGGAACAGGCGCGTGCGCTTGCCATATATCGCCACGGGCTGACCGTGCTGCGGCTGTCGTTGGGGCGCTGATCCATGGCGGGGTTCACTGACTCGCTGCGGGTGGCGGCCTCGGGGATGGACGCGCAGACAGTGCGGCTGCGCTATCTGTCGGAAAATATCGCCAATGCCGACACGCCGGGCTACCGCCGCAAGACGGTGTCGTTCCATGCCGAAATCGGCCGCGATGCCCCGGCTGGCGCAGTTCGGCCCGGGCCGATGCGGCTCGATCCGGCGGAAGCGGAACGGATATGGGACCCTTCGCATCCGCTTGCCGATGCCGATGGCTACCATCCCGGCTCGAACGTGAACCTGCTGGTTGAAATCGCCGACACGCGCGAGGCCGGGCGCAGCTATGAAGCCAACCTGCGCGTGTTCGACCAGCTGCGGCAGATGTCTGCCGCCCTGCTTGAACTGCTGCGCCGATAGGAGAATCCGATGAATATCAGCCAGGCCATTGCTGCAGGCGAATATGCCGCCTCTCGCAGCGCCACGACACCGCAGCCGGGCATGGGCGGCAGTTCCGTCGCACAGGCCGTCGCAGGTTTCGCCGACACACTCGCCAATAGCGAGGGCGCGGCGCTAGCCTCGCTGCAGGGGTCCGATGACCCGAATGCGCTGGTGACCGCGCTCGCGCAGACCGAACTCGCGGTCGAGGCCGCGGTGACCATCCGAAACCGGATGGTCGAGGCGTATCAGGAAATCCTGCGGATGCCGGTCTAGTTTATGCAGGCGGCGCTCTTGCAGGACATCCTTCGTCAGGGGTTGTGGGCGGCGACCGTCATGTCGCTGCCACTCCTGGGCGTGGCGCTGGCCGTTGGCCTCGTCATTGGCGTGCTGCAGGCGCTCACCTCGGTGCAAGAGATGACGCTCACCTTTGTGCCCAAGATAGCCGCCATTGCCGCCGTGTTCTGGGTCACCACCAGTTTCATGACCGACACGCTTGTCACCTATCTACGCGACGTGATCGCACCCGTCATTGCCGGAGGATGAGATGAGCAACGCGATCTACACCACGCTTTCGCGCCAGTCAGGCCTCATGGCTCAGATGCAGGTGGTGGCCAACAATATCGCCAATGCGAACACCACCGGTTTTCGCTCCGAGGGGGTCGAGTTCTCCGAATTCATCCGCCGCAGCGGGCCGGGGGAACCCTCGCTTTCCATGGCGGCGGCCCGCGTGCGGATGACCGATCTTGCGCAGGGCGCGCTGGCGATGACCGGCGGCAGCTTTGACCTCGCGCTCCAGGGTGAGGGGTTCTTCCTTGTCGCCGCCCCTGACGGCGAGAGGCTGACCCGTGCCGGGGCATTCGCGCCCGATGCCGACGGCAATCTCGTGACGATGCAGGGCTGGCCCGTCCTTGACGAAGGCGGCGCGCCACTGTTCGTGCCGGCCGGCGCGGGTGCGGTGTCCATTGCCGCCGACGGTACCGTTTCTGCTGACGGCCAGCCGCTTGGCCAGGTCGGTGTGGTCCTGCCGGTGGACCCGAACGACCTTCTGCGCCTCGACGGTGTCAGTTTCCGTGCCGAATCAGGATGGGAGCCTGCGCCGGATGCCCGCATCCTCCAGGGTTTTCTCGAAGATTCGAACGTGTCGCCGGTGCTCGAGGTCGCCCGCATGATCGAGGTGCAGCGCGCCTACGAGATGGGACAGACCTTCCTCGAGCGCGAGGACGAACGCATCCGCAACGTCATTCAGACCCTCGGCCGATAGGAGCATATGATGAGAGCCCTTGAAATTGCCGCCTCCGGCATGCAGGCGCAGCAGACGCGGGTCGAGGTGATTGCCAACAACCTCGCCAACATGAACACGACCGCCTACAACCCGCGCCGCGCCGAATTCGCCGATCTGCACTATCAGCTGTTGCAGCGTCCCGGCGCGATCAGCGCCTCTGATGGCACCATGCTGCCGGTGGGCGTTCAACTCGGCCTCGGAGTCCGGCCCACGGCGGTGTCGGTGCTGCTGGGGCAGGGGACGCCGTCACAGACCGGCGGTGACCTTGACCTTGTGATCGAGGGCCTGGGTTACCTCGAGGTGACATTGCCCGACGGCCGCGCCTCCTATACGCGCGACGGGGCGCTGAAGCTGACGGGCGACGGGCTGATCGTGACGTCGGACGGGTTTCCCGTCGTGCCGCAGATCACCGTGCCCGCAGATGCGCGCACACTCGATATCAATGCCGAGGGTGAGGTCTTTGCCGTCTTCTCCGACCGTGTGGAGCCGGAATTCCTCGGCCAGTTCACCCTTGCGAGCTTTACCAACGCCAAGGGGCTCGAGGCGATAGGATCGAATCTCTACCTCGAAACCGGCGCCTCGGGTCCGGCCATGGTCGCCGCTCCCGGTCGCGACGGGCTGGGGACGCTGCGGCAGGGCTATCTCGAGGATTCGACCGTCGACCCGGTGAAGGAGGTGACCGATCTGATCGAGGCCCAGCGTGGCTATGAGCTGAATTCCAAGGTCATCACCTCGGCTGACCAGATGCTCGGCGCCATGGTGGCGATGCGATGATCCGCGCGGGCGTTGTCATACTTGCTCTCGCGGGCGCGGCCCAGGCCGATGTGGTGGTGCCCCTGCGCAACATCCCGGCGCGCAGCCTCATCTCGCCGGGCGACCTTGTCTTGCGCGCGGGCGACGTGCCCGGGGCGCTGACCGATCCCGCCGCCGCCGCCGGGATGGAGGCGCGCGTGGCGCTTTACGCCAATCGTCCGGTGCGGGCCGCAGATATCGGGCCGCCCGCGATCATCGAGCGCAACCAGATCCTTACCCTCGTCTTCATGCGCAACGGGCTGTCGATCACGGCCGAGGGCCGGGCCCTCGACCGTGCGGGCGCGGGCGATGTGGTGCGAGTGATGAACCTTGCCTCGCGCTCGACCGTATCGGCCCGCATCAGCCAAGACGGGGTGGCCCATGTCGGTGACTGACCGCCTGCGCATCGGACTGGCCACCCTGCTCGCACTCTCGGCTTGCGAGGGTGCGTCCCCCATCGGCACCCCGCCCGACTTTGCCCCCGCTACGGCTACGCCCGAACAGATGGCGATGATGGCGCCCGACATGGCCCATGATACGCGCGCCACGACCGCGCGCAGCCCGCGCCAGGCCTCGCTCTGGACCGGTGAACGCGGCTCGCTGCTGGGCGACAACCGGGCGATCCGGCGCGGTGATATACTTACCGTCGCGATTGCTATCGACGATCAGGCGGCAATCTCGAACAGCACAACCCGAGGCCGCGACGGCAATCAGCGGATGGGCGTGCAGGCCTTCTTCGGGCGTGAATCGCGCACGGGCGTGCCGCTCGATCCGGCTGTGCAGCTCGGCTCCGGCTCGACCTTCTCGGGCGAGGGTTCAGTACGTCGCAACGAACAGCTGACGCTGCGCGTTGCCGCCACCGTCATCGAGGTGCTGCCGAGCGGCGTCCTCGCCATCTCGGGGCGACAGGAGGTGCGTGTGAACAATGAGCTGCGCGAACTTCTCGTCACCGGCTATGTGCGGCCGGCGGATATCTCGCGCCAGAACGAGGTAAGCTATGACAAGATCGCGGCGGCGCGGATCTCCTATGGTGGACGCGGCCAGATCAGCGACATGCAGCAGCCGCGCTGGGGGCAGCAGGTGCTCGACCTTGCGCTGCCGTTCTGAGGGCGGGCGATGAAGGCGGCTCTCCTGCTCGTGATCCTGCTCGTCCTCGGTGCCGGTGCCGGGGCGGGCGCGGCCTGGTTCCTGCCATGGCTGACCGAACCCGAGACGGCGGCCGAAGTGATTGACGACCCGGCGGTCGAGGCCATGCCGCCCGAGAGCGCTGCGACTGTGCCCGAGGCGGCGGCGTCCGGCGGGCTCCCGGTTGCCTCGGCGATCAGAGACGACGCCGAATATCAGCGCTTCGACGGCCCGTTCCTCGTGCCGCTGGTGCGCGGCGACAGGCTCGAGGCGATGATGGTTCTCACGCTCGGGCTCGAAGTGGCGCCGGGCGAGACCGCGCTGATCCAAAGCCGCGAGCCGCGCCTTCGCAACCAGCTCCTGCAGGTGCTGTTCGATCATGCCAACACCGGCGGCTTCGACGGGATGTTCACTGGCGCAGCCAATATGCGCGCCCTGCGCGAAAGCCTCACCCGCGCCGCCCGCGATGTCGTGGGCGATGCGGTAGCCAGCGTCCTCGTGCTCGACATGATCCGGCAGGAAGGGTGATCGGGGTTTCGGCAGCTGCTGCCGCAAGGTAACAGGCAGGCTGTGGCGGGCCTTGGCCACCGGTTGGCGCGCGGCGGGGGTCGGCATCTTCCCTCTGCGGTCACCTATGCTGACCGGCCTGTTGTCATGCCGACCTGCTCTGTCACCTGACCCGCGCAACCCGGGCGCGGCCAGTGCGCCCATGTTCACATGGGCGCCGATGCGGACGTTGTGCCGAAAGCTGCCACGCCACCGGGGCGGGTGACGGTCCTGCTGCAGGGCGATCAACCGAGGGCGTCGCGCTCGCTTCGACGTGCTGCGAGGCGGCTTGCGTTGTGCAGCCCCTCGCGCGCCAGTTCGGCCAGAGCCATGTCGCGGCCGAAGTCGTGGCGCAGGGTCGCGCGTTCCTGCTCGATCACCACGCGCAGCTGCGCCTGTGCGGTCAGTAGCGCACGGCGCCGTTCCTCGACCCAGGCCTCCCAGCGCAGATCGATTCCGGCGCGCAGGGTCAGATCGTCGGCGCGGGCTTCGGTGGCGCGGCGGCGGAAGGCTTCGCCAAGGGCGGTGAGCCGCGCGACGATCTCCTCCTCGCGCTGACGCAATGCGGCCAGACGTGCCTCGCTAGCCGCAAGGCGCGCGCGCGTCACCTGCCGCAGAGCGGTGATCTCATGCGGCTGCATCACCGGGCAGCCCGCGCGCGGATACGGTCGGCAAAGCGGATCGCTGCCGCCACGGCGCGGTAATGCTGGCGGTCGACCTCATCGCCGATGCGAGTTCCGGCATAGAGCGCGCGCGCGGTCGCTGGGTCGGAATGGACCGGCACGCCGAATTCCGCGGCAAACTCGCGGATACGGAGTGCGATCTCGTCCATGCCCTTGGCCACGCAGCGCGGCGCACCATCCCGTGCGGGATCCCAGGCCAGCGCGACGGCGAAATGGGTCGGGTTGACGATGACGACGCTCGCCTCGGCCACGGTCTTGCGCAGGGGTGCGGTGGCCAGCGCCTGTGCGCGTGCGCGACGCGCGTGGCGCATGGCGGGATCGCCCTCGCTCTCTTTCATTTCATCGAGAAGTTGCTTTCTGCTCATGCGGTTGCGCTGTTGGTGAGAATGGCGCTGCCATGCCAGATCCAGCAACGCGAACACGGCTGCCGCGATCACCACGCGGATCAGGAGCCCGGCCATCAGGTCGCCAAGCACGCCAAGCGCCATGCGTGGCCCGAGTGCGGCAGTGGCGAGGATCAGGTCGATATTGGCGGACAGATAGCTGCCCAGAAGGGCGGCGACAACAATGAGCTTGCCGACTGACTTGGCGAATTCCATCAGCCCGCGCGGCCCGTATTTCTGGCGTGCATTCGCGACCGGAGACAGGCGCGATGGTTTGGGGACGAGCTTGGACGGAGCGAAGGCCGGGGCCTGTTGCGCGACAAGGGCAATGATCGCGGCCACCGGGGGCAGCAGGAACCACGGCAGCAGCGCCAGCAACGCGGCCCCAATGCCGGGGCGCGCGGCGGCGAGGAATGCAGGTGCCGCCCCCGCCACGGCCCCACTGTCGGGGCGCGCGAGGAATCCGGCCAGCGCTGCGCCTGCCGCCTGCAGGGTGACGCCGCCCACGCCGATGATGACCAGCGCCATTGCCGCCTGCACGGCGAATGTGGTCACTTCGGGGACGAGCGCGATGTCACCCTGGCGGCGCGCCTCATCAAGGCGGCGCTGGGTAGGCTCATGCGACTTCTCGCCGGAATCGTCGTCTTCGTCGCTCATGGCAGCAGGGAAAACGGCGCGGCAAGCCCGCGTTCCAGTGCGCCGGTCCAGACTGTGAGCATGAGCGGTGCGGCAGCCAGCAGCAGCACGATACTGCCGCCGGTGACGAACGGGGCGCCGATGAAGAAGACCATGAGTTGCGGCATGGCGCGATTGATGACGCCGAGCGTGACATTATAGAGCAGCGCCGCGATCACGAACGGCAGCGCCAGCGAGAAGGCGAGCGCGAAGGCATGTGCCACTGCCCCCACCCCCGCCGAGGCCACCGATTCGGGCGAGGGGAAGGTGCCGGCGGGGATCAGCGCGTAGCTCTCGATCAGATAGATGGCGAGGCGCAGATGCAGCCCGGCCGCCATGGCGAGTGCGATACCGCCCACCACCAGCAGATGCCCGATCGCCGGAGCCGGGTCGGCGGCGATGCCTCCGCCGGCAATCTGCGCGAGCGACACCGATTGCGCAGCGATCGAGCCTGCGGTTTGAAGCGCCAGCACCATCAGCCGCAGGGCAATGCCGAAGAGAAGCCCGGCGAGAACCTCGGCTGCTGCCATGCGCAGGCCTGGGGCCAGGGCGGGCGGCGGCTGAATGTCGGCGGCCATCGCCGGCAGGATGCAAAGGGTGAAGGCGAGCGCGACCGCAAGGCGGACCCGCAGCGGCACGCTCTGTTCGCCAAACCCCGGCGCCAGTGCGATTGCGGCGCCGGTGCGCAGGAAGACCAGCAGCCCCGCCCAGCCCCATGGCGCCGCCAGCGCCACAAGCGCGGCAAGGATGCCATCGGCGGCGCCGGTCATGCGGCGACCATGCCGATGAGCGCGGGCTTTGCGTCGATGCCGATTTCCTCGAACGAAAGCACGGGGTTGGGGATGCCACGCGCGGCCATGACAGTATGCAGGAAGCGGCGTCGGCGCGCGGTGGTGACGAGCGCGGGCCAGGTTCCGCCCTCGGCGGCCTCGGCCATGCGTTCGCCGATGGAACGGGCAAGACGGGTGAAATCGTCGGGGGGCAGCGCAACATCGCCGCCGCGATCACCGGCGATCTGGTAAGTGGTGAAGATGTCCTCCCATTCGGGGGCGAGTTGCACGAGGGGGATCGTGCCGTCGGGGCGGCGCAATTCGCCCACCAGCTGGAAGCCGAGCCGCTGGCGCACATGTTCGGCGATCTGGTCGGCACTTTGCGCGACCTGTCGTCCTTCGGCCACCGCCTCGAGGATGAGCGGAAGGTTGCGGATCGAGACCCTTTCGGCCAGCAGGAGTCGCAGCACTGCCAGCAGGATATCGACCGGCACCCGTTCGGGCACGAGTTCGTCGATCATTCGGCGGTTGGCTTCGGCCCGGGGCCGGTCGGCGAGATTTACCATTTCATCCAGAAGGCGGCGCAGGGCGCGCAAGGTCAGCAGGCGCGGGAAATTGCGTTTGATGACCTCGAGCAGATGGGTGGCGAGCACTTCGGACGGGGTGACGGTGGTGAGTCCCGCGTCTTGTGCGGCCTCGCGCGAATCGGGGGTGATCCAGCGCGCGGGTGCGCCGTAGACGGGTTCCTTCACCTCCTCGCCGGGGGGGAGGGCCCCCTCGTCCCCGCCGAGAAGGGCGAGCAGACGGCCTGCGCGCAGGGTGTCGCGGGCCTGTTCGACTCCCTGGATGCGGATGACATAGGTCGCGGGGGGCAGGGCCGCGCTGTCGGTGAGGCGGATTTCGGGCAGGATCAGGCCGAAGACCGTGGCGACATGGTTGCGCATGGTGGCGATCCGCGCATCAAGGCCGTTGGTCGGGTCGAGCACCATTTCGACCAGGTCGGGGGCGAATTCGAGATGGATGTCGTCGAGATCGAGCAGGTCGCCCATGCTGGGCGCGACGGGCGCGGTGCTGCCATTGGCCTTTGCAGGGGCGGCCTGCGCGGCGCGGACGCTTCGGGCACGATGCCAGGCGGCCAGCGCCAGCCCGATGCCGATGGTGACGAAGGGAAGGAATGGCAGGCCCGGCACCACCGCGAACAGCAGCATGAGCGCGGCCACCGCGCCGAGCGCTGTGGCATGGCGGCCAAGCTGGTCGATGAGCGCGGCATCGGTTGCCCCGCTCTGCCCGCCGCGCGCGAGCAGCAGCCCCGAACCTACCGAGATGATGACCGCAGGGATCTGCGTCACGAGCCCGTCACCCACGGTGAGAATGGCGTAGGTTTCGAACGCGCGGGAGATGGGCAGTCCGTGGCCAAGCGTTCCGACCACAAGGCCGACGATGAGGTTCAGCGCAGTGATGAGCAGCCCGGCGACCGCATCACCCTTGACGAATTTGGACGCGCCGTCGAGCGAGCCGTAGAATGTCGTCTCGGCCTGTTCGCGTTCGCGCCTTGCGCGGGCCTCGGCATGGTCGATGGCGCCCGAGGCGAGATCGGCGTCGATGGCGAGCTGCTTGCCGGGCATGGCGTCGAGGGCGAAACGCGCGCCCACCTCGGCCATGCGGGCCGCGCCGCGGGTGATGACGACGAAATTCACGATCAGCAGCACGCCGAAGATGACGAGGCCGATGAGGACCGATCCGCCCATGACGAATTCGGCAAATCCCGCAATGACATGGCCGGCGGCATCGGTGCCGGTGTGGCCCTGGCCGATGATGAGCTTGGTGGACGAGACGTTCAACGCCAGCCGCAGGATCAGTGCTGCCAGCAGCACGGTTGGGAATGAGGAGAAATCGAGCGGCCGCTCGACATGCAGGGCGGTGGTGAAGATCAGGATCGCCAGGGCGAAGGAGACCGCGAGCCCGGCGTCGATCACGAATGCGGGGACCGGAAGGATCATCATCACGATCACGGCCATGAGCACGACGGCAAACAGCACGGTCGGCCGGGCGAGGATCGCGCGCAGCGCGGAGAGCGGCGTTACCATGGCTAGAGCCCCAGCGGGACGAGCGAACCCGCCGCGCCCGCGCCGCCACCCGGTTGCAGCAGCGGGAACCAGTTCACCCGAGCGGCCTGTCCCGGCCCGACCGCCGCGCCAGCATCGCCGCCCAGTGAGGCGAGCGCGCTGTCGAACCGGGCGCGGTAGCGCTGCGCATATTCGGGGGTGCGCGAGTGATAGGCCCCCGCAGCGGCGGACCAGTCGCCAGTCTCATCGTGAAGACTGCGCAGGAAGCGGGCGGCATACAGGGAGTTGGCATCGGGTTCGAACATGGCGGAGATGGAGGCGAATGCATTGCCGTGCCAGTGGAAATTCAGCTGGAAGCAGCCGATGTCAAAACTGCTGCGCCCGGCGGCACGAATGGCCTGGGCGGCTGATTCGGCCTCGGCCCGGGTGGAATACCAGTGACCGGCGCCTGAATCATTGATCGTCCATGGCCAGGGGGTGACGCGGCCGGACCGGCGGCGGCCGGATTCGACCTGGGCGATGGCAAGAAGCACCTCGAGCGGGACGCCGGTCTGCCGGGCGGCATTGCGGGCGGCATCGGTGCACAGCGAATCGGCGGAGGCATGCAGCGCCCCGGCGGCGAAGGTGAGGATCAGGGCAAGGGCGGCGGGAAACGGGCGCATCATGCTTTCTGCATTGGCGTCGGAGCGATGGTGCCAGTCTGGATCGGTTACGGTTTAGGTCTGGTAAAGACCTACGGCATCAGCCTTGTGGCGATCTGGTCGAGAAGGTCGCGGGCGCGGTTGCGTGTATCCTCGGCCTCCTCGATCAGGGCGTGGCTCCGGGCCAGGGGCCCGGCGAGTTCCTCGGGCCGGGCAGGCGGTGACGGCGCGCGGGCGGTGGCTGCGGCGGGTGTGGCTGGCGCAATACCTGCGCGGATTGATTCGGCACGCGAATCGACAAGGCCGAGAAGCTCGGCCTCGACCAGATCGGCGCGGCCAAGGGCGGCGGCGGCCTCGGCGCGCAGATAGCGGCGTTGGGTCAGTTGGTCGCCCGGATCGGTACCGCGCATGATTTCCAATGCGCGCTCGGGGAAGCCGAGCGCCAGCAGGCGCGCCGCCAGAATGTTCGCGCGTCGCTCATCCGGGGGGTGGATGCGATCATCAAAGGCGAGTTCGATGAAGGTTCCGTCATCGGCTTCCTGCGCGAATGTCTCGAGCGCGCGGGCCAGCGTGGTGGTTCGGTCCGGCTGCGGCAGGCTCGGGACAAGGGCGAGCGCGGCGCGGTGGTCACCGACATGGGATAGAAGGCGGATGCGGGCGTCGAGCAGTGCCGCCTCCTCGGGCTGGCCACGGTATTCGAATACGGCAGCCGCGAGCAGGTCGAGATCGCCCGGGTCGGGCTGGCGGTCATTGGCGATGGTGAAATCGACCATATCGACAAGCGCCTGCGGCCCCGCCCGTGTGTCGCCATGCACGGCCTGTGTTACCCGCTCGCCCGTGGCGTCACTGTCGCCGGAGGCGCGTGCGATCTCGATCCCGGTGCGCAGGGTCGTGGCGCGGTCCGTGGTGGTCGCGTCACGGGCCAGGAGTTCATCGGCCGCGAGCGCGTCGCCGGATTCGGCGAACAGCAGGGCGAGGCGCGGCGCGATCTGGATCAGCAAGGCGTCGGGGAGGCGGCGCGCGGTGGTCACGACCTCGATCCGCTGCACCTCATCGAGATGGGCCAGCGTGTCCTGTGCCAGCGCGTGCCACAGCAGCACCGGCCCGCCGCAGCCTGCCTGCGTGTCGAACAGGGTCAGATCGGCCGGGCGTCCGTCAATAATGCGGGCGAGGAGTTGCTTGACCTCGCGCTCGTGGCCGGGGCGCGGGGTGAGGGAGAGGGTTTCCGCGGCCTCGCGCCCGAAGCCGTAGGCCAGGTAGAGCCGGGCAAGCGCTTCGACCCGGTCGGCGGCGGGATGTCCGTCGGCATCAGTGAGCGCGGCGCGCAGGGGGCCGATCTCGGCGAAGAAATCACCGCCCCCGGCCCAAGAGCCGAAGTCGAACAGGCTGTCATCGAGGCAGCCGGCCCTGCGGCTCTGTCCGGGAATGGCAAGGGCACCGTCCATGCTGGTCTGCGCAGTGATGCCCGGTTCAGGGGGGCGGGTGGCAGCAGGCGATGGTGCGGTGGGCGCAGGCGTGATTTCGGTGGCCGCAGGTAGGCCAGGGGCCGCGTCGAGCTCGTCGCGCGGCACCGCAAGATCGAGAAGCCCGAGATCGGCTGCACGGACCATCCCCTCGGCCATGGTCTGCGCCGCCCCGGTGACTCGGGCGGCGTCAGTGGCAGCAATGGCGGAGGATCGTGAGCCTGCGCCGGGTGGGTCTGCGGGTGCCACATTGGCGCGGGATGCCGCCCCGGCGGCTGCGGATTCCTCTGCAGCGGGCGCTGGCGGCGCAGCCGAGGGGGCGGCC